>Ga0070714_100001899_pt1 | contig 15253 bp, 10 predicted proteins | sample LARL83metaG_FD_65450 | JGI IMG/M metagenome (GOLD analysis project Ga0070714, IMG submission 65450) | Corn, switchgrass and miscanthus rhizosphere microbial communities from Kellogg Biological Station, Michigan, USA - LAR L8-3 metaG | ecosystem: Host-associated > Plants > Roots > Rhizosphere ...
TAGTTTACTGCATCCTTGAGCGCCTTGCCAGCGCTGAATTTCGGAACCTTTGCGGCCTTTATCTTGATGGCTGCGCCCGTACGAGGATTGCGGCCCGTACGAGCCGCGCGCTTTCCTACTTTAAAAGTTCCAAATCCGACGAGGGTCACACTCTGGCCTTTTTTGAGAGCGCTTTTAATCGCGGATAATGCGCCATCCAGTGCATTACCCGCAGAGGCCTTGGAAATGTCGGATGACTTGGCGATGGCATCGATGAGTTCAGATTTGTTCACGGTGATTCCCCTTTCGTTATTGTTAAGAAAGTTACAGAAAAGCCCCTTGCAATTGGTTTTATATCAAGCCATTTGTGCTTGGTCAAGCAATTGTGAAAATATTTCAAAAACATTTCTCGCGCGAACTTCGTGCCGAAATTCCTGCCGGAATCCTGTAATCCCCGCAAATTGCTTTCTTTCATGAAGTGAATAAAAAAGACCAGAAAACAAATTTATCTACGCCGCGCTCTTTATCAATGGTTAATCACAAAAACGAACAACCTTTCGGCGCACCTAGTGCTTGATGACGGTGGTGCCCGTTTCTCCTTCCACCGCAACGGAAGCGGGTACGGCCGGAGCAATAGCGGGAAGCGCTTCTGGCTTACGCTCCAACGCCAGATCCAGCACTTGATCTATCCATTTGACGGGATGAATATCCAGACGATTTTTGATATTCTCCGGAATCTCTGTCAGGTCTTTGACGTTGTCCTCTGGAATCAATACTATCTTGATGCCGCCACGATGTGCCGCCAAAAGTTTTTCCTTAAGTCCGCCAATAGGCAGTACCTCACCACGCAATGTGATTTCCCCCGTCATCGCCACGCTCGCTCGTGCCGCGATGCCTGTCAGCGCCGATACCATCGCGACGCAAATGCCGATGCCCGCGCTGGGTCCGTCCTTCGGCGTCGCACCTTCCGGCAAGTGGATATGAATGTCGTTCTTCTGATAAAAATCCTCGGCAATACCCAATGCTCTTGAACGGCTACGTACCACCGACAGCGCGGCCTGGACCGATTCCTGCATAACCTCACCCAATTTCCCGGTAGTGATAGTTTTTCCCTTACCCGGTAATACGACTGCTTCAATGGTCAACAACTCCCCGCCAACCTCGGTCCACGCCAGACCGGTGACCTGCCCTACCTGATTTTTCTCTTCTGCCACGCCATAGGTGTAGCGCCTCACCCCCAGATATTTGTCCAGATTTCGCCCATTAATAGTGATTTTTTTCTGATCACCTTTGAGCAGCAGCGCCTTAACCACTTTGCGGCATATTTTTGAGATTTCCCGTTCCATCGCGCGTACACCAGCCTCGCGCGTATAATAACGGGTAATATCACGCAAAGCCGATTCGGACACCGTCAGTTCATTTTCCTGGAGGCCATGATTTTTAACCTGTTTAGGCAATAAATAACGCGTTGCGATGTTGAGCTTTTCATCCTCGGTATAACCCGACAGTCTGATCACTTCCATGCGATCCAGTAATGCCGGAGGAATATTCAGGGTGTTGGCGGTAGCAACAAACATGACATCGGATAAATCATATTCAACCTCGATATAATGATCCACGAATGAATTGTTTTGTTCCGGGTCGAGCACTTCCAACAGTGCGGATGATGGATCGCCACGAAAATCCATACCCATCTTGTCCACTTCGTCAAGCAAGAATAGTGGATTTTTGACCCCGACCTTGGTCATGTTCTGCAAGATCTTGCCGGGCATCGAACCAATGTAGGTACGACGATGACCGCGTATCTCAGCCTCATCACGGACACCCCCCAGGGACATGCGCACAAACTTGCGGTTGGTAGCACGGGCGATGGATTGCCCCAACGAAGTCTTGCCTACGCCAGGCGGGCCCACCAGGCAAAGAATGGGAGCTTTCAGCTTATCCACGCGCTGCTGTACGGCCAGATACTCCACGATCCGTTCCTTGACCTTGTCAAGACCGTAATGGTCCTGCTCCAGCACCACTTCCGCAGCATTAAGGTCTCTGCTGATTTTGTTTTTCTTCTTCCATGGCAATGCGACTAGCGCATCAATGTAGTTTCGCACTACCGTGGCTTCAGCTGACATAGGAGACATCAGGCGCAATTTTTTTAATTCTGCTTCCGCCTTGGCGCGGCCCTCCTTGGACATCTGCGCCACCTTGATCTTCTTATCAATCTCTTCAAGATCAGCGCCATCCTCGCCTTCGCCGAGCTCCTTCTGGATGGCTTTCACTTGCTCGTTGAGATAGTAATCGCGCTGACTTTTCTCCATCTGACGCTTAACCCTACCGCGAATGCGTTTTTCCACCTGGAGTATATCAAGCTCGGTTTCCAGTAGCCCTAGCAAATGCTCTAGACGCTTCGGCACATCGAAAATTTCCAACACTTCCTGCTTTTGCTCAAGTTTCAAAGGTAAATGAGCAGCGATAGTATCGGCGAGACGCCCGGCTTCATCTATGCCACTAAGCGACGTCAGTATCTCGGGGGGAATCTTCTTGTTGAGCTTTACATATTGGTCGAATTGAGCAAGCATCGCGCGCCGCATGGCTTCAACTTCATGATTGTCGACGGCGTCCGGGGGAAGTAATGCAGCCTGACCAGAAAAATAGGTGCCGTCATCAGTTACTTTCATGATGCGCGCACGGCGACTGCCTTCCACCAGTACCTTGACGGTGCCATCGGGTAATTTGAGCATTTGCAGCAAATTTGCAACGCTGCATACGCCATATAGATCTTCAGGAGCCGGCTCGTCCTTGGCAGCAAATTTTTGCGCTACCAGCAGAATGCTCTTGCCGGATTCCATGGCAATTTCCAGCGCCTTGATGGATTTGGGCCGTCCGACGAACAGAGGAATCACCATATGCGGAAATACGACCACATCGCGCAATGGTAGTAACGGCAATGACACTTGATGGGGATCGTTAACTGGAGTAGACATATCGGCTCACCTATAAAAGACGAACAAAGGTTATGGGGACGCCGCAAAAAAAATCAAGGCAACGGACTAGGCAACGTTCAGAAAGTGATTAAAAGCTTTTGGCCACCTTCGGTTTATCAGAGTAGATCAGGATGGGCTTGATATCGCCGCCGACCGACCCATGATCAATTACCACCTTGGCCACATTCTCCAGCGATGGCAGATCGAACATGGTATCCAGCAAGGTACTCTCTAGAATGGAACGCAAACCCCGTGCGCCGGTCTTGCGGGCAAGCGCTTTTTTAGCAATTGCTTTGAGCGCCTGCTCACGAAACTCAAGATCTACGCCGCCTTCCATGTTAAACATTTTCTGATACTGTTTTATCAGCGCATTCTTGGGTTCGGTCAGAATTTGAATTAGCGCTGATTCATCCAGCTCTTCCAGGGTGGCAACCACCGGCAGGCGCCCGACGAATTCTGGAATCAACCCATATTTAACCAAATCCTCCGGTTCTACCCCCTTTAGTACTGCGCCAAAGTCCCGGCGATTCTCGCGACTTCTCACATTGGCGCTAAAACCTATCCCACCCTTTTCAGAGCGAGCACGTATGACTTTGTCGAGACCATCAAACGCCCCACCGCAAATGAAAAGAATGTTGGTGGTATCTACCTGAACAAATTCCTGATTGGGGTGCTTTCTTCCACCTTGGGGCGGCACCGAAGCGATGGTACCCTCAATCAGCTTCAGCAGAGCCTGCTGCACACCCTCACCCGAAACATCACGGGTAATGGAGGGATTATCCGATTTACGCGAAATCTTGTCGATCTCGTCAATATAGACAATACCCTGCTGCGCCTTTTCTGCGTCGTAATTACATTTTTGCAGCAATTTTTGAATGATGTTTTCCACATCTTCGCCGACATAGCCTGCTTCAGTAAGCGTTGTAGCGTCCGCCATGACGAAAGGCACATCCAGCAATCGCGCCAGAGTTTGCGCCAGCAGCGTCTTGCCTGAACCAGTTGGACCGATAAGTAGGATGTTGCTTTTTGTCAGCTCGATGTCATCAGCGTCTGTAGATTTGGCCAAATTCCTCAGACGCTTGTAATGATTGTATACCGCCACCGACAGGATTTTTTTTGCCGGCTCCTGACCAATTACGTATTGATCGAGAATCTGGCAGATTTCGCGCGGCACAGGCAAATCTGACTTGGTTAACTTCGCGGCTTCAACGCCTTGTATCTCTTCGCGAATAATATCATTGCAAAGTTCAATGCATTCGTCGCAAATAAATACCGATGGACCGGCAATAAGCTTCTTTACTTCATGCTGGCTTTTGCCGCAGAAGGAACAATAAAGCAGTTTTTCGCCGCCAGTTTTCTCTGACATAGTTTTATCCCGCATTATCCGAGCCAGCGCGCTCGTAGCTAATAATCAAATCCCCATCCAGGGTTATTATTATAGACCTTAACTCGTACTCTCACTTCTAGAGGTTAGCACAGCATCCACCAACCCATATTTAACTGAATCCTCCGCGCTGAGAAAATTATCCCGATCCGTGTCTTTCTCAATGGTCTGTATACTTTGGCCCGTATGCTTTGCCATGAGTTCATTCAACCGGCCCTTGAGAAACAGAATTTCCTTGGCATGTATTTCTATATCCGAAGCCTGCCCCTGAAAACCACCCATCGGCTGATGAATCATGACGCGCGAATTAGACAGGCAAAAACGCTTCCCTTTTGCGCCTGCTGTCAGCAGCAGAGATCCCATACTCGCAGCCTGACCTATGCAAAGCGTACTGACATCCGGCTTAATAAATTGCATGGTATCGTAAACTGCCAGTCCAGCGGATACCAATCCCCCTGGGGAATTGATATAAAAATGAATATCCTTATCCGCGTTCTCCGATTCCAGAAATAATAACTGCGCCACAATCAAATTAGCGGAAACTTCAGTAACCGGGCCCACCAGAAATATCACTCTCTCCTTCAATAAACGAGAATAGATATCGTAAGCACGTTCGCCCCTGCCGCTGGTTTCGATCACCATGGGGATCAAACCTAAATTGTTCGGATCGAGATTCCCTTGTTTCCAGTCGAGTTGTTGCATCATGTCATGATTTTCCCATCAATTCATCCAACGTCATTGGCCTATCCTCTACCACCGTCCCCTTCAGCACCCACGTTACAACATTATCTTCGAGCACGGCCGACTCGGCTTCACTTAGTCGATCCGGCGAGGAATAATGCCATTTAACCACTTCAGCCGGATTTTCGTAACTTTGTGCGAGATCCTCCACCACAGCTTTCACCTGTTCGGGCTTTGCATGCAAGCCATTAATTTTAACCAATTCCGCAAGAATCAATCCCAGACTCACGCGACGTTGCGCCCGCTCATGGAATAAGTCCTGAGGCAGCGGCACATTTTTTGCAGCCATGCCACGTGACTCAAGATCGCGACGCGCATCTTGCATGAGACGCTCCAGTTCAAGGTCGACCAAAGCTTTGGGTGCCTGAATTACAGTCATGTCAAGCAGCGCCTGCATAACTTGTTCCTTGATCTTTGCTTTTACCCGTTTTGATACTTCCCGCTCAAGGTTAGCTTGAATTTCCTCGCGCATTTTTTCGAGACCGCCATCTGCAACGCCCAACGATATGGCAAATTCCGCATTCACTTCCGGCAGTCTGGGTGCCTCTACTCCATTAAGCTTTACTTCGAATGTAGCCATCTTTCCAGCAACATCTTTTCCATGATAGTCCGCTGGAAAGGTTACTTCAAACATCTTGCTCTCCCCAGCGCTCATCCCGATAAGCGGTCCTTCAAAGTCTTTGAGAAGCCTGCCTTCGCCGAGCACCAGGGTGAAATTCTCGGCCTTCCCGCCTGCAAACTCTGCTCCGTCAATGACACCACAATAGTCAATATTAATTCGGTCGCCGTTCATGGCGGCCCGTTCTGCCAACTCATACTGTATTCTCTGCTTGCGCAAAACATCGAGCGTATTATCCACATCCTGAACCGTCACGTTGATAACGGGATGCTCAATACGTACCCTGCTCAAGTCGCCCAGAGTAATATCTGGATAGACCTCAAATGTTGCACTGAATTCAAACTGGGCGGCATCCTTTGCCACATTCTTCGGCTCAAAACTCGGATAACCCGCCACTCGCAGTTGATTCTCGCGCACGGCCTCGCTAAAATTCTTCTGCAGGATATCACCCATCACCTCCTGACGCACCTGCGGGCCATATTGCTGCATAACAATTTTCAAAGGCACCTTACCGGGTCGGAAACCATGTATTTTTGCTGTATGCGCCAGACGCTTCAAGCGGCTTTCAACTTCCGTTTCGATCCTCTCCTGAGGAATCGAAAAGTTAAGACGACGCTCTAGCGCACCAAGATCTTCGATATTCGGTTGCATTGTGTTTCCCGACGGGTTGATAACATTAATTCAGCCTTACAACGAAAATAACGGCAGGGTGATCACGAGAGCGACGGACCGTAAAACATCGCGAACATCCCTAATGCAACTCATGACTCCCTGGTGCGAAAGGGGGGACTCGAACCCCCACACCTTTCGGCGCCAGAACCTAAATCTGGTGCGTCTACCAATTCCGCCACTTTCGCACGCTACTTTCTTATTGATACCCAATCAATTATACGCATTTCTTCTAACTACGGCAGCCTACTAGGCTCAGCCTTGGCAAAATACCGCCCTGCCGCTGAGTGATTTACTATCCGGCCCCATCAGGTAAAGGTAAGTTGGCATCAGCTCCTGCGGTTGCCATAAACTTTGCTTGGCTTCGCCAGGATGAGTCTTGGTCCGTTGCGAGGTGTGTACCGGCCCTGGTATTACTATATTGATGCGCAAGTTCGGAAGCATTTCCCATTCCTGCGCCTGAATTTTAACCAGCGCCTCCACTCCCGCCTTGGATACCGCAAAACCACCCCAATATGCAGATGGATTGTGGCCATGCATTTCTGAAGTCATGATGACGCTAGCATCTGGGGAGCTTTTCAGCAGCCGCAAACAGGCTCGTGTCAGCGCGAACGGCGCAATCAAATTAACCCGCATAAGCGACGACCACTGCTTCAGCGTCTGGTTCTCTAGGGGGGTCAGGTTGAATATCAACGCCGCGTTATGCAAAATTCCATCCAATCTCCCCAATTGTGATTTGATGGCACGGGCAATTGCCTCGAAATCCTGATCATCGGCCTCTTCCAGGTCAAGTGGATAGATTATTGGCTGGGCTCCGCCTTTTGCTTCGATTTCATCATATACGCTTTCCAGTTTCTTCACGCTACGGCCGTGCAGAATTACGGTGGCTCCATGAGCGGCATAGGTCAGCGCTGCGATGCGCCCAATGCCCTGCCCAGCACCGGTGACAAGAATCACCCGATCCTTTAGTAGATCTAGAGGCGCATGATAGCCTTTGAAATCTTTCATGGATAGGGGATTCATCGATGACAAAAAAATGGCTTGGTATATAAGTCGGGGCGAGACTCACCCTTTGATCCATGTCGTCCAGGCAATCCACAATTTACGCATCGGCGTAAGGCTTATGCGCTGTCCCATAATATGACAGCCATCCTCTTTTATTTCCTTCAGAAGAGTTTGATAAATCGCCGCCATTACAATTCCGGGCCGCTGATTTTTGCGGTCCTCCGCAGGCAGTGCCGCAAAAGCTTGGGCATAATAGCTTTCTGCCCGTTCGATCTGGAATTCCATCAAGCGCCTGAAGTTTTCGGTTTCACGCGAATGGAGGATATCCTCGGTGGTTACCCCAAAACGAACGAGTTCATCCTGAGGAAGATAAACACGATCACGGCGCGCATCTTCGCCGACATCGCGTATGATGTTGGTGAGCTGGAATGCAAGCCCCAGATTTTCCGCATACTTCAAGGTCTCAGGGTTGCGATAGCCAAAAATCTCCGCAGAGCACAACCCCACCACGCTTGCCACGTGGTAGCAGTATAACCGCAGAGTATCAAAATCGGCATATCGATTATAGTTAAGATCCATTTCCATACCATCTATAATTTCATTCAATCGCTCAGCTGTGAGATTAAATTTTCTTGATACATTGACCAGCGCTTTTGCTACGGGATGACTGGGCTCGCTTGCGTTGCCGGCAATGACGTTGCCATCATTAAATATGGCAGTAACTTCCTGCCGCCACCACGCGAGCTTCAGCCGTGCCACCGACGCATCTGTGCATTCATCCACCACATCGTCTACCTCCCGGCAGAAAGCATATAGAGCCGTAATCGCGCGACGCTTTTCCAATGGGAGATAAAGAAAGCTGTAATAGAAGCTGGAACCGCTCTGGATCGCCTTTTCCTGACAATACTGATCTGGGGTCATAATTAAACTATGTAAAAAACGTTCTAGCCGCCACTGAAAATCTACCAGAGAGATTATCCCATCATCTCGCTGAATACGCGCAGCACTTCTTGCGATTCAGCAGAGATGCAAAAAAATAGTTACCGTGATCGATAGTTTATGAGCGGCGCGCAATGTGCATATGCACACCTTGAAATGAATTTCACCTTCGGTAGCTTATGAGGACTGAGGACTGCGAATAAAATAAATGGAAAACCTTATTTAGTCCCGCTTACACAATAAAAAACCCCACCGTGGCGGGGTTTTTTATTGTGCTGCGTTTTAGGTTAGACCGATACCGGAAAATCCTACATATCCATGCCACCCATGCCACCCATGCCGCCCATGCCACCCATGCCACCCATGCCACCGCCGCCGGACTCTTCCTTCGGCAACTCGGCTACCAGAGCGTCGGTGGTCAGCATTAAGCTCGCCACGGAAGCGGCATGTTGCAAAGCGTAGCGCGTAACCTTGGTAGGGTCCAGAACTCCCATTTCCACCATGTCACCATATTCGCTGGTGGCGGCGTTATAACCAAAGTTACCTTTGCCTTCCAAAACTTTATTAATTACTACTGAAGGCTCATCGCCACAGTTGGCAACGATTTGGCGCAACGGTTCTTCCAGCGCCCGCAGAACAATCTTGATACCCGCGTCCTGATCGTTGTTGTCGCCTTTGAGGTTGCCCACTGCCGCACGGGTTCTCAACAGCGCTACACCGCCACCAGGAACGATGCCTTCTTCCACCGCAGCACGGGTAGCATGCAATGCGTCTTCAACACGTGCTTTCTTCTCTTTCATTTCCACTTCGGTGGCCGCACCGACCTTGATCAACGCTACCCCGCCAGCCAGCTTTGCGACACGCTCCTGCAATTTTTCCTTGTCGTAGTCGCTGGAAGCTTCTTCGATTTGATTGCGAACTTGCTTGACCCGATCTTCGATGGTTTTGGTATCACCTGCACCGTCGATGACAGTGGTTTCTTCCTTACCCACTTCAATGCGCTTGGCCTGTCCCAATTCTTTCAAGGTTGCCTTTTCCAGTGACAAACCAACCTCTTCGGCAATCACTGTGCCACCGGTGAGAATAGCTATATCTTCAAGCATGGCTTTACGACGATCGCCAAAGCCGGGCGCTTTCACTGCACAGGTTTTCAGGATGCCACGAATATTGTTCACCACCAGGGTCGCCAAAGCCTCGCCATCCACGTCTTCAGCGATGATCAGCAACGGCTTGCCGGCTTTAGCTACCAGCTCCAGTACCGGCAGCAATTCACGGATATTGGAAATTTTCTTGTCGTGCAGCAAGACGAAAGGATTTTCCAGCAATGCGATCTGTCTGTCTGCATTGTTGATAAAATACGGCGACAGGTAGCCACGGTCGAACTGCATACCTTCGACGACTTCGAGTTCATTTTGCAGTCCGGAACCATCTTCCACCGTAATCACGCCTTCCTTGCCAACTTTTTCCATCGCATCGGCAATGATCTTGCCAATTTCCGGGTCTGAATTGGCGGAGATACTTCCCACCTGCGCGATTTCCTTGCCGGTAGTGCAGGGCTTGGAAAGCTTTTTGAGTTCTTCAACCGTTGCGATCACGGCTTTATCGATACCACGTTTGAGATCCATCGGATTCATGCCGGCAGCAACAAACTTCATGCCTTCCTTGATGATGGACTGGGCGAGCACGGTAGCGGTGGTAGTACCGTCGCCGGCTACATCGGAAGTCTTGCTTGCCACTTCCTTCACCATTTGTGCGCCCATATTCTCGAACTTGTCTTTCAGTTCAATTTCCTTCGCTACCGAAACGCCATCCTTAGTGATGGTCGGCGCACCGTAGGAGCGCTCCAGCACTACGTTGCGACCTTTAGGTCCCAGGGTAACCTTGACCGCATCGGCCAGTATATTGACCCCATTCACCATTTTGTGGCGGGCTGAATCACCAAACTTGACTTCTTTCGCTGCCATAATCTCTTTCTCCTAATTTCCAGAAAATATTGTTTAAGGTAAATTAACCTTCGACGACGCCCATGATGTCTTCTTCGCGCATCACCAGGAGTTCTTCTCCCGACACCTTCACCGTCTGTCCGGAATATTTGCCGAACAGCACTTTGTCACCAACCTTTACATCCAGCGGACGAACTTTGCCATCGTCGCCAACTTTACCATTACCTACAGCGATGATCTCGCCTTGATCTGGCTTTTCCGCAGCACTGTCAGGGATGACAATACCAGACGCGGTCTTGCGTTCTTCTTCCAACCGCTTGACAATAACACGGTCGTGTAGGGGACGAATCTGCATGTTTCTTTCTCCTGTTTTAGAATTAATACAATGAAACTCTCGGAAAACCGTCATTTCGTGGTTAGATTTTCCAGAGTTATGACGAATTCTGTTAGCACTCACTACTAACGAGTGCTAATAATAGGGTCTGTGAGGGGGAATTTCAAGTAGATGAGCAATAAATATTTGCTGGAACGCAGTGTAAAGGCAGTCTGGCATCCATGTACTCAGATGAAACAACACGAAATATTGCCGCCCATTCCAGTTGCTCGGGGCGAAGGTGTATGGCTTTACGATTTTGACGGAAAACGCTACCTCGACGCTATCGGTTCCTGGTGGGTCAATCTGTTTGGTCATGCCAATCCGTACATTAATGCCGCCATTTGCGACCAGCTTGGAAGGCTTGAACATGTCATGCTCGCAGGTTTCACGCATGAACCGGTGGTAGCGTTATCGGAGCGTTTGAGCAATCTCGTATCAGGCAAACTCGGTCATTGTTTCTATAGCAGCGACGGCGCATCGGCGATTGAAATCGCCCTGAAAATGAGCTTTCACTATTGGCGCAATAGCGGTTATCCGGCAAAAAATTGCTTTGTCAGCCTGCAGAATGGCTATCACGGCGAAACGCTAGGGGCTCTGTCGGTCACCGACGTGGCGCTGTTCAAAGATGTTTATTCCCCTCTGCTGCGCCGCAGCACGCAGGTGCTCACTCCGGACTGGCGATACAGGGCCGAGGGTGAGTTTCCCTGGGACTACGCACTACGCGCCGCCGCCGCATTGGAAACGTATCTTGCGAAACACCACTTGGAAACGGCAGCGCTCATAGTCGAACCGCTCGTCCAGGGTGCGTCGGGCATGGGCATGTATCATTCGGATTATCTCAAGCTTGCCAGGGAAATATGCGACAAATACCAAGTTCATCTGATTGCCGACGAAATCGCAGTAGGCTTTGGCAGGACGGGAACCATGTTTGCACACGAGCAGGCAGATATCGCACCGGATTTTTTATGTCTGGGGAAAGGTTTGAGCGGCGGCTACTTGCCATTGTCCGTAACGATGACCAAAAGTGCTGTGTATGAGGCATTTTATCACGACGAGACCGCGCTCGGATTTTTGCATTCTCATACCCACGCGGGTAATGCGCTCGCATGTCGCGCCGCACTTGCTACGCTGGATATTTTCGAGCAAAACAAAATCATTGAGGCTAATCGCGTTAAGGCAAGTTATCTCAGCCATGTGGCGCAACCGATCGCATCTCATCCAAAGGTAAAAAACTTCCGGAATTGTGGAATGATCTGGGCATTCGAAGTTGAAACCGAAGATCCTGCTTTTCCCGGGAAATTTTTCCTGGCCGCACTCAAGCAGGAGTTGTCATTGCGACCGCTGGGAAACAGTGTTTATTTTATGCCGCCTTATGTCATCAACAATCAGGAAATGGATCTTCTGGTAGCAGGAACCTTGCGGGCGCTTGATTCGTTCTGAAACTGCTGGCGAGTATCGAAACCTATTGACTTTCTACAACGTACAACGCGTATACCTGAAATATGACCCAATGCAAAATAGCGATTGTTCTGTATTTTGTATTCGCCGCTATACCACTGTCCGCGTTTTCCCACAACTTGCCGCTCTCGGTCAATCATGCGCTTAAGCAGATGGGCATTCCGCCGTCTGCAGTGAGTATTTACGTACATGAAATCGGTGCTGCCCAACCGTTGCTTGCCATTAATGCTGACACGGCGATGAATCCAGCATCCGTAATGAAGCTCGTAACGACATTTGCCGGGCTTGAATTACTCGGACCAGCCTATACCTGGAAGACCGAGCTATATGCCAATGGCGTCCTGAACGGCGATGTCCTGCAGGGCGACTTGATAATCAGGGGCTATGGTGATCCCAGGCTCAATCTGGAAAATTTCTGGCTGCTCACCCGTCGACTACGCCAGACCGGTCTGCGAGAAATCACTGGAGACTTGGTGTTGGATAATAGCTACTTCGATACACTTGATCTCGATCAGGCTGCTTTCGATGGGAAACCCCACCGCGCCTACAACATAATTCCTGAAGCGCTACTGGTAAACTATCGGACGCTGGCACTGCGCTTGATCCCCCAAGCTGAAAGTAAAGGTGTTCGGATTGTTGTCGATCCTCTACCGGAATCCTTGGATCTCAGCAACAATCTAAAACTCATCGGCGGCAAATGTGACGACTGGCATGACACACTTGGAGCCGATATTCGCCCAGCCATGAAAGGCACCGGCCGCGCATCCATCGTATTCAACGGCGCCTATTCCGTAAACTGCGGCGAAAAAACCCTTCTTCTCAGCCTGCACGATAGCCCAACTTATACCTTTAGCCTGTTCAAGCAATTATGGGCGGAGCAAGGCGGCGTATTTCGCGGCAAAGTACGTACTGGCATCGCACCTGAAGGAATGCTCCCGCTGGAAACCCATCAATCGCCTACGCTTGCTGAAGTCGTTCGCGATATCAATAAATTCAGCAATAATATTTCCGCACGGCAACTCTATCTCGCCTTGGGCATGGCCACTGCCAGGATCACAAGGCCAGCCGATGGCGTAACTCGCGGCACAACTATCCGCAACACTGCCAACCTCGCGAAATCGAATGCCGCGATCAGGCAATGGCTTGCTTCCAGGCATCTGCATTTTCCCGAATTGATAATAGAAAATGGCTCCGGTTTATCCCGCAACGAACGCATCAGCGCAAGCCACTTGGGGCAACTGCTGCTCTCGGCATTTCAGAGCCCGGTGATGCCAGAATTCTTGTCTTCTCTACCGATCACTGCGGTCGATGGCACGATGAAGACACGTCTTAACGACACCGCCGTCGCTGGTCAGGCCCATATCAAGACCGGGTCGCTAGAAGGAGTAAGAACAATGGCGGGTTATATGCTCGACAAATCAGGTAGACGCGTGATTATTGTTTTTTTGGTCAATCATCCAAAGTCGGGGGGTGCTCAGCTGGCAATGGACGCCCTGCTGGAATGGATTTACGATAGGCCGTAATGAGCGATGGCAAGGCTCCTGTTCCAGATATCCACTTAAACCCATGGCAAGCATAAAATTTGCACAGTGAAAGATTCTGAACAGTGAAGCCTTGACAAGAATAGCGGCTGGAAGCGATTGGATTGTTTTAGCAGGCTCAGTGTGATTGCCGTAGAGTTGGGATATGGCCGCAAAAGTCTTCAGTTGCGTCGGCGGCCTTATGCAAATGTCTTTACTCGATTCTGCTATCCAATCCACTCTCGGCTATTTCCGCTGCCCGCAGCAGTGCCTTGGCCTTATTCTGAGTCTCGACCCATTCACTTCGTGGCACGGAATCGGCAACGATACCCGCGCCTGCCTGTACATGCAGCTTTCCGTCCTTGATAACACCGGTGCGAATGGCAATGGCCAGATCCATATCACCGTTGAATCCCAGATAACCTACTGCGCCAGCATAAATACCACGCTTGGAGACTTCCAGTTCATCAATGATTTCCATCGCCCGCACCTTCGGGGCGCCGCTCACTGTGCCGGCCGGAAAAGTGGCGCGCAGCACATCCATCGCATTCAGGCCGGGTTTGAGTTTGCCGTCCACATTGGACACGATGTGCATGACGTGAGAGTAATGCTCGATTTGCATGTTCTCGGTGACTTTGACCGTGCCGGTCTGCGCAACACGCCCGACATCGTTGCGCCCAAGGTCCATCAGCATCAAATGTTCTGCACACTCTTTCGGGTCGGCCAGCAGATCGGCCGCTAGCGCTGAGTCTTCCTGTATAGTTTTGCCGCGCGGACGGGTGCCGGCGATGGGGCGCACGGTCACAGTGCCGCCTTCCAGGCGCACCAGGATTTCCGGCGACGCGCCGACCACGTGAAACTCGCCAAAGTGATAATAAAACATGTAGGGCGAAGGATTGAGACTGCGTAGCGCGCGATAAAGCGCAAGTGGGGACGCACCATAAGGTTTGCTGGACCGTTGCGATAGAACCACCTGCATGATGTCGCCATCAAAAATATAGCGTTTGGCGCGTTCCACCGCCTCAATGAAATCTGCTTCATTGAATTCCGGAACAACCTCAGCCGGTTCGCTCGGCGCTTCAACCGGAATTTCTACCGGTTTACGGAGATCGACGAGCAACTCCTTCAAGCGCTTTTTTGTGGCTTTGTACGCTTCCGCTGCTTCCGTCACTTCCGTTGTGCCAGTCTCGCCAGGCGCCGCGTACACGATCAGATAGAGTTTGCCGGAAAGATTATCCACCACCGCCAGTTCTTCCGACAACAATAGCAGCATATCGGGCGTATTGAGCGTATCCGGGCGGGCATGACCAGCCAATTTATGCTCGATATATCGCACCACGTCATAAGCAAAATAACCTACGAGGCCACCGCAGAAGCGTGGCAAGCCAGGATATGTCGCAACCTTAAAACGCGACAGGTAGGATTCCACAAAAACCAGCGGATCTTCCACTTCGACTTCCTGCGATCGCCCCCCATTGATAATGCTGACACGGTTGCCTCGCGCCTCTATACGAGTCACGGCGGGCAGGCCGATAAAGGAATAACGCCCGAAGCGCTCGCCACCCTGTACCGACTCGAGTAGATACGAGTAGGGCCGGTTGGCAAGCTTGAGATAAACCGATAGGGGGGTATCGAGATCGGC
>Ga0070714_100001901_pt1 | contig 15237 bp, 16 predicted proteins | sample LARL83metaG_FD_65450 | JGI IMG/M metagenome (GOLD analysis project Ga0070714, IMG submission 65450) | Corn, switchgrass and miscanthus rhizosphere microbial communities from Kellogg Biological Station, Michigan, USA - LAR L8-3 metaG | ecosystem: Host-associated > Plants > Roots > Rhizosphere ...
AGGCGCCTGGCCTGGACCGGATGCCCCAGCGGGTAGACGGGCGGCGCGGCCTGGGGTGCACCGGGTGTGCCCGGACTGCCAGGGGTGAACAGTCCCGGTACCGCAAGGCCCGGCTGGCTGGTAAACCCCGCCACCTGCGGAGGCGGCTGCAACGGCGACAGCGGGTACGGCTGCTGAACCCGCCGGAACCGCCGCCGGTAAACCTGGCCGCCCGGCTGAGTGAGTACCGGCTGAGCCGCGGCGCTAGCCGTGAAGTCCAGCGCCCACGCGAGACCGGACCCGGTCGTCGGGCCCGGGATGTTAACCGTCGCGGTACCGGGCGAGCTGACGTTGATGCCCCAGCCGATGCCCTGCGTGGCACCCGCTGTCGTACCGGAGGTGGTGTCGTTAGTCCAGTTGGACAAGCTGGCCGGGGTCGCCGTGAAGTTCGGGTGGCCCGATGAGCTGTTACCCGTGGCCGTGGCCGGGTACCCGTAGACCGTAGCGTCAGCCGGGCTGGCGATCGTCAGCGACGGGTTGGTGAAGGTGCCACCGCCGGACGCGAAGCTGGTTGCCTGGCTGACCTTGTTGACCGGGGTCGCGGACGCCAGCCCGCGCCACACGGCGACTTCCAGCGTGCCCCACGTCGCCACCGACATCGTAGGCGCGACATTGGTCTCGCTGCCCGTCAGCAGCTTCGTGTAGACGATCCGGTGATCAGACGCGGTGCCGGTGTTGTCGAGCTGCGACCCGTACCCGGTGAGGGTGACGGTCGTGCCGGTCCCGAAGAAATCGATCGAGACGATCGCGACGTCGTTCGCCGCGATGCCCGCGGGCATCGGCGCTACCGGCGCGGTGGTGTTGGTGAATACCGTGCCGCCCGCCGTGGCGTCCGTGGTCGCGCCGACGAAGGTAACCATGCGAGGCTAGCCCCTCCGTCCCCGACGACGCTCCTCCGCTGCTAGTTCTCGAAGCCGCTAATTTTCACCGAAGCATTTGAACACCTGAAGGACGGTTGAGTTGGTGCCCGACGACGCGGACCACGTGCCGAACAGCTCCAGGTACTGGTTCACCTCGTTGTCCAGGGCGGTGATGCTGTTGGAGTACAGCACCTGGGCGCCTGCCGCCGCGCCGCCGGTGGCGGCCAGCGACGTGAGCCACGCATTCGCCGTCGTGCCCGCCACCCGCACCGACCCGTTGCACTGGAGCGTCGTACCGGCCTGGCCGATCGCCTGGGCAACGATGTCGCCCTCGATGTCGAACACGCACGTGCCGGTCGCCGGGGTCAGGTTCGCCGTCGCGAAGATCGTCTTGCCGAGCGTCCCGGCGGTGGAGTCGAGGCCCCCGGTGAAGGAGAACGTTGCCGTGCCCGCCGCGGACTGGAGCGTGCCGCGCGCCCGGAAGGACAGCGACTTGCCGATGGCGCTGAAGTAGTTGATCGGGACGATGCAGCGCGGCACCGACGTGGCGGCGGCGGCGGAGATCGGGGCGATCGTCGTGTAGGTGTTCTTGGTGACCGCGACCGGAAGCGAGTAAAGCAGCTCACCCTGAGTCAGCGTGTAACCGGACATGACCCTCCTTACGTGGCGGCTAGGCCACGCGCTCGAAGTTGCTTGACGCGATGAGGAGGGTGTTGCCGGTGCCGCTCCAGGTCCAGTCGGCCGTGAACACCTGGGACGAGCTCGTCGTCACCGTGACGGCGCTGGTGATCGAGTTGTTCGCTACCGTGGCCGCGGTCGCGGCGGTGGCGCTGTTCTTCCACTCCATCCGCAGCCAGCCGACGCAGGTGGTGGAGGTGATGAACTCCACCTGGCCCTCGATCAGGACGGGGACCGTGGTGATCGAGGCGGTCAGCGCGGGGGCGTTGGCGGTGGCGGTGGACTGCACGGTGGTGATGACCGTCCCGGCGGTCCCCCCCCAGCGCATGTCCAGGATGAACGTCGGCGGCCCGGTCGTGGTGCTCATGGTGCCGTGCGCCGTGAAGCGGTACACGGCCCCGGCTATCGCGTCGTTCGCCGGTACCGTCATCGAGCCGATCGACGCGATCGACGCCGCGGTGACCGTCACCGGGGACGTCGCGGCAGGCTGAGACCGCACCAGCCGCGTCGCGAGGCCAGACGGCCCGACTACCGCAGGCAGCCCGCTGGCGTCACAGTAGGAGGACGAGCCGCCGGCGATGGCCGGGGGGACGCTCGGCTGCGCCGGGGCGAACGTGGACAGGTCCATCGTCCCGCCGTTGGAGATGACGTTGAAGTACCCGCCGCCCCAGTTGGCGCCCCCGATGATGTTGTTGCCGGTCAGCACGGTGTTGGAGGAAGCGGCGCCGTTCTGGTTCCAGCAGATCATCCCGAAGCAGTTGCCGTTGCCGGTCGTCAGGCCGCAGAACAGGACGTTGTTGGCGATGGCCAGGTGCGCCTGGTTGCCGTTGCCCGCCTGCCAGCCGATGCCCGCCAGGAAGTTCCCGGCGTTGCCCGGGGCGGTGTTCAGGTAGATGACGTTCTGCGTGATAACTGACCCGAAGCCGGCGTCGTTGACGAAACCGGTCACCATGTCGATCGCGCAGTATGTCGAGACGGTGGTGGTCGAGCCCCAGTTCTCGATGTAGTTCCCGGCGATCCTGGTCTGCCACGGACGGCTCGCCTGGATCGCGGAGCCGGGGGACCCGTAGAAGTGGTTCCGCTCGATGTCCCACCCGGCGGAGCTGTCGATCTTCAGGGACGGGAACGCCGTGGCGGTGCCGGCGGTGGTGGTGAAGATGCAGTCTTCCACCCAGCCGTCCGTCAGCAGCCCGGCGGTGTCGCTGCTGTTAAGGCCGCAGCCCTTATACGCCCTGAGCTGGCACCTGAAGATATGGTTCTCGATCAGCGTCGAGGCCAGGGTCACGTTTCCCCGGATCGACTGCGAGTCGAACCGCAGCGCGTCGCCTGCGGTGTTCTGGAACGTGCAGTACTCGATGTCGCTCCAGAACGTCTGCAAGACCAGCCCGTGCCCGAGCCCGGCCGCCTGCGACGGCTGCCCCTTGATGCTCAGGTGCCGGATCTGGACCATCGAGCCGAACGCGGGCGATATCTCGTTGATCCAGTCGGCGCTTGCCATCACCGCGTTCAGGTTCGCCCCGGCCGCCTGCTGGATGATCGTGAACTCTTCGCCGTCGCCTTCGTAGCACATGGCGTAGTTGGTGGCGGTGCTCGGCAGGACGAGGGTCTGGGACGTCGTGTAGATCCCGGCCGGCCAGTACACCACACCGCCGCCGTAGATCTTCCCGTAGGCGTTCGCCGCGTTGATGGCGTTCTGCTGCGCCTGAGTGCTGTCGGTGGCCCCGGTCGGGTCAGCCCCGAACATGCTGACGACGTTGAAGCACTGCCAGCGGTCCCGCAGCTCGTTCAGCGTCCCCGCTGTGACCGAGGGGATGATGGTGAACCCGGTCGCGTGCGAGACCGGCGCGGTGCCCTCGATGCCGCGCGTCACCGTCCACGACTGGCCGGCCCCGGTGCCGCCCGGAGTCACCGTCGCCATCATCTTCTCTGACGGCAGGGCCGGGTCGATGAACCGGAACTGCTGCGTGCCGGAGGCCGCCGGGAACGCCCCGGTGACGGTTACCGTCCAGGTCTCGCTGGTACCCGATGCGGGGGTCGTAGCACCGCCGCTGGTCACCGTCGCGGCAGCGTTATCCGCGAAGACCTCCAGCGGAGCCGGAGGCACGCCCGTCACCGCCACCGGGGCGACCGCGAACACGACGACAAGGCCCGCGCCGAACGCGGTCGTGTTGGTCGAGAACGAGCCCGCGTCGTTCAGCGTCGCCCCGGACGACGGCGCTGACTTGGTGCCGACGTAGGTCTGCAGCACGCTCGTGGCGCCGTTGCCGTTCAGCAGGGTGCTGAACCCGCCGGTGCCGGTGTCCGTCCAGGTGAGGGACGCGGCGGCCCGCTCCTGCGCGAAGACCGACACCGCGTACTCCCCGGCCGACAGCACCGTGCTGGTCGTCGCCGTCATCGTCAGGGTGCCCGTCGAGGCCCCGGACGCGTAGGTCGCTGCCGTGTCGAGGAACTGCAAGGGATTCGCCCCGGACAGCTCCATCAGCAGGCAGTCCATGCCGCCTGCGGTGCCCGTCTCGGTGCACGTGAAGACAGGGGCGGCGTCCGCCCCTGTAGCTGTCTTCACCCAGCAGGCAACCTCAACCTGGGCGGTCGCGGTGTTCGCCGCGACCCCCACCGGCACCCAGCCGGTTGATGACGAGGCGATGGCGGTGACGCTGGTCGACGCCCCGGCGGAGACGAACGCGGCGAGCACGTTCCCGGCCGCCCGGTTCTGCCCGGACCCCCACGTGCCGGTTACGCTCCCGGTGGTGGCGTGGTTGTTCTGCGGGGTACCGACAGGGGCAACGGTCATGAGCTGCCGGGCACCGTGCTAGAGCCTGCCTGCGGTGATGGCGCCGACACCGGCTACTCGGCGAAGACGAGTTCGCAGCTGAACGACGTGGCAGTGCCGGCGGAAGACTGGGTGAGGTACACCGCGGCGAACCCGCCGGCGGCCACGCGCCACTCAGACCCGGGAGTCACCCACTCAGCCCAGTTGGAACCCGCGGTGAACGGGATGGCCTGCTCCCACAGCGTGACACCCTGCGTGTAGCCGACGATCGCGGCGAACGTCCCGCCCGCGGCCGTGCTCTGGCAGTTCTTCCACACGCTGTTCGCGGCCACGTCACCGGCGTTGTGCGGGTTCGCCGTGATCGTGGAGCCGCCGGAGGTGAAACCGGAGCTGGCCCGGGCCAGGATGACGTTCACGGACGCGTTCGACGGGAACGCGGACGCGCCGAGCACGGCGAACCGGATCGCCTGGATGTCTATCGGGTTCGTCGCGGCGGGAGTCACGGCCATGACTGTCGTCGGGCCGGCAGCGGCAACCGCCAGGATGCCGCCGTCCACCGTGTAAATGCGCCCTAGTGCCATTGTCCAGCCTTCCCTAGATCAGCATCGTTGTTTTCATGTGGCCCTCAGCGGCGAAGCGCCTCAGCCCGGCGGGTCCGTCCTGACCTTCGCCCACGTTTCCTCCAGGTCGCCTGGCCACGTCCAGCCCTGCGGCTTGCGTGCCCTTGCGAACACGCCCGGGTGCCCCGCCTGCGGGTCCGCCTCCAGGCGCTCGACGTCCAGGCCGGCCGCCTTGAGGATCTCGCCCATCGCGTCGACGCTGAAGCGGTTGTGGTCGTCCGGGTAGCCGTGCAGCGGGAAGCCCGCGCTCCGCGTCGTCAGCACCAGCACGCCGCCCGGCGCGAGCACGCTGATCATGCCGCGCATTGCCGCCTGCCAGTCCTCGGCGTGCTCCAGCATCTCCGTGCTGATCACCACGCCGAACCGGATCCGGTATCCGTCCAGTCTGAACTCCGCGGGCAGGTCAGCCGCGTCCGCAACCAGGTCCACGCCTGGCCCCGGCCGCATGTCCGTCCCGGTGTACGATGCCGGGCCGAGCGACTCGACGTACGGGCGCACCGACCCGTTGACGTCCATCGACCCGGCCTCGAGTACCCGCCTGCCGCGCACGTCGTCAGCGGTCAGCGCCGAGCGGGCGAAGTCCAGCACCGACTGGTGCACTAAGCCGTCCAGTCGCTTGCCGGCGTTCCCCGCTTCAGCCAATCGCCTGCTGCCGGGCTCATCCCGCCCGCGTGCGCCAGCCGCAGCAGCCAGGACCACCACGTGACCCGGCATTCCTTGCAGCTCAGCTCGTGCAGCGCCGCCTTGAGCGTCTTCATGAGCCCCTCAGATCAGTATCGTCGTCTTCACGTGGCGGAGGCCTTCGCAGCCTTCGCCGGCGCGGCTTTCACCGGGGCGTCGGGGGCCTCGACGATCACCGGGGCCGTCCGCAGGCCCTCCGGCAGGTCGGCGTCCACCGGGAACCGCTGGCCCACGTCATAGGCCACCGCCCCCGACGCGTCGTGATAGGGCTGCGTGACCTGCAGCATCACCTCAAGCGCCACGTGCCGCCTCCTGTCGCTTCCTCGCCTCACGCGGTTCCCGGCGCTCATACTCGCGCCGGACGTCGTTCCACGCGTCAACCAACTTGGGATACTCGCGGGCCATGCGGCGCGCCTCCTGCGGATACATGCCGCAATCCACCGCGAAGGCCACCCACCAGTCCTCGTCGGTAATCAACTGGCTGCCGATTCGTAAGCCCGTTCCCACAGCCGCCAGTTGCCCTGGGCCGTGAACTCCGCCGCCCGCCGCTTCGCCGCCGCGCCCATCTCCTGCCGCGCCGCCTCGTCGCAGATCAGCTCCTCCAGCCGCTTGGAGAACTGATCCGGCGTCGCGCACAGGTAACCCGTCACCCCGTCCGTCACGAACTCCCGGTACGGGGGCAGGTCCGTCGCCACCACCGGGATCCCCAGCGCCGCGTACTCCAGCGCCTTCAGGTGCGACTTGCTGTAGTTGAACGGGATGTCCGCCAGCGGCGCCAGGCCGATGTCGAAGTCAATGCCCCGGTAGTAATCCCAGATGTCATCCGTCCAGCCCGTCCACAGGCACGGGTGGTGCAGCAGCGGGCTGTAGTCCGCCCCCACGAAGTGCATGTCCACCCTGGCCGCGTGCCGCTGCAGCACCGGGCGCACCCACTCGTGAGCGTGCGCCCAGTCCGGCAGGTGCGACTGGCCGCCCGCCCAGCCGACCGTCACCCGCCCCTCACGGCCGCGGCGCCGGTTCAGGTCCAGCAGGTCCGCGTTCACGTAGTTCGGCAGCACCCGCACGCGCGGGTTAACCCGCGCGGTCAGCTCAGCCAGGTACGGCGTCGACACCGTCACCATCTCGCTGCGCTCCATCATGTACCGGATGCTGTCCTTCACCCGCAGGTCAGTCAGGTGCGGCAGCGCCGACGGGTCCGCCGTGAACAGGTCGTCGTCGGTCTCGTACACCCGCGCCGTCACGCCCTCCAGGCCGTCCCAGACCCGCATCCCCAGCGGGCCGACCGGCCGCTGGGCCACGAAGGCGTCCAGGCCCTCCACCACGTCCGGCGACGGCAGGCCCCCCGACGCCTTCGGCGCGAACGCCAGGTGACGCGAGTTGGCCGCCAGGTGCTTCCACGGCAGCAGCAGCCGGTAGTACCCCGACCCGTCCGCCCCCGCCGCCAGCGCCCCGAACGTCAGCGCGCGGCCAGCAGCACCGGGCCTGGTGCCGGGAGCGGCGACATCTCCAGGACGCCGATCCCCGCCCACCGCTGCCCCGGGTCCGTGATGATCTCCTGCGACGGGAAACGGCACGCGAACTCCTGCCAGACGTAGTTAACCCCCACCGACGGGTTGTCATGCGGGGCGATGTCATGCAGCACCACCAGGCCGCCGGGCCGCACCAGCTGCCGGTACGCCAGGAAATCAGCGCGGCAGCCCTCATAGGAGTGGTCGCCGTCGATGAACAGCACGTCAGCCAGCTCCCCGGCCAGCTGATCGCGCACCAGCTCCAGAGTCGCCCGCTGGTGGCTGTCGCCGATCACCATCACCGCGCCGTGGCTGTCCAGCTGCGCGCCGGAGGAGTACGGGCCGCCCGGCAGGTCCACGCCGACTACCCGCGGCGGGCCCGGCAGCTGCGACCACGCCCACAGCGTCCCGCCGGCGTCGCTGCCGATCTCCACGATCAGCTCCGGGGCGTGCGCGGCCAGCCGCTCCAGCAGCTGCGCCAGCTCGCCCGGCTTCTGCAGCGCGCCGTGCCCCGCGACCGCCTCAGCGGCGACCGCAGCCCAGTCCGCGCTCAGAACGCGTCACCCTCGCCGGCCTCGCGGTACCCAGCGCCCATGTCGGCGGCCGGGGTGTCCTGGCGGATCTCCGGGTGCACCGGCGAGCCGACCATGACCGGGTCATGCGGCAGGCCCGACACCACCGGGATATCCGCGCCGGTCTCGGCCGGGAACGACTTCTCTCCGGCCTGCGCCGCGCTCGAAGCCGGGTTGCCGTGCATCGACGGGTCGCCCATCAGCTCTTCCTTTCACCCGGCGCAGCGCCAGCTCCGCCAGTTCCGGGTAACGCTCCACGTAGAACGTCACCAGATCCTCCACCCGGCCGCCGCGTGGCTGCGGCGTCGCCCACAGCTCCAGGTTCTCTATCCGGTTGTCGTCCCGGATCCGGTTCCGGTGGTGCACTTCCTCGTCAGGCTCCAGCGGGCGGCCGAGGTGGCACTCCATGACGTACCGGTGCTCCAGGTACCGCTTGCCGTCCACCGTGATAACCCGGTAGCCGCGACCGTCGTAGCCGCCCTCGCCCTTAGCGGCCTTCAGGCGCTCCGCAGGGCCTGGATCAGCATGGCCGAGCACGTTGACGCGGTTGTAATGCATGCCGCAGTAGCCCTTGGCGTAGGCCGGCTTATCGCAGCCTTCCACCGTGCACGCTCCACCGCGCTTCATGCGCTCCGGGATCTCGGCGTCCCAGTCAGGCATGTCGGCGCGCTTGCGCCGGTAGTGCGTTATGCAGAGGCCGGCAGTGTTTGCCTGGCGCTCGCAATGGCTGAGCGAACACGGTCCCTGGCGGCCGCGCCACTCGGCCGCCTGATGAATCTTGCAGATGGTGTTGCCGCCGCGAGCGGGGCGCTCACAGCCGTCATAAGAGCATTCATTCATCCCGGTCTCCCTAGTTTAGAATCAGCTTACACGATTCTAAACTAGGGAGAACCAGGGTTAATGATTAGCTCCCGTTCGCGAGCCACCTAAAGGCATTGGCGGTGGCAACGTCGCTGCCTGCGCGCCAATAATAGAACCAGCCCGCTTGCCCGGTGGGCAAGTTGGCATTGGCTCCAGTACCAGTAATCATGGGCTCGTAAATCATACTCGTGCCCACGCGATCGACCACATAGAACTTACTCCAGTCCCCGTAGACGAGGACGGCCGAGCCGGTGCCGGTGCCGGTCGCGGTGCTGCCGGTCAGCGACGGGGACTCGTGGATCGGCTTGCCGAGCAGCTGCTCGGGGGTGTCGTCGCCGAAGTTCGCCCAGAACGCGGAGCCGCCGTACTGGTCGAGGTTGCGGAGCTTGTTCATGTTGGTGATGTTCGCGACCCAGCCGACGCTCTTCGACTTGCGGAACCGGGGGCCGAGCGCCGCCTGCAGGTTGTAGACGTTGCTGGCGGCGACGCCGACGCCGGTGCCGGTGAAGACGCCGCCGGTGCCTTCCGCCGCGGCGACCTTCTGGGCGGTGCCGAGGGCGTGCAGGACGCCGTTCGGCGCGGCGCTGTTGCCGGTGCCGCCGGTGCCGACCGCGAACTGGGTCTCCTCGACGATGTCCTTCGCGTCGGACAGCAGGCCGGGGAGCTGGTCGGCGAAGTTGGTGTCGCCGAGTTCCTCGAAGCTGCCGAAGACCCAGGCGGCGAACTTCTGGGGGAAGATCTGGATCTGCCCGATCGTCGGGGAGGCGTCGGAGGCGGCGGCGGCCTCGGCGAGGAGCGCCGCGGTGACGCCGGCGGAGTTGACGCCCTGCCAGGCGTTGGAGGTGGTCTGCTTGACGCTGGCCAGCTGCCGGTAGGGGTTGGTGCTGCCGTTGCTGGTGAGGACGATGGTGGGGTCCAGCACGTACGGCAGCAGGAAGCCGGCCGAGCCGGTGGACAGGGACAGGGCACGGCGCGCCTCGCGCAGGCCGTCGCCGAGCGGGTCCTCCAGGTAGGCGCGGAACGCCTCCTGGTACTCGTCGGAGCCGGTCAGCAGGGCGTGGCGGGCGATGTTGGGCTGCCACTGGATCTTCTGCGTGGCGGCCTCGGCGCGGTCGTCGTCCAGGCGGCCGCGGCGGTTGTCGCGCTCGATCGCGGACATCGCGCGGGAGACGAGGTCGCCGCGGCGGACCATGCCGCTGCGGACGGCGGCCAGGTCGTCGAACGGGTCGAGGCGCTGCATGAACTCCGGGGCGCGGGGGCCGCTGTCGGCGCCGTCCTCCCGGTTGGCGGGGTCGCCGGCGGCGCGGGTGATGCCGCGGACCTTCTCCATCCGCTCGATGATGGGCTTGCACTCGTTGTCGAGCTGCGTCCAGCGCTCGACGAGGGTGTCGCGGAGGTCGCCGGCGTCTTCCTCGGTGACCGTCTCGTCTGCTTCCATCCGCTGGAGGTCGGCCTTGATGCGGGCCATTTCCTCCTGCTTCTCCTTTAGCGTGGCCATGCCACTGACCGCCTTCCGGTCTCGTTACCAGGTCAGCCCGACCCGCTCGCGCTGCTCGCGTGACCGCAGCGCGTAGAGGGTGTGCTGGTGATACCGGGCCGAGTGCTCGCCTTCGTCAGAGCGGGTGAGCGGCTCACCGGCGGCGGCTTCGCCATCGGGGAGAAGTGCCTCATTGTCGTGCTCGTCCGGCTCCCAGGTACCGGGAGTGGACATCCGGACGCCGAGGATCTCGGCGCCGCTGTAGGCCTCGAACGGGGTCGGGCCGTACTCCTTCAGGCCCAGCTCGGTGCGCCGGACCACGGGCAGCTGGCCGGCGCTCGGCCGGTAGCGCTCGCCGCGGCGCAGCGGCGGGGTGGACCGGACGATCCGGCCGGCGAACGACTGCGCGGTGATCGCGCCGTTGCGGATGCTCTCCAGCACCTCATCGGCGAACGGCGTCTCGGAGTAGCGGGTCAGGGTCAGCAGGCCGCGGGCCTCCGGGCGGATGTCCACGGGCGTGCCGATCGGCATGCTGCCCCGCTCGGACGGGGTGCCGTGGATCGTCATCCCATGGTTGTACATGACCTTGACCTTGCCGAACCCGGCGCGGGAGCGGGACACGTCAGCGAGTACCTTGTTGAACGCGGCCGGGTCGATCTCCTCGACGTAGTGGCCCTCGTGGTCCTGGATCTCGGCCGGCTGGTTGTACACGGCGGCGTACGCCTCGACGAGGCGCCCGGTGCTGTCACCCTGGGCCGCGCGGACGATGTGGATGTCTTCCAGCTCGTAGGTGCGGAAGTAGGTCGCCTCCGCGCGGCTGAGGCGCGACGCAGGCGCGTCGTTGTCGCCGTCGGCGTCGAGGCTGATGCCGAACTTCTTGCACGCGGCCATGATCCGGTCCTTCACCTCAGACAGCGTTACGCCGTTCATCGGGTACTGGCTGGCGCTGTCCGCCTGGTTGATGTACGACCACGCGGCCTTGGCGTGCGCCTCGGTGTCGATGGGGTACTTGCCGTTCTTCGGGTCGGCGTACGTCACGTCCCCGTACGGCTTCTTGTCCGCCATTGCCGCCCTTCCTGCGTGGTCCATCTTGGCGTGCGTCGCCGGGTAGTAGCCCAGCGCCGCCTTATGAGCCAAATTGCAATAACCCTGCGGGTCGTGGATGTATTTTCCCAGCTCAGCGACACACCTGGAAAAATCGCCGGGGGACCCCCATGCGATCTTCGCGGCGCCCTCGCCGTGTACCCAGTACTCGTGCAGCCGCTCGGTGCCGCCCGGGTTGGTGACCTTCCCAGCCACCCGCATCGCGCCGCGCTCGTCCATAACAGCTTCGCCGCCTCCGCCGTGTCGGCCTTCACCTGCTCTTGCAGCGTCGCGATCTGCGCTTCCGTGCTCGCAGCCTGCTGCTTCACCGAGGCGTGCTTCCGGTGGGACGCCGCTGCGGCGTGCGCCAGCGTCTTCTTCTGGTTAGGGGCGCCCTTGGCGTTCGCCGCGGCCGCCCGCGTGTGCTTCGCGGTCTGCGCAGCCTTCGCCTGCTGCTGCTTCAGCCCGGCGAGCTGCTTCTCCAGTACCGCGATCTTCGCCTTGTCAGCCTTGATCTGGGCGAGCAGCGCCGCCTTGCGCTCGGCGCGGGCGCCGGGCGTGTCCGGGTGGTTCGCGAGGTACTTCAGGTGGGCCTCGTGGGCAGCGTGCTGCTGGTGGGCGGTCGGCTTCGAGCCGCCGCTGCCGCCCTTGCCGCCGCCGCCGCTGCCGCCGGAGGTGAACTGGCCGCCCGTCGCCGACCCCGGCGCCGCGTGGTTCGGGTTAAACCGCACCGCCGTCATCACGGCCTCCTGGTCGCTGCCGGGCGGCGCCCCGGCCGCGTCCCGTTGCCGCCGTCGCCTGCCGATGTCGTGCCCACCGGGAGGCGAGTTGTCGACCCGGCCGGAAGCGGCTGCGTCCCCGGCACCGGGCCCGACCCCGGCGGCTGCGGCAGCAGGTGCTGCGTCCCCCCGCCGGGCAGCGACGGGGCTGCCGCGGCCGGGTCGGCCTCGAGCTGCCCCGGGTCGCCTGAGCGGACGAACGCGACCGCGCTGTCCTGCGTGTAGCCCGCCTGCCTCAGCACCAGCAGCGCCTGCGCCCGCACCAGCGACACCTGCGCCTGGTTCGTCTCCGTGTCCTGCAAGGCCGCGATGTCGCTCGTGTCATACCACAGCCGCACGCCCTGGTCGGGCATGTCCGGGATCAGCTTCTGCAGCGCCCCGCACGCCGACCGCCACTGCGGCCGCGCCCACAGGTTCGCCAGCTTGACGACCGACTCCTCGTAGCCGCGCCCCGCGCCCCGCAGCGGCTCCAGGCCGATCAGCACCGGCGGCACCATCGACGCCGCCAGGATCCGTTCCGTCCCCGCCGACTGCACCGTGTCGAAGTTCATCTGCGACAGCGAGTTCCCGATGACCGTCAGGTCCGCGCCCTGGTCGAGCACCAGGGTCTTGAACGCGTTGCTCACGCCGCCGTAGCGGGCCGACATCCGTTCGCGGATCGCGTCGACCGTGCCCGGCTGGAGCTTCTGCGCGTACTTGATCAGCAGGTTCGGCGTCGCCGCGTTCGCCAGGTAACGGTCCTTGTAAAGCGTCATCGACGTGTCGGCCTGCGCCTCCCGCAGCACCGGCGTGAGCCAGCTCATGCCGCGGAACTCCGCCTGCGGGTCCGGGATCGGCGCCCAGTGCGCGACCTCGTCGGCCGGGACGGTCTGCGGCGGCCCGTAGGAGGGGATGGCCTGCTTCGGCGGCTCGAAGTGGAAGGCGACCTTCTTCCGGTACGGCCCGCGCGGGCCGTCCACCAGCTCCGACACGATCGTCACCCAGTCCGGGCGCCACCGCACCAGCTGGTCGCCCGCGTCCCAGATGTAGGCGTTGCCCGCCACCGACGCGTCCAGCTCCATCCGGGCCAGCAGCTCGCCGCTGTGCCCGTCCGGCCACGGGGCCTCCAGGATCCGGAGCCGCTGGTCGCCGAACAGCTTCTTGTCGGACACGGACTGGAACTGGAACCTGGCCTCGCTGAACAGCATGATGCGGGTCAGGATCGCCGGGAACGCCACGGCGCTGCTGCTGAACGCCGATATGGCCGCCAGGGACAGCTGCGGCAGGACCGACTCGCGGTCGGGGCTGCCGTAGGTCGACGTGATGACGGCCGCGCCGGACGCCTGGCCTTCCCAGAACGTGTCGCCGTAGCGGTGAAGCATCCGGTCGATCAGGCGGGTCACGACGCGCGGGCCTTGTCGAGGATCTGCTTCAGCGTCGGCACCTCGTGCACTGACGGCGCCTCCCGAGACCCGTCATCCCGCAGCAAAGCCCACGCGCCCACCGCGAGCGAGTCGAAGATCAGGCACCCGCCCAGCGCAGGCAGCCCGATCAGCGCGCCGCCGCCCAGCACCCCGGCCAGGGCCAGGACCAGCAGCACCAGCGAAAGCCGCATCCCGCCTCCTAGACCGTCCAGACGCCCGGAGACGCCAGCTCTTCCCACCGCAGGAACGCCCAGCACGCCAGCTCGGCCGCCACGTACGGCGACTGATCCACCGCGACGCGCCGCTCCAGCGCCAGCGCCCCGGCAAGCGGACGCGCCAGAGACGCCCTCACGGCCGCCGTCAGCGGCGGCTGGTCCAGGTGCGCCAGCCGCTCGTCGTACACCAGGTCCCGGAACTCACCGTGCGCCACGACCACGTCAGCCGTCGCCGGCTGCGTAACCGCCACCCCGGCCTCAGCAAGGGGATGCAACAGGGTTCCCGCCTGCGACCGCGGGTCAACCACCACCGCGACAGGATCATGCGCCACCGAAAGCTCGGCCAGCCGCGCCACCGCGCCCCGCGGGTGCTCATACCACACCAGGTCCACCAGGACCCGGGTGCCGCCCTGCTCACGCCCCGCGGCAACGATCGCGGCGCGCCTGCGGTCCTCGCTGATCTCGCAGGCGAACGCGACCTCGCCGCTCACATCTTCGCCCCGGGAGCCGCGCACGCACCCCACGCGTCGGCCGAGATCGTCGCCCAGCCGCCGTCCTCAGCCGGGTAGTCCCCGACCGACAGCCGCTCCCGCGCGAACACCTCCGGCGTCAGCGCCGCCCGCTCCTTAGCGATGTACTCCGCGTCGATCCGGATACCCAGCCCCGGGTTCGCCTGCGCCCAGCACCGCTCGTCCGCGTCGTCGTAACCCTGCTCGTCGACGGACCACTCCAGGAACGCCAGTGACGGGTCACCGCCCCGCAGACCCCGCGCCCGCACCAGCCCCAGCTGCGTAGACGTCGGGAACCCCGCCGTCGACGTGTACCAGACCTGCGGGTCCGGCCGCGCGCTCAGCGTCGGCAGCAGCGCCGCCATCTCCTGGTCGCCCAGCTGGTACGCCTCGTCCAGGATCACCAGGTCAGACGAGAAACCACGCCCGGAACCCGACGAGCGCGCCACGAACCGCAGCCGCTTCCCGTTCTTCAGCTCAACCGCCTCGGCCCCGGCCGCCGTCCGGATCCGCGACACTTCCCGCTCGAAATCCAGGTTCCCCTCGATCAGCTGCCGGATCCGCAGGAACGCCTCGGCCGCCGTCTTGAACTCGTGCGCCGAGTGCAGGATCAGCCGCACGTCATCGAACAGGAACAGCGCCGCTAGCTCCAGTGCCTCCAGCACCGCGCCCTTGCCGTTCTGCCGGGCCACGATCAGGCACGCCTCGAACGCCGCCCACCTGCCGCCGCGCCGCCCTAGCCCGCACTCCAGCACGTGCGCCTGCCAGTCGTCCAGCTCCAGCCCCGCCAGCGCAGCCAGGTCGACCGCGTTACGGCCCTCCGACCAGTCCGCAGGCGGAACCGAGGACAAGCGCGGGCGCTGGTCACCCAGCAGCACGGGCGCGGCGGGCGCGAAGCTCGTCAATTCCGCTCCTAGCAGGCTTGTCCGCCGCCGCCTTGCGCAAGTCGTCCAGCAGCAGCCGCAGCTGAGCAGCCGCAGCGGCAGCCGCGACAGCGCCCTTCGAGCCGTCGATCTGCCGCGCCAGGGCAACCGCGAGCGCCGCGGACGCGTCCGACTGCACCGAGAAGCCCAGCCGGCCAATCTCGGACCGGGCCGCCCTCTCAACCGAGCCGGCACGCGGGGTGGTCACGGAAGGTCACCCTCCAGGCTCTAATTTTGAGCCGTAAAAATATCTCAAGGC
>Ga0070714_100001902_pt1 | contig 15236 bp, 13 predicted proteins | sample LARL83metaG_FD_65450 | JGI IMG/M metagenome (GOLD analysis project Ga0070714, IMG submission 65450) | Corn, switchgrass and miscanthus rhizosphere microbial communities from Kellogg Biological Station, Michigan, USA - LAR L8-3 metaG | ecosystem: Host-associated > Plants > Roots > Rhizosphere ...
GCAGACGGCTGATGGTCACCTTGACCGTTCCGGTAAAGGGATCGGCCATTTCGTCCCACACCCCCTCAAGCAGGTCGCCAACCGTCAGGACGCGGCCCTGAGCGGCGAGCAGCCGCTCCAGCACCCCGTATTCCTTGGGGCTGAGCGCCAGCTGCCGCCCGGACCGGGTGACTACCCGACGACCGGGGTCGAGCACCAGGTCATTGTGGCTGAGGACCGGCGGCTGGGCGGGCGCGGTCCGGCGGCCGAGCGCCTGGATCCTGGCTACCAGTTCCGCGAAGGCGAAGGGCTTGGGCAGGTAGTCGTCGGCACCGAGACCAAGTCCCTCAACGCGGTCGCTGACCGATCGCGCGGCGGTCAGCATTATCACCCGGCTGTTGCCGGGACCGGCGGCGATCTGCCTGCACACGTCGTCGCCATGCACCACGGGCAGGTCACGATCCAGTACAACCACGTCGTAGGCGGCCGCGACGAGGTGGTCGAGGGCATCCTGCCCGTCGAACGCGATGTCAACGGCCATTCCCTCGCGACGCAGCCCGCGGGCCACGGTAGTGGCGAGCTTGGCGTGGTCTTCGACCAGCAGCACTCGCATCGTTCCTCCGGCTCCGCTCGCTGTGTTCCCCGATGCACTATGGCCGGCCAGTGGTTACACGGCAGTTACAGCGGAACCGCCGGGTAACCACAAGTTCCGTAGCTTCTGACCGACAGCGACCATCATTTCCCACCGGGAGCACACCGTGAATAAGAAAAAGCTGCGCCCCGCACAGCTGCTCATCGCCTTGGGCGCCGTTCTCCCCGTCCTGCTCGCGGCGTGCGGCTCGGGCAGTTCTTCCTCGGATCCGCCCCCCGCCCAGGGGGGCACCGGCGCGTCATCGGGTACGGGGCAGGCCGGAATAGCGCAATTCGCGCAGTGCATGCGCCAGAACGGCGTCACGAATTTCCCCGACCCGCAAAACGGCCACTTCGTGATGGGCGGCGGCATCCAGAACAACCCGCACTTCCAGTCCGCGATCCAGGCCTGTCAGCATTTCCTGGGTCCCAGCGGAATCGGCAGCGGGAGCAACAGCCAGGGCCAGTCGGCGCAGCTCGCCTTCGCGAAGTGCATGCAGACCCACGGCGTGCCGAGCTTCCCCGACCCGCAGCCTGGCGGTGCGATCGTGGCGCCACCGGAGTCCGTCAGGAACACGCCCGCTTACCAGATCGCGTATAACGAATGCAAGTCGAAGCTGCCCAATGGCGGCGCTGGGCTTCAGGGATGAGCGCGCCCGCGCAGCAGGCGGCCGAGGACGCCGCTGTCAATCCGCCGGGCCGGCGGCACCGCCCAAAGCGCCGTGGGCGGAAACTCACGACGGCTGTGGTGATCGTGGTCATCGCGGCCGCTGGCGCCGGGTTCTACGAGATCAAGCACCTGCACAACAGCGCGCCTGCCCCAGCCGCCAACCCTGACGCGACCGGGCTGAAGGCAGTGACGAGGCAGTCGCTGTCCGAGCAGATGTCGGTGGACGGAACCCTGGGCTATTCCGGGAGCTACACCGTCGTCGTGCCGTCGGGCTCGTCTGGCTCCTCTTCCAGTGGCGGCTCCTCCTCATCGGAGGGTACGTTCACCTGGCTGCCGGCCGACGGCCAGGTGGTGAGCCAGGGCCAGCGGCTGTATTCGGTGGGGGACTCGCCAGTCGTGCTGCTGTACGGTTCTGTGCCCGTCTACCGCGGCCTGTCCCCGGGCATGACCGGGCCTGACGTGCGGCAGCTCAACAGTGATCTGGTGGCCCTAGGGGACGCGTCGACGGCAGACCTCGACCCGTCGTCTGACTACTTCGGCAATGCGACCGCCACCGCCCTGGAGAAGCTGCAGTCTAACCTCGGTTTGATGCAGACTGGCGTCTTCCCGCTCGGCCAGGTAGTGTTCCAGCCCGGCCCGGTACGGGTCGGCAACGTCACGGCGACGCTCGGTGCCCCGGTTCAGCCGGGCGCGCCGGTGCTGACCGGAACCTCCGACACCAGGCAGGCCGTCGCCCAGGTCGACCCGACCAAGCTGTCCGACGTGACCGTGGGCGCCGACGTGACCGTCACGCTGCCTAACGACCAGACCACGCCTGGCGTGGTGACATCGGTCGGTACCGCGGCCAGCAGCTCATCATCGGCCAGCGGCTCCGGATCCAGCGGATCAAGCGGATCGAACAGTCCCGGCAGCAGTTCGAGTTCGAGCAGCTCTAGCGCTCCCGCGACGACGGTGAACGTGGACATCCAGCTCACCCGGCCGGCCGCGGCCGGCACCCTCGATCAGGCCCCGATCACGGTCAGCATCACGACGTCCACCGTGAACAACGTCCTCGCGGTGCCGATCGACGCTCTCATCTCGGAACCGTCCGGCTACGGGGTGGAGGTCGCGAGGGCGAACGGCACGCGGTACATCGTGCCGGTGTCGCTGGGGCTGTTCGACGACACCGCGGACCTGGTGCAGGTGACCGGCACGGGCCTGACGGCCGGCCAGCAGGTGGTGGTCCCGAACATATGAATTTCCACGGCAACGCTACGATCCCAGCCGCGGGCCCGCGCGCCGCGGACGGCCATCCGCCGCCCGTGCTGGAAGTCGACTCAGTGACGAAGATCTACCAGACCCAGCCGCCGGTGACGGCGCTGCGCTGCGTGAACTTCAGCGTAGGCGCGGGTGAGCTCGTGGCCATCGTCGGGCCGTCGGGCTCGGGCAAGACCACTCTGCTGCACCTGATGGGCACCCTGGACCGGCCTACCTCCGGCACGGTGCTGCTAGCCGGAACCGACGTGGCCGCGCTCAGTGACCGCGAGGTCGCCTTCCTGCGGGCGAGCCGCATCGGGTTCGTCTTCCAGCACTTCTTCCTGGCCGAGCACAAGTCTCTGCTGGACAACGTCGCGGACGGATTGCTCTACACGGGGGTCCGGATGGCCGCGCGCAGGGAGCAGGCCGTGGATGCCCTGTCGGCCGTCGGCCTCGCGAGCCGGGCGGACGCCCAGCCGACCCAGCTGTCCGGCGGCCAGCGGCAGCGGGTAGCCATCGCCCGGGCGCTGGCCGGCGAGCCCGCCATCATCCTCGCCGACGAGCCCACCGGCAACCTCGACCAAGCCACCGGCCAATCGATCCTGGCGCTGTTCTCGTCCCTCCACGAGCGTGGCACCACGATCGTGTTGATCACCCACGACATGGGCATCGCCCGCCGGATGCCCCGCCGCGTCGAGATGCTCGACGGGTGCGTCACCGCCGACACCCGCAGCGGCCAGCCAGCGGAGCGCCCATGACGAACACGACGACCCATACCCGCCGCCAGCTCTACGCGACGGATCTGATTCGGCTGTCCAGCGTCGGGCTGCGCACCCGCAAGCTGCGGGCCGCGCTGTCCGCACTGGGCATCGCCATCGGGGTAGCCGCCATCGTGGCGGTGCTGGGCTTGTCCCAATCCTCGGAGGCGGGACTGCTGGCCCAGATCGACAGCCTGGGCATCAACATGCTGACGGTCTCCAACGGGCAGACCCTGTTCGGCCAGCAGGCCGAACTGCCCATCGAGGCTCCAGCCATGGTCGGCCGGATCGCCGGGGTTAACTCGGTCCAGTACACCGGCCAGGTGGGTAATGTGAACGCCTATCGCAGCCCGCTGATAAGCAAGATCGACACCAACGCGCTGACGGTGCAGGCGACCAGCCTTGGCCTGCTGCCAGGCATCCGCGACACGGTCGCGCAGGGCCAGTTTCTCAACGCCGCGACCGCGCGGGAACCGGCCGTCGTGCTCGGTGCGCTCGCCGCCCAGCGGCTGGGCGTCGACCGAGCCTTCTCCGGCGAGCGCATCTGGCTCGGCAACCAGTGGTTCTACGTCGCTGGCATCCTCAGTCCCGCCTACCTCGCCCCGGCCATCGACACCTCTGTCATGGTCGGCTTCCCGGCGGCGGAAGCCTACCTGGGCTTCGACGGGCATCCCTCGACGATCTACGTCCGTACCCAGACCGATGACCAGGTCGACGCGGTACACGCGCTGCTGGCGAAGGCCGCGAACCCCCAGGAGCCCAGCCAGGTCTCGGTGAGCCAGCCATCCCAGGTGCTCACCGCCAAAGCCGCGACGCAAAGCGCTCTCAACGGCCTGTTCCTCGGCCTCGGTGCCGTGGCCTTGCTCGTCGGCGCCATCGGCGTGGCCAACATCATGGTCATCGCTGTACTGGAACGCCGATCCGAGATCGGGCTGCGCCGCGCGCTGGGCGCTACCAGAGGTCACATCCGCATGCAGTTCCTCTCCGAGGCCGTCCTGCTCGCCCTCATCGGCGGCGTGATAGGCGTCGCGGTCGGGGCCGCGGCCACCGCGATCGGCGCGTACGTCAAGGGCTGGGCGATCGTCATCCCCCCCGAGGCATGGGCGGGCGGCCTGGGCGCTGCCATCGTGATCGGCGCGATCGCGGGACTGCTGCCCGCGCTGCGCGCCGCCCGCATGTCCCCCACCCAGGCCCTGTGGTCCATCTGACACCGGACAACGAACTGGAGATCACGCGATGACCCACTTTCGGCAGAAAACAGCCCGCCCGCTGGGACGCCGGTCACTCCTCAAGCTGCTGGGAGCCGCGCCGCTCGGCGCCGCGGCGGTGCCGACCGCATGCGCCATGGCACGTACCGGCGGCGGCGACGGCGGCTCCGGCGCCAGCTTCGATACCAGCCAGGGCCAGTGCGGTCCTCCTCCGGCTGACCTGCTGCCGGGCGGCGCTTACGATCAGCACCTGACCGCGATGGCGGCCAGCGACCAGTTCTCTGGCACGGTGCTGCTCGCCCTTGCCGGCCGGCCGGTGCTGGCCCGGGCCTTCGGATGGGCCGACAAGGAGCGCGGCATCCCGAACCACACTGGCACCCTGTTCAACCTGGAGTCGGTGACGAAGATCTTCACCGGGGTGGCCGTGGCTCAGCTCGCCGCCCAGGGAAAGATCGGCTTCCACGCCACCCTGGGCAGCTATCTGGACGGGTTCCCCGCTCAGATCGCGGATACCGTCACCGTCCATCAGATGCTCACCCACACCGCCGGGGTGGGCGAATACCCCCAGACCCAGGCGTTTCTCAACGAGTGGCAGGTCTGGAACAGCGCCGGTGAGGTGTTCGACGGGATCATGACGATTATCCGGACGTTGCCGCTGGCATTCACCCCGGGCACCCGGTACCAGTACAGCAATGCCGGATTCTACGTGCTCGGCGCGATCGTGGCGCAGGTGTCCGGCCAGTCCTACTACGACTACATGCGTCAGCACGTCTTCTCCCCAGCAGGGATGACCCGCACCGACTTCTACACCATGCCGCAGATGCTGACCAGCCACGATTTCGCCCACCCCTATGTCACCCGGGACGGCCAGCACATCGACGTCGCCAGTGAGGGAACGTTCATCGGCGGGCCGGACCATGGCGCCTACTCCAGCGGCCCCGATCTTCTCGCGTTCTCCCGTGCCCTCGAATCCGGCAGGCTGCTCACCCCCGCCTACACCGAGCTGGCGCTCAGCGGCAAGTACCCCGTCGCGCGGGCAACCGGCGAGCCGGCCGCCCAGAGCATATCGATCGGCTACGGCGTGGAGAACCTCATCGTCAACAACCAGCGCGTCTTCGGGCACCCAGGCGGTGCCGCTGGCGCGAACACCGACCTCAACGTCTACCCCGGCGTCGGCTGGGTCGCGGCCGTCCTCGGCAACTACGCCTTTGACGTGGCCTCGCTGCTTCAGCTGCAAAACCAGCTCATCACCCAGCAGCCATCCCGCTGCGTACCGGACGCATAGGAGCATCCACGTGAACCAGAACACCGTCGGCCGACGCGAATTCCTCCGTCGCGGCAGCATGGCCGCCGCCGGAGCCGCCCTCCCGCTGCTGGGCTCGTCGCTGGAGAAGTCCCCGGCCCGCGCCGCGGCCAGAGGCCCAGGCCAACCGGGCACCGCGACCGCCCTCGTGTGATCAAGGAAGGCGCGCGCGATCAGCCCGGCAAGCCGCTGCCGCTCGATGACCGCCAGGTCGCTCATCCGTAGTCCCTCCGTCGTTAGGCCTGATTGATCACAGTTGAGCCAGTTGTCCCAGGAGGCCTCGGTTGACAGCTTAAACCTATTTGTTCTATGAATTATAGAACAGCTATCAAATTCGGACTGCTGCCGCGTGCCGGTACTGCCGCGCTCGCCCGGACCTCACGGGAGGAAATGGCATGGTGAGATGGCGAACGCGAAGCTGGCCGCGGGTCCTGGTGCCGGGGGCGGTGGCCGTTGCGGCGGTGGTCCTGGCCGGATCGGCCAGCGCCGCGGCGCTAGGCGGCGGAGGCGCATGGCCCACGGCGGGGCATGACATCGGGAACACCAGGGATGCGACGGGCGAGCACCTCATCGGGCCGGGCAACGCGTCGCGACTCACGACAGCCTGGCAGATCACGACGGCGGGCAACGTGGAGACCACCCCGGCCGTGGCCGGCGGTGTCGTCTACTTCCCCGATTCCGGCGGCAAGCTGTGGGCAGTGTCCGCGGCCAGCGGGGCGGTGCTCTGGTCGCAGGAGGTGTCCAGCTATACCGGGATCCCGAAGTCGCTATCGCGGACCAGCCCGGCCGTCTACCGCAACGAGCTCATCCTCGGCGACACCAGCCCGCCGGGACACGGCACGTACGAGTTCGCCGTGGACCGGCGCTCGGGCCAGCTGCTGTGGCGGACCCAGGTCGCCACGCACCCCGCGGCGAAAATGACCAGCGCCGCGGCGATCTACCACGGCGTCGTCTACGTGGGCGTGTCCTCGCAGGAGGAGGTCGTCGGCTCGCAACCCGGCTATCAGTGCTGCACCTTCCGCGGCAGCGTGGTCGCGCTGGACGCGGCGACCGGGCGGCTGCTGTGGCAGACCTACACCGTGCCCGCTGGCTACAGCGGGGGCGCGGTGTGGGGCAGCACCCCGGCGGTCGACCCGGCGGACGGCCTGCTCTACGTGGGGACCGGCAACAACTACTCCGTGCCGGCCGGCGTCTGCGCCGCTCCAGACCAGACCGGCTGCACGCTTCCCGCGGCCGATGACCATGCCGATTCCGTGCTCGCCCTGGACATGGCGACCGGCGCGGTCCGCTGGAATAAGAGCACGCTGACCAGCGATGTGGCCATCAGTATCTGCGGCCTGCGCCCCAGCATGACCTGCGGCCCTGACTTCGACTTCGGCAGCGGGCCCAACCTCATCCGGCTCCGGTCCGGCCGCTCGCTGGTGGGCATCGGACAGAAGAGCGGCGAGTACTTCGCGCTCGATCCGCGAACCGGGGCGGTCCTCTGGCAGCGGCTGGTCGGCCCGGGCAGCAACTTCGGCGGCATCCAATGGGGATCGGCCACGGACGGCACGCACATCTACGCCGCGATCAGCGACTACGACGGCGCTCCATACCAGATCACCGCGGCGTCCGGCGTGCGGTCCACGATCATCGGCGGTTCGTGGGCCGAACTGGACGCGGCCACCGGCACGATCTTGTGGCAGACCGCTGACCCGCAGCACGCGGCCGACATGGGCTATGTGAGCATCGGCAACGGGCTTGTGTACGCCGGGTCGACGGCGGATGTGGGCGATGACATGTATGTGCTCGACGCGGCCAGCGGCCGCATCCTGTGGATGTTCGGCAGCGGCGGACCGGTGAGCGCGGGTGCCGCGATCGCCGGCGGCATGGTTTTCTGGGGCTCGGGCGAGCTTTGGGCCTCGCAGTGCCCGGGCGGCGCCGGGCCGTTGCGGGTCTGCGCGGGCTCGAACGACAAGATCTACGCGTTCCGCCTCGGCATCCCGGGCATCCTCCGCATCCCGGGCATCCCCGGGTGACGGGCTCCATAGTGGACAGAGCCGGCGGTGCAGGTCCGTAAGGCCGCAGCCGGGAATATAGCCTCGCTGTCGCGCATCAGAACCCAACGCTGGCGCACAGTGTTACGGTCGCCGCTGTCATGCGAGCTACCGCGGCCGCCCTACGGGCACTCTCCACGACGCCGTCGGGATTCATCAGTTGATCGCTGGGCGTCTTATCGTCCTGTGACCATTGGTTCCCTAGCGTCGTCGGCACCGGATCAACCAACGAGTTGCTGGAGGACTGTCATGAACGGTGTGAAACGGACTGTCGTAGCGGCGGTCGCGGTGGTCGTGGTGGGCGCGCTCGGCTCGGGTGTTGCCTCGGCGAGTTCACCGACCGCTGCCCGGCCGGACTGCGCGCTGCCGCTCTTCGGTGCCGGACCGGACTATCACCCGCACATCGACCCTGGGCAGTTCAGCGCGCGGGTTGACAATCCGCTGTTCCCGCTGGCGGTGGGTAAGACGCTGGTGTATTCGGGCACGAAGGACGGCAAGAAGGCACTCGACCTGTTCCACCCCTCGGCGCGCACGACGGTCATCGACGGCGTCCGCACCCGCGTGGTGGAGGACCGGCTGTTCCTGGACGGGGTGCTGGAGGAGCGCACGAGCGACTACTACGCACAGGACCGGTGTGGCAACGTCTGGTATTTCGGTGAGGACACCGCCACCCTGGACCCGCAGGGCCACGTGATCAGTACCGACGGGTCGTTCCACGCGGGCGTGGGCGGCGCCCAGCCGGGGGTGTTCATGCAAGCCCACCCGCAGGTAGGGCGGACGTTCCGGCAGGAGTGGTACGCCGGTCAGGCAGAGGATGTATACCGGGCCCTGGACCTGTCCACGTCGGTCACGGTGCCCTACGGCGGCTTCCGGCACGCGCTGCGGACCGCGGAGCAGACCGCGTTGGAGCCCGCCGTGCTGGACAACAAGTGGTTCGTGGCCGGGATCGGTCAGGTCGAGGAACTGGCGGTGAAAGGGCCGCTGGAGAAACTCGTCCTCATCGACGTGCTGTCGTGATCTCACGCGAGCGCCAGACACCGGTCCGGCTGCCCGCGGCACCGGACCGGTGCGGGTCCACGCTCGGCCGGCCGTCAGCGGACTAGCGTGGGGCAGGGGTGCTGGAGCGGATGCGGATCCTGGTGGTCGAGGACGCTGTCAAGCTCGCCGGCCTGCTCAAGCGGGGCCTGACGGAGGAAGGCTATGCGGTGGATGTGGTGGGCACCGGGGTGGATGCGGTGTGGATGGGCACCGAGCAGGCCTATGACGCGATCGTGCTCGATATCGGCCTGGATGACATCGACGGGTTCGAGGTGTGTCAGCGGCTGCGCGGGCAAGGGCGGTGGGCGCCGATCCTGATGCTGACTGCGCGCGATGGCTACGACGACCGGGTCAGGGGGCTGGATTGCGGTGCTGATGATTACCTGACCAAGCCGTTCTCCTTCGCGGAACTGCTGGCCCGGCTGCGGGCGCTGCTGCGCCGCGGCGGCGGTGAGCGGCCTGCGCTGTTGTCGGTCGGTGACCTCGACCTGGACCCCGCCACGAAGCAGGTGCACCGCGCCGGCACACGGATCGAGCTGACCGCGAAGGAGTACGCGTTGCTCGAGTGCTTCATGCGTCACCGCGATCAGGTCCTGAGCCGCAGCGATCTGCTCGGCCACGTGTGGGACTTCAGTTTCGACGGCGATCCGCGGGTGGTGAACGTCTACGTCGGCTATCTCCGGGACAAGATCGACAAGCCGTTCGGGCGGCGCTCCCTGGAGACCCTACGCGGGCTGGGATACCGTATCCGTGATGACCTGGCTGCGCCGGCTTCCCGCTAGGCTGCGCCTGACGCTGGCGTTTGCCGTGGCGATGATCGCGCTGCTCACCGGTGCCGGTGCCGGGCTCTACACAGCCGTCGGCGCGGTGTTGCTGGATGAACTGGACACCGGCCTGCGAGCCCGCGCTGCCACCGTGCAGGCCGACCTAGCCGCCCCGGGATTCAAGCTTGTCGCTCCGCCACCTGCATTGCTGGAGCGCACCGAGGAGTTCGTCCAGATCCTCGGCCGCGACGGCGCCGTCCTCGACACCAGCCCCGGCATCACCGGCGACACGCTCCCCACCGGGACGGCGGCGACACTAACCGCCCCCCACCTGTTCCAGCGCACGGTGACCGGCGTGGTGGGCACGGCGCGAATCCTCGCCGTGCCCACCAGGAAGGGGTCCACGCCGGTCATCCTGGTGGTCGGGGCTTCGATGTCGGACCGCGGCGATGCGCTGCACCGCTTCGCGGTCTACCTCAGTGTGGGCGGCCCCGCCGCGGTCCTGCTCGCCTCCGCCGTCGGGTGGCTGCTCACCGGCGCCGCACTGCGCCCGATCGAGCGGATGCGATGCCAAGCCTCGGCCATCACCGCCTCCGACCTGGACCGTCGGCTGTCCCTGCCCGCCGCCCACGACGAGTTCCGCCGCCTCGCCGAAACCCTAAACGACATGCTGGCCCGGCTAGACGCATCGATGGCCACCGAACGCCGGTTCCTCGACAACGCCAGCCACGAACTGCGAACCCCGCTGACGGCGCTGAAAACCGAACTCGACCTCGCGCTCGCGCGACCGCGCACACCCCAGGAACTGCTCGCCGCCTTGCACGGCGCCTCCGAGGAAGCCGACCGCCTCACACGCATGGCCGAGGACCTGCTCATCCTCGCCCGCACCCAAGGCCGCCTGCCCGTCCTCCGAACACCGGTGTCCTTGTCCGAACTCCTTACCGCCTCCGCGCGCCTGTTCCAGGCCCGAGCCGACGCAGCCGGCGTCTGTATCCAGGTCGTCGCCGCCGACCGCACAGTTAACCTCGACCCGGCCCGGGTCCGGCAAGCGGTCGACAACCTGCTCGACAACGCCCTGCGCTACGCCCCGAGCGGGACCGCCATCTCGGTCTCAGCCGACGTGTCCCAGCACGTCGCCTGCATCCGGGTCGACGACCACGGCCCCGGCATGCCCCCGGCTCTCCGCGACCGCCTATTCGATCCGTTTGTCCGGGTGCCAGAGGTGGGCGAGAACGGACAGCACCAGGGCAGCGGCTTGGGACTTGCCATCGTCGCGGCCATCGCCGCGGGACACGGCGGCACCGTGACCATAGAGTCCAGAACCAGCAACGGAACACGCGCCGAACTACGCCTTCCCGAAGCCTGGACCTAGACGCTCGCTTCCGCGCGCCCGTGCGCCCGTGCGTTCCGGCCGGCCGCTGAGTCGTTACGGCTGGATTCGTGCCCGTGCGGCGTGCTTTCGGGGTCGGGATTGCCTGGGCCCGGATATAGCGTCGGGGCATGGTTCCACGCAGACTGGTCTGCACGAGCGCGGCATCAATCCACATGAACAAGCCGGCGCCGAGCGGCGGCTCCGCGCCCGCCCCTGGCCTTCTTTGCCGTGGCCCGGCAGCCCCCGATAATGGATGCGCGCGATGCCACGGCCTGCCTCGCCCGTCAGTTCGTCCCGGTCAGCCGGCCATAGCCACCCGCCGCGGTCGTTGGGTCGGCGGAGAACTGGCCGCCGGTTATGAGCGGTTGGGCTGCGGGTGTGTGTGCGGCGGACAGCGGGCTGCTGGTCAGCTGAAGACCCGGTCCAGCGTTTCTGCGGTCACGGCGCGGGCTGCCCAGGCCTTTATCTGGTCGATGGAGGCTGCGTGCACCCTCTTGGGCGTACTCTCAGGTAGCGGGCCGAACTTGACGGTCAGCATCTTTACGAGCGCCTCGGCGCGTCCGCGGGCCTCGCCGCGGGCCTCGCCTTCAGTGCGGAGCATCTCTGCGGTGGTCACGTACGCCTCCTTTGCCTCCGGGCCGAGCGAGGCGGCCAGGTCGCGCAGCTCGGCGGGAATACGGGGTTGCCTGCGGCGGTCTTGAGCAGCAGCAGCGTGATCAGTGCCGGCGGGGTCCGTTTCCGGTCGAGCAGCTGCTCGCCGTCGATGCCGGAAAGATCGTCGAGGAGGAACTCGAACCGGGGCAGGTACGCTCGCGCCGCCGGATTGGCGGCGGGTCGAGGTCGATCAGGTCCAGCAGCTGGACCGGGCTGGCCCACCGGCCGCGGCCGTGGTGCACGACCAGCGGGATCACCGCGGGCAGCTGCCGGGCCCGCGGACGGTCGCGCAGGTGGCGGTCCCAGATCCGGGTTACGTACCGCAGCATCCTGAACGCCATCAGCGGGTCGGCGCTGCTCTGGTGCTCGACCAGCAGGTACACGTATGCGTCCCGGCCGTCCAGCGGCGCGGTGAACAGCAGATCGGAGTACCGCCACTTCAGCGCCTCGTCGACGAAGCTCGCCGGCACCGGAGTCAGCTGGCCCAGGTCCAGCCGGCCCGCCAGGTCCGGCGGCAGCACGGCGCGCAACTGGGACGCCGCGTTCTCGGGCACGCCGAAGATCCGGCGGAACACCGAGTCGTGCGGAGTGGGCTGGCCGCCCGGCGGCCTCCGGCCCGATAGGGGCGGGGACGGTGGGCTATCACCGGGATCAGGCTGATTCGGCATGCCCGCACGATATCGGCAGCCAGTTTCGGCTGGTCAGACGGCACATGATGTGCAACGGCATCGGCGAGCCCACAACGGAAATGTGACTTTCATTGCCTCCGGGGCGCGGCCACTGGGTCGGCGGCCTCGTTCTGGTGGAGGATAAGATACGGGCTACCCGGCTCGGCCTTTCGAGACCGCGCCTGGGCAGGTCAGCTCAGCTGGTTGATCTGCTTGATGATGTCCTTCGCCGCCTCATGCCCGGTGAGCTGGATGTCGTCGATGACCGCGCCGTCGCGAAGCCGGATCAGCCGCTCGGCTCGGGCGGCGATCTGCGGATCGTGCGAGGCGAGCAGGATCGTGATGTTGTTCTCGGCGCGCAGCCGGGCGAGCAGGTCCAGGATCTCGGTCGCGTTCGCGGAGTCGAGGTTGCCGGTGGGCTCGTCGGCGAGCAGCAGTGCGGGGGTGTTGATCAGGGCACGGGCGATGGCGATGCGCTGCTGCTCACCGCCGGACATCCGCGATGGCATGGAACGTTCCCGCGCGGCCAGGCCGACCGCCGCCAGCAGGTCCCTGGCCCGCTGACGCTTGTCCCAGCCGGTGCGGTACGGCAGCACCGGCGCGATCACGTTGTCGAGTGCGGTGAGTCCCGGCAGCAGGTTATAGCGCTGGAACACGAAGCCGACGGTTCGCCGGTAGTCGGCCTGGGCCGCGCCACGCAGCGCGGTGACATCGGTGCCGTTGCTGATGATCACGCCGGAGTCGGGTCGTTCGAGCGCGCCGATCATGTGCAGCAGCGTTGACTTACCGGAACCGGAGGCACCGGTCAGCGCGACGAACGCCCCGGACTCGATGGTGAACGTGACGTCGCCGGCAGCGATGACCTGATCGCCCTGACCGGTGCCGAAGCGCTTGCTGATGCCGCGTAGTTCGAGTGCGGTCATTGTCGGTCACTCCTCGGCTAGCAGGTGGGCGGTGGGCAGGCGGCGAAGGAGCGCGGCGGGCAGCAGCGCTGCCGCAGCGGTGACGATGATCCCGGCGGAGACCGTGGCGATGGCGATGGCCACCAGCCGCGCGGGCAGTTGTCCGGCGAGCCAGGCCGCCGCCCCGAGCCCGAGCCCGGCGCCGATCAGCGACCCGGTGATGCCGATGAGGGCGCCCTCGGTGATCACCAGCCGGGCCAGCACGGCATCTCGCCAGCCGAAGGCGCGGATGGTGGCCAGCTCGGCGGACCGCTCGGTGATGTTGAGGAACACCACATCGGCCACGGCCAGCACCCCCAGCGCGACCGTCGCCCCTGCCGCGATGTAGTCCACTCCGCGGACCTGGACGGCGATGGCGTTGCCGAGCAGCGTACCGACGATCTGGCCGCGGAACGCCACCGTGACTGCGGTCAGCAGGGTCAGCGCCGCGATGCCGGTGGCCAGGCTGACCACGCCGATCAGGGTGCGGCCGGGGGTGCGCAGCACGTTGAGCACCGCCAGCGTGGTGATCCCGCGTGGCTGGTGCGCCCGGCGCACGGCGAGCGCCGGCGGCCGTACCGAGCTGACTGGATCGGCCCGCGCCGCCAGCCAGGCCGGCACCAGGCCGGCGATGAGAGCCACGCCAATCGCGACGGGCACCGCCAGCAGCGCCCGGCCGGGGGAGGCGTCCAGGCCGAGTGCGGCCGAGATCGGCACCGCGATGACGGCGGCCAGCAGCCCGGCGGCCAGCCCGATCCAGGCCAGCTCACCCAGCACCGTGGTGAACAGCCGGGACCGGCGCCAGCCGACCGCGGCCAGCACTCCCAGCTCGCGTCTTCGGGCGCGGACGGCGGCGGTGGCGGCGTTGCCGACGAACAGCACGCACACCACCAGGATGAGTGTGAACAGTGTCACGGATTGCCTGTCGACGGCGTCTAGGATGGCGAGCGCCACCCCCTCCTTGACCCAGTTCTGGGATAGGGTCAGCGCGGGCTGCCCGAACTTGTCCGCAGGCAGGCCGATGGTCACCGGCGACGGCGACGAGCCGGCCACCACGTCCACGTCCAGCCCGGTCCGCTGGGCGATCTGCAGCGCGACCGCGTTGATCCGCGCACGCGAGGTCGCACCGGGACCGGTGACGCCCGCGACCCTGACCCGGACCACGCTGATCGGATCGGCGGCGGGCACGTCCCTGAACGCCTCGGAGTTCTGCAACTCCGGAAGCGCCGACAGTGTGGTGACCAGGTTCACCGGCTGGCTGACCAGGCCGCCAAGGTTCTGGTTCGGCAGCAAGTCACCACCGGCCAGCGCCTGGCGGCTGGCCGCGGTGGCCGGCGCCGCGGGCGCCGCCTGGAAATCGCCGAGCGGCACCTGCGACAGCGCGCCGAACGACTGGATCTTGGCCGGGTCAAACTTACCCGCGACCGTGATCAGCGGGTAGTCCTGGATCGGGGTGGTACGGTTCGGCGGGTTCGCATGCATGGTCACCGTGCGGTACTGGTTGTCCTCGTCATCCATGGGAGCAATGGCCCCGTCCCAGATCGACGTGGGGTTGACCACCCGGCGCGGTGTCAGCGCACCGGACTTCGCGCGCTGGTAGTCCACCGGGCTCACCGACCAGTAGCCGCTGAAGCTCAGGCCGGTGAACTTGCCCTTCGGAATGCTTATCGTTATGTACGCGCCGTCCCCGGTGAGCTCGTTCGAGTACGCCTGCTGGGCCGTGGTGTGATCGGTCGCCACCGTGCGCCCCGGAACCGAGGCCTCGGCGGTCGTCCAGCTAGCGTTCATGTCCGGCATCCTGGACGACGTCGCCAGCTGCTGCACCGTGGTCTGCGCATACTCGTCCATGCCGCTGGCGGACGAGGCCAGCACCGGCACCTCCGGGCCGTTATCGCCCTGGCTCTCCTTCAGGTAGCCGCCGGAGATGAGAGCCTTGTTCAGCCCGTCCAGCCTGGCCTCGGTGTCCGGGTCGATCGCCG
>Ga0070714_100001906_pt1 | contig 15212 bp, 17 predicted proteins | sample LARL83metaG_FD_65450 | JGI IMG/M metagenome (GOLD analysis project Ga0070714, IMG submission 65450) | Corn, switchgrass and miscanthus rhizosphere microbial communities from Kellogg Biological Station, Michigan, USA - LAR L8-3 metaG | ecosystem: Host-associated > Plants > Roots > Rhizosphere ...
GCGCTCGGATCCGACGCCGAGATCGTCATCCTCGCCGGCAACCACGACCATCACCTCGTGGAGCCGTGGCTGGGACGGCGCGCCATGGATGGCGGGGTGCCGCCACTGGGGCTCGAGAGCGCCGTGGACTGGGCGCCGGGCGAGCCGCTGGCGGTGGTCGCAGAGATGCTGGGCGCGTCGCGGGTGAGCGCCGCCTACCCGGGGTTGTGGCTGCGCTCCGACGTCTGGGCCACCCACGGCCACTACCTGGATCTCCACCTCACCGTCCCGTCGATCGAGCGCATCGGCACCGGCGTGATGCGCCGCGTCGTGGGAACGCCGGAGACGGGACCGGGGAGCGCCGAGGACTATCAGGCGGTGCTCGCCCCGCTGTACGCGTGGCTTCACGGGGTGGCCCAGGGGGCACAGCCGGGCCGCGGCCGGGGGCTGCAGGCCGGCTCGGTCCGTGGCTGGCGCGCGCTGGCGGGCCCCGCGAGCCGCCGGTCGGTGCGTGGCCGGGCGATCGCGGCGGCGTGGCCGGTGGCGGTCGCGGCGCTCAACCGGGCCGGGTTGGGCCCGCTGCGGCCCGAGGTGTCGGGCCCCGCGCTGCGGCGCTCCGGGCTGCGGGCGATGGGGGAGGTGGCCACGCGGCTGGGCGTCAGCGCCGGCCATGTGATCTTCGGCCACACCCATCGCGCCGGGCCGCTGCCGGGCAACGACGTCTCCGAGTGGTCGACTCCAGGTGGGGCGCGCCTGATCAACAGCGGCTGCTGGGTGACGGAGCCGGCCTTCCTGGGCACCGACCCCGGGTCGAGCCCCTATCGGACCGGGTTCGCCGTGGAGATCGACGGCGACGAGCCGCCGCGCCTGATCAACCTTCTCGACCCGGCGTGAAGCACACGGCGTGGCAGGTCACGCCCTCGCCGATCTCGAGGTCCAGCTCACCGACGGTGCTCTGCGGGTGTGAGATGAGCTCGTAGGCGCCGGGGTGGTCGACGGTGATCTCCCGTCCGTTGGCGGTCACTGTCCCCTGGCCCTCGAGCACCGCCCACACGCCACCGGCCTCATACGGCCCGCTGTAGGGACCGGCGACGTCCTCGCTCTGGGGCACGAGCAGAGCGCCCGGGACGTCCTCGGGCCGCAGCGGCGCCAACGGCTCGCGTTCGACGCCGAGCAGCTCCTGGATGGCCCGCTCGGTCTCCTCATAGCCGCCCTCGCCGTAGTGGTAGTCGAACAGCCGTCCCTCCTGGTTGAACAGGTAGCGGGCCGGCCAGCCGAGGTTCCCGTACTCCTGCCAGATCTGCAGGTCGACGTCCACCACCACGGGATACGGGACCTCCAGGCGCGTGACCGCCGCCTCGACGGCCTCCGCCGCTTCGGACGGGGGAAACCCCGACGAATGCACGCCGATGACCCGCAGGCCCTCGGCGGCGTAACGCTCGTGCCAGTTTCGGAGGTACGGGAGGGTGCGGATCGAGTTGGGCCGGCAGAAGTCCCAGAACTCGATGAGCACCGGCCGCCCGCGCTGCTGGTCCATCCGCAGCGGCGCCGTGTTGATCCAGGGCAGGCGCGGCGGAAAGGCCGGGGCTTCGATGTGGTCGACGGGGGGGCGCATGGTCGGGGGCGCTCGATGGTATTCGCGGCCGCGGTGGTGAGGTGCGGAGCGAACGTCAACGGCGGCTATCGAGTGGTGCGCTGCCGAGGTCCCGGCGCTTGCGGCGCCCTTCCAGCGAGGTCTTGGGAGATATTCCAGGTATGGCCTGGAATATCTCCCAAAACCCCCCTGAACCGCACGGGGTTGTGGGAGATCCTGGGCCTGTGCGGCCCACTATCTCCCAAACCCACACTCCTTGCAGGGATTTGCCAGGCCACAGCCCCCTCTTTCGAAGGCCGAAGTTCGCGGCCCAGCGAACCTTACATCCCTAATCAGTTATATTACCGCTATGGCATCTACAGCCACCTGGAGCGCCCTCACCGACCCGCACCGCCGCCGCGCACTGGAGCTGCTGCGGGCGCAGCCCCGGACCGTCAGCGAGCTGACGGCTGCGCTGGGGCTGAGCCAGCCAGGCACCTCCAAGCACCTGAAGACCCTGCGCGACGCCGGGCTCGTCCGCGTCCGCGTCGACGCCCAGCGGCGGGTCTATGAGCTGGACCCGGCGCCGCTGGCGGCGCTCGATGAGTGGCTGGCGCCCTACCGGCGGTTCTGGGACCGGCATCTGGACGCTCTGGGCCGGCACCTGGACGAAACCGACACCGTTCCCCCCAAGGAGGTCTGAGAGCACATGCCCAACGCAACCGGCACCTATGAACAGGTCGACGGCCGCCCCGTGGTGCGCTTCGAGCGGACGTTCCCGCACTCCGTCAGCGAGGTCTGGGACGCGATCACCAGCTCGGCGCGCCTGGAGCAGTGGTTCCCGACGACGGTGGAGTTCGAGGAGTTGCGGCCCGGTGCGGCGATCGCGTTTCGCTTCGCCGACGACGCCTACCCGCCGATGACCGGCGAGTTCCGGGAGGTGAGCGCGCCCCGCCGGCTCACCTTCACGTGGGGCGACGACGTCCTCGGCTTCGAGCTCACCGCGCGCGATGGCGGCGCCGCCTGCCGGCTCTCGTTCGAGGTGGTGCTCGACGCCGCCGACAAGGCCGCCCGGGACGCCGCGGGGTGGGATGACTGCCTGGACATGCTGGCGACGGTGGTCGATGGGGGGCGCCCGGAGCGGCCGTCCGCATCGGGCGATTGGCGGGCTCGTTACGATCAGTACAAGCAGCGCGGATTTCCTGCGAACGCGCCGATTCCGCAGTAGCGAGACGCGGCCCGAGCGGCGTGGTTGCGGCGCTATACTCGCTGAAGTATTGAATCCATACCGCCTTTGAGGAGTTTCCAACCATGAGCCCGTCCGGAGCCGAAGTACTCCGACAGATCAAGAGCCGGATCGAAGAGGTCGATCCGTCCGCCGTGCGCGAGCAGCTCGGAAACGGCGCGCTCGTGATTGACGTCCGTGAGCCCGAGGAGTGGGGCACCGGCCACATCCCCGGTGCCAAGCACGTCCCCAAGTCGTTTCTGGAGTCGCGAATCGAGGGCGCCGCGCCCGATCGCGCCCAGCACGTGATCCTGTACTGCCAGTCGGGCAACCGCTCGGCCTGGGCGGCGCGCACGCTGATCGAGGACCTCGGCTACGAGCACGTCGAGTCGATGACCGGCGGCTTCACGTTGTGGAAGGACCGTGGCTATGACGTCGAGCAGCCCAAGACGCTGACCGCTGAGCAGCGCGAGCGCTACAGCCGCCACCTGCTCCTGCCCGAGGTCGGGCCCGAGGGCCAGCAGAAGCTCCTGGACGCGAAGGTCCTGCTGCTCGGCGCCGGCGGCCTCGGCTCCCCCGCCGCCCTGTACCTGGCCGCCGCCGGGGTGGGCACCCTGGGCATCGTCGACGACGACACGGTGGATCTGTCCAACCTGCAGCGCCAGGTGATCCACAACTCCGAGCGCGTGGGCGTCCCCAAGGTCGACTCCGCCGAGGAGACGATCACGGCGCTCAACCCCGACGTCAAGGTCAAGAAGTACCCGGTGCGCCTGGGCCCTGAGAACATCATGGACATCCTGCCCGGCTACGACATCGTGGTCGACGGCCTGGACAACTTCCCCACCCGCTATCTGCTCAACGACGCCTCGGTGCGTCTGCAGATCCCGGTGGTCTCGGCGGCGATCCTCGGCTTCGAGGGCCAGCTGAGCGTGTTCAAGCCCTATGACGGCCCGTGCTACCGCTGCCTGTTCCCGACCCCGCCGCCGGCCGAGCTGGCTCCGTCGTGCGGCGCCAACGGCGTGCTCGGCGTGCTTCCGGGGACGATGGGCCTGCTGCAGGCCACCGAGGTGATCAAGCTCATCCTCGGCGAGGGTGAGCCGGCCATCGGTCGCCTGCTCCTCTACGACGCGCTCGCCGCGACGATCAACGAGGTCAAGATCCGCCGTGACCCGGAGTGCCCGATCTGCTCGCGCCATCCCGAGGCGATCTCCGACGAGGAGATGGGGGTCTTCCCCGATTACGAGGCGTTCTGCGCCGGCGCCCACTAGGCTCAGCGCCATGGCCACCATTCGCATCCCACCAGTGCTTCGCCCTGCCGTTGGCGGGGAGAAGGAGCTGAGCGCCGAGGGCTCCTCCGTCGGGGAGATCCTGCGCTCGGTCGCCGACGAGCACCCCGAGACCCAGACCCAGCTGTTCGCCGCCGACGGCGGCCTGAACCGGTACGTCAACGTCTATCTCAACGACGAGGACGTCCGCGTGCTCGACGGCCTCGAGACCGCGGTCGGCGACAGCGACACGCTCGTCATCCTGCCGGCGATGGCCGGCGGGGCGCGCTAGGTCCAGCGGGCCCCCTCCCCGCATCCGGGGAAGGGTTGCCGGGCCGCGGCGTCGTGGTGAGTGGGACTGGCAGATCACTCACCAAGGAGACGAGCATGACAATCCGCTGGCGCAGGGCGGTTCTCATCGCCGTGGCCGGCCTGCTGGCTGTGACGGCGTGGGCCGCCGCACAGTCGAGCACGGTCGGCGTCGGCACCGCCGAGGTCAAGGGCCACAAGGAACCTGTCGCGGTCAACGGCCGCGGGGTGACCGTGTACGAGCTGGCGCCCGAGAGCGCCCACCACCTGGTGTGCACCTCGCCGGCCTGCCTGACCGTCTGGCCCCCGGTCAAGGCCTCGGGCAAGGTGACGAAGGCTCCCGGCGTGGCCGGCAAGCTCGGCACGGTGAAGCGCAAGGGCTTCACCCAGGTCACCCTCAACGGCCATCCGCTCTACACCTTCACCGAGGATGGCGGGCGCAAGGGGAAGGCCGAGGGCGACGGCATCAACAACTTCGGCGGCGTCTGGCACGTGTTCAAGGAGCGATGAGCCGCCGCGGCGGCAACCGAGCAGGAATCGAGAAGCGCCGGCCGCGGGCCGCGCCTAGATTGGGCGCCACCATCCACGCGAGCTGAAAGGAGCCACCATGGCCGGCACCTCCACCCAGGGAATCAAGACCGTGCTGCATCCCGTGTCCGACCTGACGGCGGCCAAGGCGGTGTACACCGCGCTGCTCGGCATGCCGCCGCAGCACGACGCCGACTACTACGTGGGCTTTGACGTCGGGGGCCAGCACGTGGGGCTGGTGCCGGGGGGCGGGCCGCAGGGCCTGACCTCGCCGGTGGCCTACTGGGAGGTGCCGGACATCGAGGCCAAGCTCGCCGAGGTGACCGCGGCGGGGGGCGCCGTCAAGGACGCGGCCCGCGACGTGGGCGGCGGCCGCCTGGTGGCCACGGTCACCGATCCCGATGGCAACGTGCTGGGGCTCCTGCAGGATCCGTGAGTCCGGGCGGCCCCGCGCCGCTACACTTCGTAAAGCAATGGCCGCCGAGAGCTTGCAGAACAAGCCCTGCGGAGGACGCTACGGCGACATCGTTCAGTCGATCGGGCACACGCCCCTGATCGAGCTCAAGCGCCTGAGCCCCAAGCCGGGCGTCAGGATCTGGGCCAAGCTGGAGAGCCGGAATCCCACGGGTTCGGTCAAGGACCGCGTGGCGCGCGCCCTCATCGAGGACGCCGAGGACAAGGGTCTCATCCGCCCCGGTCAGACGATCCTCGAGCCGACGTCGGGCAACACCGGCATCTCGCTGGCGATGATCTGCGGGCGCAAGGGCTACAGCCTCAAGGTCGTCATGCCCGAGAACGTCACCCCGGAGCGCACCGAGCTGCTGCGGATGTACGGCGCGGAGATCGTGTACTCGGAGGGATCGAAGGGATCCAACGGCGCCGTCGAGAAGGCGCTGGACATGGCCGAGAAGGACGCGTCGTACTACATGCCCTACCAGTACGGCAACCGCGCCAACCCCGACGCGCACTACAACGGCACCGCGCTGGAGATCCTCGAGGAGCTTGACGAGGTGACCGCGTTCGTGGCGGGGCTGGGCACGGGCGGCACGCTGATGGGCAACGGCCGGCGGCTCAAGGAGGAGCTGGGGGACAGCGTCAAGATCGTGGCCGCGGAGCCCATGCAGGGCGAGCCCGTCCAAGGACTGCGCTCACTCGACGACGGCTTCATCCCGCCGATCATCGACCTGTCGCTGCTGGACCGCAAGATCTTCGTCACCAACCACGACGCCATCGTCTGGACGCGCAAGCTCCTCGACGAGGAGCGGCTGTTTGCCGGTGTGTCCTCCGGGGCCATCGCGCGTGTCGCGGTCCGCATCGCCGGTGAGCTGGACGAGGGCAACGTCGTGTTCATCGTCTGCGACGACGGCTGGAAGTACCTGTCGTCGGGGATCTACACGCGCCCGGTCGAAGAGATCGAGAACCTGGACTCCACCGTCTGGTGGTGACCCCAGACGGCCGCGCGTCCCGGCGCGCGCTTCTCACCGGCGCGGGCACGGCGCTCGCCGGCGGGACGCTGGCGCTGGCCGGGTGCGGCAGCGCGGAGATCGGCAAGCAGGCGGTCAAGAAGACCTCGGCGCGTGTGCAGGCGAAGGACATCGCGGTTCTCAACCAGGCGCTGGCCCTCGAGCGGCGGACGGTCGCCGCCTATATCGCCGGCATGCCCCTGCTCACCTTCAGCCAGCGCAAGGCCGCCAGGCAGTTCCTCAACGAGGAGCTCGAGCACACGGGCGAGCTGATCTCGCTCATCAAGGCGGCAGGGGGCAAGGCGCCCCCGCGCGCCGACAGCTACGCGCTCGGCCATCCCATCGACGGCCCCGGCGTGCTGGCGGTGCTGCACTCGCTGGAGTCGCTGCAGATCTCCCGCTATCTCGAGTGGATCCCGCAGCTGTCGCCGGGGCCGGTGCGGGCCGCGGTGGCCTCCATCCTCACCGTGGACGCCCAGCACCTGTCGATGGTCCGCGTCCTCGAGGGCCAGGTCCCGGTTCCCGGGCCCTTTGTCACCGGGTCGGTGTGACCCCTCGTGTCCGCGCCCCCCACACGACGCGAGCTGATCGTGGCGGCCGGTGGCGCCGGCGCGGCGGGGCTGCTGGCCCTCCCGGCGGCCGCCGCGGCCGCGACGTCCTCAGCGGCGCAGCCGCCGATCTCCGAGACCGACCGCCTGCAGCGCCTCATCCGCCTCGAGGGCCTGCTCCTCTACTGCTACCGCCACGTCCTGGCCTCCGGGATCCTGGCCCCGCGCGCCCGGCGGACGCTGGCACCGTTCCCCGGCCACGAGGAGGCCCACATCGCCGCCCTGGAACGGGTCCTGAGGGCCCGCGGCGGGACCGTGCCTCCGGGGCCTGACAGCGTCGCCACCGCCAACCGCTACCTGGCCAACCGGGGGGTGGGCGGGCGCCTGGGCCAGCTCAAGGGCCACAGCGACGCGCTGTATCTGCTGCTCACGCTCGAGCAGGTGACGATCGGCGCCTACTTCGTGGCACTGACCAAGCTGCGGGACTCAGAGCTCATCCAGCTCGCCTGCCAGATCATGGCCAACGAGGCCCAACATGACGCCATGATCGGACTGACGCTGCCCAAGGCCACGCCCGGCTCGGCGGTGCCCTACGGCCTGGTGCAGGGGCTACAGTGAGTGCCGCCATGCGCATCCCCCAGGCCCTCTTCGACGAGATGGTGGCGCACGCCCAGGCCGATGCTCCCAACGAGTGCTGTGGGATGGTCGCCTCGCGCGACGGCGAGGCGGTCGAGGTCTACCGCGCGGAGAACGCCGCCGCCAGTCCGCTGCGCTACGAGATCGACGGGGCCGAGCAGTACCGCATCCAGATGGCCATCGAGGACGCCGGCCATGACCTCGGCGCCATCTACCACTCGCATACACGCAGCGCGCCCTATCCCTCCCAGACCGACATCAACCTGGCGTTCTATCCCGAGGCTCTGTACGTGATCGTCGGGCTGGCGGGCGCCGAGCCCGAGGTGCGCGCCTACGAGATCCGCGACGGCCAGGTGACCGAGGCGGAACTGGACGTCGGCTGAGCGCCATGGCCGAGCGGGTACACGGCTCCTCGCTCGTCTGCCCGCAGTGCGCGTCGCGCTTCGCGGGCGACGCCCGCTTCTGTCCTGACTGCAAGCTGCCACTGGTCCTCGAGGATCACGACGAGGGCGCCGGGTATGAGACCGAGCGCCATCGCCGGCTGCGCAAGGTCAAGCCGCAGCTGTCCGAGGGCGAGCTCGTCAAGGTCGCCTGGGCGCGCAACGAGTCCGAGGGCGAGTTCATCCAGGCGCTCCTGTTGGAGGAGGGGGTGCCGAGCCTGCTGCGGCGCAGCGCGGGGTTCGACGTCCCGGACTTCCTGGCCGGCGGCCCGCGCGATGTGATGGTCCCCGTCTCCGGGGCGCAGACCGCCCGCGAGGTCCTGCTCCAGGCCGATGTCGTCTCCTCCCAGCCGGCCGGGCGGCCTGTCGACCCGCGGCGCCTCCTGCTCGGGCTGCTGGTGGCGCTGGCCGTGGGGGCGCTGGTCGTGTGGCTGCTCTCGCTCGCCGTTCACTGAGCGCCGGCGAGCCGCGCCAGGTGGGAGCGCCACGCCCCCTCGGTGTGGGCCAGCGGCCGCCCCCGGAACGCCTGTGACAGAGCGGCCCGCGGCCCCTGGGGGTGCAGCCGGGAGGCAAAGCGCGCCGCCGCCTGCGCGCCCTCCTCGCGCGCCAGCAGATCGATCACCGTGCCGCCGAGCAGGGCGGCGTCGCGTGGGCCCGGCGGGAAGCTGGGCGGCCGGCCCTCGCGCAGGCGCCGGGCGATCGCCGGCCGGGCGTGCGCGGTCTGGCCCCCGAACCAGCGTGCGGCGCCCTCCAGAAGCCAGGCCCAGCGCAGCTCCCGCCGCATGCGCAGTACGCCCATCACCCGCTCCAGGTCCTTGTTGGAGGCGATGACGACCCGGCGGGCATAGAGGCAGGCGGCGCCGTGCTCGAGCATCTCGCGCGATCCCGGGACGTTGGAGGCGCGGGCGGCGAGCGCCGAGGGCTCCAGCATGTGCAACTCGGTGCGCCCGCTCCACCCGACCACGTAGCGGCGCGCCGCCGGAGCCGTCGACAGCCAGATGAGCGGCATCAGCGGGTTGGTGAGCGCCAGGCCGACCGGGCCGCCGTGCAGGACGATGGTGATCCCGCGCGGCGTGCGCGGAAAGTACCCGGCGAGATGCTCACGGGCACGCTCGAGCGAGCGCAGGACGCGGCGGGCATCGTCGCCCACGGCCGCGTCGTGGCGGGCGGTGAACGACTCCGAGGCCGATTCCACCCAGGTCATCCAGTGCTCGCTGCAGCGGGCGCGGGTGCGGATCCGCCGGGCCCGCGCAGCGTGCGGGCCCGGCGGCTCCTCAGCGTGACGGCGTCAGACGAGGACCGGCTGACGATCGGAGGCGATCGAGGCGATCTCCTCGGACGCGCGCTCGAACTCCTCGTCGGAGAGGACGGGCGTGCCCTCGAAGGGGAGATCCCGCGTGAGCTCCAGCCAGGAGCGACAGCCCCCGTACTCCTCGCGGACCTTGACGGTCACCGGCCGCGGGATGCGATAGGTCCGCAGCAGGATCACGTGGAGCGGGTGGCGGCGCTTCCAGGCCAGCCGCTTCTCGGCGTAGTCGGTCGTCCACACGTAGAACGGGGACAGGGCGTCCACGGCACGGCGATCGGTGATCGTGAAGTGTGCCGCCACCTCGGCCCACGCCCGGATCCGGACCCGGTCGGGCTGGTGGAGCGGCTCGCCGCGATGCAGTGCCTGCGGATGCGGCTCGCCGTCAGACCACACGCCCTCCTCGAGCGCGCGTGACAGCTCGGGGCGATGCGATTCACGCACGAGGTCCGTGCGCTGATGGTCAAACGTCGGATAGAGAAAGAACCGCTCGTAGTCCAGCTTGAAATGTTTCTCTGGCTCACGGATGCCGCCCTTGCGGAGCGTCAGAAGCTGCTCGCCCTCGGCGAGTGCCCGCACAGTCACGGCCCATTCTTTGAAAGCAATCGGCATAGGGAAATAAAGGGGGAGACGGTTGGGTTGGACAGAGTCCTGCGCGCGCAGCCTTTACGTTGCAACGGCAGCGTCAGGACGCAGGGGATTGTATGCGAGATACCCGGAATCGCAAAACCTACCTGCAAATTCGCGCGTTTAATCCCCCCGCAATCCGGGCTGAACCTACGCTTCTGTAAGTCTCCCTCGGGCCGTGTCCCTAGCCCCCAAGCTGCGGTGGCTTCAGCTTGGCACCGCCGGCGTTCTGAGCGCCCGATCATCGCCGCGAAACCATCGTCGGCGTGACCTGGGCCCATCGCCGCGGTCAGCACCTCGCGAGTGTACGCCCCGAGCGCTCAGAGGGCGCCGGCGAGCCGGGTCTCAGCATTCCTACCGGCCGCGGCGATTGCAGGAGGCGTCGCCTCTCACAGGCCGGAGTCCCCCCAAGGGCCTTTCGCTCAGCCGCTTCCAGTCCTTCGAGGGCGTCCGAAGCCCCCGCCACCGGGCGTCTCGATCCGCAGGCGCTGTCCGGGCCGCAGCTCGCCGATCGACTTCGGTGGCAGCTCCTTGCCGTCGAGCAGATTCCGGCCGCACGCGCCCGGCTCGCCGCCCTCGGCGCCGGGCGGCGCGTGCCGGCGACGCTCGGTGATCAGCGAATAGCGCAATGGCGCGAGCGCCTCGATCTCGCGGACCACGCCGTCGCCGCCGCGGTGCTCGCCGGCGCCGCCCGAGCCCCGGCGCAGCGAGTACTCCACCATGCGCATCGGGAACTCCAGCTCGAGCGCCTCGATCGGCGTGTTGAGCGTGTTGCTCATCGCCACGTGGACGCCGCTGGGGCCGTCGGCGTCGGCGCACGCTCCCTGCCCCCCGCCGATTGTCTCGTAGTAGACGACGTCCTCGTCACCCAAGGTGACGTTGTTCATCGTCCCCTGGCCGAGCGCGAGCCCGAACGCCCGGAGGACCACGTCGGCCACCCGCGAGGACGTCTCGACGTTGCCGCCGACCACGGCGGCCGGGGAGCGAGCATTGAGCAGCGAGCCCTCCGGGGCGGTCACCGTCACGGGCCGGTAGGCGCCGGCGTTGGCCGGGATGTCAGGATCGGTGAGCACGCGGATGGCGAAGTAACAGGCCGAGCGCGTCACCGCCAGAGGGCAGTTGAGGTTGCCCTCGTGCTGGTCGTCGGTCCCGGTGAAGTCGAGGGTCAGCTCGTCATCGTTCACCGTCGCGCGGAGCTTGATGGTCAGGTCACCCTCCCGCGCCTCGAGCACGTCTTCGGCAAGGCGCTCGCCGTCCTCGAGGCGCTCCAGGCACGCGCGCGTCCGCCGCTCGGCGTAGTCGAGGACCTCGGCGTAGGCCTCGCGCAGCGTGTCCACTCCGACCCGCCCGGCGAGCTCGCGCAGCCGCAGGCCGCCCACGCGGCCGGCCGCGAGCTGGGCGCGCAGGTCGGCGCGGCGCTGGTCGGGGCGCCGCATCTGGGCGACGAGCTCGTCGATGGCGCCGGCGTCGAGGACGCGCGGCTCGATGACGACCCCCTCGTCGCTCAGGGTCGTCGAGTCGGCGGGCATCGAGCCGGGCGTGGGGCCCCCGACGTCGGCGTGGTGGGCCCGGCTGGCGGCGAAGGCGATGAGCTCATCGTCGATGAACACCGGAGTGATCACCGTGATGTCGGGCAGGTGGGTCCCGCCGCGGTAGGGATCGTTGAGGATCCACGAGCGCTCGGGGGCGTGCTCCTCCTCCAGCACGGACGCCACAGCGGCCGGCATCGCGCCGAGGTGAACGGGGATGTGCTCGGCCTGCATGACCATCTCCCCGTCGGGCGTGAACAGCGCGGTGGACGCGTCCCGGCGCTCCTTGATGTTGGCCGAGTGCGCGGAGCGGATGAGCACCGCCCCCATCTCCTCGCACACGGCGTGCAGGGCGCCGGTGAGGACCTGGAGCTCAACCGGATCCATCGCGCCTCAGATGGATGGTGCCGGTGTCATCCACGGTGCCGCTCCACTCCGGTGCCACCAGCAGCGTCGATTCCGGCAGCTCCACGACCGCGGGGCCGGTGATCTCGGTCCCGGGCTCCGGCGTCCCCCGGAGGACGGCGAGCTCGTGCTCGGAGCCCTGCAGGACCGCGCGGCGGCGCCCGCGCGTGCACTCCCCTCCGGCCTGGCCGAGCGAGACGTCGGCGCCGGGCATCTTCGCCGACACCCGCAGCGTTACGAGCTCGAGCTCCTGGTCGGGATCCTTGTAGCCGTAGCGCTCCTCGTGCAGCTCCTCGAAGCCGCGGCGCAGCTCCTCGGGCTCGGGGGTGAGCGAGCCGCTTACGGCCAGCTCGAACGCCTGTCCTGAGTAGCGCAGCTCGTAGACGGCGCCCAGCTCGGCCTCGGACTCGTGCAGCTCCTCGCGTGCCTGCCTGCCCAGCTCGGCGGCGACCTCGGCCACGGCCTCGGCCGTCAGCGCCTCGGCCGCCAGGAACACGCTGCGCTGCACGTCGCGGCGACGGGGCGAGACGACCAGGCCCAGGGCGGCCAGGACGCCGGAGGCGCGCGGGCAGAGGATCTCGGTCATCCCGAGCTCGTCGGCGATCGCGGCGGCGTGCAGCCCCCCGGCGCCGCCGAAGGCGAGCAGGGCGTAGCGGCGCGGGTCGATCCCGCGCTGGACGGTGACGACCCGCAGCGCCCGGACCATCTCGGCGTTGGCCACGCGGGTGATGCCCTCGGCGCATTCGAGCAGGTCCATGCCGAGCGCCTGCGCGAGCGTGCCCACCGCCTGCTCCGCGGCTTCGCGGTCGAGCTCGACGCCGCCGGCGAGGGGGGCATCGGATGCGAGATAGCCGAGCAGGAGGTTGGCGTCGGTGACCGTCGGCTCGGTGCCCCCGCGGCCGTAGCAGGCGGGGCCGGGATCGGCCCCGGCCGATCGGGGTCCCACGCGCAGCGCGCCGCCACCGTCGCGCCAGGCGATCGAGCCGCCCCCCGCCCCCACGGTGTGGACGGCCACCATCGGCAGGGCCAGCGGCCGGCGCGCGATGGTGCCCGCGCTCTCCTCCTGCACGGCGCCCCCGTCCACGACGCAGACGTCGCATGAGGTCCCGCCCATGTCGAAGCAGACGGCGTCAGGTGTTCCGCTGGCGCGGGCGATATAGGCCGCGCCCGCCGCTCCGCCGGCCGGGCCGGAGAGCACCGTCCACGCCGCGTGGCCGGCTGCCGCCTCGAGGTCGATGAGCCCTCCGCTGGACTGCATGATGGTCGGCTCGGGCAGCCCCGCCTCGTCGCAGCGCTCCACCAGGCGGCGCAGATAGCCGCCGAGGAGGGGGGAGAGGGCGGCGTCGACCTCGGTGGTGCTGGCGCGCTCGAACTCGCGGAAGGTGCCGACCACCTGATGTGACAGCGAGACGTGGACGTCAGGCAGCGCCTGCGCCAGCGCCTCGGCGATCGCCTCCTCGTGCTCAGGGTGGCGGTAGGAGTGCAGCAGCGCCACCGCCACCGCCTCGGGCTCGGCCTCGGCCACCTGCCGCGCGAGGTCCGCGGCGGCCTCGGGATCGAGCTCGCGCAGCGGGCCGTCGGGGGTCATCCGCTCGGGTGCGCCGAACCGGGCCTCGGGCGCCGTGAGCGGCGCCGGACGCCCGGCGCACAGCCGGTAGAGCTCCGGCCGGTCCTGGCGGCCCAGCGCGACGATGTCGCTGAAGCCCTCGGTGGCGATGAACGCCGTCCGCGCGCCGCGGCCCTCCAACAGGGCGTTGGTGGCGACCGTCATGCCGTGCGAGAACTCGCTGACCGCCGCCGCCTCGGCGCCGGCCCGCTCGAGCACCGCCTGGATGGCGGCGAGCACGCCCTCGGACTGGTCCTCGGGTGTCGTCGGCGCCTTGGCGGTGATCACCCGGCCGTCGACGGCCAGCACGGCATCGGTGAACGTCCCGCCCACGTCGACGCCAAGCAGCATTCACCGCACCCTACCGAGCAGACGGCGACGAAATCGAGGGGCCGCGCAAGCGGACCCCACTACAGATGTCTAGGCGGCGAGCGCCTGCTCGATCTCCTCCGTCTCTGCCAGATGCTGATGGGACGGGCAGTAGCCGTTGTGCGGCAGCGGCATCCGCTGGCACGGGGTGCCCTTGCGGGTGCTCGCGCGGCACTGCAGCGGGTTGCCGTAGAGGTCGAACCCGTTGTGCGGCTGTGCGCGCAGGAACTCGTCCGCGCACGCCAGATAGCGCTCGATGACCCGCAGGACGCGGGGCTGGGCGCTCATCGGGAAGTACGCGCGTATGTCGGTGAACAGCGTTCGCGCCGGCCGCGCGAAGTAATGACGATCGGTTGCCATCCGCTCCACGGTGGCTTCACATGCCCGCAGTACGCGCTCATGGTTCGCATGGGCGCACTCGGCGTGCGGATCCTCAATGATCTCGTTCGCGATCTCCCGGTAGATCGCGCGACTGAACCGATACATAGGGGGTCTCTCTACTCCTTTCGGCTCCCCTCCGGGGAGCCAAGCCGGTACCTCTGCGGTCGGTCAGTTTTCCGGTGACCGACCACTGCTACTGGCGAGTATCACGGCGCTGTGTGAAGCTGGCCCCGCCGCTTTTATTAATTCCACGTTAAGCGGAATCCCGGTGCGTCCGGTTCTGCGGGGCTTTCAGTTCCAGGTCGCGAGCGTCGGCTCGGCGCCTTTGTTCATCGTGACATGCCGCCCGTCGAGAAGCGCCGATCGCTGTGGGAAGTCGAGCCTCTGGTGGGCGCCGCGCGATTCCCGGCGGGCGAGGGCCCCGGCGGCGATGAGGCGGACGAGGGGGTGCTCGTCGCGTGAGAGCTCCAGGAGCCCGTCGCCGTCACGCTCGAGGCCGCCGTGGCGCCACAGTGCCGCGCGGGACTCAGCGGTGATCGCGAAAACGGGGGGGTTCTCTGCGGGCGGGTCCATGACCGGAGCCCCGGCGGGCTCCTCGACCGCGGCCCGTGCCGCGCGGGCTCCGAAGACGAAGCACTCGCTCAGCGAGTTGGAGGCAAGCCGGTTGGCACCGTGCAGCCCAGTGCACGAGCACTCGCCGACGGCATACAGGCCGGGGATGGACGCGCGCCCGTGCAGGTCGGTGGCGACGCCGCCCATCATGTAGTGCGCCGCGGGGGCGACGGGCACGAGCTCATGCTCGGGGTCGATGCCGGCCCTGCGCAGGGCGCTGACGACGTTGGGGAACAGCGCCGGGTCCACCTCGCGCATGTCGAGCCCGACGGGGGTGCCGCCGCTCGAGTCGATCTGGCGCTGGACGGCCCGGGCGACCTCATCGCGCGGCGCCAGCTCGTTGACGAAGCGGTCGCCCGCGGCGTCCAGTAGGCGCGCCCCCTCGCCGCGCACCGCCTCGGTGACGAGAAA
>Ga0070714_100001907_pt1 | contig 15200 bp, 8 predicted proteins | sample LARL83metaG_FD_65450 | JGI IMG/M metagenome (GOLD analysis project Ga0070714, IMG submission 65450) | Corn, switchgrass and miscanthus rhizosphere microbial communities from Kellogg Biological Station, Michigan, USA - LAR L8-3 metaG | ecosystem: Host-associated > Plants > Roots > Rhizosphere ...
TAGATAGTCTCGTGTGACACGTAGTGGCTCTCGTCGCATGGGTAGGTATGCTTGAGCCATCCGGCGATCTGTTCGGGCGACCATAGCAGGCGGAGCTTGTCCGCTACTAGGCTCGCCAGTGCCCGGTTCGTCGCAAGCTTACAGCGCTTAGGTCGAAGTGCCCGATCCCAGGCGGCGCTATCAGCCTGCGCTGCTCGATAGCCTTCTCGGCCGCCGTTTCGTTTGAGTTCGCGGCTAACGGTCGACGGCGCGCGTCCGACGCGTGCAGCGACAGATCGGATAGTTTCGCCGGCCACCAGTGCGCGGGAAATCTCTTCTCTTTCCCTCAACGACAGCGCCACTTTGGACCGGCGTCGCTCCGGCGGTCGAATGCCGCCGGTCCTCGCTAGAACGTTATGGATAGAGGTGTGCGGTCGATCAAACAGATGGCCAATCTGGTGGAGCGTCCAGCCAGCCTTCCAGCGCTCCCACATCAATGCTCGCTGGGTGCCGGTGTAGTAAATTCGCGACCGTCGATTCATTCGCAACACTCCTTCCGACTCGGCGAGTCATAGTGTGTTGCATCGACCGGTTGAATCTACCGCCGATTGCTGCCTTTGCGCTGCTAGTGATCCCCGAAGCGCGGCATGGAGAGGCATTTATTGGGGCGGATAGCGCACGTCGCAGACCGTTCGACAGAGCCGCGCAACGAAGATGGTTGCGGGTCAGAAGCAAAAAGGGCTTACGGTGTCAAGCGACACCCGGTTTTGACCCTCGGGCGACATTTGGAATTGACCCCCTGGTTTAGCTCAACTTCTCCAACTCCTTGTCCACGGACTTTGGCTGCATAAGTCCCGAGCGTCGCTTCTCTCGCAAGCGATAGCTGTCGCCACGAATCGTGATGACATGACTGTGGTGCAGCAGGCGGTCAAGAATCGCCGTGGCAACCACGCTGTCGCCGAACACCGTTCCCCATTCGCTCACCGCTCGATTGCTGGTCACCAGCATTGAACCGCGCTCGTAGCGGCGCGACACGAGTTGGAAGAACAGGTGTGCCGCATTCGCTTCCAGCGGCAGGTAGCCAAGCTCATCGACGATCAACAGCTTCGGCTTGGCGTAGTGCAGCAGGCGTTCCTCGAGCCGGCCGGCGTGGTGAGCTTTGGTGAGCGCAGTGACCAGCGTCGTCGCCGAGGTGAACAGCGTCGAGTAGCCATGCTGAATCGCTTCGCGGCCGAGCGCCACCGCAAGGTGCGTCTTGCCGACCCCGGGCGGACCGAGCAGCAGCAACGCATCGCCATTGCCGACCCAACGGCAGGTGGCGAGCTCGCGCACGAGCTTCGGATCGAGCGAAGGTTGCGCAGCGAACTCGAAGCCGTCGAGCGTGCGCACAAACGGGAACTTGGCGATCGAGCTCGCCATCTGGATGCGCCGCTCATCCTTGCGCGCCACTTCTGCCTCGCACAACAGCTGCACCGTGTCGAGCAGCGTGAGCTTGCGCCGCGTCGCCGTGTCGAGCAGCGTATCGAGCTGATCGCGAATCGCGGTCAGTTTCAAGCGCGTCAACATCGCCATCAGGGCGTCGGGTTCTGGGTTCGCGGCTTTCACCAGGCACCTCCGGTGAGCGCTTCGTACTCCTTGAGCGGGCGCTGCAACTCCGGCCACGCTGACGACAGTACGTCGAGCGCGCTCGGCGCCGGCCGCGGCTCGGTGCCGACGATGCCCGCAAGTGCTCGCGCTGCAGCGACGCGCGGCGCTGGCCCGCCAACCGGATATGCATGGCGACTTCCCTACCGGCGTGGAGGATGCGCACCTGCTCATTGACCAATACCGTGACGCTTTCTCCGATCAACCGCCACGGCACGCTGTAGCGGTTGGTTTCGAGCTCGACGCAGGCATCGGCGTGCACGCGCCGAATACACTCGCGAATGGGCTGGAAAGGAGTACGCCCTTCCAGCGGCCGCAGCGCTGCCGCTTCCTTCTTCCGAAACCGTACGATCGGTGACTCGCCCGTCGTGCCGTGCACGCGGGCGTCCGCCACTTCGCGCATCCACCAGGCGAGGTGCGCTTCCAGTGCGGCCAGCGAGTCAAAGGCGTGCCCGGCGATCGCGTTGCGCTTCACATAGCCGACGCCACGCTCATCCTTGCCCTTCGTGCGCGCGCGGTATGGCGCACACGCTTTCGGCAGCACATCCCAGTGGCGGCAGAACGCGTGGAAACGCTCGTTGAAGCGCACCTCGCGCGTCTGTGCATCGTGGAAGCTGACCAGCGCCCGCGCGTTATCCAGCAACAGCTCGCGCGGTCGACCCCCGAAATAGTAGAACGCGCCCTCGATTCCACCGAGCCAGGCCGACTGCCGCTCGTGCTCGAACACCGCCACATACGGTCGCCGCGAAAAGCCGAGCGTGGCGACAAACAGGTGCACCCTGACCCGTTCGCCGGCGATCGACACCGTGCTTTCGCCAAAGTCGATCTGCAACTGCTGGCCCGGCGCGGTTTCGAACCGTAGCGTAGCGACCTCTGCGGCGTGCAGCTCGCGTCGGAAGGGCGCTACTGCCCGTTCCACGGTGCGAAGCGACACGCTGACACCGTGTTCGCGTTCCAGATCCTGGCGCACCACGTCGGCATTCCCGCGATGTTGCTGCAGTCGCTCCGCGAGCCATGGCTCCAGCCCGCGCAGCGTGCGCTGTCGCTGCGGTCGCTTGTACGCCACCCAACCGCCACCACGCAGGTAGCGCCGCACCGTGTTCCTTGAGCAACCCATCTTGCGCGCGATCGTTTTGATCGCCAACCTCGCAGCCCTCAGCCGCACCATCTGCGCCGCATCCTCCGGCGTTTGCATCACCTGCCTCCCCGTCATATCGATTACGGGGAGAGCTTGCACGACTCCAATCATGGGAAATGTCCCTCCGGGTTCGGAGGGTCAATTCCTGGTGTCGCCTACGGGGTCAATTTACCGTGTCGCCTGACACTGATGCGCTACATCCGTCACTACAACAAGGCGCCCAGGGCCGTGAAATGGAAGTACTTCGATCCATCGCGCCGGATCAGTTCAGAATCAGTTGTTACCGTCCACCTAGGCGGCCTGGTTCAAGGCACGAAGCACATGGCACTTCGTCGACGTACGTACGAAGCCACGGCGGCACGAGCAGCTCTCCGTATCGGATACGAAGTCATCGCGTCAGGAGCTCAGCACCCCATTCTGGGAACTTAGCTCGACGTATTTCGCGCAGAGCACTTCGTGCTCTGTGATGAGATCGAGGTGCGGCCATCGAGATGCGCGACCAGTTGGTACGTGCGGCTCGATTGGCGCCCTATGGTAGCGAAAGCATTGCTGCTCGCAGGGCGGCGATGATTCCGTGCCGCGCCGTCGGCAAATGGCTGTTGTCGATCCCATTGCTGCCTGCCGCACGGTCAGGAGGCGGACACTCAACCGTGCCGACGGCCACCCCCGAGGTTAGTGTAGGTTCAGTCGTGTCAGCCCGTGATACGCTTTCTTGGCGCGGCATTGGTAGTGGGTTTCCGCTACTCCCGCGCGCATCGCGCTCTGCCGAATCGCGCACTACCCGATGCCCTCCAACACTCGCGCTGACGCTTCCACGCCGCCGTTGCCGAGCGGCACATTGACGTTCCTGTTGACGGACATCGAGGGCAGCACCCGCTTGTGGCAGGGCGCGCCGGACGCGATGCAGATCGCACTCGCACGACACGATGTCATCCTGCGTCAGGGCATCGAGCGACATGGTGGCCATGTGTTCAAGACTGCGGGTGACGCGTTCTTTGCGGCGTTCACCACGCCGTGGCTCGCGTTGGATGCGGCGCTGGCCATGCAGCAGGCGCTGCAAGCCGAGGTCTGGCCGCCGCAGTCGCCCATTCGGGTCCGGATGGCACTGCATTCCGGTGCCGCGGAGCTGCGCGATGGCGACTATTTCGGCCAGCCGCTCAATCATGTGGCGCGCCTGTTGTCCACGGGCCATGGCGGGCAGATCCTCGTATCCTCGGTCACCTGTGAGCTGTGTAACGATCGACTGCCGGCCGGCGTAGTGCTGGAGTCGCTAGGCGAGCACCTGCTCAAGGATCTTGCGCGCCCACAGATCATCTATCAGCTCGGACATCCGTCGCTGCCGCACGCGTTTGCGCCGCTGCGCACGCTGTTAGCACCACTCGATACCCGCGCGCCGTCGATCGCGGTGCTTCCGTTCGTCAACCGCAGCCACGACCAGGCGGACGAGTACTTCTCGGATGGCCTCGCCGACGAGCTGCTGAACGTGCTCACCAAGATCCGCGGTCTGCGGGTGGCGGCACGCACCTCGGCATTTTCATTCAAGGGCAAGCAGACCACCATCGCCGATGTGGGTCGGACGCTCAACGTCGCCACTGTGCTCGAAGGCAGCGTACGCAAGGCCGGCAACCGAATGCGCATCTCGGTGCAGCTGGTGCAGGTGGCCGACGGCTATCACCTATGGTCCGAACGCTACGACCGGACGCTGGAGGACATTTTCGCGGTGCAGGACGACATCGCGCAGTCAGTGGTGAAGGAGTTGCGCAGCACGCTGTTGGGTGAGGCGGTGGACCCGAAAGCTGCTACGGAAGCGACGGCCCAGGTCGCGGCAGCGGTGAAGGGTCGCGCGAGCGACCCAGAGGCACACCGCCTTTATCTGCAGGCGCGGCACTTCATCGACCGCTCCACCCGCGACGATACTGCGAAAGGAGTCGAGTATCTCAGGCAAGCGCTGGACCGTGATCAGGCATTCGCGCTCGCCTGGGCGGAGCTTGGCCGAGCATACGGCAACGAAGCGGGCTCCAGCTGGACCTCAATCGGCGACGGCTCTGAACAGGCGCGAGAAGCGGTGGCGCATGCCTTGGCGCTGGAGCCGGATTTGGCTGAAGGGCACGCGACGCTGGGCTTAATCCATATGGTGTACGACTGGGACTGGCGCGGCGCGGCGGCGGCGTACGCTCGAGCGCTGGAGCTGGCGCCGGGGAATACCGTAGTGCTTCGCTGGGTCGGCTGGCTCGCCATGATCCTTGGTCGTTTCGACGAGGCGATCGGGCTTTGTCGTCGCGCGATCGAGCAGGACCCGTTGAGTGCCGCGGCTTACCTTACCCTCGGGATAACCCTCGACGCAGCCGGTCGCATGGCGGAGGCTGAACAGTCCTATCGGAAAGTGCTCGACCTCTCGCCACAGTACACGGGCCCGCATGCATACCTCGCCTTGAACCTAATCGCGCAAGGTCGGCGTGAGGAGGCGTTGGCGGAAGCGTTGCGGGAGCCGGAGGAGTGGGCGCGTCTATTGGCGCTGCCGATCATCTATCACACAACGGGCCGGCACGCGGAAGCGGACGCGGCGCTCCGCGAACTAATCGCCAAGCATGCAAAAGAGAGCGCCTACCAGGTCGCAGAAGTGTATGCGGCGCGCGGCGAGACCGACCTCGCTTTTGAGTGGCTCGACCGGGCGTACGTGCAGCGCGATCCCGGCCTCTGTGCGACCAAGTCCCAACCACTATTCCGCTCCCTGCACGCCGACCAACGGTGGGGCGCATTCCTATGCAAGATGGGCTTGGCGGATTGAGCCCATAACTCATGGCTGCTTGCGTGGCCGTCGCAGTGTGAGTCACGATCGATCGCTATGTCCCACTATCAGCGACTCGGGCGTGTATGAACGCTTTTCGACGGATTGCGGCCAGTCCTCTCCAACGATCGTGCGCCATGCGGAGTACTCAGCACTTCGCGCGTTGCATTTCATCCTGGGCACTCGGCACGTAGTACTTGACTCGGGACACTGGGCCAGCGCGGCATCTTCGTACGGAGTATGAAGTATTCGATCGAGGCCGAGGCTCTTGGTGCGGGGCGCGGCGGCGTCTCTAGCGGCGTTCGGAGTTCAAGTTCTGAGCACGAGGTACGGCGAGCGACGCCGGCAGCCAAGCTCGTTGCACCCGGTCGTGTATTTCGAGAAGCGGACCTTCGGCACCTTCCGCGATCGGCCCACAAGCGGACGAACTTCAAGTCGCCCGTAAGCCGTCGTTCAGGCGCGGCTAGGCGCTTCCAACAGTGTTCCGTCCGCCGAATAGCCCCACAGGATCGTAACGTCGCTTCGTGCGAAGGAGTCGATCGTAGTTCGAGCCCCAATAGCGATGTTGCCAGTCCTCGTCGAAATAGTCCGCCTCGGAAGCATAGGCGCCTGCATTGGGAACGAGGCTCCGGACGGGTGCCATCGCGCGTGTAACGGCCGCGGCTTCGCGCCTTCCTCGTTCGACGTCCGGCTCGTGTCCTGGGATGCCGGGCCAGGCAGGCGGAGATTCTGCGGCGCAGATGAGGAGAGCGAATGCGTCGAGCACCGCCGGATTGGTCGCCGTCGCCTGCGACAACGCCAAGGCTTGTGCCGATCCGCCAGCAAGCCCCTTGTTCGTGTGCAACGTCAGCGGCCACTCGGTGGCGCCGGCGACCAGCGCGTCGACGAGCGACGCTTGCCGCGCGGGATCGAGCAGGCCTTGAGAGAGCCAGGCCGATTGGTAAGCGTTAAGCACTTGGCCGGCCTCGCCAAGATTGCCTGCCCAGAAGACGTTGGACGCCGGCGCGTCGGGCCGGTCGTCCCGCAAGACGACTCCCGGGAGTTGTTTGAGAAATGACGCGTCCCAGAAGTTGCGCGCGGGCAACACAATGATCGTCGGCTCGCCTTTCACCACGTAGTCCTGCGCTCGTTCCGAAAGCCAGGTCAGAAACGGCTGCCACGTTGCTCTCGCCTGCGCTTGCGTGAGCCCGTGGAAGAGCATCGCGACCGACACTGTTCGGTTCGGCGTGAAGCGCAACTGTTCGCCCCAGGTGGCATTGAAGAGCGCCTCGCGGTAGAAGGCGACGACGCGCGCGACGAGCTTGCGCCAGCTGTCTTCGGAAAGCGCCTGCACGTCGAACATGACGGCACCGATCGTTTTCGGAAGCGGATGGGTGCGCAACGTCAACCGGGTGACGACGCCGAAGGTGCCGCCGCCCCCACCTTTTAGCGCATAGAAAAGCTCCGGCTCGCGCGAGGCGCTCACGGTGCGCAGCCTGCCGTCGGCAGTGACGATCTCCGCTTCGAGCAGGTTCGCGGCGCCGGTCCCGAACTGCTTCGAGAAGCTGCCGAATCCGCCTCCCTGAACGAAGCCCGCGACGCCGACGGTCAGGCAGCCGCCACCTTGAACGTAGCGGCCTGCGCGGACCGCCACCGCGTCATACACGCGTCCCCAAATCGCGCCCGCCTCGATCGACACGGCGGGAACGGGTTCGAGGTTGCTTCCCTTAGAAGCGAAAGCCTCGTGCAGCGTTACCGCTTCCATGCGGCGCATCCACACGAGGAGTGAGCCGGCGGCATTGGAATTGCCGAAATAACTGTGGCCGCCGCCCTTCACGACCAGCCGCACGCCGGTGCGACGAGCGAAGTTCACCGCCGCCACCACGTCGCCCGCTGTTTCGGCGGCAACCGCGTAGTCGCTCGCGCGCGTCGTCCATGCGCCTGTCCAGCCCAGCGTTTGCGTGAGTGCAGGTTCGTCGCCGAGGTAATAAGGATTCTTGCACTTGGCCAAGAGCGCGCCGGCGCCCGAACCCCCGGCTTCGGCGCACGCCGCAAGAGGGGAGCGAATGGGAATGAACCGATTGTCCAGCCGACGTTCGAGCGGACTCCAATCGACGGCGCGCCTGGGACTTGTCGCGACGCGGCCGATGGCGCGCGGACTGAGCGGCAGGACGGAGGCTGCGGCAACCATGCCCAGGACGCGGCGGCGGTTCATCTTTGTCCCAATCAACACGTCGATGGCGATCGATACAGAGCTAGCACGACGATCATCTCAACCGCCGCCGGGCATTGTAATCATGCGTCGCCCTATCGGCGTCTGGTGTAGTGCGGGGGGTCCTTTACCGCCGGTGACCTCGGCAACTGACTCAAAGGATCGCTTCGGCCGATGGCGTAATCGAGCGACAGCCAACAGTACTCGCCCATACGGCCGGCTTGGGCGCTCGCCGTCGTCGATAACGACCGCCTTCTACGAGGCGATCGGTCGGCAACGGGTCGATCGCCGCCGTCGAGCGGCCGCGTTCGGCGACGCTGCATACGCCGCTACGGAGTCCGACCCTCGAAGTGCGTCCATCAAGTGCGGCGTTCGAAGACGTTAGTGGTAGCTGTCCAGAAGTTGCAGCGAGGTTGCGACGGCTCGCGCATCCTGTCCGAACGGATCGACGTCGCTTTCGCCGGTTACGGCAACCGGACGGTCCACTGCGAGAAGTTCGCGTTTCTCCAGCGGCCATACCGTCGTCGGTACCACGATGCGCGCGAGGTCGTCACCGCACTCGATAATCGGTGCGAGGGAAGGATGCCCCGGCTCGTCTGGCGTCGTGTCGTCGACGTCCGCAACGACGCCAGTGAGTCGGAACATCACGGTAGGCATCGTCCGAGTCTACATCCGCGGCACCGCGCGAACCGGTCTAGCAGTTATTCCCAGCGGTCCTTGGCCTTCGCCTCGGCCCGGGTTTGCCATTGCATATTGCTCATTCCTGACGTTCCAGGAATAGTCCCAACAGCGCCAGCGCTCTTTCGCCGAAGGGCCGCGTTTTCCATTCCGTGTATGTGACGAGCCGGCTCACCACGCGATCACGCTCAAAGTCAACGTTGAGTCGGGTGGCGAGCTCGCGATCCATTACGACCACATTCACTTCATCGTTAAGATCGAAGGATCGGCTATCAAAGTTCGTTGACCCCACGACCGACCATAGCCGGTCCGTGACAAGAATCTTGGCGTGGATCATCCGAGGCTGAAACTCGTAGATTTCCACTCCCGCCTTCAGCAATTCGCCATAGCGCCTGCGGCTCGCCCGCCGCGCGATGGGGTGGTTGCTGGCACTTCCTGGCGTAATGATGCGGACCCGCACCCCACGACCCGCTGCTGCAATCAGTTCTCGGCGCGCACTGGAATCCGGCAAAAAGTAGGGAGAGTTGATGTCGATAGACTGATGCGCGGAAGCGAGAACTACCTGGAACAGGACTCGCGCCGGCGACGAGCGCGCAGGAGACGGCGTGCCGATGACGACTAAACCCGCCTTCTCTGTAGCAGCGCGCGGAACCTTCGGAAAGACCGATGCATCGGCGAGAATTTGACTGGTCGATTCGAGCCAATTTTCGGCAAACGCCGTCTGCAGGCCGCCGACCAGGTTGCCCGTGATGCGAAGCATGGTGTCGCGCCACGGCTTCTCGCCTTGTTTGGGTCCGAACCAATGGGAGGCGATGCCTGCTCCTCCGACGAAGCCAATCGTGCCATCCACCACGATGATCTCGCGATGGGTGCGATTGTTGAACCGTTTCAGTGTGTACCACCTGATTGGCTGATACCACGAGACGTGCCCACCGGCGGCACGAAGCGGCGCAAAGTAGCGGTCGGGCGTTGAAAAGCTTCCGATCGCATCGACAATGACCCGCACAGCGACACCGGCTTGCGCTCGCTCGGTCAAAGTCGTCAGAAATCGGTCAGCGATCTCGCTAGGGTGAAAGATGAATGCTTCAATGTGAACCGATTGTGTCGCGGTGCGTATCGCGTCGAGCTCCGATTCGTAAAAGGATTCGCCGTCCGTGAGCACTTCAATAGCCTGGGTGGCATGAACCTCCGAGTCTGTGATCGCACCAAGGATGCGCAGCAATTCGCTCGCATCCGGCGGAGTGACCGGCATTTCGACGTGGTAGGTGAGGCCGGGCTCGAACAACACAAGGAAAAGGAGGCCGCAGGAAGCCAATGCGGAAAGCACGAAGATGATTTCGAGCGCCATGCCGCTGTGTAGAGAAGCAGAAGCTCGCAATCATGCCGTAGGACCGTTCTGGGAGTTGGCGCCGATGAAACTATTGGCCTACTCGGTGCTGAGTACCGAGTTCTGCGCGCCCCGTACCACGTGACCGCATCGGAATGTTCCGGAGGGACTCGCTATGACAATCCAGCGCCGGGCCGTACAATTTTAGTGACGATAAACGTCTGGGCAGGTCTACTGGGCACTCTAAGGACTACTTCGTCCTTAACGGCTGCTCCCAACAACGTTTGGGCGAGCGGTGTCGCTTCCGACACGAGACCGTTATCCGGATCACTTCGACCCGCAACAATGCGGACAGTCATCGCCTTGTCAGGTGCGCCTGCCAACGTGTAAGTAATCAAGTCGCCGACCTCGATTTCGAGTTCCTGCTCATCGGCGTCCTCGAGCACTTCCGTAACTGCGGCCAGCTCGAGGGACTGCTGGGACGGCGGTGGCTCCGCGCGCGTAGCTCGACCGGGCGAGGAAGGCGTAAGCACAAGAGTTTCCCACGGCTCCTGTGTTCTACGCGCAGCCACGAGTTCAGAGGCCACCTCCATATCTTCGCCCTCGTCGACATACGCATCCGCCAAAGGCTTGCTCATCAGCTGCTGCAAGAACGCAAGCATCCGCTTGGTTTCATATCGTGGATTGCGAAACCAGTCTGTTGACCATATTCGCCAGATGCGGTCTTTCCAGCCAAGGCTTTCGAGAATTTCCTGGCGAATGCGATCGCGGTCGCGAACTGAAACGCCGGAGTGGTAGCTAGCTCCATCGCACTCGATGGCGGCCAAGTACGCGGATGGATACGCTGGATGTTTGATGGCCATGTCGATGCGAAACCCGGCTACTCCCAGCTGCGGCTGCACGTGGTAGCCCGCATCTCTTAGTACCTCCGTTACCGACAGTTCAAAGTCGCTCTCGGCCTCGCCACCAGTGGGCGCTACATCTGTGAGCACGCCGGAACGCGCGAATTCAAGATATTCGCGCAATGCCTTGGTGCCACGTGGCGTATTTTCGTCGACGACGATATCCTCGGGGCGCATCGACGTGAAAACATGCACCGATTTTCGTGCTCGCGTAAAGAGCACGTTGAGCCGCCTCCAGCCCGTCTGACGGCTAATGGGTCCGAAGTTTTGACGTACGACGTCCGAGTTGGGCGCCGGACCGAACGTTGTCGAGATGAAAATCACGTCCCGCTCGTCACCTTGAACACTTTCCAGGTTCTTGACAAATAGCCCGAGCCCCTCGTTTTCCCAACGGTTACGAAACGCGTCAGTCAGCGGCAGATTGCGACAGCGTTGGTCCAGAAGTTCCTCAACCAAATCACGCTGACGGAGATTCAGCGTAACAATACCGAGCGAGTCGTCCGGGTTCGAGGCCATATGGTCAACAGCCGCGTCCACCACACGCGCCGCCTCAACCCGATTCATCTGACTCTCATATACCGCACCGCCGATATATCGGTAGCGTAGGCCGAGGCGTTTGCTCTTCCCGTACGGTGACGGAAATACGATTAGTCGGTTGCCGTAAAACCGATTGTTGGAGAAGGCAATCAGCGATTCGTGGCGCGACCGATAGTGCCAACGGAGTGTTCGCACCGGCCTAAAGTGACCCATGCATACGTCCAGAATGCTCTCCGAATCTACAGCGGCAGCTTGGGCCCCATCATCACCGTCATCGGACGTCGTGCCCAGTCTGTCGAAGAATGAGGTCGGTGGCAGCTGCTTAGGGTCACCGACAACGATTAGTTGGGTGCCTCTGGCAATCGCACCAATGGCTTCCTCGGGCTTCAGCTGGGAAGCCTCATCCATGACGACAATGTCAAATTTAACGGCATGCGGTTCGAGGTATTGCGCGACGGCCTGTGGACCCATCATGAAACAAGGCATGAGGGCCTGCACTGACGTGCCGGCTTGCGAGAGCATCCGGCGGAGCGTAACGCGTGCGCGCGGGTGCGAAACCATGTGGTTGATGAGTTCCATCTCCGACTTTTCGCCAACGATGGCGCTGCGCTTCCCCGTCGGTGGAGTGCTCAGGCTCGCCGCCTTGTTGGCGCACTCTGCACCGCGCAGCCGGATGATTTCGCGGTCGATCGTCGCGTACTCCCTTCTCGCTTGCTCATGTGTCGCGCCGGCAAAGCGAGAGAGCTGCGAGTGGGTCGAGAAAATGGCATGGGCAATGGAGCCGAAGAACCGATATCCGAAAGCATCGACCAGTTGTTCCGGCTTCATGCCCTTCGCTTCTAAGAGCTTGACGAAATCCCCAAGCCCCCTTTCACGCGTCCGCGCGGTCGCCTGCAGATATTGAGCCCAGGGCAGAAGTCTTTCGCGGCTCGTCAAGGCAGAGATTGTTCTGGCGACAAGACTTTGAACAAAGCGCTCGCCAGTTATAGGTTCCCTCGCCCACCCGTCAAGGTTGAAGGAACCAAACTGCTGCATCCGTGCTTTGAACTGGTCAACCGCTTTCCAGCCTTGCTGAACTTCGACCATCAGGCGCAACAACGTTTGATGGTTTTCCATCACCATGTCACTCAGCAAGACCTTGGTAATGGGTACGGGGAGCCGGGCCTTCAGTACATTGCGACCATACGTAAGCGCGGCAAGTGCCGGTTCAACGTCGGTATCGGCCCCCAAATAACGGTCGCCCAGCAGCGATCGCGCTGATCCGTCGGCATCCAGGGCCAGCGATGCCTTCGGGAGCGTGGCTCGTGCTTGCACTGCGCTGACAACTTCGAGTGCTGTGAGCGAAACTGGTGCCCACTTGGTCAAATGCAGGACTGCAGCGGCAAGACTCTTTTCTACTGTTCGCGCAATTTCGATACGCTCCTGCAAATTGCTAGCTTCTTTCACGGACCGTTGGACAGCGGCGGCCGTTTGAGCGGTCAAGCGCGCGATGGGCAGCGCAGGCGCTCCGCCATCTCCGCTGAAAAATGCGATACCACGCATCGCCTTCCCGTAGAACGGCAATGGCACCATTAATTTGGGCTTCGTCCTCAACCGCATCGAGATAGAAAATCGCGTCGAGCGTTAAAGTTTCCTGGCCCAAACGCTCGAACTCCGCTTGGGCCCGTCCGATAGTTGTAACCGTACTAGGATGGTCAAGGGCCACATGCGGTAACTCAATAATTCACGCGGAGCGGCATGTGCAGCTTCGACAACCGCCATTACCCTCTTAAGCGATTCGGGGTCGCCCTGGAGGGATTGCCCGCTCGCGGCACCGATAGCTTCGATACGATGAAGGGCGTCGGTCGCCGATCCGAGTGCTGCAGAGAGTTCGGCACGCAGGAACTGCAGCTGCTGTGTGGTATCCGACTGTAATCCCAAGCCCTCTAGCGTTTCTTGTAGGTCCACTGCATGCGCCAGGTCAACTTCGGTTATCGCTGCGGGAGTATGCAAACGATTACCAACAAGTGACCGGAGTGCTGCCATACGCGATAACTTCTCGCGAAACTCTTGCAAAAGTCCTTGTGCTTGGTGTCCATCCCGGTCGTCGGGCGAAAAAATGCGCGGCAGCATTTCCTGCGCCATTTCATGTCGATCAGCAGGAGTGACTGCGGCAAGCACATTCAACAAGGTCGCAGCGCCTGTGGCACTGGTTCGAAGGCGGCCACTGCCAAGAAATGCCGAAGCGTCGTCGAATGCCTTAGCCAAGGCTTCGAATTGCGGCAAGAACTCGCGCAACGTACGTTCTATCTGCAGGTCCGTGCCCGGCAACAGGTCTTCGACGACGAGGCCCCAGTAGGGGTGTTCGGGACCGTAGCAGCCAATCGCGCGGTATTGATTCGCGACACGACCGAGCGAGTCAGCCAACGAACGGAAGGTTGCCTCGTCGGACGAGGGTGCATATGCAAGATACAGCTCTTGCGCTGCCTCCCAACCATCACCGCACTTCTGGCGATATCGCTCGGCACGCCACAGAACCTGATGCACCGTCAGCGCACAGGCATTCCCGTGGACCCCGTTTAGGAGGTCGGCGTACGCCGCTAGGTTCTTCCGCTTTTCCTCGAGAGTTTTCAACTTCGATGAGAGCCACAGCGGCGCACCGAAATTTGCGTCGCGCCGCTTTTCAAGTTCCTCGAGCACATGCTTCTTTTGCGTCTTATTGCTGTGCAGCTCAAGGCAGAAATGTGACAGCCCGGCGAGCGCCAATCGTTTCTTTACCACCTCCAAAGCCGCCAGTTTCTCGGAAACGAAGAGGACAGACTTGCCTTCGGCTAGCGCCGCCGCAATGATATTCGTGATGGTCTGAGACTTGCCTGTTCCCGGCGGGCCCTCCACTACAAGATTCTTGCCGGACAGTACGTCGATCAGCGCACTATGCTGCGAACTGTCGGCGTCATAAATTAGCGGAATGTTCTGGAGCGGGTGTCCGTCTATCTCGTATTCGGGTGCGATGGGGGAGGCTTTGCCCCCTTCGTTTGGGGCGCCTTCAAACACCATGCGCACGATTTTGTGGTCCATGAGCGCCGAGAGGCCGTTCTCGGCCACAGGCCATTTCGCCGGGTCAATATCGCGGACCAGCAGCATCTTGGAGAACGACAGTAAAGCCAAGGTCATATGACGCTTGACCTTCCAGCGCGGCTTACGCTGAATCAACCGCTCAAGGTCGACGAAATAGCGCTCGGGACCGGCCTCATCGTCAAACTCGGGCAAATCGAAGCTGTATTCCTGCAACAGTTTTTCCCGCAGGGATAGGTTCTCGGCCAAGTCCTCGCCGGTGTACTTGAGGTTGAAGTGTTCCTGCCCGGTCTCACGGCTGACACGCGTCTTTTCGAGGGCGACCGGGACCGAGATAAGGGGCGCCAATAAGATCCGGTCGTTGTCTTCGCGGTCGGGAAATTCCAGGAAGCCAACCACCACAAACAGCATGTTGGCGCCCGTCTCCTCTATTGCTGACCGTGCTTCGCGCGCCAACTTTCGGCAATGGCGTGCTAGCTCGTCTGGGTAATAGAGAGACCGGACCGCGCTACCCTCCAAACTTGCGTTGGGGGTCAGGTCGTAAGACGTATTGATGCCGCAGCGCGTGGCGTGTTCCTTGACATCTGGGCGGGATAACCGCCCATTCATGCGTACCCAGAATTCGCGCTCCGGCTCTGGTACCGGACTCACTGAAATCGTCGCACCTTGATTGCTCAAAAGCTTGGCAACAACTTTGTCGGGGACACTGTGAACAAACTGCAGGCTCTTACCCGGCGAGTGCTTAAAGTTGAGTAGACGATTGCGCGAGGTGAGGTCGAGTAGTCGAAGACGAAGCTTCGCGAGAGCCTCCTGAATAGGAAGGCCTCCCGCAAAGAGCTCATCTGCGGCCGTCGAACCATCCGTAATCGGATCTGTTTCTGGCATATCAAATCGTCGCCCTATTCGAGGGCTCACCCATCCTTGCTGATGCGCGTCAAGGATACTTTGGGAAAGAGCTCAAC
>Ga0070714_100001910_pt1 | contig 15188 bp, 12 predicted proteins | sample LARL83metaG_FD_65450 | JGI IMG/M metagenome (GOLD analysis project Ga0070714, IMG submission 65450) | Corn, switchgrass and miscanthus rhizosphere microbial communities from Kellogg Biological Station, Michigan, USA - LAR L8-3 metaG | ecosystem: Host-associated > Plants > Roots > Rhizosphere ...
AGGGCGCCGCGGCCACCGCCTCCTGCCCCGTGGTCCTGGTCAAGGCCACCGACGAGCCGCGCTAGGTTATGCCGCACCGGGCCGGGTAGATCCCCCGCCCTGGGAGGTCACGAGTGGGCGAGCACGAGGTGGACGTCGTCGTCATCGGCCTGGGCCCGGGCGGCGAGTACGCCGCGGGCCAGCTCGCCGAGGCGGGCCTGCGGGTGGCTGGGGTCGAGGCCAGGCTGGTCGGCGGCGAGTGCCCGTACTGGGGCTGCGTGCCGTCGAAGATGATGATCCGGGCCGCGGACCTGCTGGCCGAGGGCCACCGGATCCCCGGTATGGCCGGCGCGTCGGCCGTGCATCCCGACTGGGCGCCGGTCGCGAAGCGGATCAGGGTCGAGGCCACCGACAACTGGGACGACACGGCCGCGGCCGACCGGTTCACCGGCCTGGGCGGCCTGCTGTTCCGCGGGCACGGGACGATCGTCGCTCCGGGCCGGGTGGCGGTGGGCGACGACGTGCTGCACGCCGCGCGCGGGATCGTGATCGGCACCGGCACCGCGCCCGCGGTACCGCCGATTCCCGGCCTGGCCGGCACCCCGTTCTGGACCAACCGCGAGATCATCGAGACCGAGCAGGTGCCGGAGTCGCTGATCGTGCTGGGCGGTGGCGCGGTCGGGTCGGAACTGGCCCTGGTCTTCTCCCGTTTCGGCGCCCGGGTCACGGTGATCGAGGCCATGAGCCGGCTGCTCCCGCCCGAGGAACCCGAAGCCGGGGAGCTGCTCGCGCAGGTGTTCGGGCGGGAGGGCATCGGCGTCCGGACCGGCGTGGCCGCCTCGCGGGTGGACCACGACGGGGACCGGTTCGCGGTCACGCTGGCCGACGGCGAGCGGCTCAGCGCGGACCGGCTGCTGGTCTGCACCGGCCGGCGGACCGACCTGGCCGGGGTCGGCACCGGGGCGGTCGGGATCGACGAATCCCAGCGCACGGTGCCCGTGGACGGGCACATGCGCGCCGCCCCCGGGGTCTGGGCCCTGGGCGACGTGGTGGGCCAGGGCGCGTTCACGCACATGTCCATCTATCACGCGGGCATCGTCGTGGCGGACATCCTGGGCCGCGAGCATCACCCCGCCGAGCACACCGCGGTGCCGCGGGTCACGTTCACCGACCCGGAGATCGGCTCGGTCGGCCTGACCGAGGCCCAGGCCAGGGAGCAGGGCCTGGCGGTCAGGGTCGGGACGGCGCAGGTTCCCGAGTCCGCCCGTGGCTGGATCCACAAGGCAGGCAACGACGGCTTCATCAAGCTGGTCGAGGACGCCGGGCGCGGGGTCCTGGTCGGCGCCACGTCGGCCGGGCCGTGGGGCGGTGAGGTGCTCAGCATGCTGGTGCTGGCCGTGCACGCGGCCGTGCCGACACAGCGCCTGCGCGAGATGATCTACGCCTACCCGACCTTCCACCGCGCGGTTGCGGATGCCCTGGCCGCCCTGGCCTGAGGTCAGCCCCAGACCTCCGCGGCGGTCTCCACGACCAGGCGGAGCTTGGCGGCCTGCTCGTCAGCGGTCAGCACGTTGCCCTCGACCGTCGAGGAGAAGCCGCACTGCGGCGACAGGCACAGCTGGTCCAGCGGCACGTACTTGGCCGCCTCGTCGATCCGCCGCTTGAGGGCATCCTTGGCCTCCAGATCGCCGCGCTTGGTGGTCACCAGGCCGAGGACCACCATCTTGCCCTCGGGGACAAAGCGCAGCGGCTCGAACGTGCCCGAGCGCTCGTCGTCGTACTCCAGGAAGAACCCGTCCACGGCCAGCTCGCCGAACAGGGCCTCGGCCACGAAGTCGTAGCCGCCCTCGGCGGCCCAGGACGACCGGAAGTTCCCCCGGCACATGTGCGTGGTCACGGTCATGCCCTCGGGCCGGGCCGCGATCGCGTCATTGACCTGGCGGATGTAGCGCAGGTGCATGTGCTCGGCGTCCTCGCCCCGGCTGGCGAGCATGTCGCGCTGCGCGGGGTCGTTCAGGTAGGCCAGGCTGGTGTCGTCGAGCTGCAGGTAGGTGCAGCCGAGCCCGGCCAGCCGGCGGATCTGCTCGGCGTAGGCCGCCGACAGGTCGCTCCAGAACTCCTCCATGTCCGGGTAGACCGCCTGGTCGATCATGGCCGGGCCGCCGCGGTAATGGACCATGTTCGGTGACGGGATCGTGAGCTTGGGCGTGGCCGACGTGACCACGGATTTCAGGTAGCGGAAGTCCGGCTCGAAGATCGTGTGCTCCAGCCGGATCTTGCTGTCCACGAGCAGCGCCGCGGGCGTGAACTCGACGCTGCCGGCCGGGTTCCTGAACTTGACGGCGATGTGGCCCGGCGACTTGCTGACGCCGCCCAGCTGGTAGATGAAATCCATGTGCCAGGAGGCACGGCGGAACTCGCCGTCGGTGGCGGACTGCAGGCCGGCCTCGGCCTGCATGGCGACCGCCCCGGTGATCGCCTCGTCCTCGACGGCCCTCAGCTGGGCCGCGTCGATGCGGCCGGCCGCGACGTCATCCCGGGCGGCGAGCAGCTGCGGGGGGCGGAGCAGGCTGCCGACGTGGTCGGCGCGGAACGGGGGTTTGCTGCGCATACCGGTCATCGTGGTGGGGCCCGCCCGCGTGCGTCAATGTCGGCCTGGCCGATGGCCGGGCCCGGGGCGCGGTAGTTTGGGGCGCATCGGGAACCCCGTGGGAGGACAGTGAGCGTCTTCAGCCTGGTGAGTTCTGGGCCGCTCATCCTGGCCGTTCCGGTCGCGGCAGCGGCGGGCGCGGTGACGTTCCTGTCCCCCTGCTGCCTGCCCCTGGTGCCCGGCTACCTCTCCTACGTGACCGGCATGGCCGGGGCCGGCACCCAGCCGGCCAGCTCCCAGCCTGTCCCGGTGGCGTCGGTCCAGCCCGCCACCGTGCCGCCGGGCGGCGCCGGGCCGCTGGCGCCGGAGGCCCCGGCCGCGCCGGACCTGGCCGCGGCCCCCGCGACGCCGCCGCGGAGCCGGGTGGTCGCGGGCACCGCGCTGTTCGTGCTCGGGTTCTCGGTCCTGTTCGCCACGTACGGCGTGGCGTTCGGCGGCCTCGGCACGGCGCTCAAGCTGCACCAGCAGGGGCTCACGCAGGTGCTCGGCGTGGTGACGATATTCCTCGGGCTGATGTTCGCCGGCGCCCTGGAGCGGTTCTCGTTCGCGGGCCGGATGCTGCGGCCGTCGCTGCGCCCGCGGGCCGGGCTGGCCGGCGCCCCGCTGCTCGGGCTGATGTTCGGCCTGGGCTGGACCCCCTGCATCGGCCCCACGCTGACCGCGGTGCTCACCCTGGGCCTCACCTCCGGCACCGCGGCCCGCGGCGCGTTCCTCGCCTTCGTCTACGGCCTCGGCCTGGGCATCCCGTTCCTGATCGTGGCCCTGGCCTTCCAGCGCGGCATGCGGATCTTCGGGTTCGCCCGGCGGCACGCGCGGCTGGTGACCGGCATCGGCGGCGGCATGCTGGTCGCGGTCGGGGTGCTCGAGGTGACCGGGGTGTGGACCTCGGCGATCACCTGGGTGCAGATCCACTGGATCGTGGGCTACAACTCACCCATCTAGCCGCCGGTTTTCCGCGGCTGGCCGCGGGCAGGCCCCCCGTCGCGCGGGGCAGCGCTGGGCCACCGGGCTGCTACCGTGCCACTCTGTCCTTGGGACCAGCCCGGCGCGCCAGGGCAAACCCGGCCCGCCGGGCGCCCTGGGTCAAGGAGGACCTCATGCGGTTCGGCATTTTCTACGAGCATCAGCTGCCCCGGCCCTGGGGACCGGATTCTGAGCACAAGCTGCTCTCCGACGCGCTCGAGCAGATCGAGCTGGCCGACCGGGCCGGCATCGACTACGTCTGGGAGGTCGAGCACCACTTCCTCGAGGAGTACTCGCATTCCTCGGCGCCCGAGGTCTTCCTGGCCGCGGCGAGCCAGCGCACCAAGCGGATCCGGCTGGGGCACGGCATCGTCCAGGCCCCGTCCGCGGTCAACCACCCGGCCCGGATAGCCGAGCGGGTCGCCACCCTGGACCTGGTCTCCGGCGGCCGGGTCGACTTCGGCACCGGGGAGGCGAGCTCCGCCGCCGAGCTCGGCGGCTTCGGCGTGGCCCGCTCGGCCAAGCGCGCGATGTGGGAGGAGACCCTCGACGCGGTCACCCGGATGTTCGCCGAGCAGCCCTTTGCCGGCTACGAAGGGGACTTCTTCACGATGCCGCCGCGGTATGTGCTGCCCCGGCCGCTGCAGAAGCCGCATCCGCCGCTGTGGGTGGCCTGCAGCCGCCGGGAGACCATCCACCTCGCCGCGCGCAGCGGCATCGGCGCGCTGTCGTTCTCGTTCGTCGAGCCCGAGGACGCCGCGCACTGGGTCGCCGAGTACTACGACCTGATCGCCTCGGAGGAGTGCGTGCCGCGCGGCTTCGCGGTCAACCCGAACGTGGCCGTGGTGCTGCCGATGATGCTGCACCCCGACGAGGCGACCGCGATCGACCGCGGCATCGACGGCGCGCACTTCTTCGGCTACTCGCTCAGCCACTACTACGGCGGCGGCACGCACACCGTCGGCGACAGCGACCTGTGGCGGAGCTTCGGCCAGGACCGGGCCGAGCACGGCTTCGCCAGGGACATCGTGTACGCGAGCGCGCAGCCCCTGGCCGTGCGGCTGCTGCAGGCCGGGGTCGGCTCCCTGCGCGGCGCGATCGGCACCCCCGCGCAGGTCACCGACCTGATCGCGCGGTACCAGGCGGCCGGGGTGGACCAGGTGATGTTCGTCCTGCAGGCCGGGAACAACCGGCACGAGCACATCTGCGAGAGCATCGAGCTGTTCGCCCGCGAGGTCCTGCCCCGCTTCGCCGACGGCCGGGAGCAGCGCGAGGTGGCCAAGGCGGACCGGCTGGCGGCCGCGGTGGACAAGGCCCTGGCCCGGCGGGCCGCCGCGCGGGTGCTGCCCGCGCCGTACCAGATCGACGAGGACGCCGAGAATGCGACGGCCCGCCGGGCCGCGCCGGGTCCCTACGGCGACGGCCTGGCCAGCAAGGTCCGCCGCTCGGCGCGCGACTCCGTGCGCGGGCGCGGCCAGGCGGGCCTGACCAGGCTCATCGGGCGGACCTCAGACGCCAGGCTGGAGCAGATCTTCGCGAGCACCCAGGCCCAGCGCGCGGTGTTCGGGATGATGACCCGCCAGTTCGACCCGGCCCAGGCGGGCGGCTTCGACGGCGCGATCGTCTACGACCTCGGCCTGTCCGACGGCACCCGCCGGCCCTGGGCCATCGAGATTCACGACGGCCGGGCCCGGGCGCACCAGTACGCGGCTGCCGACGCGGCCCTCACGATCAGGATCCCGCTGGCCGACTTCATCCGGGTGCTCACCACGGCAGAAAGCTTCTACCCGCTGATCGTCGACGGCCGGATGACGATGGAGGGCGACCTCGCGCTGGCCAACCGGATGCCGGAGATGTTCGGCGCCCGCTCGACCTTCTGACGGCACGCCCGCCGCGGCACCGCCCGGCCGCCACGCGCCCAGGCCGCGTCTTCCCAACACGAGCGCCAGCACGGTGCATGTTGCGCTTGGTAGGTTGCGGAGACGATCCGGCACCCGGCGTTACGTGCTCGCGGTGCCGGCCTTGGCCTTCGGCGCTGCCTGGGCCTGGCCCGCGCTTTCGGCCTGACCCGCGTCGGCGGCGGGCTCCGCACGGCCGGGACGGCCCGCCCCGCGCCCGGCCGCAGCGGCCAGGAACCGCTCGAGCAGCTTCACGCGGTCGCTCTCCCCCGGATGCCACCGCATCCCGATCGCGAACGGGTGCCCGTCCAGTTCCACCGCTTCGACCGCCTGATCGTCGGCCCAGGCGACCGCGGTCAGGCCACGGGCCAGCCGGCCCAGGGCCGGTCCGGTCAGGTCCGCGGCGGGCACGGTGACGCTCCGGCCGAACAGCTGACCCAGCGCGCTGTCCGGGCTGAGCCGCAGCTCGCGGGCGGGTGCCTCCGACCTGCCCTGGTCAGCCGGGGGTTCGGTCCCGCCCCAGGCCAGGTTGAGTATGTGCAGGCCACGGCCGATCGCGAGCACCGGCAGGCCGGCCTCGATCGCCGCGCGCACCAGCGAGCGCTCGGCCGCGTCCCTGGCCTGGTCGGCGGGCTCTGCGGGGCCGGACGGCGGGGCGGGGCCGGGCCGCCTGGCGGCAAGCGTGTCGGCCAGCACTAACCCGTCCAGGCTGGCCATGAGCCTGGCCGCGGGCCACGGCCACGGCGCCAGCACGATCGGAACGCATCCGGCCTGCTGCAGGGCCCGGGGGTAACTGGCCGACAGCACGGCAGCCTCGCGCACGCGGTCCCCCCAGCCCACGGCCGTCATCTCACTGGTGATGCCGATCATAGGGAGACTCATGAGCTAATGATGGTATACGGATAGCTGCTGGCGCGGGCAAACGGCCGTGACGGCCGAACACAGTCGGTAACGCCTATGAGTAATTTACTCGCGGCGGACTGGCCAGCGGCTATAGGCAGAGTGGCGTTCCAGCCGATAACTCAGCACCTTCTGCTTGGAACGGCCTCGCAAGTCACCGAACCGCATTCCACTACTCTGCGTACTCCTTGTGAAAGGGTAGCCGAAATGGGTTGTATACATCATGTCTGGATGCAAGACTCAGCACATGGCGATCGCGCTCCACCGCGGATACCCAGAAGAGCTGCCTCTGGGCCGCTTCGCAGGTCAGCCACGCTTTGCGCCCTTCGGGCGGCGTCGCGAAACACTACCGGAAAGACTTTTCTCCTTAACTGACCATTACGCACAAGTTCCTGCGCCACTGGCCCGGCAAAGTAGCTACGGAAGAACAGAACAGGAAAATCTGGAAACTGCCGCGGTCGGCGCCGCAACGGACGTACAGGTCGAAATCAATGAACTCAGTGCCCGGCTCATCAGAGAGTCTTTTTCTTATGTTGCGGCGAACCCTGAAGCCGCCATGGAACACTTTTATGCGCGCCTTTTCGTGCATCATCCTGAAATCCGGTCAATGTTTCCCCACGCGATGCGCGATCATATGGGCCGCGTATTCCAGGCCCTGGCTCATATCGTGCAGAACATCGGCAGCCCTGAGTCCCTGAATTCCTATCTGGGGCAGCTGGGCCGCCATCACCGCAAGTTCGGGGTGAAGGGCCGGCATTACGAGCCATTCCTCACCGGGCTGGCCGACACGGTCAGGCATTTCAGCGGGGACTACTGGACCGATGAGACCCAGGCCGCCTGGGAGGCGGCGCTGGCCAGGGTCTCGGCCACGATGACGGCCGCGGCCGATGAGGACCAGCAGCCGCCCTGGTGGATCGGCGAGGTGGTGAGGCACGACCTGCGCGGCCCGAACCTGGCCGTGCTGACCATCCGGCCCGATCAGCCGCTGCCCTACCGGCCCGGCCAGTACCTGGCCGTGCAGGTGCCCCGCTGGCCGCGGGTCTGGCGCAACTTTTCCATCGCCAATGCCCCCCGCGAGAATGGCCTGGTAGACCTGCATGTCCGGGCCGTACCTGGCGGCCTGGTGAGCAGCTCGCTGGTGCACAGCATGCAGCCGGGCGACACCCTGCTGCTCGGTCAGGCCGAGGGCGAGATGACCGCTCCCGCCAACCCGGACACCGACCTGCTCTGCGTGGCCGGCGGCACCGGCCTCGCCCCCATCAAGGCGATCATCGAGAGCGTCATCGCCCGGGGCGGCCGGCCCAGAACCATCGGCCTGTACCTCGGCGCGCGCACCGAGGACGACCTGTACGACCTCGGGGACCTGCAGGCGCTGGAGGCGGCCTGCCCGGCGCTGACGGTGATTCCCGTCGTGTCACATCAGCCAAATTTCAGCGGCATTAAAGGAATGGTTCCTGACGTTGTCGCACAGCACCTGAGCTGCGCCGGACAGGAAATATTCATTAGCGGCCCGGATGGCATGATACGGGAGACGGCGCGTCTTCTCGGGAACCGCGCCGACTCCGGCCGCATCCGCTACGATCCGCCCGGCGCGGCCGGCTAACCGGCGAATGACCGCATGCAATCCCACGTAGGCCCCTGCGTGCAATCCCACGTCGGCCGAGAACATGTTGCAATCCCATCCGGCCGTGCCGTCTAGGTACTTTCCTCCCGTGCAATTTCACGCGAACTGAGCGCCGTGCAATTGCATCTCACGCAATCCCGCCCGGCTCTTGCGCCGGGCGGTCGCCGCCGAGATACTCACCGAAAAAGGCATAGATGCGCCGCCACGCGTCCGCCGCGTCCGCCTCCTGGTAGCTCATCCGGGTGAACCTCGCGAGCACCGCGCCCGCGCCCGAGGACTCGGTCATGAACCGGTGCCCCGAGCCCGGGTACACCCGCACGTCGTGCGGGACCTCCAGCGCGGTGAGCGCGCCCTGCAGCCGTTCCGCGGGCTTGGCCCCGCCCACGTCCCTGGCGCCGAAGCTGCCCACGACCGGGCAGGCCCCGCGCAGCGCGTTCTCGGCGTCCCCCGGCACCTCGCCGTAGTTCACCGACGCCACCGAGAAGCCCTCCCTGGGCGCGCAGAGCAGCGCGAATCCCCCGCCCAGGCAGAACCCGATCACCCCGGTCCTGCCGGTGCAGTCGTCCCGGGCGGCCAGGAAGCCGCGGGCCGCCTCCAGCGCCGCGAACGCGGGCCCGGTCCGGGCCCGGAGCTGCCGGATCGCGCCCACCACGCAGCGCAGCCACAGCTTCCCGTCGAACAGGTCGGGTGCCAGGGCCAGGTACCCGTGCCCGGCGAGCTGATCGGCCTTCGTCCTGATGTCGGCGTTCAGCCCGAACGCCTCGTGAATCACCACCACGCCCGGCCACGGCCCCGCCGTTCCGCCCGCTGGCACGGCCAGGTAGGCGCGGCCGCTCCGCCCGGCTACCGGGTACGAAATGTCTGGCATGCGGCAAACACTGTCACACCTTGCGCCACGCCGGTATCCACGCGCCGTCGGAGATCGCGTAGTCGCCAAACAGCGCCGGCGCCTCGGTCCGCACCAGCTCGCCGATCTTGCCGAACACCAGCCGGATCTCCTCCTCGGCGCCTGGATCGGTGCGCGCCTCGATCGTGTGCCGCAGCGTCCGCACGTTGGCCGTCCACACCAGCCCGGTCGCCACCCCATCCGGCGCGAACCGGCGCATAAATGAGGTCTTGTGCTTCTTCTCGTGGAACGGCACACCCTCCTCGTCCAGCCCGAAGTGCCCGGCCATCCAGTGCTGGAACTCCTCCATCTGCTCCAGCAGCGCGGTGGCCCGCTTCATCAGCTCGGCGTCGGCCCGCGCCCACTCGGGGAACCAGAACGGGATGTCGGCCAGCCGCACGAACCGCAGCGACTCCTGCGAGATCGCCGTCCCCGGCCGATGACGAACCAGCTCATGGGTGGCCACGCGAGAGATGTTGTGCAGCACGAAGCTGAAGCTGACGTGCTCGAGCACCGAGCCGTGCGCGCTGGCCAGGATGTTCTGCAGGTACTTGTCCTGGTCGGCCCGGACCCGGACCACGTTGGGGTTCAGCCCCGGCTCCCACGACCTGTAACACAATCTCCCCGCGAACTCGGCGAGGTTCAGCGCGTCGTTGTCGAGCTGACCGCGGTCCAGCTTCTCCAGCCAGCTCTCGCCGCCGACCTCACGCAGGTACGCGGCTACCTGGCCGTAGTCCAGCTCTGGCCGCGCGACCAGGAACACCTCGGGCTGCACGCTCTTCATGGCTCGGCACCCTAGCGCGCGGCCCGGACAACAGCACACCCGAACGGTTCGCGAACGCTGCGGACTCTAATTTTGTGCCGTTACGCAACTCAGCGGCGGATTCAACGCCGAATCCGTGGGGGGTAGCAGATGGCGCAACCAGTCCTGTTCGTGCTCGATGACAACGCCGGGGTCGTGCGCGCGCTGCGGGACGACCTCGGACGGCGGTTCGGCGAGGACTTCCGCGTGATCGGCGAGTCGTCGCCGGCCGCGGGTCTTGCCACGCTGCGCGGGCTGGCCCGCAGCGGCGACCAGGTGGCGCTGCTGATCGTCGATCACAACATGAGCGAGATGCCGGGAACGGAGTTCCTGGCCCGCGCCCACGAGATGCACCCGCAGGCCAAACGGGTGCTGCTGGTGGAACGCGACTACTCGGCCCGCAGCCCCGTCGTCGAGGCCATGACCCTGGGCCAGGCCGACTATCACCTGACCAAGCCGTGGATGCTGGAGCAGGATCTGTACCGGGTCATCAGCGAGTTCCTGGCCGACTGGGCCAAGGACCGGCAGGACGGCTTCGACCTGTTCTTTGTGATCGGCGAGCTCCAGGACCCTGACACGAATGAGCTGCGCCAGCTGCTGGCCCGGTTCAGCGTCCCGTTCCGCTTCCTCGAGGCGGACAGCCCGCTGGGCCGGGGCATGCTCGACGACGAGGGCCTGGACGGCTCGCGGCTGCCGGTGATGATCCGCCACGACGGCTACACCATGGTCCGGCCCGCCCGCGGGGAGATTATCGCCGCCGTGGGCGGGAGCATCGTCAGCGACCTCGAGGCCTGCGACGTGGCCGTGATCGGGGCGGGCCCGGCCGGCCTCACCGCCGCGGTCTACGCGGCCTCGGAAGGCCTGCAGACCGTGGTGCTGGAGGAGACGGTCTCCGGTGGCCAGGCCGGTAACAGCCCGATGATCAGGAACTACCCGGGCTTCCCGCACGGGGTCAGCGGGGGCGAGCTCACCCGCCGGGCCTGCGAGCAGGCCTGGATGTTCGGCGCGCACATGGTGTTCTCCCAGCCCGCCGTCGGCCTGGAATGCGATGGTGACCAGCACGTGGTGCACCTCACCGACGGCCGGCGGCTCACGGCCAGGGCGGTCATTGTGGCGCCCGGCATCGCCTGGCGCCGGCTGGCCGTGCCGCGCCTGGAGGCGCTGGTCGGCTCCGGGGTGTTCTACGGCGCGGCCGGGAGCGAGACCAGGGCCATGGCGGGCCGCGACGTGTTCGTGGTCGGGGCGGGGAACTCGGGCGGCCAGACGGCGCTGCACCTGGCCAGGTACGCCCGGCAGGTGACGCTGCTGGCGCGCGGCGACAACCTGGGCCGCTCGATGTCGGAATACCTGATCAAGGAGATCGAGGTCACCGAGAACATCACCGTGCGGCTGAATACCGAGATCGTCGACGGCCACGGCGAGCAGCAGCTCGAGGCGCTGACGCTGTGCGACACCCGGCCCGGCCTTAGCGAGGGGAGCCGGACTGAGCGGGTCCCGGCGGCCGCGCTGTTCGTGCTGATCGGCGGGGAGCCCCGGACCCAGTGGCTGCCCGCGGAGATCCAGCTCGAGTGGGGCTACATCAGGACCGGCCGGGACGTGGCGCGGGAGGGCTGGCCGCTGGCTCGCGCCCCGCTTCCCCTGGAGACGTCGATGCCGGGCGTGTTCGCCGCGGGAGACGCCAGGTACCGGTCGATCAAGCGGGTGGCGTCCGCCGTGGGCGACGGCGCGACCGTGGTGCGCCTGGCCCAGGAGTACATCGCGGGCGACCACGCCGACGATCCTGCCCCGGCCGCGCTGGCCTGACCGGGCTCCCAGTGCAGTCAGCAGTCATACGTTGCAGTTATGCTGCAATCCATGACCGCGGACCCGCCCACCCGCTCGCTGCGCCGGGCCCAGACCGCGCTGACCGAGCAGCGGATCCTGGCCGCGGCCACGGAGCTGTTCCTGGCCGACGGATACCTGGCGACCACGCTGGAGGGCGTGGCCCGGCGGGCCGAGGTCGGCGCCCGCACCGTGTACGTGCGGTTCGGCACCAAGGCTGCGCTGTTCAAGCGCGTGGTCGACGTGGCCATCGTGGGCGACACCGAACCGGTCGACGTGCTCGGCCGGGACTGGATGCAGCGCGCGCTGACCGCCCCCACCGCGGCCGAGCGCATCGCCGCGAGCGCGGCCGCCGGGCGCCAGATCATGCAGCGCACCGGCGCGCTGTTCGCCGTGGCCCAGCAGGCAGCCGCGGTCGAGCCGCTGATCGCCGAGGCCTGGCAGCAGGGCCGCGAGCAGTCCCGCTACACCCAGGAGGTGTTCTGGACCCGGATGGCCCAGGACGGCCTGCTCGCCCCGGGCACCGACCTGACCTGGCTCATCGACACCGCCAGCGTCATCGGCGCGGCCGAGACCTACCTGCTCACCACCCGCCTGACCAGCTGGGATCTTGACGCGTACGAGGACTGGCTGCGCACTACGCTGACCCGCCTGGCCACCGCCCGCTGACGCCGCGGCGCGGTTCAGCCGGGCAGCTTGTACTGGTAGCGCAGCACGGCGTCGTAGGCGCGGCCGGGCAGCAGCCGGTTCAGCGTGACCACGCTCTTGGCCACCGGGTTGATCAGGTACCGGGTGCGCGGCCGCCGGGCGCTCACCGCCTGGGTGATGACCGTGGCCACGTCCTCGGCGGTGGACCCCAGGCGGGCCAGCGCGCCGGTCTGAGCGGTGGCGAACGACCGTCCCACTGCGGCCTTGTATGGCGCGTACGGGTCATCACCCGGGCCCGCCTCCCCCGGCGCGGCGGTGACCATCGACGCTACCGCCACGTCGTTCCAGGGGGTCCGCACCGGCCCGGGCTCGATCAGCACGACGTCGATGCCGAACTGCGCGACCTCCATCCGCAGCGCGTCGCTGAGCGCCTCGACCGCGTACTTGGACGCGTGGTAGAACGCCCCGCCCGGCAGGGTGGCCCGGCCGCCCATCGAGGACACGTTGAGTATGCGGCCGCTCCGGCGCCGGCGCATGCCCGGCAGCACCAGCTGGGTGAGCCGGATCAGGCCGAACACGTTGGTCTCGAACTGGCGGCGGATCTCCGTCATGGGCTGCTGCTCCACCGGCCCGTACAGGCCGTACCCGGCGTTGTTGATCAGCACGCCGACCGTGCCCGCGTCGGCCTCGACCGCGGCGACCGCCTGCGTCATCGACGTCTCGTCGGTCACGTCCAGGCTCAGCGTGCGCAGCCCGCGGCTGGCCAGGCCGTCGAGTGCCGCCGCGTTCCTGGCTGTCGCGTACACCAGGAAGCCGGCCTCGTGCAGGCTGAGGGCAGCCGCCCGGCCGATCCCGGAGGAGCATCCGGTGATGAGCACCGGATCTGTGCGTGTCCTGCTGGCCATGACCGGCTCCTTCCGTGCGACATGTCTTAGAAGGTAACCGCCCCGCCCCGGAGGTCAGGGAACCCCGGCCCGTTCCTTCGACCGGGCCCGGCACAGCCGCAGCACGTTCGCTATGACCTGGTGACCCGCGCCGCCCGCCGCGGTCATGATCGACTCCGGGTGGAACTGCACCCCCCACCGGCCCGCCGCCTCGTCCTCGATCGCCATCACCACGCCGTCCTGGGTCACCGCGGTCACCGTGAACCCGCCGCTGACCCCGTCCGGGGTCGCGTGCAGCGAGTGATACCGCCCTGCGGTGAACTCCGCGGGCAGCCCGGCCAGCAGCCCGGCCTGGGCGTCCAGGACCTGGACCGCACCCGGCTTGCCGTGCGCCGGTGCGGCCAGCACGCCCAGCTGGCCGCCCGCGTGCTCCACCATCGCCTGCATGCCCAGGCACACCCCGAACGCGGGCGTCTCCCGCTCGTCCAGCACCTTCAGCAGCGCGTCGCAGCCGAAGTCCGACGGCCGGCCCGGCCCGGGCGAGAGCACGACCAGGTCGGGCGCGTACGAGTCGAGCAGCGCGGGGTCGAAGCCGGCCCGCAAGGTGGTCACCTCGGCGCCGGCCTCCCTGAAGTAGCCGGCCAGGGTGTGCACGAACGAGTCCTGGTGATCGACCAGCAGCACCCGCAGCCCGGCGCCGGGCGCCTCTTCCTCGCGGCCTGCCGCAGCGGACGGCTGCGGCTGGGCGTCGCCGGACTCGCGCAGGGTCTCCAGCAGCGCCCGGGCCTTGAGCTGGGTCTCGCGCTCCTCCGCGGCCGGGTCGGACTCGAACAGCAGCGTCGCGCCCGCCCGGACCGCGGCGATCCCGTCCCTGATGTGCGCGGTCCGCAGGGTGAGCCCGGTGTTCATCCCGCCGTCGAAGCCGATCACCCCGACCGCCCCGCCGTACCAGCGGCGCGGGCCCGCCTCGTGGTCCTCGATGAACTGCATGGCCCAGGACTTGGGCGCGCCGGTCACGGTCACCGCCCACATGTGGGTGAGGAACGCGTCCAGCGCGTCGAAGCCGTCCCGCAGCTGGCCCTCGACGTGGTCCACGGTGTGGATCAGCCGGCTGTAGATCTCGATCTGGCGGCGCCCGATCACCCGCACGCTGCCCGGCTGGCAGACCCGGGACTTGTCGTTGCGGTCGACGTCGGTGCACATGGTCAGCTCGGACTCCTCCTTGGCCGAGCTGAGCAGCGCGAGGATGTTCTCGGCGTCCTGCAGCGGGTCCCTGCCGCGGGCAATCGTGCCGGAGATCGGGCACGTCTCCACCCGGCGGCCGGTCACCCGGACGTACATCTCCGGGGACGCCCCGACCAGGTACTCGCCCTCCCCCAGGTTCAGGATGAACTCGTACGGCGCCGGGTTGCGCTGCCGCAGCCGCTCGTAGAACGCGGCCGGCGACCCGCACGGGCCGTGGAACACGTGGCTCGGCACGACCTCGAACAGGTCGCCGCGCGCGAACCGCTCCCTGGCCTGCTCGACCACGCGGGCAAAGGAGCCGGGCACCGGATCGGCCGGAAGATCATTATCTGTAACGCTCCGCCGCTCCCTGGGGCCGTCGGCCACAGCCCGGTCCAGGCCCACGGTCGAGACCCCGCCCACCTCGAACTCGTAGCTGTAGCGCAGTGCCGTCTCCCGCTTGCGGTCCAGGATGTAGAGCTCGTCCGGCAGGTGCAGCACCAGATCGCGCTGGTCCGCGGGCCGGTCGTGGCGCTGCTGCACGGGCTCGAACTGGAACGCCAGGTCGTAGCCGAACGCACCGTACAGGCCCAGATGCGAGTCGGGTCCCGAGAACGCCGCGATGATCTCGCGCAATGCGGAGAACACGGTGGGCCGCCGGCTGCGTTCCTCCTCGGTGAACGTCCCGCTGCTCTCCGGGATGAGCACGGTGACAGTGTTCTCAGGGACCGGCGGTCCGCCGGAGTCTCTCCCGGCGACCGGCCCGGCGTCCTCCCCGACCACCTCCCCCACCCGGCGCATCGCGTCGGCGATGACCGGCAGCAGGACCAGGCCGCGCCCGTTCAGGGCCGTGGCGGTGAGTTGGCGGCCGCGGGCGACGAGCTCGACACAGGGGTCGACGTAGGCCAT
>Ga0070714_100001912_pt1 | contig 15186 bp, 20 predicted proteins | sample LARL83metaG_FD_65450 | JGI IMG/M metagenome (GOLD analysis project Ga0070714, IMG submission 65450) | Corn, switchgrass and miscanthus rhizosphere microbial communities from Kellogg Biological Station, Michigan, USA - LAR L8-3 metaG | ecosystem: Host-associated > Plants > Roots > Rhizosphere ...
CGCCGAAGTGACGCAGCCGGATCTGATCGCCGTCGGCCCGCAACGGCACAGCCGGCTCTCGCGTCTCCTCCTCGGAAGCGTGACCTCCGCCGTGCTCGATGACGGACGCTGGTCCGTCCTGGTGACGCCGCCGAGCCGCGACGCGGACGAGGAAAGCGACCGCTAGCCGATCTCCGGCGCGGTCGCGCCGCCGTCAGGCCGCGACGAGCGGGAAGCCGATCGCCTCGCGCGCGAGGCGAAGCACGATCGGGATCACGTCCTCGAACGATCGCTCGTCACGCGCGAGTGCCTCGAACGTGTTGAAGCTCACGATGGCGTACAACACGTCGCCGAGCACGCCGACATCCTCCTCGGCTGGCGTCCCATAGCGCTCGTGCAGCGCCGCCACGACGGCCGCGAGCGCCAGACGACGCCGCTCCATCCGCGGCTGCAGCACGGTGGCGAAGTCGGGATCGAGCGCGGCCAGCGCGTAGAGGCGCTGGAACATGATGCGGTCATGTCCCCACACGCGTCCGACGCGGTCGATGAAGTCGTCGAGACGATCGAGCGGATCCTCATGCTCCCACGCACGCGCGAGATCGTCGTGCTGACGAACGGTGCGGATACGCTCGAACGCGGCCTCGAGAAGCCGCGTGCGCGAGGTGAACTGGTTGTAGACGGTCATGCGCGAGACACCAGCCTCGCGCGCGACGGCTTCCATGGTGAAGTGGGCGAAGCCGCCAGGGGCGACGACGAGCCGGCGCGCGGCGTCGAGGATGCGCTCACGCGTCTCCTCCATGGCTGCGCGGCGTCGGCTCATACGATAAGGACGAGGGCTCACGGATGTTGCGGTTGGGTTCCGCAATTACTACGCGCTGCACCGCACATATGCTCGACCGCACGACGTACGTCATGCGTTTGCGAGCACTTCCGCTCGCGCTGGAGCGCTTCAGGCGACGTCAGCGCGACACGATGCGCAGCACGGTGCCCCACGGATCGGCGATGCGCGCGCCCTCATCGTCGCGCTCGACGCGATGCCCCGCACTCTCGAGACTGGCGGTCGCGCGGTCGATGGCGTCCGCATCGGGAACGACGAGCTCCCACTCGCGCAGCCGCGCATCACCCTCGACGGCGGGCGGCGCACCGGCGGCCCAGGTGTTGAGGCCGAGGTGATGATGGTAGCCGCCAGCGGAGAGAAAGAGCGCGCCGGGGTAGCGCCAGACGACGGCGTCGAATCCGAGCGCGTCGTGATAGAACGCCGCCGCGGCCGGAAGCTCACCAACGTGCAGGTGCACGTGGCCGACGGTGGTTCCGGCGGGCATCCCGGTCCACGACGCACCACCGCCAGCCGCGAGGAGATTCTCCACGTCGAGCGGCTCGGTGGTCATCGCCAGCTCGCCGGCGTTCCAGCGCCAGCTCTCGCGTGGGCGATCGGCGTAGACCTCGATCCCGAGCCCATCGGGATCTCGGAGGTAGATGGCCTCGCTCACGAGGTGATCGGACATCCCGGCCGGGACGCGCAGCGCGGCGAGATGGGCGACGAAGCGTCCCAGCGCGGCGCGATCCGGGAGGAGGATCGCGAAATGGTACAGTCCGAGCCGACCGGTGCGCGGAACCGCGCGCGCACCTGGGCGCTCGTGCAGATGCACTAGGGCCGTGTCGCTGTCATGCGCCGTGAGTGTCGCGATCCTGCCGGCGCCCTGGGCGACGTCGCCGGCAACGCGGAATCCCAGCACGTCGCGGTAGTAGGCGATCGAGCGGTCGAGATCGGAGACGTCGAGGTGGACGGCGCCGATCCGAGTGGCATCGGGGAGCCGGTGGCTGCGTGGGCGGATGCCGTGAATCTCCGTCCCAGGCTCTGCTGTCGTCGTAGTCGTAGCATTCATTGTGAAACCTCCTGGTGACCTCATACTGCCGTCATCATGCCGTCTTTCTGTCCAGAGCACCATCGACCGAGGCCGATCCGGAACCGGCGATGGCGAGGGCAACGGAAGCGCCGAGCAGGGTGAGGGCGAACTCGAAGCCAGTCGGGAGGAAGAATCCGTTCTGGCCGTGGACGAGGAGGATGGCGCCGAGCATGTCGCAGGCGAGGAGGGCGGCGGCAATGCGGGTGCCGAATCCCAGGATGAGGGCGATTCCGCCGAGCAGCTCGATGGCCGCGATGAGGAGCGCGGTAGTTCCCGGGAGGGGGATGTGCATGCCCGCGAAGGCCTGGGCGACTCCGGCGTGGCCGTAGACGAAGACCTTCTGGTAGCCGTGGGCGAAGAAGACCGCGCCGGTGACGATGCGGAGGATGGCGATCGCGGTGGTGGCGGAGGACTGTGAGGTTCTGGTGATGGCGGTCATGTCGAGCTCCTGTGTGTGTCGAGACGGTGGTCGTTGAAACAGATATTCGAAGAAGCGAGAGAAGCGATCTGGTGCGGTCAACTCGCTGGTGGCTGCGGCCTGGCGACGACCTCGTCGAGCAGCGTCGCCAGCTCGCGGAGGCGAGCGGGGTCGATGTGGGCGAACTGGCGCCGATGGAGGGCCGCCATGGGCTCGTCCAATTGCGACAGGAGGTGCTTTCCTTCGGTCGAGATCTTCGTGGTGACCACCCGCCGGTCGTGGCTGGCGCGCTGGCGCGTGACCAGTCCCTGGCGCTCCATGCGATCGAGGAGCCGGGTCATGTCGGGATCGCGGGTGACCAGTCGGTCGGCGATCTCGCCGCAGGCGAGCCCGTCGGTTCCGGCGCCGCGGAGGATGCGGAGGATGTTGTACTGAGCGCCGCTCAGGCCATGAGGGCGAAGCAGGGCCGCGCTTTCCTGGGTGAGGTCGGCGGCGGCGCGCTGGATGGCGAGAAAGACCTCGTGCTCGACGCCGCCGAACGGGCGCCCCTGCCGGATGGCGGTCGCGATCGAGGAGGTGTGGGTATCCTGGCTCACACCCTCAATTTATCTGTTATAACAACTATCGTCAATACAGGATAGTCGATGGGATCACATGCCGGCGGGGAGGAGCCAGGGACGAAGGACCGCGCGGAAGCGACCGCCCTGCACCGCCGGATCCTGGTGCGCCAGCCGCTCCGCTTCCGCGGCGGTCTGAGCGCGAAGCACGGTCATGCTCACCAGATCGGCCGGCTCGGAGCCGCCGAGGACCGGACCGGCCGCGATGGCGACGCCGCGCTGGTACAGGTCCCAGACGTAGGCGGCGTGCGCGTCGGCCATGGCTCGCTCCTCGGGGGTCAGCGGCGAGCTCGTGTACGCCGGGCCGCGGTAGAGGAAGACGAGGTAGACGCGCTGCAGCGCCTCGGGGCGAAGCGCGGTGCGAGGATCGTGGAGCGACGCAGCGTCGCTCATCGAGGGAACGGGGATCACCTGGGCAAGTATCGGCGCGCGGTCGCGCCGGCTATGCCCTGCCCTATTCGCCGAGGAAGCGCCGACTGCGGCCGTTGCGGAAGAGGAGCGTTCGGAGCGAATCCGAGACACCCGGCGGCGGCTCCCCTCCAGCCGTCGGCGGGACGATTCCCGCTGCGCGCGCTGGAGCGAGACGCGTGGTCTGGAGCGGAATCGGGCCGGCGACGGCGTCCACGTAGTCGAGCATGGCGACCATCACCGAATCCGTGCGACCGAGTGCGATCGGATGCGCGCCGTCGCGGGCGGTGATGACGAGGGTGCGCGCGCTCTGGTCGAATGCGACGGCGTCGGGGTTGGCGCTCCATCCGGGACGGCGTGCACGCCAGAGGACGATGGCGGCGATGCGGTCCCTCCCGAGGCAGCGCTCGTAGACGAAGACCGCATCCACGCGTGGGGCGACGCGGGTATGTCCGCTCCCGCCACCGCTGCAAGCCGGAACCCCGGCCCGCTGCGCCGTGGACGTCGCTGCCGCCGTCGCGAGCACGCCCGCCGCGATCGCGCCGGTGATGAGCGCCCGAGGCAAACCCACGTCAGCGAGGCGCGATCGCCTGGCTCGCCGGCGGCGCTGGCAGGCGCGGCGCGGCGCTCACCGCCTCGACGTTGCCGAGGATCGCGCGGCCGGTGATGCGGACGATGCGCGTCGCGCTCGCGGGACCCGGGGACGTCTGCGACGCGAAGTTGCCGAGGAAGGCCTCGCCGGCCATCTCGACATGGACTTCGGCCGGGAGCGTGAGCTCGACGTTGCCGAGGACGGAACGCACCTCGATGATGGTGACGCCCTCGACGAACGTGGCGTCGCGGAGATCGAGCTCGGCGTTGCCGAGCACCGAGACGACCTCGAGGTGCCGGGGGACGATCATCGCGCCGTGCTGCTCGTGGCTGCTGAGAATCGCGCTGATGCGTCGGTGATCCGGGACGATCGCGGGGTGGGCGGGTGCGGGCGGTGCGACGTCGGCGACGAGCGCGTTCAGCTCGTCCGTGCTGCGGGCGGCGAAGACGGCGGCGGTGCGTCGCTCGAACTCCTCGAGCGCGATGCCGTCGTTCGCGTAATGCTGCGTGAGCAGCTCGATGGCGCGGTCGCGCATGGGCTGCGTCGGGAGCGACGGCTGTGGTGCGGTTGCGGGGAGAGGGGCCTGCTCCGGCATGACCACAATCTACCGACGATCGAAGACGTCAGCGATCGGCGTCCAACGTGGCGCGAGTGCGCTCGTACAGGGTCGCCGTCTCGGCGTCGAAGACGCAGGCGACGATGCGATCGAACTCCGGGTCGAAGTCATGCATGACGCGGAGCGCGATGTCGGCGGCGCGATCCTTCGGGAAGCGATAGACGCCGGTGGAGACCGCGGGCCACGCGATCGATGCGACGTCGCCCTGACGGAGCGCGAGCTCGAAGCCGTTCCGATACGTCCGCTCGAGCAGCTCGGGCTCGCCATGATCGCCCCCCTCCCACACCGGGCCGACGACATGGATGACGTATCGCGCGGGAAGACGGAAGCCAGGGGTGATGACGGCGCCGCCGGTCTCGAGCGGAGCGAGCGGCGCCGAGGCGCGGACGAGCGCGGGGCCGGCAGCGCGGTGAATGGCACCGTCGACGCCGCCGCCGCCCAGGAGCGAGCCATTCGCGGCGTTCACGATGGCATCCACGTCGAGCGAGGTGATGTCGCCCCGCACGATCTCGATCATGGCCCGACGGGCGCTGCACGTTCGATTCCAACGCGACTCGGTTCGGGCGCGGCGCGGCGGCATGCGTTCCGCACAGAGCCCGGTCGTGAGTGCGAACGCAACCGAAAATGCACGACGGTGGGGCGAGGACGACGTTCGCGTGGTCGAGGTGCCGCGCACGGACGTGGAGTCGCTGATCCCGCTGCTCGTCCTCGCGGAGCCATCGGAGCGGGCGCTGCGCTGGAGCCTTCGCAACCTGAGCGACACCGCGTATCGCCTGGACATCGCGGGGGAGGCGGCGGGCGCCGCGAGCGTGCGCTGGGACGACGAGCCGGCGGAGATCGTGGAGCTCGCGATCGCCGAGGCGTGGCAGGGGCACGGGCTCGGCCGCCGGATGATCGACTGGATCATCGTCGAGGCGGCGCGGCGGAGATGCCGGGCGCTGGAGGTGGGAACGCGGAACGCGAGCCTCGGAAACATCGCGTTCTACCAGCGGTGCGGATTTCGCATGCATCACGTTCGGCAGGACTATTTCACCTACTACGCCGAACCGGTGTACGAGAACGGGATCGAGGTGCTCGACCTGCTCGTGTTCCGATACGAGCTGGGTCGCGGCGCGATTCATCTGGATACCGTCGGCCACCGAATTGGACGTGGGCGCTAGCTCGGGCGCTCTCACTCGACCACATTGCGGAATGACTTCCATCGCGACTGACACGCTCGCCAAGGTCGAGGTCCTCGCCGACCTCGAGCCCGTCGTTCACACCCTCATGGACGCGCACGAGTCCAAGCGGGTGCTCTGGTTTCCGAGCGAGCTGCTGGCGCCTCCGGCCGACACGGATCCGCAGCGCTTCGTGGGCGAGCTGCGCGACCGTGCCACCGGGATCTCACTGCCGGCGCGCGTCGCGCTGGCGCTCAATCTTCTCACGGAAGAGGGGCTGCCGCACTTCCACCGGCTGCTAGCCGCGTACCTGGGCGGCGACACGTTCTGGTCGAAGTGGACCAACCTGTGGACGGCGGAGGAGGATCGGCACGGCGCGGTGCTGCACGACTACACGCGCGACAGCGGCATCCTCGACAATCCGATCCTCGAGCGGATGCAGTTCGAGTATCTGCGCGCGGGCTTCCAGCCGGAGTGGGACAAGGATCCGTATCGCGTGTTCGTGTACACGACGCTGCAGGAGCGTGCGACGCAGGTGAGTCACGCGAACACCGGCAAGCTCGCGAGCGAGTACGAGCCGACGATCGGCACGGTGCTCTCGAACGTCGCCAAGGAAGAGGCGCGGCACTACGTGTTCTATCGCACGATCTTCGCCGAAGTGCTGAAGCGCGATCCCAACCGCGCGCTGGTCTCCGCAGCGCAGATCATGCCGTCGATCGACATGCCGGGCGTCAACATGCCGCACTTCCGCGAGATGGCGGACGTGATCCGTCGCGCCGGGATCTACGGGCCGCGCGACTATCTCACGATCGTGCGCGAGCAGATCCGCTTCTGGGCGATCGAGACGCTCGATGGACTGAACGAGATGGGCGAGCGCGCGCAGGAAACGATTCTCGGCATCCCGGCGCGCCTCGAGCGCATCGCTGACGCGATGGAGACGCGCAGCCGCGCGAAGACGTTCTCATTCGCGGTCGCGTTCGCGCGCGAGTTCACGATGGCGTGACGCATCGCGCTCCTCGATGCGCGCTTCGGCGCGCTCGAGGCGTCGGTCGGGGACGAGCCAGACGAGCGCGACGGTGACGTAGAATGCGCCCGCGAGCCACGGGGTGACGAAGAGCGCGGACGGAATCGCGAGCACGTAGAATGCCGCCGACAGCTTGCCCTTGAAGTCGCCACCCACGGCGTCGGCGAGCGGCGAGCGCTCGCCCTGATCCGCGATGATCGCGCTCTGCAGGATGAGGTACGCGACGCCGGCCATCAGCAGAACGACGCCGTACACGGCCGTCGGGACGGACGCGAACTCGTTCTCGCCCATCCATGCGGTCACGAACGGGACGAGCGAGAGCCAGAAGAGCAGGTGCAGGTTGGCCCACAGGATCCCACCGGTGACCCGGTCGGTCATGTGGAGCATGTGGTGGTGATTGTTCCAGTAGATGCCGAGGTAGACGAAGCTCAGCACGTACGCGAGGAACACGGGGACGAGCGGACGCAGCGCGGCCAGCGTCGCTCCGTGCGGGACGCGCAGCTCGAGCACCATGATGGTGATGATGATGGCGAGGACGCCGTCGCTGAACGCCTCGAGCCGCCCGGTCCCTCTCACGAGATGCGCGTCACGCGCTCAGCGGCGCCCTTCATCGTCCGGGTGGCACGCCTCGTCGATGACGACGGCGCTCGCGAGAATGAGGACGTCGTCCTCGCCGTCGGCGATCTCGATGCCGTAGGTGTCGCGCAACGTCATCCACGTCTTCGTGACCGTCGCGACGGTCTGCTCGCCGCGGCGGAACGTGTACTCGTGATCGAGCAGATTCCCCTCGGCCTCGAGATCGTTCGGTCCAGGGACGTCAATGACGAAGCGGTGGTGCAGGAACGAGAGGAGCTTGCGCGTCACGATCGCCGCGATCGCGCCGTCGCGATGGATCTCGTACGTGGGACCGATGGTGAGCACGCGCTGCTTGATGAACGCGAGCTCGTTCCCCTGCATGTCCTGGAACGACAGCTTCGCACCGATCGAGAACGCCTTGCCGTCCACGAAGTAGCGATCGTTCCCCTGCTCGTCGCGGATCGTGTAGTCGTCGCCCCACGAGAGGAGCTTCTGCCGCATGACGTAGCGCATCGGGCAAATCTACCGCGCCACGCTCCGGCCCACATTCCGGACGTTCAGTCGTCTATGGAGGGGCGAAGGTGCTCGATCTCGATCGGCATGCGGTCGGCGAGCGCCTGCGCGACGAGGAGGCGATGACAGTGCGTCGGGTCTGCCTCGAAGCAGAGGATGGCGACGCGGCGCGCGCGGACGAGGTCGCCGAGCGTGCCGAGTGCATCCTGCGCTTCGGGCGTCGCGAGCTGCTCGCGAAAGATCTCATGCATCTCGGCGTGCCGTCCGGCGCGCGCGGCGGCGCGGCCTTCGGCGGGTGTGCCGAGTGCGCGGAGATGGAGGTAATCGATGCCGACGGACTCGAGGTTGGCCGTGAGCGCCGTCTTCGCGAAGCCGGGCCGGCGCGACATCGCGACCGCGCGCACGTCGACGAGGAGCTGGATGCCCGCATCCTCGAGGGCGTTCAGGAAGCTCCGAACGGTCGCGGCCTCGTAGCCGATGGTGGCGAGGGTGTGCATGCGATCGTGTTGAGCAGACGGCGGACCAGTCCGCGCGTCCGACCGCGGGTCACGTCGAACGTGCCTGCACACCGCGCATGCGGTCGGCCAGCTCCGCGCGCGACGCGACGCCGAGCTTCGCGAAGATGTTGGTGAGATGGGTGCTGACGGTGCGTGCGGAGATGCCGAGCGCCGCGCCGATCTGCGCGTTGGAACGCCGCGCCGCGACGAGCCTGGCGATCTGCCCCTCGCGCCCGGTGAGCTCGCGTTCGGGCGGGGGGATCACGGCGGGCGGTCGCACGCCGTACTCGCGCAGCTGCTCGCGAATGCCGGCGAGGACGCCTTCGGCGTGCATGGGCGACAGGAGATCGTGCGCGCGCCGCAGCTCGCCGCGTGCGCGCGCGACGTCGCCGAGATCGAACGCGGCGCTCGCGACCTGGCGGCGGACGCGTGCCGCGTACTCCGGGAGTGGGACGCCTTCGAGCGCGTCCGCCGCCGCTGCGAGAAGCGGCAGCGCACGCGCCGGGTCGTGGTCGCGCAGCAGGACGAGCAGCGCGTCGCACGCATCAGCCCAGATGAGCCCGAGACGGTGGGCGACGCGCTCCGCATCGCGACGCATGCGAGCGGTGAGTGCCGCTGCGCGCGCGAAGTCGCCCGCCCAGAGCGCGGCCTCGCCGAGGACGGGAAGGAGACGGTGCACTCCCCACACGACGTAGCCGCTGCTGTCGGCGAGTGCGAGTCCCCGCTCCGCGATCGCGATCGCCTGCGCGTGGTCACCCATCGCGAGCCAGTACGCCGCGTAGCCGGTGTGCGCGGGAATCGTGTCGTGCGGACGGCGCACGGCGCGCTCGGGATCGCTCGCGTCGCTCAGTACCCAGGCCTCGTCGAGCTGCGCCCGAGCGGCGACGTGCTCGCCGCGGCCGAGCAGGATGAGCGCGGACCAGACGAGGAGCCGGGGAAGAAGGTGCACCGCGCCGACGGCACGCGCGACCGCGATGGCGCGCGCGGCGCGTGCGAGGCCATCGCTCCATGCACCCGTCGCGGATGCGTACTCGATCGCCACCTCCGCCGTCGCGACCGAGAGACTCGGCGATCCGAGCGCGTCGGCGATCCGCTCGCACTCGGCGAGGTGGCGCGCGACTCCGGCGGAATCTCCCGTCAGCCCGGCGAGGACTCCCATCGACCAGTGCGCCGACCAGCGGAGCGACGCGTCGTCGGTGCTCTCGGCCAGCGTCAGCGCGCGCTCACCTGCCTCACGCGCGCGCTGCGCCGGGCCACTCCACACGTACAGCATCAGCGTCCCGCGCGCCGCGCGAACCTGGAGGCCGACGTCGCCGATGGCGTTCGCGAGCTCGGTCGCGCGCACGAGATCGGCAGCCGCCTCTCTCGCGCGCCCGAGCTCCTGCAGGCACGCGGCGCGCGCCATCAGGATGCGCGCGACGAGCGCCTCATCCACCGCGTCCTCGAGCGCCGCGTCGAACGTGCGCAGCGCCGCATCGCGGTCGCCGCGCCACAGCAGCGCGCGCCCGAGCCGGAACGTCATCGTCGCGCGCACGGCGACGTCATCGCGCGCGATGGCACGCTCGCGTAGCTCCGTCCACAGCCGCACGGCGGCGGCGTACTCGCCGTTGCGCTCGCGGGCACGCGCGAGCTGGCCGAGCACGCGCTCGGAGTCGGGGCCACCGGGTGGGAGCGACTCCAGCGCGGCCTCGAGATAGCGCGCTGCGTCGACGGTCGCGCGACGCTCGAGTGCACTCTCCCCCGCGGCGATGAGCGTGCGAAGGAACCGCCGGCGCGGCGCCGTGCTTCCTGCATGCAGCACGTGCGATGCGATCTCCTCGGCGGCCACGCCGCTCGGCACGCCGTCACGCAGTCCCGCGTCCGCGATCACGAGATGCAGGCGACGGACGCGCGCCGCGCCGAGGTCGGTGAGGATCACGTCGCGCAGCAGCGGATGCGGGAGATCGTAGCGGACCACGTCATCCACGAGCTCCACGAGCATGCCGCGCCGCCGCAGCTCGTCCAGCGCACGCAGCACCGCCTCCTCGTCCATTCTCGCGGCGCGCACGAGCCGCTCGTGCTGGATGGGCACACCGCTCACGCCGATGATGCCGGCGATCGCGCGGGCGTCCGCCGTCAGCGTCGTGACGCGGCCACCGAGCGTGTCGCGAATCGTCGGCGGGAGCACCAGCTCGCGAATGCCCCAGCCATGCCACGTGCCGTCCCGTCGATGGAGATCGCCATTGTCGATGAGCGTCTGCAGCACCTCGCGCACGAACAGGGGATTGCCGCGCGTCCACCCGTAGAGCAGCGCCGCGAAAGGCGTGATGGTCGGCGGCGTGACGTCGAACACTGTCGCTACCAGCGCCGTGACGTCATCCAGCCTGAGCGGCGCGAGGCGAATGACTTCGGCGAAGTCGAGCGAGAGCGCCGAGCGCTGCGCAACGGCCCACGCGGAGGTCGCGGAGTGCTCGTCGGTGGTCCACGTTCCGACGAGAAGTATCCGACCCGCCGCGCTGCGAGCGACGAAATGCAGCAGCTCGAGCGACGCGCGATCGCTCCATTGCAGGTTGTCCGCGACGAGCAGGAGTGGAGCGCGCGTGCTCAGCGTCGTGAGGAGCTGGCCGAGCACCCAGAATGCTCGCGTGCGATCCTCGTCGCCGTCGATCGCACCGCCGGGCGGACGCGGCCCGAAGTCCAGCAACGGAAGGATGCTCGCCAGGATGGCCGAACGACCGCGGGTGAGACGATCCAGCACCGCGCGGTCGAGCGACGCGACGAGCGGCGCGAGCATGTCGGACGCGAGCGAGTACGAGCGATGCCGCTCCACCGCGTTCGCCGTCCCCGTCGCCACGTGGAACCCGCGCTCACGCGCGCTGCGCGCGAGCTCCGATACGACACGGCTCTTCCCCACGCCCGCCTCGCCGATGACGAGCGCCGCACCCGCGGTGCCGCCCTCGGCCGCACCGAGCATGACGCCCAGTCGGTCGAGGACGCCATCGCGTCCGACGAAGGGCGGCGTGTCGAGCATGGACGAGCTCACCGTGGCTGGCATCCCGCGACGAAATATGCGGAGGCGAGCGGCACGCCGACGATCGCCGTCCACTCACCGGAGCGGCCATCCGAATGGCCGATGATCAGCGCGGTGCTGGTCACGAGAAACGACGCCAGCCCGGTACGCACGCTCGCGTCCCATCGGTCGCAGCGGAGTGCATCCGCCGCCAGTCGGTTGCCGACGCCGGTGCCGACGTACGAGCCCATCGTCGCGCCCCAGAGCGCGCACCCCGAGCAGCTCTTGTCCGAGAAGGACACCGCGCCGGCCGCGGCGCCGAGTGCCGCAGTCATCGCGATGTATTCCGCGGACACTCCGAACCGCTCGGAGCTCGGCGCCGAAAAGAAGTTGGGCATCCGCGGCGTCGTGTCGCGTGGGGCGGCCGTCACGCCGCTGCGATACGAGGCAAGTCGCTGTGCATGCAGCGTTGACACCATGAGCATGGTGAGGGCGACGATGCTGGCGATGGAGCGGTACATGGGGCCTCCTGGTTAGGGTGGACCCATGCTACGGGAGCCGCTACGTACGGCCCATACGTAACGCTACGTAGGCGTCCCCGCTCACGCCTCGCGCGTGCGCCGCCGGTGGCTCGTCGGCGACAGGTCGATCAGGATGGCGATGACGAGACCGACGATGGGCCAGAGCGTCCACTGGCCACCGAACCAGTTCTGCACCGCGCTGTACCAGAGCAGCGTGGTCGGCAGGAACAAGAAGCCGAGGATGGGCCACAGCAGGTTGTGGAACATGCCGTGGAACCAGCGCGTGAAGAACCAGAGGCAGAGGATCAGGAGGCGCGGGACCGCGAGCGCGAACAGCACGGCGAGGCAGGGCACGTGTCGACCTCCCAGGGGTCAGCGTTGCGAGTGCGGCGGTGACTGCGACTGCGGTGTGGCGGAGTGCGGATGATCGCCGAGGATGGCTTTGCGGGTGCCGAGAAGCTTGATCCCGCCATCGACGTCGATTCGATAGACGTAGTCGTCGCTGAGAACGTACTCCGGAGCCCGGGGAGTGCGCGAGAGGACGGCGAGGACGTCGGTGTCCTCGGGGACGTCGTCGAGCACCGCGACGTGGGTGTAGGCGCGAATGTGCTGACCGAACTTGGGCGCGTACTCGATGATCGCCCGGTGCATGGGGCGGCGGGCGCGGATGTCGCGACCGTCCGAGCTGACGAGGAAGCGCTCGTCACCGCCGAGTGGCCAGACGCCCTGCTGCGTCGACGCGGGATACAGGTAGACCCACCACTCGTCGAGCGTGGCGGGGATCACGGCGACGTTGTAGGGACGCTGGACCGCGCCGAAGGCGGCGCGCGCGGTGTCGATGGCGCGCGCAGCGCGCGCGTAGTAGCCGGTGTCTGCGCGCGGCGGCGTGAGCGCGGTCGCGCGGAAGACCGAATCACCCGTCGCGAGACGCGCGTCGTAGGCGATGAGGAACGTGTCGCGCGTCGCGGAGAGCCGGCCGAAGGCGACGTGCCAGCCGTCGGCGAGTGGACGTACGATGTAATGCGTGATGCTTCCGGCCGCCGGCTTCAGCGCCATCACCGCGTCGGTCGCACCCCAGGCCGCCTGATCGTACTGCGCGAGCAGCCGCCCTCGATCGCTGATCGCCTGCAGCTCATCGGCACTCGGCGGCGCGGTGCGCGGTGCACGAGCGGGAGTCGGCTGCTGGGACGGTTGCGGCGACTGGGGCTGCGCCTTCGCCTGCGCACGCAGCGCGTGCGGTGCAGCGAGCGCGAGCGCCAACGTGGCGATCGTGGTGAAGCGGAAGCGGTGCATCGAGATCCGGCGCGAGGAAACGGCGAGCGAGGACTCGCCGTTTCCATACTAATGCCGCATCGCGCGGGACTGCACCGATGCGCGCACGACGAGTCGCGTCGCGCGCGTGAGGGCCGACGGTTACCGTCGAGCCCGCCGAGCTCAGTGCGCCGCGCCGGCGGCCTTGAGCCGCGCGGCGGCGAGGTCGAGGCTCTGCTTGCGCAGATCGGCCGCGCGCTGCTTGAGCGCTGCCTGCACGTCGGGCGACAGCTTCGCCAGCTGCTGCGCCGCGCTCTGCTCGTGGCTCTGGCGCATCTGCTGCACCACCGCGGGCGGGAGATCCTTGGTGTTCATCGTGCTCTCGAGCGGCGCGAGATTGCCGACGATGGGCTCGAGTGTGGTGCGAACGTACTGATAGCGCGCCTCGCTCATCCCCGCCCCGTGTGCGCCCGCGGCGCGCGTGGACGTCTCGTTCGCCTCGAACATCGCGTTCAGCGAATCGGTCGGGTTCTTCGCGGCGTGCATATCCTGTCCCGCCTTCTGCACCGCGTCGAGCTCGCCCTGCATCCCCTTCTGCCACGCGTCGATGTCGGCGACGGTGATGGGCGCGCTCGCATCCGCGGCAGGGCTCGCCGTCGGCGTCACGGCCGCGCTCGCGGACGGCGCGGTCGCGGGCGGCGTGCTGTCCGTCGCGGCGGCTGCCGCACTGTCGGTCGATGCGTCGTGCGCGCGCCCGCACGCGACCGACGTGACGGTCGCAACGAGCGAGAGGATGACGAACGGCGTGGAACGAGAGCGGGTCATGCGCATCCGGACTCCTGATCGAGAAGGGTGACGCGCGAATATGCGCCCGCCCCGGCGCGACTCGCTAGGCGACGCGCCGCGGTCGCACGGCCACCCACAGGAGCCAGAGCAGGAGCGGCGGGAGGACGACCAGCGCGGTGAGCGTCCCGTAGCCCACCGCGCGCGTCCACGTCTGGCCGCCGGCGGCGATCACCGCGCTCAGCACGCCATCGTTCGCGGCGATGCTGGCGGTACCGTGGCCCCCGGGGCGCGAGAGACGGAACAGCATCGGGATCGCGGGGGCGAGCCAGCCGAGGAGAAGCAGGATCCAGTAGGCGATCCACGCCGCGAGGAGGTGGCGTGGACGCCATTCGGGAAGCGTGAGCATGCGTTGCGGAGCGATGCGTGATGATGAGGTCAGTGCTTCGCGGTGGTGACGTCGTAGGTGAGCGTCACCATGCCGCTCGGATACTCATGAGTCCCCACGAGCGACAACATCGTTCGCGACACGCCGGGTGGAAGAAGCGGGATGCCGCCGCCGAGGAGCACCGGCGCGACGGTGATCTCGAGCCGGTCCACCTGCCCTGCCTCGAGCAGCGACGCGAACAGGACTCCGCCACCGAAGAGCCAGATGTCGCCGTCACCCGGCTCGTGTCGAAGCGCACTCACCACGGATGCCGCATCGTCGCGGACGAGGGTCGCGTCGGGACAATCGCTGGGCGCGAGCGTGCGCGAGAAGACGTAGACGCGCGACCCCGGTGGCCCCGGCGGCTCCCCCACCTGTTGCACGAGCTCGTAGCTGCGACGTCCGAGGAGCACCGTGTCGACACGCGCGAAGATGGTCGCGAAGTCGACGTTCGGCTCGTTCGGGATCCAGTCGTACTCGCCGTTCGGTCCCGCGATGTACCCGTCCAGCGTGGAGACGACGTTGTAGCGCACGGACCGCATCGGCGTTCCTCCCGGATCACGCGGATCCTATCGTGCTCCTCCGTCCTGCTCGGCGCCGCGCACGATCGCCGCGGCGACGGCCCGGTCGAGTGGGCCGACGTCCGGAAAATAGCCGCGCGCGTCGGTTCCCATGTTCTGCCGATTGGTGAGCAGGATGATCGAGAGTCCGTCGCGCGGAACGCCGAGGACGTAGGTCCCCGTGAAGCCGTTGTGCGCGAAGCTTCCGGCGGGGAGATTGGCCGGGAGCATCCAGCCGAGGTAGTTGTCGTACTGATCGCGCGTGAGGAAGCGATCGATCGTCGCGGCCGTGATGTAGCGATGGCCGTCGTACTCGCCGCGGTTCACGAGCAGATCGACGAGCACGCGCAG
>Ga0070714_100001913_pt1 | contig 15186 bp, 14 predicted proteins | sample LARL83metaG_FD_65450 | JGI IMG/M metagenome (GOLD analysis project Ga0070714, IMG submission 65450) | Corn, switchgrass and miscanthus rhizosphere microbial communities from Kellogg Biological Station, Michigan, USA - LAR L8-3 metaG | ecosystem: Host-associated > Plants > Roots > Rhizosphere ...
GTCGAAGGGCCATTGGGCGAGGAGATCGCCACCTACTTTCAGTCCGCCGGCGCGGAGGCCGAGCGCCGGATCCGCCTGTTCCGCCTCGCGTGGGACTTCCTGGGGTCGGAGCTGGGCGGCCGCGGCGAGCTCTACGAGCGCTTCTACCTATCGGACTCGTGGCGGATGACGGCGCTGGCCTACACGATCGCGGACAAGTCGTTCCCGGAGTCGCTGGTCGAGCCCTTCCTGGGCGACTGACGCCGTGGCGGGCGGCGCGCTCATCACCGGGGCGGGGAGCGGCATTGGGGCCGCCACGGCCCGGCGGCTGGCCGCCGACGGCTACCTCGTGTGCCTGGTCGGGCGCCGACCCGAACCGCTTCGGTCGCTGGCGGCGGAGCTGGACGGGCTGGCAGTCTCGAGCGATGTTGCCGACCCCGCCCAGATAGAGGCTGCGGTGACGGCGGCGGTGACGGCATTCGGCGGTCTGGATGCGGTGGTGTACAGCGCCGGTGCCGGGGCCGGAGGCGCCGTGCATGAGCAGACGCTCGAGCGCTGGAACCGCGTGCTGGCCACCAACCTCACCGGCGCCTTTCTGACCTTTCGCGCCGCGCTGCCGCACCTCGTCGCCAGTCGTGGCGCGGCGGTCACGATCGCGTCGCTGGCCGGTCTGCGGGTCGCCCCGGCTTCGGCCGCGTACTGCAGCTCCAAGGCAGGCGTCATCGCGCTGACCCAGTCGATCGCGCTCGATTATGGACGCCATGGCGTGCGCGCGAATTGTCTGTGCCCGGGCTGGATCCGCACCGAGATGGGTGACGCCGCCATGGACGAGCTGGCCGGAGCCGTCGGCGGCGACCGCGAGGCCGCCTATGAGCACGCGGTGGCCCGGGTGCCCGCGCGTCGGGTCGGCGATCCGGCCGAGGTGGCGGACGCTGTGGCCTGGCTGCTGTCGCCGGGGGCCCGTTATGTCAACGGCGCCGTGGTCACCATCGACGGCGGCGCCGCGGTCGTCGACGCGGGGGGACTGGCCTTCCCACCCGCGCCCTCGCCCACGGAGGCGCACTGACCACGCGGTGGGCCGTATCGTTGCCTGACGAGCAAGGAGAGGACATGGCTGATCAGCTGACCCCGTCAGCGGCCGGCGACCTGACCGGACACCTCGGCGATCTCGCCGAGCTCGGTATCCGCGCCGTGCGCCTGCAATACGCCGACCTGCACGGCATCTGCCGCGGTAAGGACATCCCCAGCTCGCATTTCGCGCACGCGGCCGAGGAGGGGATCAGCTTCGTGGAGGCGATCATGACCGTCGACCTGCGCCACAACGTGGTCGCGGGGTTTGAGCGCGGCTTCCCCGACATCATCGCCCGCCCAGATCTCTCGACGCTCGCCCGGCTGCCGTGGGCGCCCGAGGTCGCCGCGTGCATCGTCGACCTCGAGGAGATGGAGACCGCCGAGGCGTCTGCGCTGGACTCGCGCGGCGTGCTCAAGCGCGTGCTGGCCCAATACGGAGAGCTGGGACTGCATCCGGTGCTCGGCCCCGAGCTCGAGTTCTACCTGTGCCAGCCGGACAGCGCGGACCCGCGCGGCTACTCGCCCTACGCGGCGCAAGAGAGTCCCGTCTACACGGTGGGGGAGGTCGCCGACCCCAGGGGCACCCTGTCGCGCATGCTGGACGCCTCTGTGCAGTTCGGACTGGGCGCAGTCGCCGCGGCACACGAGTACGGCCGCAGCCAGTTCGAGATCAATCTCCGCCACTCGCCCGCGCTCGACTCGGCCGACCGGGCGTTTCGCTTCAAGCATTTGGTCAAGGAGCTCGCGGCGCGCGACTCACTGCTCGCCACATTCATGGGAAAGCCGTTCAACGGTGACGAGGGGTCGGGCTTTCACCTGCACATCTCGCTCTGCGACGCCGACGGCCGGAACTGCAGCGAGGACGCCCGGCATCCATCGGGCCTGGCCGACGCCACCCGCCACTTCATCGCCGGCATCATCGAGCACTGTCCCGCGATGATGGTGTTCTTCAACCCGACCGTGAACGCGTATCGGCGGATCAATGCCGAAGCGCTCGTGCCCACGCGCGCGTGCTGGGGTCACGACCACCGTATGACGCTCGTGCGGGTCCCCCGCGAGCGAGGTCCCGCCACCCGCCTGGAGGTTCGCCTCGGCGACGGGACCGCCAACGTGTACCTGGCCTACGCGGCCGCGCTGGCCGCGGGGCTGGACGGCATTCGGCGTGGGTTGGAGCCACCGGCGCCCGTCGAGGGCTTCCTCTACGACCTCCCCGAGCACGAGCAGGGGGCGGCCCTGCCCACCACCTTCCAGGAGGCGCTCGATGCGCTGGGCGCGGACACGGTGATCACGGCGGCGCTGGGCGAACGGCTCATCGAGACCTTCAAGGTGGTCAAGGCGGCTGAGCTCGAGCGCTTCCGCGCGTGGGTCACCGACTGGGAGTTTGCGGAGTACGCCCTGCGGCTCTGATCACGCCGGGTCGGTGACGGCCGGCCTCAGGCTCGGGTCGTCCAGGGCCGGCACGCCGTGGTGCTCGACCGCGTGCCGGGCCGCGAGCTTCACCTGCTCGGGGCGGAACACGTGCAGGAATCCGTACCAGACGGCCGCGATCACGAGGATGCCGATCGTGATGAAGACTCCACGGTTTGCGGGGTAGGTCGGAAACGGATCCAGCGAGCCCTTGAAGGCGAGGAGCGGCGTGGCCAGGCCGACGAGGACGGCGATCGTCTTCCACCACAGTCCGCCTTCGCTGTGGCGGCTCTGCCACAGCAGCTTGAGCGCGAAGATGGCCAGGAACACGTAGATGAGCTCGACGCAGTAGCTGCCGACCGCGGCGCCGATGTTGAAGGCCTCGATCGGGTTGGGTGTCTTGACCGCGTCCCCGTAGTGGCTGGTGCCGGCCCAGATCAGGATGATGATCCCCCAGACGGCGATCGCGAGGTTGCCCACCAACGGCGTGTCATAACGCGAGGTTCGCGAGACAAAGCGGGGGAGCAGGCCGTCGCGGCCGAGTGCGAACAACATCCGCGAAGCCGTCACCATGATGGCGATCGCCAGCGACAGGGCGTCGATGATGATCACGAGGTCGATGACCACGCTCAGCCAGTTGCCCACGTACTGGGTGGCGAGATCCCCCATCGGGCTGGGGGAGGCGAACCAGGCGTTCTTGGCCAGCGCCGCCTCGCCGAAGCCAATCGTGGCGGCGTACGTGACCAGCACGTAGAGAACTCCGGTGAGCGCGACGGCTGTCAGCACCGCGATGGGGATCGACCGGCGTGGATTCTCGGTCTCCTCGGCGATCGATGCTGCCGCCTCAAAGCCCACGAACAGCAGAACCGCAAACAGGATCCCGTTGAAGACGGTGTTCCAGGAGGTGGGGGTCGGGGTGAACACGGTCAGCGTGTTCCCGCCCACTCCGCCCTTGGCGATGATGACCGCGGACAGGATCAAGAATGGGACCACCGAGATGCAGGCCAGTATCAGCACGCCGCGGATGGCCAGCCGCACGCCGTAGTGGTTGAGCAGGAAGGCGATCGTCAAGCCGGCCGCGCCGCCCACCCACCACGGGATCGTCGCATGGAGGTGTGTCGCAAAGAAGCCCTGCACGAGGAAGCCGAGCCCGATGTAGATCCCGCCGGCCCCGAGGAACAGGGTGCCGAGGAGGTACACGCCGGCCGAGAAGATGCCGAACGAGTTGTGCACGGCCTGGGCCAGGTATTCATAGATCGCGCCGGCGCCCGCGTAGCGTCGCGCGTAGATGGCGATGACGTAGGCCACGCCGAGCGAGCCGAGGCTGCCCAGGAGGACCGACAGGGGCGTCGAGAATCCGGCCACGGAGGCCACCAGTCCGCTGACCAGACCGACCGAGAAGATCGGCCCGATCGCCAGCGCCTGGCCGACCGCATGAAGCGTGGTGAGCTTACGGGGACCCAGGTGCGCGTCGTCGCGCCCCGGGGCAACGGCTGGTGTGCCCATTGTGTGTCGCCTCTCCTCGAACCTCGAATATCGCCGTCACCAGGGCCCCGGCGCGCCCGCGCCGGCCTGCTGCGAACGTCACACGAAAATGGATACATTACTCGCCGGGGCCGCGGTGTCAAGGACCCGGATCCGAGTGAGCGCACGCCAAGCGTCGTGTGGTCGGCTGGCCTTGTTTTGAATACATTACGCACATCTTGTAGGCTCAACGCATGACCGCGCTCCGTCTCGAAGCGGCCAACCTGCTCGATCACGATCTGTTCGCCGACCATGAGCCGTGGGAGCTGTTCGACCTGCTGTTGCGCGACGCGCCCGTGTATCGACATCCCGAACCCGACGGGGAGGGGTTCTGGGTCGTCACCCGCTATGACGACGTGTTGGCGGTGGTGCGGGATCCGAAGACGTTCTCGTCCGAGGTCGGCGGCGCTGCGACGATCGAGAACCTGCCCGACGACGTCCTCGAGGCGCGGCGGAACTTCCTCGAGTTCGACCCCCCCAAACATGGGCGCTACCGGCGGTTGATCTCGACCAGCTTCACTCCGGGCGCGGTGGCGCGGTACGAAGAGTGGCTGCGTGGGCTGATCTCGGATCTACTCGACCGCGTGCCCTACGGCGAGACGTTCGACCTCGTGCAGGAACTGGCCGCGCCGATACCGATCCGCGTACTCGCGCGCCTGCTCGGCCTGCCCGAAGAGCAACTCCCCCGGCTGATCGAGTTGGGCGATCGCCTGCTGGTGGACACCGACCCCGAGATCGTGGGCGACGCGGCCTACCACGGGGAGCGACAGGAGGACCGCTACAAGCCGTTCGGATCGCCATGGGCTGACGAGCTATGCGCGCTGGGCCGCGACCACTACGCCGAGCGCCGCGCCCAGCCCCGCGATGACGTCCTCACCCGCATCGCCACTGCCGAGCTCGACGGATGCCCGCTCTCTGCGCGCGACCTCGATAACACGTTCGCGCTGCTCATCGTGGCGGGCAATGAGACGACCCGGCAGGCGATCGCCCTCGGCACGCTCGCGCTCGCCCAGAACCCGGACGAGTTCGCCCGGCTGCGCGATCACCGCGAGCTCGTGCCGTCCGCCGTCGAGGAGATGCTCCGCTATTCCTCGCCGGTGTGGTTCTTCCGGCGGACGGCCACCGTCGACACGCAGCTGCGCGGCGTCGACATCGCGGCCGGGGACCGCGTGACGGTCTGGTTTGCCGCCGCCAACCGCGATCCGGATCACTATCCCGATCCTCACCGGTTCGACGTGAGCCGCAACCCGAGTGACACGCTGACCTTCGGCCGCGGCGGCCCGCACCACTGTCTGGGCGTGCACCTCGCGCGCCTGGAGCTCAGGGTCTACCTGGAGGAGCTGGTGCAGCGGGTCAGCTCCGTGGAGCTCGCCGGCGCGCCCCGGCGGCACAGGTCGAACTTCACTAACGGCCTCACGCGTCTGCCGATTCGCTTTGACCGCGCCTGAGCCGCCACGCCTTGTCCTGGTGCTGAGCGAGAACTGGACGCTCGTCTCCCCGCGCGATCTGCGGGCCCTGGTGCGGATGGCCCAGGAGGCCGAGGAGGCCGGAATCGACGGTGTCATGCTGAGCGAGCACATCGTGCTCGGGCCCAGCGCAGGTGCCGCCGGCCGGATGGCCAACCCCCGGGACTACGCGGCGCCGGGCAATCAGGATCCGGCAACGCCGTGGCCTGACTCGATCGTCCTCCTGGGGGCCATCGCCGCCGCCACCACGCGGGTGCGGCTGATCGCCGCCGCCATCATCGCGGCGCTGCGCCACCCCGTGCTGCTGGCTCACCAGCTCGCCACCCTCGATCTGCTGAGCGGCGGCCGCCTGGTCGTTCAGCCGACGGTGAGCTGGCTGGCGGAGGAATACGAAGCCCTCGGCGTGCCCTTCGGGCAACGTGGCGCGCTGCTCGACGAGCACCTGGCCGCCTGGCGGGTGCTGTGGCGCGAGACGCCGGCGAGCTTCGACGGCGAGCACTACCGCTTCCAGGATGTCTACCTCGAGCCCAAGCCGACCTGCCCCGAGGGGCCCAGGCTTTGGTTCGGCGGCCAGGCCATCTCGCCGTGGATCGTGCGCCGGCTGGTCGCCTACGGACACGGCTTTCACCCGTTTGGCCAGCCCACCGCCGAGGAGCTCGGCGAGCTCCGGACGGCGCTGGCCTCGGCCGGGCGCGACTGGGCCGAGCTGGAGGTGGTGGGTGGCATCCGGCCCCGGTTCCCCGACGACAACAGCCCTGCAGATCTCGACGAGGCGGCGGAGCAGATTCCGGCGCAGCTGGCCGCGGGTTACACAACGATCTGCTTCAAGCCCTCCCAGTACACCGATGACCCAGCTGAGGTCGGCGCTCTGTGCCGGCGTCTGGTGGACCGCGTGACCTCGCTCACGAGAGTCTGAGACATGGTGATCAAGCCCGGTCTCGTCCTCCAGCATGGGCCTGCCGGCCCGCCCGGCGTGCTGGGTGAGTGGCTGGCGCGCGAAGGGATCGCGTATGAGATCGTGCCGGTGTGGGATGCCGCGACGTTGCCGGATCCAGCGGGCCACCGCTTCATCGCCTCGCTCGGTTCCCAGCATTCGGTGCGCGACCGCGATCCGGGGTGGATCGATGCCGAGCTCCAGCACCTGCACCGCGCGGTCCATGCGGACGTGCCCGTGCTCGGCCTGTGCTTCGGCGGGCAGGCGCTGTCCACCGTCCTCGGCGGAGGCGTCGACGCGCTCGACCGTCCCGAGGTCGGATGGCTGCGCGTCCGCAGCGAGGCCGACTGGTTGGAGCCGGGTCCATGGCTTCACTACCACAACGAGGTGCTTCGGGTACCGGCCGGCGCTCAATCCCTTGCGCGCAACGACGTCGGACCGGCGGCGTTCACCTTCGGGCCGCATCTGGGCACCCAGTTTCATCCGGAGGCGACGGCGGAGATGGTCGACGAGTGGGCGTCGCGGGACCACAAGCTGGACAAGGCGGGCGTCACGCGCGCGGGGCTCGCCAGGCAAGGCGCCCGCTATGCCAAGTCGGCGCGGCAGGCGGCGCTCCGGCTCTTCGATGCATGGTGGACGACGGCCCAGAGGACAGTGACGTGACCGTCATCGACCGGTGTCCGCTCGGCGCGCAGCCGCGCCTTCCAGCGCCCAGACCGGAGGGCAGACGTGAGAATCAAGTGCAAAGCGGAGGGAGATGATGAGAGCACTCATCGCAGGTGGGGGCATGGCCGGACTGATGTCAGCGCTCGCCCTGAGGGAATCGGGCGTGTTCACCAGGATCGACGTCTTCGAGCAGACGCCGACCCCCACCACCGCAGGAGCGGGGCTGAACATCCCTCCGAACGGCGCGCGGCTGTCGCGGTGGCTGGGCGTCGACCTCGACGGCGGTGACCCCAAGGGTCCCGACGGCGCGATCGACGGCGGCAGGGCGGCGATCCTCTCAGAGACGCGGATGGTCTGGGAGGACGGCCACATCACGCGCAAGCCGCTCGACCACAACACCTCGGCCGGCGACAACGCCGGCTTTCATCACATGCACCGTCTCGACCTGCTGATGGCCCTGTACAAGCGGGTGTTCGAGTTCGCGCCCGAGACGGGCGCCAACTGTCCAATCGGAGTCCACATGGCCAAGCGACTGACGGAGGTCAGTCAGGATGAGGAGTGCGTGACCGTGACGTTCTCCGACGGCACGACGGAGGCCGGCGACCTGCTGATCGGCGCCGACGGGATCAACTCCCAGGTGCTGGAGGCGGTCTGGCCGGGGGTGTCGACCAAGCGCTGGACCGAGGTCGTGGTCTACCGCGGTCTGGTCCCGCGGGACAAGGTCGCCGCGGCGCGCAAGCCGGACGGCACCCCGCTCGACTTCAATCCCATCGAGACGATGTCGATGGACTCCCGCGAGACCCCGACGGCGCAGCACCTCACGTACTGGGTCCGCGGCGGCGAGCTGCTCAACGTGTGGCTCGCCTACTACGAGCCCAACTCCGAGGAGTTCGAGCGCGAGGAGGGTGACTGGTTCCCCGCCGACCGCGACGAGATGGTCGGCAACATGAGCAAGGCCTTCGCGGGTGACCCCCGTCACGACGACGTCGTCGCGCTCACCAGCCTGATCGAGAACCCGACGAAGTGGGGGCTCTACGACCGGGACGCGCTCGAAAGCTGGACCGAGGGTCGTGTGGGCCTGGTGGGTGACGCCGCACACCCGATGCTGCCGACCTACGGCCAGGGTGCGGCGCAGGCCTTCGAGGACGCCGCGGCCCTGGGCAAGTGCTTCGAGCTCCACGGCACCGACATCTACCGCGCGCTGCTGCACTACGAGCGCGTCCGCTACTACCGCGCGACGCGCTTCCAGTTCGCCTCGAAGTTCCTCTTCAAGCACCTCGAGCCGGTGGACTCGCCTGAACGCCGGGCGATCCTCGCGGCGGTCAACGAGCGCGACTACCCCATGTTCGATCACAACGAGCGTGCGGGCACTGACGACTCGTGGATCTACGCGTTCGACGCGCGCGCGATCGGCGACAAGCTGCCGATCCGCAAGCTCGGGCCGTGGGACTTCCGGTCGCGGAAGGACGCGCTCATCACAGCCCGCAGGGAGGTCGCCACCAACCTCTGGAAGCCGCCGAAGCCACGGACCGGCGACCGCCCCGTCACGCGCGAGGAGCTCGCCCAGCACGTGTCGTTCGACGACTGCTGGGTCGTCATCCGCGGCAAGGTCTACGACTTCAGCGAGTGGAAGGACCACCACCCGGGCGGCCCCTTCGTCGCCCGTATGTACGGTGGCAAGGACGCCACGGCGGAGTTCGGCGAGTTCCACAGCCGGCTCGCCGAGCGGCACATGGAGCACTTCTGCGTCGGACCGCTGGTCGGAGCCCCTGCCGAGCGCGCCGGCGACGCCGTCGAGGTCCGGTCGGCCAGAACGTGACCTGGCGTCGCCGCCCGCATCTGGGGAGCGAGGTAGCGATTTACCCGTCTGCGTCGAGACGCAGCGGAGGGGGAGCGGGCAGGCGGTCGCGGTCTCGGTGTAGCTGCGCACGAGCCGTTCGCCCTCGGCGAGGTCGACTTCGGGGTCGTCGTGGACGATCCAGATCCCCAGCCCCTGGGTGAGCCCGACGATGGTGCGGGCGATCGCGATGCTGCGGTCGCCGAGCGTGAACACGCCGCGGGCCGGGTCCTCCCAGGGCGGCGACGAGCACGGCTTCGAAATCCTCGTAGTGGTAGAGGATCGCGCCCGGGGAGACACCGTGACCATCTTGCCGGCCTCGGGTGTCACCGTGTAGTCGACGTTGGTGGGAATGTGCATCGGGAAGCTCCCATAGGTCCAGGGCTGGCAGAGCGGTCCGGTCTTGAAGCCCTTCACCGCCTTGAACGCCGCGTTGACGCTCGAGATGGTGTACGGGCCCTTGATCGACATCAGGGCGTGGACGGCGATCTCGGCCTCGGCGAAGCCCATCTGGCTGAAGCTGCCACTCCGCCGGTCACAGCATGTCCGTACTGCTTGAGGATGGCCTGGTAGAGTTGCATCGAGGGCGTGCTCGTCACGTCACGCGGCGTGAGCTCGGCATTGACGTACGGCTTGTGGTTCCACTTCGGGCCCAGGGCGCTGGCCAGGAAGTCGGTGTTACAGGGGGTCGAGCATCCCCATAGCCTGACCCGGTTCTCAATCCCCAGCTTCTGCGTTGCTTGGAGGATCCCGAGCGTGTGCACGCGCCGGCGCGGCGCACGAGACCAAGGACGATTCCGAAGGCCGGGAACACGCCGCACAAGATCAGCGCCGTTACCCACGACAACCCGGCGGAGCTCAGGGAGAAGTGGGCCACGATCGGCACGACCACATCAAAGATCACGATCGGCCCGAGCGATTGCACGCGGCCGCGGTCAGGAGGCGGCGACGGGACGGCCACAATGCCTATCTCCCCTGACGTAGATGTTACACCCAGAGATGCCGTCAACCGTGGCCAGCCTCGCTCGGAGTGACTCGTCATCCGGCTTCGCTCCGGCCTCGGGTGCTCGTGTCACTCTGCGGGTGGGAGGTCGAGAGTGTCCGGTGGGGACACTCCCTCGGCGATTTCCTTCGCGCGTTCGATCTCGGCGTTGACTTCGGCGCCGAACAGCAGCGCGACGTTGGTGAGCCACAGCCAGACGAGCAAGATGATGGCGGCAGCGAAGGAGCCGTAGGTGACATTGAAGCTCTTGAAGTTGGCGAGATAGGTGGAGAAGGCAGCCGACGCCGTGAGCCACACCGCCACCCCGACGAGCGCTCCTGGGGTGATCCATCGGAATGCGCGCTGGCGTACATCGGGGGTGACGTAGTAGATGAAGGAGAACACCAGTAGCGCGCTCGCGAACGCCCCGGGCCAGCGTGCGATCCGCCATATCGAGGCTGCGTCGCCTCCGAGCACATCCTGAGCGACGCCCCCGCCAGCGAACATCAGTAGCAGTGTGGTGAGCACAAGTGCCATGAGCACGAACGTCGAAGCGACGTCGATCAGCTTGCGGCGGGCGAAGCTTCGCCCGCGCGTGGCTTCGAACACGAGGTTGAGGGCACGTCGCGCGGCTTCGAGGTAGCCCGTAGCTCCGTAGAGCGCGGTCAGGATGGCGATCACCAGGCCAGCCGCGGCGGTGCCCTTGCTCTTCAAAGCCGCTCGCACCGCGGCGTCGAGGGGCGCCAGCGTGACGGCGGGCACGACCTGTCGCAGGTGGGTGACAATCTCGTCGTAGGTAGCCGGAAACTCGCCCAGCAGACCCAGCAGCGAGACCGCCAGCAGCAGGGTGGGAAACAGCGACATCAGGGCGTAGTAGGTCAGCGCGGCCGCGTGGTGCGTGCCCTGGTCGCCGTAGAAGGACACCACCGACCGCTTCGCGACCCGCCATGCGCGCCTCACGAGCGAAACCTATCGATCAGACCGCGACCGCCGTGCCCGGACCGGGGTCCCGGCTTGTTGGATCCGTTCGCAGCCCGCGGAGTTGGGTACCCTTCTCAGCGGAAGGACTAGTGGAACACGAAATGAGCTACGCCGTGCTGATCCCGGTGGCAGCGGTAGCGACGGGAGTCGTTGTCATCGTTGTTGCCATCGCCGTCGTGCTGGTGGTGCTGCTTGTGACCCTGTCGATGCGTGGCCGTCAGCGGCGGGGCGGGAAGAGCCGGCAGGATCTGGCGGACGCGCACGAGCGAGCAGCGCGCGCAGAGCGCGACCGTGACATCGCCCAAGAGCAGGCTCGGCGAAGCGATCCAGACAGTTAGGTCGGCGCCAGCGGCGTCGCTAGTGTTCTGCGTCTTAAGTTAGTTGACAGTCGGTAGGTGGGGTGTGAGAATGAGCCATGCCGTCATCAGCGCTTGCCCTAAGCGATCGGGACCGAGCGACATTGGAGTCTTGGACTCGGTCCTCGACAGTGTCCGCCGGCCAGCGAGAGCGGGCCGAGATCGTGCTTGCGGTCGCCGGAGGCGCCGGAGTCTCGGGTACCGCCCGAACGTTGGGTGTGTCACGACCCACGGTGATCAAGTGGCGTGATCGGTTCGCCCGTGATGGAGTGGACGGCCTGGCAGATCTGCCGCGTAGCGGGCGGCCCAAGACGATCGATGACGCGCAGATCATTGCGGCGACGTTGGAGCCGCCGCCAGCCTCGTTGGGAGTCACGCACTGGTCCTCAAGATTGTTGGGCCGCCATCTTGGGATCGGTGACGCGACCGTCGCGCGGGCCTGGCGCGCCTACCGGGTGCAGCCGTGGCGGCGGGGGACGTTCAAGTTCTCCACCGACCCGGAGCTCGAGGCCGAGGTCCGCGACGTCGTCGGCCTCTACCTGAACCCGCCGGAGAACGCGATCGTGCACGAGCGCGGAAGCGGCCCGGCTTGAGATGCCACGGTCGATGTCTTGACAAGCGATGCGGATATCAGTCCACGACGGTGATGCTGCATCGGCGCATGTAGTCCTCGACCGACCCCGCGCCGATACCCGCGCCAAGATCGCGGAGCAGCACAACCACATCCCGCTGCCAGCGCGAGACCTCCAGCGCCTCGGGCTTAGCATCAGCATCAGCAACATCGGCCCCTTGAGCAAAGCGAGCGCGCGGCCACGGTACGAGGCCATGAGCGTTGTCTATCACCGCGTAAACCTCTCGATCAACAGGCTGTCCCCTGAGGAGGACCTCGACCACGCTCGCGGTGGCGCGACGAGCGAGCGTGGTCGATGTCCAGTCTGGCTCGAGTGATTCTCCTCCGTTTGAGCGAGCTTCCATGCCCCAGGCAAGTCCGACATCCAAGTCGCGGCGCAGGACCGCCCGTGCTTCGTGTTCCGCGTGCTGCAGCCAGCGCTCGTCAGCGCCGCGAACCTCGCCAAAACGGTTCAGATAGGTGGGCGCATCGTCGCTGAGGACGTGCCAGTGAGCGGCCGCGGTATGCGCAACGATGCTGCGGATCTCATCGAGGGTCACCTGTTACCTCCCGTAGTCCATGGGCACCACCGAGATCATCTACCACGAGCCGGGCTGGACGACACGGTGTTGCATTCACGCAGGCTGTCAGGACACCACTCCGCCGGAGAGGACGGACTGCCCGATCCACAGCGATAGCGGACCGACGTGCGATAACGACGCGCCGAGCGCTGCGCAGTGGATGGCGCGCCGACCGCCGGCCTTCACTCGGCGGCGCGGCGAGATCTAGACAGGCTTTGTCGCAGGGGCGGCGGCAGGATCTCGAGCGGTTCGCTTTCTCTGCGTCTGAACGGCAGATCAGCATTGGCGCCTTGGCAAATCCTAGTGCCGGGGTCGGAAATATGGTATGCTTCGTGTTGCGCTCAGCGAGCCTTGGCTCTTCTCGCTTTCCGGGCGGCGGTTTGCGGTGAGAAGGGCAGAGAGGCGGTTGGCTATGGCTACCGCAACAAAGAAGGGTCGCGCTATCGCGGACGCCAATCGCGACCCAGTGGATGGCCCTGACTTGGCGGCGTCGATGGAGTTCCTCATCGTTGAGGACAACGGCGGCGACTATCACTGGACGCTCTTGGGTCGCGACGGCAACAGCCTCGCGCGATCTGGCAGCTTCGCGTCATATGAGCGCACGGAGGACGCCGCTCGTGTCGTTCTCGCTGGCGTTGGCTCGGCGCGGCTAGACCCTCGCGCGGCGACTGACAGCTCGGTCGAGACGCCCCACTGACAGCTCGGTCGAGATGCCCCAATAGCGAACCGGCCCGTCAGCGCCGACAACGTTGACGGAGCCGAGGAACAGCTTTAGCGAGCTGACCGGAGCTCCGTCAGCGATGAGCGCCTGACAGGCGCGGGCTGACTCGATCAAGCCAGCAGCAGTGCGCCGCGGCGGCCAGCGGTTTTCGCGCGGAGCATCGCCGGCGTGTGCCGCACGGCGACCGTCCCGGACCGAGCTCTCCCATACGAAACGCCACTCACCACGTAGCGCCGGATTTCCGGTCCGCACGTTCGAAAGGTCGTCGACATGAAACCCACGTCTCCCACCGAAGTCCACCCCTCGCCAGCTCCGGAAGTTCTTGTCGAGCCGTCGCTCGTCCACGACAGGCCCGTCGCGTCGACTCCTTGGGACAGCCAGCCGGCAGCCGGGACCACCACACGTGCCGCGGCTCGACGCACTCCGCTTGCACGGCTGCTTGCCGCGCTGCGCGGTGACAAGTACATGGTCGACGCCTACCCGCCGAACGTGTCGCCTCCCAAGGAGGGGTAAGTCAATGCGTGGTCGCCACTTCCCACGCCTGTGCCGTTGCTGTGACGCACCGATGGCGCGCCAGCAAGACACCTGCTGGAGCTGCGCAAGCGCCTGGAACGACGGCACGGCGACCCCACACGCGCAGCGCGTGATTCACAGCGGCGACGCTGCCCGCCTAGGCGGCGCGGACCAGCCACCCGCGCCCGTGGTCATCGGCGAGCCGTGCGCCATCGCCCAGGCGCGGCGGGACCTGGATCGCTGGGCCGATGAGGGGGGCAGCGAGGCCGACGAGGGATCCCGACGACCTATCAGCGAGCGGATCGCCGCGGTGCAGTGATGGCGACTCCCGAAGCGACCCTCCCGACCGAGAACGAGCAACTCGCGGGCATCAACGCCGACTACGAGCAACGCTACGGGTTCCACGACGCCGAGCACTACCTCTACAAGGCGCCGAAAGGGCTGACCCGGGAGATCGTCGAGAAGATCTCGGAGTTCAAATCAGAGCCCGAGTGGATGCGGGAGTTCCGGCTCAAGGCGCTGGATCACTTCCTCGCTCGTCCACAGCCGACGTGGGGGTCCCCGATGCTCGCCGAGCTCGACTACGGCGACATTCGCTACTTCGTGCGCGCCTCCGAGACGCCCAGCCGGTCCTGGGACGACGTGCCCGAGGACGTCAAGCGGACCTTTGACCGCCTCGGCATCCCCGAGGCCGAGCGGAAGTTCCTGTCCGGGGTCGGCGCGCAGTATGAGTCAGAGGTCGTCTACCACCAGATCCACGAGGACCTCGCCAAGCAGGGGGTGATCTTCACCGACATGGACACCGCGCTGCGCGAGCACGAGGACCTCGTGCGTCAGTACTTCGCGACGATCATCCCGGCCAACGACAACAAGCTCGCGGCGCTGAACTCCGCCGTGTGGTCCGGCGGATCATTCGTGTACGTGCCCGCAGGCGTCCATGTCGAGTTGCCGCTGCAGGCGTACTTCCGGATCAACACTGAGAACATGGGACAGTTCGAGCGGACGCTGATCATCGCCGAGCCGGGGTCGTACGTGCACTACGTGGAGGGTTGCACCGCCCCGACCTACAGCTCTGACTCACTCCATTCCGCGGTGGTCGAACTGATCGCCCTCCCCGGCGCGCGCATCCGGTACACGACGGTCCAGAACTGGTCGACCAACGTCTACAACCTGGTCACCAAGCGCGCCGTGGCGTATGCCGATGCCACCGTCGAGTGGGTGGACTGCAACCTCGGGTCCAAACTGACGATGAAATACCCCAGCATCTACCTGCTCGGCGAGCGCGCCCATGGCGAGGTCCTGTCCATCGCGTTCGCCGGCGCCGGCCAGCACCAAGACGCGGGCGCCAAGATCATCCACGCGGCGCCCAATACGACGTCGAACATCTTCGCCAAGTCGATCGCCAAAGACGGCGGCCGCGGCTCCTACCGGGGGCTGCTGGAGATCGCCAAGGGCGCCCACGGCTCCCGCTCAAAGGTCGTCTGCGACGCGCTCCTGCTCGACGATCGCTCGCGCTCAGACACCTACCCGACGATCCGGATCGGCGACGACGACGTCA
>Ga0070714_100001915_pt1 | contig 15183 bp, 12 predicted proteins | sample LARL83metaG_FD_65450 | JGI IMG/M metagenome (GOLD analysis project Ga0070714, IMG submission 65450) | Corn, switchgrass and miscanthus rhizosphere microbial communities from Kellogg Biological Station, Michigan, USA - LAR L8-3 metaG | ecosystem: Host-associated > Plants > Roots > Rhizosphere ...
GAAGTCGGACAGGACCTCGAGCAGGAACGCCTCGAACTCGTCGTCGGCGCGGTCGATCTCGTCCACGAGCAGCACGGCGCTTCCACCGGCGCGCACCGCGGCCAACAAGGGCCGTTCCAGCAGGAACTTCGGGCCGAACAGCTGGTCCACCGACCTGTCGTCGGCGAGTTGCCGCTCGGACAGCGCGCGGATGTGCAGCAGCTGGCGGGCGTAGTCCCATTCGTAGATGGCCTGGTTGGTGTCGATGCCCTCGTAGCACTGCAACCGGATCAGCCGGCGCCCGAACACGGTCGCCAGCGTCTTCGCCACCTCGGTCTTCCCGACCCCGACCTCACCCTCGAGCAGGATCGGCCGGCCCAGCGACAACGACACGTGCAGCGCCGTGGCCAGGCCCCGGTCCGCCAGGTAACCGCCGTCGCGCAGGCGCGCGGTCAACCCGGCGACGGTCTCCGGATACTCCATCAGCACGCTCCTACCGGCGCGCCTCCCCGGGATCGAGCACGCTGCCGGCCACCGGGTTCAGCTTGCCCTCCCGCTCCAGTGTGGCCCGCCACGCGGCCCGCAGGTCCCCGTCCGGTCCGGCCATTCCGGCGAATCCGACGTCCGACATCTTCCGGCAGGACTTCTCGGGACCGGTGATGTCGTCCCGGCTCTGTCCGGTGGCACTCCAGATCGTCCGCAACACGTCGAGTGCCTGATCCGGCTTCTCGTCGGTCATTCGCCGAAGGTAGCCGTCCGGCGCGAATCCGACGCTCGTGGATTAATGGTTCCCTTATGTAGCATGACCGCGTGGTCAGCGTCACAGCCAGTCTCGTGCCATGACCTTGGGTCAGCTCAACGCGTTCGTCCTCGTCGCGCGACTGGGGTCGGTGACCGATGCCGCCAAGGCGCTGGGCGTGAGCGAACCGGCGGTGTCCCAGGCCCTCGCCGCGCTGCGCCAGCATCACGGCGACCAACTCCTGGCCAGGACCGCGAGCGGCATGACGCTGACCGCGGGCGGTAGCCGGCTGCTTCCGTTCGCATCGCAGATGGTCGCGCTGGCCGCCGAGGCCGACGCCGCCGTCCGCCAGGCCAACGGCGTCGCCGAGCGCCTGCACGTCGCGGTGACCAGTGAGATCGGTGAGTTCGTCGCCAACCCGCTGTTGGAGGCGTTCTGCCGCCGCTCCGGCAACGCGACGGACGCGACGGCCGGGCTCGCGCACACCGCCGAAATGCCGATCCTGGTCGCCAACCGGCTCGCCGACGTAGCACTCGGACCCCAGTTGACCAGCGACGCCGGCCAGGAACTGGACAGCGTGCCGATCTTCCAGTGCTCGCTGGTCGTCGTCGGCTCCCCGCGCTCCCGGCACCAGGGCAGCCCGGCGCACTGGCCGTGGCTGGTCGACCCGGCCGGCGCCGACCCCGGCACGGACACCAGCCGCCTGCTGCGCCGACTCGGCGTGCCGGACAGCGCGATCCAGGTGTTCCCGAACCAGACGGCGGCATGGTCGGCCGCGGCGAGCGGGGCCGGTGTGTCGGTCGCGCTCGCGCATCTCGTCGCACCGCAGTTGCGTCGCCACGACCTCACGATCGTCCCGACCGTCGCGACGCCGTTGCAGGCGCGCTGGCACGTCACGACGTTGCCGACCAACCGCCGCTCCGGCGCGGCCAACTCGCTGCGGCACTTCCTCGGCACGCCCGGCGCGATGCACGTGATGCGCGCACCGGGCAGCGGCGTGCCGCCATCCCGATTCCGGCCGCCGGTCTACGTGACGATCTGGAGCTGACGCGGGGGTTCCGATATGGCCGCGAGTTCGGCCGGTGGCGGGCCTGGGTGCAGGATGCCGAGGTGTTGGGTGGCTCGGGTCATGGCGACGTACAAGTCGTTGTGGCCCAACGGGCCGGCCGCCAGGATCGCGGCCGGGTCGACGATCAGCACCGAGTCGAATTCCAGACCTTTCGCCTCGCTCGGCGTCAGCAGCACGATCCGGTTGGTGAGATCGGGTGTCGGGTCGATGTGCAATACGGCCGCCAGTCGATGCAGGTGGCGCGGTGGGGTGATGATCGCCAGTTGACCGTCGGTGTGTTCCGCAACTCTGGCGGCTACGTCGCGAGGCAGGTCGGTGGTGTGTTGGCGCCACGGTGGTTCGCCGGTCCAGCGGACCGATCGCGGCGGCTGTAGGCCGGGGTGGTGTGCGGTGAACAGGTCCGTCGTCGCGGCCATGATCTCGGCCGGGGTGCGGTAGTTCACCGTGAGTTGGGCCATTCGGTAGCGGTGCGGTCGCAGCACCTCGTCCCACGATGTGGCGCCGGACGGGGTGCCGGTTTGGGCCAGGTCGCCGACGACGGTCATCGATCTGGACGGGTTGCGGCGCATCAGCATTCGCCATGCCATGTCGGACAGTTCCTGTGCCTCGTCCACGACGACGTGTCCGTAGGTCGGCGTGCTGCCGATGTCGCCGATCAGGGCGGCAGCTTCGTCCAACAGCGGGATGTCCGCGTCGCTCCAGTCGTCGGTCGCGATCTTCAACAGGTCCGCGATGACGTCGGTCGCGGTCAGTGGCGGCCAGATCTCGTCGAGCACGGCCTGGATCGCCGGCTCGGCCAGCAGGGTGTCGCGCAGGCTCGTGCGGTCGTCGGCGTCCAGGATGGTGCGGGGCCGGTCGTCGTCGGGGCCGATCACCACGCCGGCGGCCTCCAGTGCGCGAATGTCCGCCGCGCTCAGGCGACCGTCGGCGCTGCCGCCGTCCAATGCCTCGCCCGTGTCGCTCAGGGCCACGCTTTCCATCTGGTCGATCAGCCGTTGCGCCAACCCCTCCACGATCCGCTGGTGGCACACGAGCCTGGCCTGGTTGTGCGGCAGGCCGGTGCCCCTGGCCGCTGTCACGGCTCGACGGCAGGTGACCGCGTCGATCGACACGCGCTGCTGTTCGAACTCGAACTCGACCGGCTCGGTCGGCAGCCCTACCCGCGCGCGTACCGCTGCCGCCACGTCGTCGGCCATGGCCGCGCTGCCCTTCGCCGTCGCGACATCGGGCGGGTCCGTTCGGTCGACGCGAACAGCCGGGAACAGGTCCGGGACGGTGGCCGTGACGACGGCGTGTTCGGCGAGGCCGGGCAGCACATGGCCGATGTAGTCCAGGAAGATCTGGCTGGGGCCGACGACCAACACTCCCCGGCCGCGCAGGTGCGGCTGGGTGTACAGCAGGTACGCGAGCCGGTGCAGGGCCACGGCCGTCTTTCCGGTGCCCGGACCGCCCTGCACGACCAGTACGCCCTGGTGGGCGGCACGGATGATCTCGTCCTGTTCGGCCTGGAGCGTGGTGACGATGTCGTGCATGCGGCCGGTGCGCTGGGTGGTCAGCGCGGCCAGCAGCGCGGCCTCGCCGACCAGATGGCCGTCGTCGGTCGCGGTGTTCGGGTCGAGCAGTTCGTCGTCCAGGGCCACGACCGTGCGGCCGCGCGTGCTGATGCGTCGGCGTCGGCGGACGCCGTGCGGGGCGGCCGCGGTCGCCGTGTAGAAGGGCCGTGCCGCCGGTGCGCGCCAGTCGATCAGCAACGGCTCGTCGTCATCGTCCCGGAACAGGCCCAGGCGGCCCAGGTACAGGCGACGGCCGTCGTGCATGTCGAGGCGGCCGAAGCACAGGCCTTCGTCGACCGACTCCAGGCGGGTCAGTTCGGTTCGCCAGAACGCGGTCGCGTCCTGGTCCACACTGCGCGCGAGATGGCTGGCCGCCTGGTCGCGCAGTCCGTCGAGCCGGGCGTAGAGGGTGGTCAGGTACCGCTGTTCCGTGTCGATCTCACTGCTGGTCAACGCCAGTACTCCCCCGTGGATCCGTCGATCGGTGCCATCGAGGGTGCCTGCGAAATTCGTGGAAGAACAGTCTTGTTCTTTTCGCGATTCGCCGCCGACGTGTGAGTCCGATGGCTGGAACGGGGGCGGCCGAGTGGCCGGCCTCGGCTGTAGCGTGCGGCTGTGTTCGAGCGGGTTGTGGTGACCGGTGGGGCCGGCTTTCTCGGCTCGCATCTGTGCGAGAGGCTGATCGGTGGCGGCGCCGGCGTCGTCTGTGTCGACAATCTCGTCACCGGTCGAATGGCGAACATCGCCGGCCTGGTGCGGTCGCCGCGATTCACGTTCGTCCACCACGACGTCGTGCACGGCTTACCCGTCGGCGGCCACGTGGACCTGGTGATCCACGCGGCGTCGCCTGCGTCACCGAAGGACTATCACGCGTTGCCGATCCAGACGCTCCGCGCCGGCAGCGAAGGCACGCTGCACACGCTGGAACTGGCGCGGGCGAAGAACGCTCGCCACGTGTTGCTGTCCACGTCGGAGGTCTACGGCGATCCGTTCGAGCATCCGCAGCCGGAGTCCTATCGCGGCAACGTGGATCCGGTCGGCCCGCGCAGCGTGTACGACGAGGCGAAACGCTTCGCCGAGGCGATGACGACGGCCTACCGGCGGCACCACGACGTCGACACCGCGATCGCGCGAATCTTCAACACGTACGGTCCCCAGTTGCGCCCGTACGACGGGCGGGTCGTTCCGACGTTCATCCACCAGGCGCTGACCGGCCGGGCGATCACGATCGCGGGCGACGGCCGGCAGACGCGGTCGTTCTGCTACGTGGACGACACAGTGGACGGCATTCTCGCGCTGGCGGCCGGCCGGTGCGCGGGACCGGTCAACATCGGCAACCCCAACGAGATCACGATCCTCGAGGTGGCGGACAAGATCCGCGAGCTGTGCGGTTCCGGTTCACCGACGGAATTCGTGCCGCTTCCGCAGGACGATCCACGGGTTCGGCGTCCCGACATCCGGTTGGCGCAGGCCGAACTCGGATGGCAGCCGTCGACCGATCTGGACGCGGGACTGCGCAAGACGATCGAGTGGTACGCCACGGTCGGAATGGACGAGCCATGCCGGATCTGATCTACCTGTTGTGCTTCGGCGATCCGGAATACCGCCGGATGACCGAGTTGTGCGTCGAATCGCTGCGCGGCCCCGGTCGTTTCACCGGCGACATCATGGTTTTCACCGACGGCTCCTACACGACGGAACGGCCGGACATCATCGTCCGCGACGCGACGCCCGTCATCGACCGCTGTGTCGCGGCGATCCAGGACGTGGTCGAGTCGACGGCCGTGTCCGTCGGGGCCGTGGACAATGCGGTCGCCTGGCACGAGCACCGGGTGGACGCGGCGGCGGCCACGCGGAAGGCCGCGATCAAGGCGTTGAAGCCGGAGTTGGCGACCGTCATCGACCACACGCGATACGCGCGCATCGCCGTCATGGACACGGACATGCTGGCCATCGACGACGTGAACCCGCTCTTTGACGTGGCCACGGACGGCGTCGCCGGCATGGAGGAGCGCCAACTCGGCAACACGATGCTCGCGGATTCCTGTGGCGGCGCGCTGTTGCGGCCGGACGAACGCGCGGCAGCGGCCACTCGCACCGGCATCTGCGCGGGATTTCTGTGTGCCGGGTCCGAAGTGTTCGCACACGGTATGACGCGATGGTCGCGGGCGATCCGGGCCGACGCGACACGCCTGAACTTCTGGGCCGACCAACCGTATTTCAACGTACTCGTGCTGCGGAACGAAATCCCGTTCCAGGCGCTGCCGGACATGTGGATCGACAGCCCACCGCAGTACGTCACGCATGGCGTCGGTGCTTTCGCCCTGGTCGACGAGACCAAACTGTTCCATTTCTGGTGGCTGGAGAAGGAGATCGCGGTAGCGCAGATGGAATCGCTGTCCGACGCCATCCGAGCGGGCGCGACGCGACACGATCTCGATGTGCTGCTGCGGGACCAGTTGGCGTCGTTGCGGGCGGCGGTCGCCGCCGGAACATCCCTGGCGGAATGCCGGGATCTGGTCACCACACGGCGAACCTGAACGACGGCCGGGTGTTCCGCGCCGCGGTGCCGACCGCTTTCTTCGCCCTCAGCTTCGGCGACGCGGTCTGGGCAGCCGGACTGCCGGCGGTGCGGTTCGAACTGGGCCTGTCGAACGGCGCGGTGGGCAGGATTCTGTTCGCGGCCAACGCCGGCAGCATTGTCATGCCGTTCGCCGGCCGGTGTGTCGACCGGTTCGGCGGCCACCGGGTGCTCGTGGCGGCCGGCGCGGCGAGCGGTGTGCTCTGGATCCTCCCTGGGCTGGCCGGCTCGTTCTGGTCGCTGATCATCGCGATGCTGTTGCTCGGCGCGGCCAGGTCCGGCTTTCTGCTGGTGGCGGCGGAAGCACAGGCGGCGCAACGGGAACGCGCGTGTGGCCGGCCGTTGATGGGCTACTACCATGCGATCTTCAGCATCGGTGCGGTACTCGGCGCGCTGGCCGGCAGTTTCGTCGTCGCCGTGGGGATGTCCCGGCCGTGGGTGATGACGATCGTCGGCGGCACGCAGGCGGTCACATTTCTCGCCATCGGCGCGTTCGTGCGGCAACCGATCCCCGCGCCGGCGGTCGTGCCCAAGGACGCGGGAACGGTGGTGGGTGGGCGCGGCTTTCGATTGCTGTGCCTGCTCGGTTTGTTCGCGACGGTGGGCGAGATCGCGGTCGCCGGTTGGAGCGCGCTCTACCTGCGGAACGTGCTGCACGTCCCGCAGCATGCGGCGCCGTACGGCTATGCGGCTTTCGCCTTCGCCATGACCGTGGTCCGGTTGTGCGCCGGATCTGTGGCGGTGCGATTCGGCGCGGTGCGCGTCCTGTGCTGGTCCGGCTTTCTGGCCGGGTGCGGACTCGTCGGCACCGTGTCGTTGCCGACACCCGGTTCGGTGATCGTGGCGTTCGGGGTGGCCGGTGCCGGGGTGGCCGGCGTCTTTCCGCTGCTGCTGTCGCTGGCCGCGCGATTCGCGCCGGCGGCGCCGGGCCGATCGATGGCCAGGATGGTCCTGTGCACGCAGATCGGCACGCTGGCCAGTCCCGTGTTGCTGGGTTTCCTGGTGCAGCTGACCACGATCCGAATCGCCCTCGGCGGGCCGGCCGTGGCCTATCTCATCATCATGTTCGGGTCGCTGCTGGTACGGCGGCGGACCACGATCGAATGTCCATGATTTGTCACCAGGAAATGGACCTGATCGGCGGAACACCGTTACGCCGAGTTGCTGCTACGGTGCAGTTCGCTCGGCACTTCCTTTCGTCATAGCCAGAAAGACGGACGGCAGCCATGTCCCCATTACACCAGCGGTCGCACCGCGCCAATCACGTCGATGATCTGAACGTCAACCCGTTGTACGCGCACTCCACGAATGTGCCGCGTCATCGCCTTCCCGAGAATCCGATGGCGCCCGACACCGCGTTGGCCGTCATCCGTGACGAACTCATCCTGGACGGCAACGCACGGCAGAATCTCGCCACGTTCTGCACGACCTGGATGGAACCACAGGCCGGCCAGTTGATCGCCGACTGCCTCGCCAAGAATATGATCGACAAGGACGAATATCCGCAGACCGCGGAACTCGAACGCCGTTGCGTGAATATCATCGCCCATCTCTGGCACGCCACCGATCCCGAGGCGACCGGCTGTTCCACCACCGGCTCCAGCGAGGCCGTGATGCTCGGCGGGATGGCCCTGAAATGGCGCTGGCGAGCCCGTCGCCGGGAGGCCGGGCTGCCCATTGACAGACCGAACCTGGTCATGGGCACCAATGTGCACGTGTGCTGGCAGAAGTTCTGCCGCTACTGGGACGTCGAGCCGCGCCTGGTGCCGATGACCCGCGAGCACATGAGCCTGGACGGCCCGCGTGTGGTCGCGCAGTGCGACGAGAACACCATCGGCGTCATCGCCGTACTGGGCTCCACGGAGGACGGTCGCTACGATCCGGTCGCCGACATCGCGGCCGACCTGGACCGGCTGGCCGACGAGCGTGGCGTCGACGTTCCACTCCACATCGACGCGGCGTCCGGCGGATTCGTCGCACCGTTCCTGCAACCCCATCTGGTGTGGGACTTCCAGTTGCCGCGGGTGCAGTCGATCAACGTGTCCGGCCACAAGTACGGGCTGGTCTATCCCGGCGTCGGCTGGGTCATCTGGCGTGAGGCGGCCGCGCTGCCCGAGGACCTGGTGTTCCGGTGCAACGTGCTCGGCGGCGACATGGCCACGTTCTCGTTGAACTTCTCGCGACCCGGCGCGCAGGTCGCCGCGCAGTACTACAACTTCCTGCGGCTCGGGTTCGAGGGTTATCGCCGGCTCTTGCAGACGTGCCAGGACGTGGCGGTCTATCTGTCCGGCGAGCTCGGGAAGATGGAACAGTTCGAACTGCTCTCCGACGGCAGCGACCTACCGGTGTTCGCGTTCACGCTCCAGCCGGACATCACGAACTTCACCGTGTTCGACCTGTCCGACCGGCTCCGGCAGAACGGCTGGCAGGTCCCCGCGTACACGTTGCCGCCGGACCTGGAACACCTGGCGATCATGCGGATCGTGGTTCGGCCCGGCCTGAGCATGGACCTCGCGTCCATGCTGGTGGCCGACATCCGGCGCCACGTCGACCATCTCGTGGTCACGCCGCAACCGGAGAACGCACCCGCCCACCACGCGGCGCACGCGTTCCACCACTAGAGCGTTTCCACTCGGACGGGTGGCATTCTTCGTTCGGTTCGGTGGGATGACACAGCCTGGTCCACAATGGCTGGCGGCTGACATCCCACTGAACTGGAAGGTTCCGTTTCGTGCTGAACAAGAAAGGACTGGCCGCGGCAATCGTGGTCAGTTTGGCACTGTCGGGCCTTCTGATTGAATTGTCCAGCAGTGCGGCGACACTGCCGGGTGGGTTGGGACCGTGCGTGCCCGGCAGTTGTCCGGCGACGTATCCCGATCCGAACAATGGCCCGTTCGCCGGGCGGGACAATGGCATCAACGTCTTCGTCGGCGGTGACTTCCTCGTGCGGAACGCGGCCGCCGAGGCCGAGGGCAAGGTCGTGGTACTGGGCAATTTCGACCAGAACAAGGCGGCCGGCGTGTCGTCGCTCTACAACGTCGGCGTGGCCGGCGTCGGCTCCCGGGTGCCCCCGGACAACGGCACGGACTGGCTGACCACCGGTGGCAACGTCACCGTCGCCACCGGCCAGCGGCTCGACGCGATCGGCGACTCGCCGCCCGGCGGCGTCGTCCGGCACGCCGGCAGCGCCAGCGGCACGATCGACGCCCAGCAGGTGGTGCAGGACGCGAACGCGGCCAACCAGTACCGCGCGCTGGTGCCGCAGCTCCAGGCCGCGAGCCACTGCTACGCGTACGGCGACACCGGCGACGGGCGGCCCGCCACCGGCACGGCCGTCAACCAGGGCTACCAGACCACGTTCACCGGGGACGGCACGTCGGCCCTTCAGGTGTTCAACGTCGATTTCGATCTGACCAGCGCCTCCGGTGGCGCGCAGAGCCTCGTGTTCAACGCCGTCCCGGCGACGGCGACCGTGCTGGTCAACATTCTCGGCGCGAATCGCACGATCAGCGTCAACAGCATGGACGGTGGTCTGCGGCAGCGGCTGCTGTGGAACATTCCGGACGCGGGCACCGTGACGTTCACCGGTAGCGCCCAGTTCGACGGCAGCGTGCTGATCGGCAACCCGGCCAGCACGGCCACCGTCACCATGCCGGGCATGGACGGCCGGTTCTTCACCACCGGCTCGCTCACGCACGGCGGCCCGGAGAGCAACGGCCAGGAATTCCACGCGTACCCGTTCGACGGCGACCTGCCCACGTGCGGCCCGACGCCCACGACGACGCCCTACACCACCACCGAGACGCCGACGGCGACCATCTCGGCGACGAGCGCGCCGGAAACCACGACCCCGGAAACCACGACGGCCGAGCCGTCGACCACGGTCACGTGCACCGTCACGGCCACGCCGACGACCACCACCGCACCGGCCACGACCGAAACCACGAGCACCACGACGCCGTACCCGACGACGACCGCGCCGGCCACCAGCACCACGACGCCCACCACCACGCGGACCTGTTCGGCCCCGGCGCCCGGCCCGGGCGGCTCGGGTGGCCTGCCGAGCACCGGCACCGACCTGGGCTGGTTGCCGGCCGTGGCTGCCCTACTGTTGCTGTCCGGTGGCGGTCTGCTGGCCTTCGTCGGCTTCCGGCAGCGGCGCAACCGCCGGATCTGACGAGGTGCGGGTCGCGCGATGACGGCAGGATGGGTACCGGAGTACGCGGGCAGCACACGGACACGGTTCGGTTCGGCGCGATACCGGGCCGGGAAGGACTTCTGCATGGCCGAGCACGCGACGGCATCTCCGGTACCCACGACACCACTGGCCGGCGACGAACTGCGGATGTTGGACGCCTACTGGCGGGCGGCGAACTACCTGTCGGTAGGCCAGATCTACCTGCTGGACAACCCGCTGCTGCGCGAGCCGCTGCGGGTCGAGCACATCAAGCCGCGCCTGCTCGGGCACTGGGGCACCACGCCGGGCCTGAACTTCGTCTACGCCCACCTCAACCGCGTGATCCGCTTGCGCGACCTGAACGTCATGTACGTGATCGGCCCTGGTCACGGCGGTCCGGGCCTGCTGGCCAACACGTGGCTGGAGGGCAGCTACGGCGAGGCGTACCCGGAGATCGGGCAGGACGAGAACGGGATGCGGCAACTGTTCCGGCAGTTCTCGTTCCCCGGCGGCGTGCCCAGCCATGTGGCGCCGGAAGTGCCCGGCTCGATCCACGAGGGCGGTGAGCTCGGGTACTCGCTGGCCCACGCGTACGGTGCCGCGTTGGACAACCCGGATCTGCTGGTGGCGTGCGTGGTCGGGGACGGCGAGGCGGAGACGGGGCCGCTGGCCACCAGTTGGCACATCAACAAGTTCCTCAACCCCGCGACCGACGGCGCCGTGTTGCCCATCCTGCACCTCAACGGGTACAAGATCGCCAACCCCACGGTGCTGGCCAGGATTCCCCGCGCGGAACTCGACGCGTTGCTGCGCGGCTACGGATACACGCCCCACCACGTGGAAGGCAATGATCCGGCCCTGGTGCACCAGACGATGGCCGCGACTTTGACGACGGTGCTCAACGAGATCGCCGACATCCAACTGCGCGCCAGAACCGGCCAGACCAGCGAACGACCGCTGTGGCCCATGATCGTGCTTCGGACACCCAAGGGCTGGACAGGGCCGTCCGAAGTGGACGGCGTGCCGGTCGAGAACACGTGGCGGGCGCACCAGGTGCCGCTGGCGGCGGTGCGCGAGAACCCGGCGCATCTGGCCGCGCTGGAGGCGTGGTTGCGGTCGTACCGGCCGGACGAACTGTTCGACGACCGGGGCGCGCCCAGGGCCGATCTGGTCGCCGTCGCGCCATCCGGTGTGCGGCGGATGGGCGCGAACCCGCACGCCAACGGCGGCCTGCTGCTCCGTCCGCTGGCGTTGCCGGACTTCCGTCGCTACGGCTCCGCAGTCACCAAACCCGGCGGCACGACTTCCGAACCGACCCGCGTGCTGGGCCGGTGGTTGCGGGACGTGACGCGGGACAACGCCGAGCACCGGAATTTCCGGCTGTTCGGCCCGGACGAGACGGCGTCCAACCGGTTGGACGCGGTGTACGAGGTGACCGACAAGCAGTGGCAGGCCGACACCCTGAACACCGACGAGCACCTCGGCCGGGACGGGCGCGTGATCGAGATCCTGTCCGAGCACGTGTGCCAGGGGTTGTTGGAGGGTTACCTGCTCACCGGCCGGCACGGCCTGTTCTCGTGCTACGAGGCGTTCATCCACATCGTGGACTCGATGTTCAACCAGCACGCGAAGTGGCTGAAGACCAGTCGCCGGCTGGACTGGCGCCGCCCGGTAGCCTCGCTGAACTACCTGCTCACGTCGCACGTGTGGCGCCAGGACCACAACGGTTTCTCGCACCAGGATCCCGGGTTCATCGATCACGTGATGAACAAGAAGGCCGAGGTGATCCGCGTCTACCTGCCGCCGGACACGAACACGCTGCTCAGCGTGGCCGACCACTGCCTGCGCAGCCGCGACTACGTCAACGTCGTCGTGGCCGGCAAGAACGAGGCCCCGGAATGGCTCGGCATGGACGACGCGGTCCTGCACTGCGCGCGGGGCGCCGGGATCTGGGAGTGGGCCAGCACCGATGACGACGGCGAACCCGACGTGGTGCTCGCGTGCGCCGGTGACGCGCCGACCCTGGAGGTCCTGGCGGCGGCTTCCGTGCTGCGCCAACACCTGCCGAGCCTGAAGGTGCGCGTGGTCAACGTCGTGGACCTGATGCGGCTGCAACCGAACACCGAACATCCGCACGGCATGACCGATCGCGAATTCGACGCGCTGTTCACCACCGATAAGCCGGTGATCTTCGCGTACCACGGCTATCCGTGGCTGATCCACCGGTTGACGTACCGGCATACCAACCACGACAACATCCATGTCCGCGGCTACAAGGAGGAGGGCACCACCACGACGCCGTTCGACATGTTGGTGCTCAACGACATGGACCGGTTCCAGTTGGTCGTCGACGTGCTCGACCGGGTGCCCGGACTGGGCGCGACCACGGCCCGGCTGCGGCAGCACATGGTCGACATGCGCACCCGCCACCACGCGTGGACGCGCACGTACGGCGAGGACCTGCCCGAGGTGCGCGACTGGGCCTGGCCGTTCTGATGACGCATGTACTGGTCGTCAACGCCGGATCGTCCAGTCTGAAGGTGCGCCTGCTCGACGCCGACGACAACGTCGTCACCACGCTGGACCTCGGCCAATGGGCAGGCGCGGCCGAAACCGAGAAGGTGGCACGGTTCGTGGCCGGGTTGCCGCGGGTGGACGCGATCGGGCACCGGATCGTGCACGGCGGCAACCAGTTCCGCGCGCCCGTGGTGATCGACTCCGCCGTGCGCGACGCGATCGCCGGTCTCACCGAACTGGCGCCGCTGCACCAGCCGCGCGGCGTGGCCGGGATCGACACGCTGGCCACGGTGCTGCCCGGCGTGCCGGCGGTGGCGTGCTTCGACACGGCATTCCACGCCACGCTGCCCGACGCGGCGGCCACGTACGCGCTGCCGGCCGCGTGGAACCGGCAGTTCGGGTTGCGCCGGTTCGGTTTCCACGGCCTTTCGCACGCCTATGTCACCCGGCGGGCGGCCGAACTGGTGGGACGGCCGGCACCGCGGATCGTGTCGTGCCATCTCGGTGCCGGCGCGTCGCTGGCGGCCGTGGCCGGCGGCGAGTCACGCGACACCACGATGGGGTTCACGCCGTTGGCCGGGCTGGTGATGGCCACCCGTACCGGCAGCGTCGACCCGGGCCTGGTGCTGTGGTTGCAGCAGCACGCCGGGATCGACGCGGCGCGGTTGTCGCACGTGCTGGAGTTCGAGTCGGGCCTGGCGGGGCTGTCCGGCGGGAGTGGCGACATGCGCGAGGTGCTGGCCGGCGTCGACGCGGGGACGGCGGCCGCGCGGCTGGCGTTCGACGTGTACGTGCACCGGCTGCGGCGTGAGATCGCGGCCATGACGGCCGCCATCGGCGGGCTGGACGTGCTCGTGTTCACCGGCGGCGTCGGCGAACACAGCGCACCGGTCCGCGCGGCGGCGGCCGACGGGCTGGCGTACCTGGGTGTGCGGCTGGACGAAGCCGCGAACCGGGCTGCCGTCCCCGACAACGACATCAGCGCTGCCGGCGCCGCGGTGCGGTCCCTGGTGATCGAGGCGCGCGAGGACGTCGAGATCGCGCGGCACACCCGTGCCACCCTGACAGGTTCACCCGGCACGGGTTGATCGCCGGTACTAGCCTGATTCGTGGTTGCCTCCCGCGCCCTGGAGCTGGTCTGCGATGTCTCGAACCGTGATGCTGACCGTGTTCGCCGCGCTGCTGCTGCTCGCCGGATGCTCGACCAAGGGCAGTACGTCCGCCGCCGGTTCGCCATCGGCGCCGCCGAGCGGCACGGTGTCCGACGGTGACGGCACCCGCCTGCCGCAGTTCCCGAGTCCGCCGGCCACGCCGCCGCTGCCCGCCAACCTGAACCAGGCACAGCAGTTCGTCGCAGCGGTGTTCAACGACGCGCAGAACGAGTGGAGCAAGGTGTTCCAGCAGGCCGGCGTGCCGTACACGCCGGCCCGGTTGGTGCTGTTCAGCTCGGCGGTGACCACCGGCTGCGGCGCTCAGTCGTCTGAGGTCGGGCCGTTCTACTGCCCAGCCGACCACACCGTGTACCTGGACACGTTGTTCTTCGAGGAGATGCAGCGGCGATTCGGTGTCGGTGACGGCTTCGCGCCGGCTTACGTCGTGGCGCACGAACTCGGCCACCACGTACAGACCGTGACGGGCGTGACGACGCAGGTCGCCACGCTGCGCGAACGGTTCCCGACCCAGTCGAACACGCTGTCCGTGCTGACCGAGCTTCAGGCCGACTGCTATGCCGGCGTGTGGGCCTACTCGACCTACCGGCGTGGCCTGCTCCAACCGGGCGACCTGGACCAGGCGCTGACCGCGGCGGCCGTCGTCGGCGACGATTTCATCCAGAAATCCGCGACCGGAACCGTGCAACCGGAACTGTGGACGCACGGTTCGTCGGCGCAACGGCAACATTGGCTCACGGTCGGATATGAGAGTGGCAAACCCGCCTCCTGCAACACGTTCGCCCGATAGCCGCGGCGCCGCAGAACCAATCGAGACACTGGTCCGGGCCTGGGCCGTTCGGGCGATAGCTCATCCACCGCGCCTGTGTCGACAATGTGATCAGGCCGACGCGAATTGCTGCATTGCGGAAATGAATGCACGATTCGCCGGCCGATCCACATAGGACGATTGTACATCGCAAATAAGGAGAACTGTGCGTAGCAAACGAAGGGTGGCCGGCGCCACCGCCGTCGCGGCGGCCACGCTGGGTGCCGTGCTGTTCACGGCCACCAATGCCAGCGCCGCACCCGGCAACTGCACCATCAGCTACGGCAACGGCAGCACCGCGGCCAGCCTGTGCACCACCGGAACCGGACACCACCGAATCGACCTGGTGATATTCCAGGCCAATGCCGGGGAAAACGCCGTCGAGGGCAACTGGGCCGCCGTCGGCCAGTATTCCCGGGTGAACACGTCGTGGGAGATCGTGAACGCATGGGTCGAGTTGAGCAACACATGAGCTCGACGTGAGCCTGCGGGCAGGGACCGCTGACGAAACCCACCATCCAACCGCCGACCAGCAGCGCACGGGGCTCACCGCAGCAAGACCCACCAGAGAACCGGGCCGGTAAACCGGTC
>Ga0070714_100001917_pt1 | contig 15177 bp, 12 predicted proteins | sample LARL83metaG_FD_65450 | JGI IMG/M metagenome (GOLD analysis project Ga0070714, IMG submission 65450) | Corn, switchgrass and miscanthus rhizosphere microbial communities from Kellogg Biological Station, Michigan, USA - LAR L8-3 metaG | ecosystem: Host-associated > Plants > Roots > Rhizosphere ...
TGCGATCGCGGCGACCGCTATCTTTCCACCGGTGTTTTCCCGGCCTGAGCGAGACAGCCATGTACCGCGAAGGTTATATGTACGCAACGGACAAAGTCCTGAATCTTGGCCGGGTTGAATCAGCATGATACCCGTACTTGTTTTTGATATCGAGACCGTTCCCGATATAGAGGGGTTACGAAAGCTTTCCGAACTCGGTCCGGAGCTTGTGGCGGCTGATATTGCCGACATGGCATTTCAGTCGCGCCGTCAGGCTGTCGGTAGTGATTTCCTGCAATTGCATGTGCAGAAGGTAGTGGCAATTTCTTGTGCACTACGCGACAAAAATGATTTTCGCGTATGGTCGCTGGGAAACCCGGCAGATTCTGAAGCGGAACTCATCCGCCGGTTCTTCGAGGGCGTCGACAAATATAGTCCCCAATTGGTTTCCTGGAACGGCGGCGGTTTCGATCTGCCGGTACTCCATTATCGTAGCCTGATTCATGGCCTGCAGGCACGCCGCTATTGGGAGATGGGCGACGATGACCGCGAGTTCAAATGGAACAACTATCTTAGCCGGTACCATACGCGTCATCTCGATTTAATGGATTTGCTGGCGCTGTATCAGCCACGCGCCAATGTACCACTGGATGAATTAGCGAAGCTGATGGGTTTTCCCGGAAAATTTGGCATGGACGGTTCCCAAGTCTGGAGTGCTTTCCAGAAGGGCGAAATCGCCGCGATCCGCAATTACTGTGAAACTGATGTGGTAAATACCTATCTGGTCTTTTTGCGCTTCCAGCTCATGCGCGGTATTTTTGACGATGAACAATATCAACGAGAATGCGAGTTGGTACGCTTCACATTGAGCAAGTCTCCCGAACCTCACTGGCAGGAATTTCTCGGTCAGTGGCTGTAGCCGCCTCTACAAACTACTATCCATAAGCCAATCAATACATATTGCATCGCGATTCAGGGAATCATTTCCCGGTACCGGCTATGATCGCCCCCGTTCCTATCGAATCGCTTGACCAGGAAGGCCGCGGGGTTGCGCACAATGCAGAAGGTAAAGTCATCTTCATTGAAGGTGCATTACCCGGTGAAGTGGTTACCTACAACTCCTATCGCAAGAAATCAAATTTTGAATTGGCGCAGGTTGGGCAGGTGCTCAAGTCTGCCTATGCGCGGGTCACGCCGCAATGCGAGCACTTTGGAATATGCGGCGGATGCAGCCTGCAACACATGGATGCACGTGCTCAAGTGGCGGCGAAGCAGCGCATTCTGGAAGATAATCTCAAGCATATCGGCAAGGTTGAGCCTGAATTAATCCTGCCCGCTGTATATGGGGCAGCCTGGGGTTATCGTTACCGTGCACGGTTCTCAGTGCGCTACGTTGCCAAGAAAGGTGGAGTTCTAGTCGGTTTTCATGAAAAACGCAGCAGTTTTATCGCCGATATGAAGGCTTGTGAAGTCATGCCCTCGCGTATTTCCAGGCTCATCCTGCCGTTGCGGAAATTGGTGGGAAATCTATCCATCCGCAGCCGTATCCCGCAGATCGAGGTATCGTTAGGCGAGGATGTGGATATATTGGTATTGCGCATCCTGGAGCCGCTTACCTTACAGGACGAAGCATTACTCAAGACTTTCGCCAACCAGCATCACATTCAGTTTTTTCTGCAACCTGAAGGCAGCCCGCAGACAGCTTATCCGTTTTACCCGGAAAATGCACCGGAGTTGAATTACACATTGCCTGAATTTGATATCGTCATGCCATTTCATCCTACCGAATTTACGCAGGTGAATCCTGCCATGAACCAGATACTGGTAAGGCATGCATTGAGCCTGCTCGACCCGCAGCCGGAGGAACGCATCGCAGACCTATTCTGCGGATTGGGAAATTTCACTCTGCCAATCGCGCGGCATGGCGCGCATGTGACAGGTTACGAAGGTGGAGGAGCCATGGTGCGGCGGGCTGGGGAGAATGCAAAACGCAACGGGCTTGCTCGTAATACGCAATTCATTGAAACCAATCTGTTTGAAATCAACGAAGCATGGATGCAAGAACAGGGGTATTTCGACAAGATGCTGGTTGATCCGCCGCGTGAGGGTGCGATCGCTGTAGTGACTTGCCTTGGAGAGGGAAAAGCCGCGCCCACGCGTATCGTGTATGTATCCTGCAATCCGGCTACGTTAGCTCGCGATGCGGAAGTGCTGGTGCATGGGAAAGGATATCAATTGAAGGCAGCAGGGGTGGTTAATATGTTTCCGCACACTGCGCATGTCGAATCCATTGCATTATTCGAAAAAGCCGCTATTTAGAAAAATGAGGAAAAATAATAAGGGGCGGCTGGTAACAGCCGCCCCTTATTAGGAAATTACTCAGACTATCAGTCTCTTTCACCCGAGAATGCCAGCAACAGATGCAGCAGGCTGGTGAACAGATTATAGAGGCTAAGATAAATGCCCATCGTCGCCATCACGTAATTGGTTTCTCCACCGTTAACGATACGGCTCACGTCAAACAGGATGAAGCCGGAAAACAGCAGCACCGCAACCGACGAGATAGCGAGTGAGGCAGCCGGCATGGCGAAGAACAGGTTAGCGATGGACGCAATGATCAGCAACACCAGTCCTACGAACAGGAAGTTCTGCATGAAGCCGAAATCCTTTTTTGTCACTGTCGCGATCCCTGCCAGGGTAAAGAAAATAATTCCGGTTCCGGCAGCGGCGCTTCCTATCAGCTGTGCGCCATTCTTGAAATGAAGCGCATATTGCAGCATCGGCCCCAGCCACCAGCCCGCAACGAATGTAAACAGGAACAGCAACGCAATGCCCATCCCGCTGTTACGCGTAGCGCTTACCCCGAAGAGCAGCCCCATCATTACGGCAAGCATCACCAGCGGCCCCATGATTGGCGCTTGAGCGAGGAAGGCAAAATTGGTGCTCATCCCGATCATTGCGCCGAACATCGTCGGAATCATGGTCAAGCCAAGCATCCAGTAGGTATTGCGCAAGACCTTGTTGCGAGCAACTACAAGCCCGGTTTGCGCGGTCGAGCCAGAATATCTCAGTTCAGGTTGCATGACGTCTCCTTGGTTGACGAACTTATACATGCATAAGACTACGCATGTTTATGGAAAGTTGCAATCAATATCAACATTCCGATAAAGGTCTTACTGGCAAAATCAGCATCAAAACGGTATGATTCTTCGCCCGATAGTAACGCAGGGAGGGAGGCGTGGCCGAGCGGTTTAAGGCAGCAGTCTTGAAAACTGCCGTAGGGGCAACTCTACCGTGAGTTCGAATCTCACCGCCTCCGCCAAATGTCTAGTAAATACGTCATTATATTTGACATATCGATCTTACCCACCATTTAGCCCACCGATTTACTATAGAGATTGGGCTTAGAAAACCCCGGGCGTGAAAGGATCAGTACAATTAATTTATTCATGCAGAACAAACTCTGTTTTGACGGCAGACTGTAACTCTTGCGGCTCGCAAACTTCTCACGGGGAATGAGGATCTATACTCACGATGACGGTGTAATTGATATTTCCGGTTATCCCTTTTTTTATAAAGACTGGCATTTCTGAAAGGCCCACAGCCCCAGATTGTCATCGCGTAGTTTTTGGCTGGCTGTTGAAAAAAGCTCGAACCATAATTGGGCCTGTTCATGGGGCCTGTGGTTGAGCTTATCCTGATTCTGTGGCTCGGTGTATTCCCGTTGAGCCGTCCGACATTATCTGTATGGAGCCTGCCGAAAATTGGCGAAAGGGGTTGAAAAAAATCGATCCTACCTTTGGTGAGGCCATAAGAAAAAGAAAATCTAATGCCAACAACCTGTATTTTCCCTTTTCATGCTCTTAATTGCCTTCCTCAATTCTTGTACGTTAATACAGATATAAAGTTGGATGCAAATGAGCTCATTCGCCGAATCCAGGGGAAATCGCCAACGGCGGTTATTTCCAGTGAAGTAACCTCCCACTCGTCGCCGTCGCAGAGACCGAAGTAACTTTCCCATACTTTGGACACCACTTTTTCTCCTAATCTTAATAAGTAATTTCAGTTCTAAAATCCGTTAAAACATCCCTGCCCTTCCCACCAGAATCGCGCTGGTTGCGTTTCCTTGCTGAGATGAATGGTGCCCCCCCACGTTGATTCCATCGTCGGAGTTGATATGGCTCATCTGATTCAAGGTATAAGTCCATAACGCATGCGCGAGCCAGCCCAGAGTCGCGCACGCTGCAACAGGATTCTTGAAACAGCTGGGGGTGCAAAAACATAAGAGTTCCTGACATCTAGAAGTTGATCTTGGAGCTGACCACGTCATATACCTTGCCGCTAAATTCGGTAGCGTCCTGAACAACATTTCCTTCTGCCTCATCGTGAATCTTTCCCGTTTTAGAGATAATTTCGCCAATCTTATGTGCGTTTCTCCATAGCGCGCCGCATATGGGATCGTTGAGAATATTTTTTTTCTGCGCCATATGCGTTGCGAGCCCGCTTAGAAACTTATCGTCAGCCCCAGCAAAATAGCCGCCTGCGGTACATATTTTATAATTCTTTTCAGCGGCAACACCGGGGCTCGAAAATGCAACGAAAAATACAAGTGAAAACCACTTCATTCTCATGATGACTCCGTTAGCGTTTGAATAACCAGACGATAAAAAAAAGCCTTTGACGTCCACCACTGAGTGCCATGTTAGCGCCTCTGTAAGAGGCGTATAGTTCCAAGGCGCCAAATTATTATAGGTACAGAATGCGCCTTTTGCCGAAAGATGCAATACTTTCCCGATGGTTACCGCTACGTTTCGCTTCTATGAGGAGTTGAACGATTTTCTGGCGCCCGAGCGGCGCAAGCGCGAGTTTGCTTGCCCTTGTTCGGAGTCGGCGACTACCAAGCATATGATTGAGGCGCTTGGCGTACCCCATACGGAGGTCGAGCTGGTGCTGGTCAATGGTGAGTCTGCTGGCTTCGACCGGTTGCTGAAAGATGGCGATCGCGTAGCCGTCTTTCCCAGGTTCGAGATACTCGATATTACTCCGTTGCTGCGCGTGCGCGATCAACCTTTGCGGATAACGCGTTTTGTCGCCGATGCGCATTTGGGTGGGCTTGCGCACCTGTTGCGCATGGCCGGTTTCGATACACTTTATGACAACAACTTCCAGGACAGCGAAATCGAAGCTATTGTCGCGCGTGACGGACGCATATTACTTACGCGCGACCGTGAACTGCTCAAACGCCGTGCTATAACGCGCGGCTGCTACGTGCGTTCATTGAAATCGACGCAGCAATTGTACGAAATATTCGATCGGCTGGATTTGAGGTGTAGCGCGCGGCCATTCACGTTATGCCTGGAATGTAATGCGCCGCTTCGCGCCATCGCCAAGGCTGAAGTGCTGACGCGTCTCCCGCCCGCTGTACGTGCCCGATTTGAACGCTTCAGCACTTGTGACATCTGCAGGCGTATATTCTGGGAGGGTTCTCACTGGAGGCGAATGCGCACACTTTTGGACGGAATAATACCGCTGTCAGGGTCGACATGTAACTAGATGGCTTCAAGCGACGAGCCATCTCGAAAAGCTCAATACAATGCGTAGAACCGGTCACTGATGATCTTTCCATCTTTCCAGTGCTGAACGGCTACTTGGTCGAACTTCTTGTGCCCGAAGTCTTTATGTTTATATTCATAATGCCACTCAGTCATGGTGACGTCTTCACCCACGGCGGTGGCTACGATTTCTGACTTGAGCCATGCTTCAACTCCTTCAAAAAGATCCGACTCCCGCTCTTTGGCTTGTTGAAGACCTCTTGCCACCACATCGTTTTTTTCCACGACCACACAATCCGGATGGTAATACTTGTCCATTGATTCCAGAATTTCGCCCCTTACAACCATGTTGTTTAAATCATCCAATTTCTCTTTCAAGGTCATCGTTTCCTCCATATGGTCGGATTTTGATTTGATCCTATAAGCTGTGCGCTTACATTGAGCGAATATGGTCCATTGTCTACCCGTTGTCACCTGAACAGTTTCAAGTACAATCTTAGAGCGTTAGCACCGAGAATGCCAGAAGACAATCTTCATACCCGGAATCCGAGCGATTCTTTCAGTACGTAATTCCCCAACTCAAGACTTGTTTTTCAGCCATCGCTGCTGCGCTTCACGTGCACTGGCGAAAACCCTTTCCAAGGCTTCTCCATCGTCGCATGCCAGCATTTCCCGCAAGGCCGTCAGCTCGTTCTGATACGCATCAATTTGCCCGGATAGCGCTTCGCGGTTAGCAAGGCATATATCGCGCCACATCTCCGGAGAGCTGCCGGCAATTCGGGTGAAATCGCGGAATCCGCTGCCGGCAAATCGTAGTAAATCATTTGAGCGCAACATATCGTCCGGATTATATTGGGCGCTGGACGAGACATGGTTCATTAACAGGAACGCCAGTATATGGGGAAGATGGCTCACTGCCGCGAAAGTGTTATCGTGCTGGACAGCGCTCATCTGTGAGACCCGTGCGCCGCAGGCCTGCCATAATTCAGTCACCCGCTTTATTGCCTCGCCGCTGGTCTCGTCCAGCGGAGTCAATACCACATTCTTGTTGCGGAACAAGTCGGCATCGGCAGCCCCCACCCCACTTAGCTCGGCTCCGGCGATGGGATGTCCGGGGACAAAATTTTTCAGATATCGCTCCAAATGGGAATGTGCCGCAGCCACTACATCCTGTTTGGTGCTGCCAACGTCTGTCACGATTGTGCCGGGTTCGAGATAGGGGGATATTTGCGCCATGATGACGCCGGTCTGCCCAACCGGTATGGCAAGGAACACTACTTCCGCATGCTTTAATGCTGATGGAAGGTCCTCGGCGATTTCATCGATCGCCCCCCCGCGAAGGGCATGTTGCAAATTCTCCCGGCTGCGACCCAAGCCGACGATATGGGCAACCCGATTCGCCTTGCGTAACGCCAGCGCGAATGAACCGCCGATCAAGCCTACGCCGACAATCACCAGTTTGCTGATCACGACGCCTGGCATAATTACGACCGGTTATTTTCCAAGATTGATTTCCAAGCCCTGGTTACAGGCTCCTTCCAATGACTTCCGCTATTCCTTTTAGCGACCCCATGAGAGATTCGAATTCCTGCGGATTCAATGCCTGGTCGGCGTCGCACCAGGCATCGCACGGGTTGGGATGCATTTCTACCAGCAGCCCGTCGGCACCGGCGGCAATCGCTGCCCGTGCCAGCGCGGGCACCATCCATGCCTTGCCTCCGGCATGGGAGGGGTCAACGATAACCGGCAAATGGGTTTCTTTTTTCAGCACGGGAATGCAGGTTACATCCAGCACGTTGCGGTAGGCCGTTTCGAATGTACGAATACCGCGTTCACAGAAAATGATATTGTGATTGCCACCCGCTGCAATATATTCCGCAGCCATGAGCCACTCCGAGACGGTCGCCGACATGCCACGTTTGAGGATTACCGGTTTATTGATGCGCCCCACCTCTTTCAGCAATTCGAAGTTCTGCATGCTGCGGGTTCCGATCTGGATAACATCCACATCGTACTTGAGAAATGTGTCCAGCATGCGCGCGTCCATCAACTCGGTGACAATGCGCAGCTTATATTTATCCGCTGCCTTGCGGAACATTTTTAGCCCCTCTTCACCATTTCCCTGAAAGGTATAAGGGCTGGTACGGGGTTTGAAAGCCCCTCCACGCATCAGATGGCAGCCCGCCGCGGATACGCATTGCGCCGACAGATCCATTTGTTCTTGGGTTTCCACCGAACACGGCCCGCCAATAATCTGTATCTGGTTACCGCCAATCAATACCCCGCCCACGTCTATTATCGAGTCGTGCTTGTGCGATTCGCGCGATACGATCTTGTACTGCTTGACGATATGCATGGAATACTCGACCCCAGCCAGCGAATCAAACATTTCAGGATTGAGCTTGCGCTCATCTCCAATGGCACCGATCACCGTCCGTTCCGTGCCTCGCGAAATATTTGCATCGAGGCCGAAGCTTCGAATTTTATTGACCACCGAACCAATCTGCATATCCGTGGCATCGCTGTTCATTATGATGATCAAGCCGATTCTCCGATTGCTATTTCAAGTGATTTCAGGAACTTATGATTCTCCGATTCAAGCCCGATGGTGACCCGAAGATGCTCCGGCATTTCATATATGCCGATGGGGCGCACAATGACGCCTTGCCTGAGGAGGCTTTCATTTATCGCGCGGGTGTTACCGCCATTCACGCGGAAACTCAGAAAATTGCCATAGGAGGGAATGTATTCGATGCCAAGTTGCCGCAGGCCCGTAGTGATTTGCAGCATGCCTGCCTGATTGAGCGCATAGGATCGTTTCACAAATTCCACATCGTCCAGTGCGGCTACAGCGCCAGCGAGGCCAATACTATTTACATTGAAAGGCTGGCGCACCCGATTCATCAATCCGCTCATGTCCGCGTGGGCCATTCCGAAGCCCACGCGTATGCCCGCCATGCCGTAAGCTTTAGAAAAAGTACGAGTGATAAGCAGGTTGGGAAAGCGCTTCAGCCACGCAATGCTGTCAGCCTTGATGGTGCTGGGCAAATATTCGTTATAAGCTTCATCCAGCACTACCAGCACATCCGGAGAGACACGCTCCAGAAAGCGCAATAGCGCGGAGGCAGCCAGGAAGGTACCAGTGGGATTATTCGGATTGGCGATAAATACCATGCGGGTTTCAGGCGTGACCGCATCCAGCATGGCGTCAAGGTCATGGCCGTAATTCCTGGCGGGGACAGCTATGCCACTCGCTCCAACAGCCTGCGTTACCAGCGGATAAACAGCAAAGGCATGCTGGGAATAGACTGCCGACGCGCCGGGTTTCAGGAATACGCGGGCCGCCAGTTCCAGAACGTCATTGGAGCCGTTGCCCAGGACAATTTGACTGCTGGATACGGCATAGCGTTTCGATAACGCCAACTTTAACTCGAAGCCGCTGCCATCCGGATAAAGCGCTACCTCATCCAGCGCTTTTATCATCGCCTCCAGCGCTAGCGGACTTGTTCCCAACGGATTTTCGTTAGACGCAAGCTTGATGATGGAGCGTTCATCCATCCCCATCTCCCGCGCCAATTCAGAAATCGGCTTGCCCGGTTGATAGGGACTGATGGCCCGGATATATTCAGGAGCGAGATCGCAGAGATTCATAATTCAATTCGCATTAGAAAAGAAATGATAACCATTTGATACTGTCTTCAGTTTCTCGCCATCCCGTTTGTATTGTTCTCGCCACCGCTTATTCCTGACGATGTTTGAACAAAGCCAAATCAGTGAATTGCAGAGATACGCAAATGAGAAGAAAAATAATTTGAAATGGCGTTATCGGATTACAACCCGGAAAAAAGGCCCAAAAAGCTAAACTGCAGGATACGAGCCAAGTATCTTCAAGAACGCCGCTTTTTTTTGCAGCTCTTCAAGCGCTGCGGCGATTCTCGCGTCCTGTTGATGACCTTCGATATCCACATAAAATACGTATTCCCATAGGCCGGCGCGTGAAGGCCGAGACTCCAGGCGGCTCATGCTTACGCCATGCTCCGCGAGTGGCGCCAATAATTCGTGTATTGCGCCAGGCCGGTTCTTGGCCGCCATGACCAGAGAAGTTTTATCCTTCCCAGAAGCCGCGACTTCCTGCGCGGCGATTACCAGAAAGCGCGTAGTGTTGTTTGGGTCATCCTCGATATTCTCGGCACAGATGGTGAGTCCGAATACTTCCCCGGCCTTTTTGCCAGCCACTGCTGCGGCGTTCTTGTCTCCTGCCGCCAATCTTGCCGCATCGGCATTGCTTGCCGCATTGATCCGGGCTTCGCCCGACAAATGCGGCAGATTAGTATTAAGCCATTCATGGCACTGAGAGAATGACTGAGGATGAGAGTAAATTTTGTCAATGCTCGCAAGATCGGCATGCCGTGCGAGCAGAAGCTGATGTATCGGCAGTTTTATTTCACCGCACACCTTTAATGGGGTTTGCAGCAGCAAATCGAGTGATCTGCCGACGGCGCCTTCGGTGGAATTCTCTACCGGCACAACCCCATACCCGGCAACGCCCGCTTCCACCTTACGGAATACATCATCTATCGAGCCGCACGCCAGGGTTGTCACCACACTGCCGAAGCGCTTCAATGCGGCTTCTTCCGAAAAAGTCCCTCGCGGGCCGAGGTATGCGACCGTCAAGGGTTCTTCCATGGAACGGCAGAGCGACATGATTTCAGTAAATAACCGCGCAATGTGTTCATTGGTCAGCGGCCCGGGATTCAATTCGCATAGCCGCGCCAGTACCTGTGCTTCGCGTTCGGGACGATAGGCCGTGCCATGCTTGATTTTCCCGATCTCCTGCGCAAGGCCGGCGCGCGCGCTCATCAATTCGAGCAGTTCGCTGTCAATCGCATCTATCTTGTCGCGCAGCTGTTTGAGTGGGACGGTCATCGCGGATGAGTTTTTCCGGGCTATTCAGGCAGCCAGGATTGGAAGGTAGCGCACCATCAATACGCCATGGATTGCCGCAATTTCGGCTATCGTTTTTTCTGGTACCGGGCTATCCACATCGACCAGGGTATAGGCCATTTCGCCACGGGATTTATTGCCCATATTGTGAATATTAAGCCCTGCCTTGGCCATGTTGGTGGAGATCTGTCCCAGCATATTGGGTACATTGGAGTTGGCTACCGCCAAGCGGTAAGGAGATCCTCTCTCCATCGTGATATTGGGGAAATTGACCGCATTCGTGATGTTGCCGCTTTCAAGATAATCTATTAGCTGGTTCACCACCATTACCGCACAATTTTCTTCCGCTTCCAGGGTGGACGCTCCCAGGTGTGGGAGTGTGATTACCGCCGGGTGGTGCTGAAATATACGGCTGGGAAAATCGCACACATAATATTTTATCTTGCCGGTCTCGATCCCCGTCAATACCGCATTTTCATCAACAATGCCATCGCGGGAAAAATTGAGCAGAATCGCGCCTTTCCTCACGTTCTGCACAAGTTCGTGATTAATCAGGCCGCGTGTTGCCTCCAGTAATGGCACATGCAAAGTTATAAAATCGCTATGGTGCAGCAGACCCTCGATATTTTCAGCTCTTTTGACCTCTGCGGACAGGTTCCAGGCTGCGTCCACCGTAATTTCCGGATCGTAGCCAATTACTTTCATGCCCAGCCGAATCGCCGAATCGGCTACCAGCCTTCCTACAGCGCCCAACCCGATAATGCCCAGGGTGCGCCCCGGCAATTCAATTCCAGAAAAATATTTCTTGCCGTCTTCAGCTAATTTGTGCAGCGTAGCATTATCCCCCTGCAAGTCCTCAGTGAAGCGAATTGCCGGGATCAAGTTGCGTGATGCCATCAATAAGCCAGCCAGCACCAATTCCTTTACCGCGTTGGCATTTGCACCCGGTGCATTGAAAACCGGCACACCGCGCAGGTTCATGTCTTTAACAGGAACATTATTCGTACCGGCACCTGCTCGGCCTATTGCTTTCACGCTGCCCGGAATATTCATTTGCAGCATATTGTGCGAACGAACCAGGATCGCATCGGGCTCGGCCATATCATTCCCCACCACGTAATGGCTGGCGGTAAAATGCTTCAGACCCAACGTTGAGATCTGATTGAGGGTGAGTATCCGGAAAATCTTGTGTGCGCGTTCAGGCATGGTTACCTGCAAATTCCTTCATGAATTCCACTAGCGCCGTCACACCCTCAAGCGGCATGGCGTTATATATCGAAGCACGCATTCCCCCTACCGAGCGATGTCCCTTCAATTGGATGAGGCCGCGTGTTTTGGCCTGTTTCAGAAACTCCTCATCCAGTACCGGATCTTTCAGTGTGAAAGGAACGTTCATGCGTGAGCGATCGGGCTTCGCGACTGGGCAGCGATAAAAATCGGTGGTATCGAACAAGTCATACAACAGCGCGGCTTTGGCGATGTTAATTTTCTCCATTGCTGCCAACCCGCCCTTTTTCTTTAACCACTTGAATACCAGCCCGGCGACATACATGGGATAGGTTGGCGGCGTGTTATACATGGAATCATTATCAGCATGTATTTTGTAGTCAAGCATGGTCGGAGTGCCCGGCACGGTTGTGCCCAGCAAGTCCTCCCGCACGATGACAACGGTCAATCCTGCGGGGCCCATATTTTTTTGTGCGCCGGCATAAATCAACCCGAACCGGGTAATATCCAGTGGGCGGGACATGAAGGTGGAAGAAATGTCCGCTACCAGCGGCATATCTCCATTCAGCTGCGTGAGATCCGGGATCCAGTTGAATTCCACCCCGCCGATCGTCTCATTGGGCGTGTAGTGCAGATACGCGGCGTCCGGATCCACCTTCCAGACAGCTTGCGGCGGCACATACGTGAAATTCGCATCTTCGGATGAGGCCGCTATATTCACACCGCCGTATTTCCTTGCTTCCTTGATGGCTTTTTTTGACCACTCGCCGGTGTTGACGTAGTCGGCGCTTTTCCTGCCGCGCAGCAGATTCATCGGCACCATGGCAAACTGGCTGGAAGCGCCACCGGACAGGAATAGAACCTTGTAATTGCCCGGGATGCCCACCAGCTCGCGCAAATCGGCTTCGACCGTTGCGGCAATGGACATGAATTCCCTGCCACGATGGCTCATCTCCATTACCGACATGCCGCTGCCTTGCCAGTCGAGCATTTCGTCGCGAGCCTGTTGCAACACTTCTGCCGGCAATACCGCGGGGCCTGCGCTGAAGTTGAATATACGTTCCATTAGTATCTCTTATTCCTCGTCGGTTTCAACCACTCTCTCCAGTCCGGCGAGCTTCTCGCCGTCGTCCAGGTTGATCAGGGTCACTCCCTGCGTGGCGCGGCTCATCTCGCGAACTTCCTTGACGCGCGTGCGGATCAACACCCCCCCGGTGGTGATAAGCATGATTTCGTCATCTTGCCTGACCAGCTTCGCCGCAACGACTTTGCCGTTGCGTTGACTGGTCTTGATTGCAATCATGCCCTGGCTGCCGCGGCCATGACGGGTGTATTCGCTGATCGGGGTGCGTTTACCATAGCCGTTTTGCGTGGCGGTCAGAACTGCCAGCTCTTCGCTCTCGGCCACCAGCAGGGAGATAACTTTCTGCCCCTTGCCCAGTTTCATTCCACGCACCCCTCGGGCGCCGCGCCCCATCGGGCGCACATCATTCTCATCGAAACGCACCGCTTTTCCGCTATCGGAAAACAGCATCACATCATGTTTGCCTTCAGTCAACGCGACGCCGATCAGATAATCATCTTCATCCAGGCCTACCGCGATGATACCGCTGGTGCGAGGACGGGAAAACTCCGACAGCGGGGTTTTTTTCACCGTGCCGAAAGAAGTGGCCATGAATATATAGCGGTTTTCGTCAAACTCCTTAACCGGGAGAATAGCATTGATTTTCTCGCCTTCCTCCAATTGCACCAAGTTGACGATGGGCTTGCCGCGCGAGGCGCGGCCCCCTTGGGGCACCGCATAAACCTTGATCCAGTACACTCGTCCGCGGCTGGAAAAGCACAGGATATAGTCATGGGTGTTGGCGATGAATAGATTGTCGATGAAATCATCTTCTTTTGTGCCGGTCGCCTGTTTTCCTCGCCCCCCGCGTTTCTGCGCGCGATAGTCATCGAGCGGCTGCGATTTGATATAACCGCTATGCGACAGCGTCACGACCACATCCGCAGATGCGATCAGGTCTTCCATACTCAAATCCTGGGTATTGATGACAATTTCACTGCGGCGTTTGTCTCCAAACTGCTGTTTGATGAAAAGAAGCTCTTCCGTGATCATGGCTGTAATGCGATCCGGCTTGGACAGGATATCGAGGAGGTCGGCGATCCTGTTCATTACCTCCTTATATTCGCCAACGATCTTATCCTGTTCCAGGCCAGTCAGTCGTTGCAGCCTTAATTCCAGGATCGCTTGCGCTTGCGCATCGGACAGGCGATAGCCGTCCCTGGCCAATCCGAATTCAGGAGGCAACCCCTCAGGGCGGAAAGCTTGAGTGTCAACGCCGGCGCGAGCAAGCATCTCCTCCACCAGAGCGGAGCGCCATACTTTCGACATCAGGGAATCTTTTGCAATCGCGGGAGTCGGAGCTGCCTTGATCAGGGCTATCACTTCATCTACATTGGAAAGCGCTACCGCCAAGCCTTCCAGCAGATGCCCGCGATCACGCGCCTTCCTTAGCTCAAACCCCGTGCGCCGCGTTACCACTTCGCGACGGTGGCGGAGGAATGCGTCTAGCATTTGCTTCAAATTCAGCAGGCGCGGCTGCCCGTCCAGCAGGGCGACCATATTCATACCAAAGGTATCCTGCATCTGTGTTTCTTTATACAGATTATTCAGCGTCACTTCGGGCACTTCTCCGCGCCTGAGCTCGATCACGACGCGCATCCCGGACTTATCGGATTCGTCGCGCAAGTCGGAAATGCCCTCGATCTTCTTGTCGCGGACCAGTTCACCGATGCGGATCAATAAATTAGCCTTGTTTACCTGGTACGGCAGCTCGTCAATGATGATGCTCTGGCGGCTGCCTTTTTCCATATCCTCAAAATGAGTGCGCGCGCGCATTACCACGCGTCCGCGTCCGGTGCGATAGCCTTCTTTTACGCCAGCGACGCCATATATAATGCCGGCGGTCGGAAAATCGGGTGCCGGAATGATTTCGATCAGTTCTTCAATGCCGGTTTCGGGATTTTTCAGCAGGGCGAGGCACGCGTCCACCACTTCGTTCAGATTATGCGGCGGAATATTGGTCGCCATGCCAACCGCGATGCCCGAAGAGCCGTTGATGAGCAGATTGGGGATTTTCGCAGGCAGAATCAGTGGCTCTTTTTCGGAACCGTCGTAATTCGGGCCGAAATCCACTGTTTCCTTGTCGAGATCCGCCAATAGCTCATGGGCGATGCGCGACATGCGGATTTCGGTGTAGCGCATGGCTGCCGCGTTGTCGCCATCCACCGAACCAAAGTTGCCCTGGCCATCCACCAGCATGTAACGCAGCGAAAAATTTTGTGCCATGCGCACGATGGTGTCATACACGGCAGTATCGCCGTGTGGATGATATTTGCCGATTACATCGCCGACGATGCGCGCGGATTTTTTATACGGACGGTTCCAGTCGTTCGAGAGCTCGTGCATGGCGAA
>Ga0070714_100001920_pt1 | contig 15175 bp, 7 predicted proteins | sample LARL83metaG_FD_65450 | JGI IMG/M metagenome (GOLD analysis project Ga0070714, IMG submission 65450) | Corn, switchgrass and miscanthus rhizosphere microbial communities from Kellogg Biological Station, Michigan, USA - LAR L8-3 metaG | ecosystem: Host-associated > Plants > Roots > Rhizosphere ...
CGATAGCGACGTCGACCATGACCGCGCCCTTCTTCATCCCGCGCAGCATATCGCGACGGACCAGTTTGGGAGCCGAAGCGCCCGGAATCAGCACCGCCCCCACTACCAGATCGGCGACGTGCAAGGTCTCGCGGATGGTGAAGCTGTTGGATGCCAAGGTCACGATCTGGCTGCTGTAGATATCATCGAGCTCGCGCAAGCGATCGAGATTGCGATCGATGATGGTGACGTGCGCGCCCAGCCCGATGGCCATTTTGGCTGAGTTGTGGCCGACCACCCCGCCGCCCAGGATCAGCACGTTGGCGGGCGCCACGCCGGGAACACCGCCGAGCAGAATACCGCGGCCGCCATTGGGCGCCTCCAGGTACTGTGCGCCGACCTGTACCGCCATTCGTCCGGCCACCTCGCTCATGGGAGTGAGCAACGGCAGCGATCCATCGGTTTCGCGAATGGTCTCGTAGGCCACCGAGTTCACCTTGGTCTCCACCAGCTCTTTCGTTAGCTCGGGCAGAGGCGCCAGATGCAGATAGGTGAACAGTATTAGTCCAGGACGAAAATACCGATACTCGGATAGCTGCGGCTCCTTGACCTTGACGACCAGATCCGCTTTCTTCCAGACTTCCGCAGCGGGCAGGATTTCGGCGCCGGCGCTTTGATAGTCCTGATCGGGAATCGAGCTTCCGAGGCCCGCATTAGTTTCCACCAGCACGCGATGGCCAGCTTCGCGCAAGGCGGTCACACCGCTCGGAACCAGACCAACGCGTCTTTCTTGATCTTTGATTTCCTTCGGAACGCCGACGATCATTGTTGAGGGGCGGCGTGAGCAGGTTGTGCCGCCGATTGCGCGCTCAGCCGCTTCGGACCCAGACCGAGAGCAATCAGCGATAGCGACCCCAGCTTGCCGTCGGGCGTGAGATTTTGGTCAGATTGAAAACGCTTGAGAGCCTCTACCGAGTCGGGACCCCAGGCGCCGTTCGGCTCTCCGGAATAATAGCCTTTGCTAGCCAGTGCCTGCTGGATCTGCTGATAGCGGTCTTTAGTGGGCGCGAGTTGGCGGGGCGCTGAGGCTCTCCGCACCGTCGTCTTCTTGCCTTTGGTAGTCTTGCTGGCCGCGGTACGCGACTTCGGTGTGGTTTTTACTGCCGTGGTCTTAGCTGGGGTCTTACCCGGGGCCGAGACTGTATGGGTCCGCTTTTTGGCGGTCTTTTTCTTGGTGGTGGCAGTGGTCGCGGCGTTCGTTAGACACACCGCAGCACACAGGGCTACGCCCAACAAGATCGCTTTGTTCACCAAATCTCATTCTACCCAATTAGGGTGCGGGCGAGGGATTCGGCGATAGCCTCGGCGATCTTCTTGCCGTGGAAGCGCCCATTTTCAATGAAAATCTCGTTCGTATGCATCCCGGCGACGATCACACCAGCGAGGAAGATGCCGGGCCGATCGCTTTCGAGCGTATCCGGATTGGTCCTGGGGCGCTGGCTGGCCGGATCGAGCCGGATGCCCAGCGAGCCCAGAAATTCGAGATCGGGCCGGTAACCAATCATGGCGAAAACGAAATCGTTCTTTAGCGTGACTGGGCCGTCGGGAGTATCCAGCAGCACGGACTTAGGATGAATCTCTAGCAGACGCGACTTGAAATACGCCTGGATTTCTCCGTTCTTGAGGCGATTTTCGATATTGGGTTTGATCCAGTATTTGACGCGGTCGGAGATCCAAGCGCCGCGATGGACCATCGTCACCCGCGCGCCGGTCCAATGCAATTCCAACGCTGCGATGGCGGCGGAGTTCTTAGCGCCCACCACGATTACGTCATGGTTGTAATACGGGTGAGGCTCTTTGTAGTAGTGAATCACCTTGTCGAGCTGCTCGCCGGGCACGTCGAGCATATTAGGTAAATCGTAATAGCCGGTGGCCAAGACGATTTTGCTCGCGGCGTATTCAGCCTTGCTGGTGTGGACACGGAAGTCGCGATCGCCGCCTTCGATCTTCAGCACGCGCTCGTATTGATGAACATCGAGCTGGTAATGCTCGGCCGCGCGCCGGTAATATTTCAACGCCTCGGTACGGCCCGGCTTCTCGTTGAGCGAGGTCATGGGCAGGCCGCCGATTTCGAGCAGCTCCGGCGTGGTGAAGAAGACCATGTGGGTCGGGTAGTTGTAAAGGGAATTGACGACGCAACCCTTATCGAGCAGAATTGAGCTGACCCCACGCTGCTTCAATTCGATGCCGCAGGCCAAGCCCGTGGGCCCTGCGCCTACTACGACCGCGTCGTACTTCTGCACCATCAGAGCATCCCTTCCACCGCGGTATAGACTTGCGCCAACGCGCCTGGCAACGCGGATGGATCTTTCCCGCCGGCTTCAGCCATGTCGGGACGACCGCCGCCCTTGCCTCCCACGGCTTGCGCGACTGCACCGGCCAGTTTTCCAGCGTGGACCTTGGAAGTGAGATCCTTGGTCACTCCGGAGACGATGGACACGTTGGAGTCTTCAGACGAAGCGAGCACTACCACGATACTCTTCCACTTGACGCGTAATGAATCGACCATGGTTCGCAACTGATCGCGATCCATACCGGGCACTTGAGCAGCGAGCACTTTGACGCCCTTGATGTCCTTTACGTTCGATTCGAGTCCAGCGACTTCAGCGCGCGCGAGCTTTTCCTTCATCTGCTCGAGTCGCTTCTCCAAAGTTCTTTTCTCTTCGGCCAGTTTCTCCTGCGCCTCGCGGGAGACGCGAGCCTCATCCTGGAATTTATGCAGGATCGCATCGCCGGTGATCGCCTCCAGGCGCCGGACGCCGGCTGAGATGCTGCCTTCGTAGACGATCTTGCATAGGCCGATGTCACCGGTGCGGTGAACGTGCGTGCCGCCACACAGCTCCTTGCTGAAGCCTTCGACGGAGACAACTCTCACCTTATCACCGTATTTCTCGCCGAACAACGCCATTGCGCCGGTAGTTAACGCCTGATCGAGGTCCATTATATTGGTTTTAACCTCGATATTCTTCAATATTTCTTCGTTGGCGAGTTTTTCTATTTCCGCCAGCTCCTCCGGGTCGGTGGCGGCGTAGTGGGTGAAATCAAAACGCAGCCGGCCGGGATCGACGATGCTGCCGGCTTGTTTGACGTGGGTTCCGAGAACCTTGCGCAGGGCCGCGTGAAGCAGATGCGTGGCGGTGTGGTTGCGCATAGTAGCGTGACGTAAGTCGGGGTTGATGCGGGCGATGATCTTGTCGCCCTTCTTCAGGGTGGAAGCATCTGCGACGCGATGAAGGGTTATTCCAGGCGCGGGAGAGATGGCGGTATCAACAGGCACGACGTCGCCAGTTTCGGCGGAAATCAGAGTGCCCTTATCGCCTACCTGGCCTCCGGACTCGGAATAAAACGGCGTACGGTCGAGGATAATTCCGTCATCGAGCACGGCAACGACGGTGGCCGGGGACTCGAGCGTGTCGCGGCCAATGAATTCGGTCCTAGGCAAGGTTTGATAAACCGGATTGGTCTGGGTTTTATCCGCGCCCTTCCAACTGGCGCGGGCACGGGTGCGCTGCTTCTCCATCTCGGCCTGGAATCCAGCAACGTCGGTCGAAGTCCCGTACTGACGCGCCATGTCTTCCTGCTCGTCCAGAGCGAGCCCGAAGGTGTCATACAACTTGAACGACACTTCGCCGGGGATAACGCCGCCCTTCTTGGCTTCGGCTTGAAACATCCGCTCCGCGATCTGGAAAGTGGTCGCATAGCGGTGCTCTTCGTCCTTCACCACGCGCGCGACACGCTGAACGCTCTCCATCAGCTCCGGATAGCCGGGCTTCATCAGCTCGGCTACGAATCCGGCGAGCTCAAACAGGTAGGGTTCCTGGCGGCCGATCATCCGGGCGTTGCGAATGGCACGGCGCATGATCTTGCGCAGCACGTAGCCGCGTCCCTCATTGGATGGCAGTATGCCGTCGTGGATCAAGAATGTGGTGGCGCGGACATGGTCGGCATTGATGCGTAGAGCGACGTCGTTGCGCTCGTCTTCCCCATATGTCACGCCGATCAGCTCGGCCGCGCGATCGATTATCGGCCGCAGCAGATCCGTATCGTAGTTCGACAGCTTGCCTTGCAGGACGCAGGCGGTGCGCTCCAGGCCCATTCCGGTATCGATGGAAGGGCGGGGCAGCGGGGTCATTTTGCCGTCGGCGGAACGGTCGAACTGCATGAACACCAGGTTCCAAATCTCGACGAAGCGATCGGCGGGATTGGCAGGGAACTCGCCGGGTCCAGCTTCGGGGCCGAAGTCGTAGTAGATCTCTGAGCATGGACCACAGGGGCCGGTGTCGCCCATCTGCCAGAAGTTGTCGGCTTCGTCCATGCGGAAGATGCGATCCTTCGGCACGAACTTCTGCCAGAGTTGCTCGGCATCGTCATCTTCGCGGAATACCGTGATGTAGAGGCGCTCCTTTGGCATCGCAAATTCGCGGGTGACCAGATCCCAGGCGAAGGCGATGGCGTCTTTCTTGAAATAGTCACCGAAAGAAAAGTTTCCAAGCATCTCGAAAAAGGTATGATGGCGGCGCGTGTAGCCGACGTTGTCGAGATCGTTGTGCTTGCCGCCGGCACGCACGCACTTCTGCGCGGTCACGGCGCGATTGTAGTCCCGCTTTTCGACGCCCGTGAATATGTCCTTAAACTGATTCATCCCGGCGTTGGCGAACAGCAACGTGGGGTCGTTGGCCGGAACCAGCGAGGAGCTGCGAACGATTTTGTGACCTTGCGCCGCGAAGTAGTCGAGAAACTTCTGGCGGATCTCATTTCCTGTCATGTACTTCTATTTTGACAGGTGTGACCACCGCTTGCTAACGCGCGCGGTTCAGTAACACGCGCGCGGCTCGGAGTCGGTTCTTTGCTTAAGCGATCAGCTCAGGGCTGGTCTAAAATTCGTACCGCGCGCTGAATTGGAAAACGCGTGGTGTTCCTAACGTCGACGTGTACTGCCCGAATCGGGCCGGATTCAGGATGCTGAGATTGATCGTAGCGGGATCGAACCGCACTGAGTTCGAGATGTTAAACGCCTCCGCGCGAATCTGGATGGAGTGTTGCTGGTCGTGGATAGTGTACAGGTTGAACCGCTTTCCCAGACCAAGATCAATACTAAAGGGGCCTTGACCGCGAATTCCATTGCGTTGGCCCGAATCACCAGCCAGCGGGAGAGAATAGGCTGCCATGGCAGCGGCCGGGTTAGCAAAGATGTTTGGACCTGACTTGCCCGACTGTGTTGGCGCTGGCCCGTTGCTGGTGGTTTGGGGCGCCGGGACGGCTCCAGTCTGAATAGCGTAGGAACCGACCTGCCAATTGGTCGGCCAAACACCGGCGGCACCCACTCCGATTGGAAAGCCGCTTCCATTGCGGAATAGACCGTTCAGGGCCCAACCGCCGATGATTCCATCCACTAAACGGTTGGCATTCCCAGCGAACTTCTTGCCTTTTCCAAACGGCAATTCTGCGACCCAGAATGCGCTGAAGACGTGCTGCTCGTCGTAATCGGAGACAGCCTTCATATCGTTCGTGAACCAGGAATTGATGATGGACGTGCTATTGATCTGCGAAGCGGGTCCACCGGAGGTCAGTTGGTTATTTTCCGGAATCGAGGCCAGATCGATCGATTTGGAATAAGTGTAGTTGAAGTCGAATTGGAAGCCGGCGCTAAAGCGTTTGCGAAGCGTCCACTGCATGGCGTGATAGTGGCCGGAGCCGAGCGAGCGGAGCGCGGCGAGAGAACCATATTGGCTGCTGAAGATAGCGTTGGGACCATAGATGCTGCACTTGGCTCCGCTGCAATCCTCATCCATGGCATCCAGCGCGGTGGTGTAGTCTCCACCCTGAGCCCGGTAGAGATTGTAAATGGCTTGGGTGGCGGTCAATGAGCTGGTCGCCCATCCTGGCCACAGGTTCTCGAAATAGGGAATCTTCGCAACTTGCCCCGTCGGCACGCCCTGGTTGATCATGCTTGTCAGCTGGCCGGCGGCCTGCCGATAGGAGACTCCGGATTTCGGATCGACTAAGTTGGTTGGCATGGCCAAGTCGTCTTTAACTAGCGAGCGGCGGGACAGGCGTCCAATGTATGCGCCTTGGATCATGAAGCCGTGACCGAGTTCGCGCTGAATGCTGAAGTCAAGATTCATGGTGTAGGGAGCCTTCAGTTTGTCATCGATACTGTTAGTGATGGCGAACAAGTCAGGGTAGGTCTGTGGGAACGTGCTTTTGGCGGGCGCGCCGGGGAAGAACTGGCTGCTGAATGGCACGTTGTAGAAGCCGGTGAATCGGGGGTAGGTTGAAGATGAGGCGTTCGCCGGGTTGGTCAATAGACTGGAGAAACCCAGCGCGGTCGAGTCAAAGCTAGTAATGAGCGACTGTCCGAACAGATCGTAATAGATTCCGGCGCCGGCTCGGATAGACGATCGTCCCGGTCCTCCAAAGAAGAATTTGCTCAGCCCGCCTTCGGCTTTGGGGGAGTAAGCCAGCGATAAGCGCGGTGCGAAATCGTGTTGGAACGGATAGAGGTCGCGACCGGTTTTGCTGGCGAGATCGTACTGAACCAGAGGCGCAAGCGATTGTGGCTTGCCTTGACCCGCCAGGACTCCGCGCATGTTGAACCAGTCTTCCAGGGACGGGACGGAGCTGATTTGGTAGCCCTGGGCTTCACTCACGGGCGTAAACAACGACATCCGCAAACCGGCGGTGATGGTCAGCCGGGAGGTTGCTTTCCAGGTATCCTGCACGTACAGTTCGTATTCTGACTCCTGGAATTTTCGCTTAATGACAGATCCTTCCGGGAGAAGGTTGCCTTGCAGATCATAGTTGGCTTGGCGGTCCAATTGGGGCAGAAGGCCTAGCAGGTTCGAAAATTGCCGTTTGTAGACAGTGGTGTTAGCAGCGTCGGGGGCAACGAATTCACCGCCGCTGCCGGCCAGGTAACTGGAATTGCCAAAGGCGTCACTAAACGAGTTTCTCTGGTTGTTGCGACTATTGTGGACGAGACGGATAACACCGCCAAAAGCGACCGTGTGCGCGCCTTTTACCCAGGAAAGATCTTCGCTGAACTGATGGACCGGGATTATGCGAGCCAATCCCCTGGCGTTGTTCCCAACGGGGTAAAGAGAGCTGAGATCGCGGAATGTCGAGGCGGCGGTGGTCTGTACGCCCGTATTTTCGGCGCCCTGGCGGGTATAGCCATAGTGGAAATTACTGACCAGGTTCGGGCTTAAAATGGCCGTGTAACCAATGACGTATCCCTTGTTATTGGAGAGAAACACGCTCGAATTCGGCTGGCCGGGAAATTGTGGCAAGCCATTGGCGTAACGATCGTTTTGTAAATTCCCTCGCCAGAAAAGCATGTGATTGCCATTGTTGGTGAGTTTGTAATCGATCCTGGCAATATACGTATTCCAGTCGAGCGGCGTCGATGCATTAAAAACGTACCCTGAGGTGTTGAGCGAATCGCCGGCTGCCGCGCTGTTGGCATGGGGGTATTGTTGGAAAAGGGACAGGACAGCCGGGTTCTCTCCGATTCCTCGAGGATCGAGAGCCTTCACTTGATCGGGAGTCAGCTGACCGATGGTACCGTCTTTCCTGGTGTAGTTGAAGATACCGTTGCGGAAATTGTCAGTCGGAACCGTTCGCGTCTGGCCAACCGACGAATTCAAAGTCTCGCTGCGGTCTTTGCGCGCTTCCCAATTCAAGAAGAAGAACAGACGGTCCTTCTTGGCCGGCCCGCCGAGTGAGACGCCGTAGACATTGCGATTCAATTTGGCTCTGGACAATCCCGCGGCGTTTGCGAAGAAATCGTTCGCGCTGGTGTCCGTGTTGCGCAGATATTCATAGAGCGAGCCGTGGAGCGTGTTGGTGCCGCTCTTGGTGACTAGCGAGACCTGAGCGCCGGATGTACGGCCGAAGTCGGCGCCGGCGTTGGTGGTGATGGTGCGGAATTCCTGCACCGAATCGAGCGTCACGCGGAGAACGCTGGTGAAGGGCGACCGATTTTGTTGATCGTTGACATCCATACCGTCGAGGGTGACATTCGCCTGATCGCTCTTGCCGCCATTCACGGTGCCGCTGCGGTAGTCCGGCTGCTGCGCGGGGTCGGGTTCGCGGATGTAAGTGACGCCCGGCTGAAGAGCCAGAAGTCCGACTACGTTTCGACCTTCAAACGGCAATTGGGTGATAGGCCTGTCACTGATCGCATTGCCGATAGACGCGTCCGTTGTATTGACCTGGATGGCTTCACCAGTGACGGAGACGGTTGTGGCCACGGTCCCGATCTTTTCAAAAACGATGGGGACTGAGGCCGGGGAGTTGACCAACAGGCGGATGTCATTCACCACGACGTCGTTGAAACCGGAGGCGGTAGCCTTTAACTTGTAACGTCCCGGTTGCACCTGCGGGAACGAATATCGGCCTTGTGGGTCGGAAACGTCATCGCGCTGCGCATCGGTATCAACGTTGACCAGCGTCAACTTGGCGCCTGGGACCACCGCACCACTAGGATCTGTGACGACTCCTGAGAGCGATGTAAGCGCTTGTCCATTAAGCGCTAATACGGACAGCGCGTAGACAGAAATCCAGAGCAGCAGCTTTCGCATGACAATTTCCCCTTTTCCCCTAAACTAAACCAACAGTTGCTCATCATTTTTTATCAGATTCCCCGTGTCGAGTCAATGACGCTTTTAACATTCCACACCTTCAACGTGGTGGCAGGCCCGAATTGGAGAACTTGGCGAAACCAAGTAATCTAGAAGTGTAGTGTCCACCGACGTCGTCCCTGCCACTGGTCTGGTCGAGCAACTGTACGCACAGCTTGAGGAGAAAGTGCGTTTGCTCCGGCCCAAAGACGACCTGGCGCAGCTCGAAAAGGCTTACCGCATGGCCGCGGAAGCTCATAAGGACCAGGTTCGTGAATCAGGCGAGCCTTACCTGGTCCATCCGCTGAATGTCACGCTGATCCTGGCCGACATGCAGATGGATATGGTCTGCTTACAAACCGGCCTGCTGCACGACATCGTTGAAGACACCAAGGTCACGATCGATCAGATCCGGAAGACGTTCGGCGAAGAAGTGGGGCGCTGCGTGGATGGCGTTACCAAGCTGAGCAAACTGCATCTCTACTCGCGCGAGGAGCGCCAGGCCGAGAGCGTCCGCAAGATGCTGCTCGCGATGGTGAACGATATTCGCGTGATCATCGTCAAGTTGGCCGACCGGCTGCATAACATGCGGACCTTGAAGTACCTGCCCCGGGAGCGGCAGGAGCGCATCGCGCAGGAGACCATCGAGATCTACGCGCCCATCGCGCATCGGCTGGGGATGGGCAAAGTGCGCGGGGAGCTCGAGGATTTGTCGTTTCAGTATCTGGAGCCCGACGCGTCCGCCGAACTGATCAAAGAAATCGGGTCGCAGCATCAGCAGAACGAAGAGTTCCTCAGCAAGATGAAGCACGAGGTGGAGGTGAATCTCCGCCGCGAGAACATCCCGGCCCGCGTGGAAGGCCGCATCAAACGCGCCTACTCGGTGTATCAGAAGATGAAGCGCCAGAAGATCGGGATCGATCAGGTGTATGACCTTCTCGCGCTGCGTATCGTCACCGATTCGGTGAAGAACTGCTATGCCGCGCTGGGTGTGATTCACAATGAGTGGCATCCGATTCCGGGCCGCATCAAGGATTTCATCGCCATTCCGCGCCCGAATCTGTATCAATCGCTGCACACGTCGGTGATCGGACCGGGCGGGCGCTCTTGCGAAGTACAGATCCGCACGGAAGAGATGCATCGCCTGGCGGAGGAGGGAATCGCCGCGCACTGGAAATACAAGGAGGGCAGGAAGGGGCCGGGGCAGGAGGATCAGCGCATCGTCTGGCTTCGCCAACTCGTGGAGTGGCAGAAGGAGATGCACGATCCTGGCGAGTTCATGTCCACTTTGAAAGTGGATCTGTACCCGGAGGAAGTCTACGCCTTCACGCCCATGGGCAAAGTAATCGTGCTGCCGCGCGACGCCACTCCCATCGACTTTGCCTATAGCGTTCACAGCGACGTCGGCAACACGTGCGTCGGCGCGAAAGTGAACGGGCGCATCGTTCCGCTGAAGTACAACCTTAAGAACGGCGATGTGGTGGAGATCCTGACCCAGGCGGGACATCTGCCGAGCAAAGACTGGCTGGCGCTAGCGAAGACTTCTCGCGCGCGCAACAAAATCAAGCACGTCATTAACACCACCGAGCGCGTCAAGGCGATCGAGATCGGCCAGAAATATCTGGAACGCGAAGCCCGGCGGCTCAGCGTGCAACTGGGGAAAATCACGAAAGCCGATCTGGAGCGCGTCGCGGGCGAATACGGGCACAGCAAGATCGAGGATCTCTACGCGGCGTTAGGCTACGGCAAGTTCTCCGCTCGCCAGGTCCTGCAAAAGCTGGCGCCTGAACAAGTGGAACTGCCGCTGGCTGAAACTCCCAAGCCTGCTCCGGCTGTGAGCGCGCCGCCGACCGGCGACACCGGCGACCTGGTGATCAAGGTCAAGGGCGTCGACGACCTGTTGGTTTATCGCGCGAAGTGCTGCAATCCGATCCGGGGCGAAGGCATCGTCGGCTATGTGACGCGCGGCAAGGGGATCGCGGTGCATTCGACGAATTGCCCGAACGTCCAGAACCTGATGTACGAAGTGGAGCGCAAGATCGACGTCGAGTGGGCGCGCGCCGCCACCGAAACTTTCCCGGTCAGGCTGATGATTTACACCGATGACCGGCCGGGAATGCTGAATCAGCTCACGTCGGTGTTGTTCGCCGAACAAAGCAATATCCGCAGTCTGGAGGCGAGTTCGGATGCCAAGCACGGCGTAGATGGCGCCATGATCGACGTGACGGCCGAGATACGGGATAAGAAGCAACTGGAGCGCGTAGTCAGCGCCGTCCGGCGAATTTCCGGAGTCCGCGACATCGAACGTACGCAGTAAAAGAACCGCATGATTGAAACTCAAACCGAGCCGGAACACATCGCGATCTCGAAATCGAAGGGCATCCAGATCGATTGGAAGGATGGTCATCACAGTACCTACCAGCTCGGCTACCTGCGCGATGAATGTCCTTGCGCCACCTGCACCGGCGCGCATGGAACTGAACCCCAGAAGAGTGATTATTCGAAGCCCAAGGCCGACCCGTTCCAGATGTTCACGCCCACGCTCAAGATGCTGCACGTCGAGCAAGTGGGGCACTATGCCATCAAGATCGATTGGAGCGACGGTCACAACACCGGCATTTACTCCTTCGAGCATCTGCGGAAGATTTGCCCCTGCGCGGAATGCAAGCTCATTCGTAGCGCAGAGCCGTAATTGGATCAACCCGCGTCGCCCGGCGCGCTGGAATGTAAGCAGCGATGATCGCGACCGCGCTGAGTAAGGCGATCGCACCGGCGACCGTTACCGGGTCGCTCACGCCAATTCCAAACAACAAGCTGCTTAACGCGCGGCCGAGTGCAAGCGACGCAATGACGCCCGCGCCCAGGCCGAGGACCACAGGCGGCAGACTCTGGCGTAGCACCAGGGTCCGGATGCCGCTCGATGAAGCTCCGAGCGCCAGTCGAATTCCCATCTCGTTGGTGCGCTGCGCAACGGAGTAAGAAACCACTCCATAGATTCCGAGGCTCGCGAGCAGCAAGGCCGTCAGGCCGAACAGGAGGACCAGGGTCATCTGGAACCTGCGCTGCGCAACCGACTCAGCTACGATCTCATCCATCGTGCGGAAGGCCGGCACGGGAAGCTCAGGATCGACGGCACCAATCGCCGCCCGAATATCCGAAGACGCGGCCAGAGGCGGCATCTCCGTTCTGACTGCCAATGAGACTTGATTGAAATTCCGCTGCCAGTACGGCAGGTAGACGGTCGGCGAAGGAGCCTTGTTCAAGCTGACGCCGCGAACGTCGCCCGCCACGCCGACCACTTCATTCAGCGGCGATTGGTCGCCACCAACATGGAAGCGCTTGCCCAGCGGATTCTGGCCGGGCCAAAGGCGCTCGGCTGTGAGGGGAGAGACTAAGGCGACATTGCGGCCTTGGTCTGCGTCGCTGAAGAATCGTCCGGCGCGCAAAGGAATTCCGAGCGTACGAAAATAATCCGGATTGACTTGCCGGACATCGGCCAGCGGCCGCTCCATCAGAGGCAGCTTTGTTCCCTCAGGCGCGATCAGGTTATTTCCACCCTCGCCGGCAAGTGGAAGCATGTTCGAAACGCCGGCCGATATCACACCGGGCAACACTTTTGCGCGATCGACCAGTGCCTGGAGAAATGCCGCGCGCTTCTCACGGTCGGGATAGCGGCTGCTGGGCAAGTTCACGGTGACCGTGACGATCCGCTGAGTTTCAAAGCCGCGGTCGACGTTGAGAAGCTTGAAGAAGCTGTGCAGGAGCAATCCACCGGCGACCAGACATGTCGCGCTCAGGCCGACCTCGAGCGTTACCAGCAGCGAACGAAGCCGCCCCGTACCGTGGCCGGCGGTAGCTCCTCGCGCACCGGAGCGCATGGCGTCCTGCGGATCGGCCTTTGCAAACCTCCACGCCGGAAGAAGACCGAACAGCAGCCCCGCCAGGATCGAGACTCCCGTAGTGAACAGGAGCACGCGCGCGTCCAAATGAATCTCGTCCAAGCGCGGAAGGTCGATCGGCGCGGACGCTACGATCACGCGAATCGCGGCATAAGCGATCACTACGCCCGCCAGGCCGCCCAGCCCAGAGAGAGTCAGGCTTTCCACCAGCATCTGGCGTACCAAGCGACCACTGCTGGCTCCGATAGCGCTACGTATCGCGATCTCGCGGCGTCGCGCGGTGGCTCGCGCCAGCAACAGGTTGGCTATGTTCACGCACCCGATCAGCAGAACGATGCCTACAGCGGCTAACATCAACTGTAGTCCGCTGCGCTCCCGCCCGGTGATCTGATCCTGCAGCGGCACCAGAGCCGCGCGCAGCTCGACCTTTTCAGACAAACGTCCGGCGATGCCGCCTTGGATCACGTTTAGCTCCGAGAGAGCTTGCGACGACGATACGCCGGGTCCCAGCCGTGCGATGCACACGTAATTGAAGTCGCCCATCTCGTCCTTTTCCTCATCGCGCAAGCCAAATGGCTTCCAGAGCTGCGGCTGCTCTCCGGTCATCGTCATGGCGAAAAGCTGGTTCATCTTCGGGAAATGGAAACTGGCTGGAAGAACCCCGACGATCTCATAAGGATTGCCATTGAGCACAATCTTGCGGCCAATTACATTGGGATCCGCGGCGAAGCGCCGACGCCAAAGATCTTCGTTCAGCACCACCACGCGATCACGCCCGACCTGGTCTTCCTCGTTGAGAAACGTTCGGCCCAGCCGCGCCTGAATTCCGAGCATCGGGAAAAGACTCGGTGACACGCGAGCCGATGGAATGCGCTCCGGTTCGCCCGAGCCGGTGAGATTGTACGTCACATTGCCGATCAGGGCCATCTCGGAGAAGGAGCGCGCGGTCTTGCGCCACTCGAGAAAGTGCATGGCGTTCACGGGGATCAGGGGCGCCAGGTTTGCGAATTTCGGAACCACCTCGTGTATCACCACCAGCCGCTGAGACTCCCGGTACGCCAGGGGCCGCAGAATCACGCCATCGACTACACTGAAAATCGCCGTATTCGCGCCGATTCCAAGCGCCAGCGTGGCGATCGCAATGGCATGGAAGCCCAGATCTTTGCGCAGCATGCGACCGGCAAATCGAAGGTCATTCATTATTAGTTAGACGTACGTAGCGCTAGCCCGGTTTGTTCCCGTCAGTTCAGGCCGACGCGGTGCAGCAGGTCCACGAACCGCGGGTCTGACCGCACGCTGTCGAAGGCCGGGTCTACCTTGAGATACAGCAGACCAGCCGACCGGTCCTCATAGGCTTTCTGGAGCCAATCGAAGGCCTGGTTCTTGTCAGCTAGCCCGACGTGAATCAACGCGATCAAACTGGGTTGAACATAGGTTTGTTGCGACCGTTCCTTCAATTGATCGAGAATCTTCTTGGCCTCGGCCTCCTGATGGGACACAGCAAAGGCGTGCCCCAATGCCGCCAGTTCGTTGGTGTCGCCTTCGGAAAGATCGAGTGCCTTGCGCATTTCGGCGATCGCCACCGGATAGGTTCCCTTTTGCTCATAGGCGCGACCGAGGTAAACGTGCGCGGGAACGAAGGTCGCTTCCATCGCCAGCGTCTTTTGAATCTGGTCGATGGCCTGCGGGTATTCGTGCGCGTAATAAAAGCGATAGCCGAGTGCCAGATTCAAGGCGGGCGACAGCGGATTCAACTCCGAAGCCCGGTTCATTTCCACTAAAGCCTCGTCGAACCGCCCTTGGACCATGAGGTATTCCCCGTACCAGGAGTGCGCCGTGGGATAACTCGAATTCAGTTCAATGGCGCGCTTGAATTCCTTTTCAGCGCCGGCCCAATCCCACTCATGAAATTTCGCCCAGGCCAGGGACGTATGCGCTTCGGCGCCGGCTTCATCCAGTTCGAGCGACTTTGCCGCGGCGCTTTTTACCTTAGGCAAAACCTCGCGGGTCGGAAGGACGTTGAACTCGGCGAGCTGTGCGTAGGAATCGGCTTGTCCCGCGTACGCCAACGCATACCGTGGATCCTTCTGGACGGCTTGCTGGAAATAATCGATGCTGCCCTGCAAACCCTCCAACGTCCGCTTGTTCCATTGATACCGGCCTTGCAGATAAAGTTGATACGCAGCCGGATTCTCGGTGGCCCCGCGCGTCATCCGCTGTTTGTCTTCGCCGGTCAGCTGGAGGCGCAGCTTATCGGAAATCTCACGCGAGATTTGTTCCTGGATCGCCAGTGTGTCGGACACTTTCGGGTTATATTGGCCGCCCCAGATCTGCCGGTTGTCCCGAACCTCCACCAGTTCGGTGTTAATGGCAACTTGATCGCCGTGATGAACCAGCCGGCCCGTGAGGACCGCCTGGACTCTCAAAGCGCGACCGGCGTCCTGCGGATCGACATCCTTATTCTTATAACGTGACACCGAACTGAACGATCGCACCGACACTTTGGGGAGCTGAGAGAGATTATTAATGATGCTTTCGGTGATGCCATCGCTGAGGTACTCGGTTCCAGGGTCGGCTCCGACATTCACGAAAGGCAGCACAGCCAGCGAGTCCAGG
>Ga0070714_100001922_pt1 | contig 15172 bp, 14 predicted proteins | sample LARL83metaG_FD_65450 | JGI IMG/M metagenome (GOLD analysis project Ga0070714, IMG submission 65450) | Corn, switchgrass and miscanthus rhizosphere microbial communities from Kellogg Biological Station, Michigan, USA - LAR L8-3 metaG | ecosystem: Host-associated > Plants > Roots > Rhizosphere ...
GCGCCGTTGGGACCGAGCAGCCCGAAGAACTCGCCGTCGTCGACGGCGAACGAGACCCCGTCCACGGCGGCCGTGTCGCCGTACCGCTTGCGCAGGTCCTTCGCCACGATCGCCGGCGGCCGGGTGACCATTCAGCGGTCCTCCTCGATCATCGCGTCGATCCCCGCCGCGAGGCGCTCGGCCAGGATCGCCTGGTTGTCCCGGACGTGCGTGAACGTGTGCGCGCGCGGATGCTCGAAGTGCAGGCAGGTCAGCCGGCGGGCCACCTTCCAGGCGCGGACGATCCCGGCCCGCCCCTCCAGCTTGGCGATCAGGTCGTCGTCCTCGCAGCCCCAGCCGAGGTAGCGGTCGCAGTACCCGCCGACGGCGTCGAAGGCTTCGCGGCCGACCAGGATCCCGCCCCAGTGGAAGGGGGAGGGGCGCCACGGCCGCCCCTCCTCGGCCCAGCCGACGCCGGACGGCGGATCGACCACCATCAGCTCGGAACCCAGCCAGGTGAACCGTTCGCCGCCCACGGGGGTGAGCCGGCCGTCCGCGTCGGTGGACACGTGGCAGGCCCGGCCGCCGTCCGGCGGCGCGAACACCTCGGCCTTGGCCGCGTCGGCCGGGTTGACCAGCCGGTACATCCACGGCTGGATGACCGCCCGGTCCTCCCGCAGCCCGAGCGCCCGGCCGAGGAAGTCGGCGCCCAGCGGCGCGACGTCGGCGTCGCTCAGGTACAGCACCGGGGCGCGGGCGGCCGAGACCGCGAGATTGCGCAGCGGCCCGGGCGAGATCGAGCCGCGGTCGGCGGGCACGATCCGGATCCGGTCGTCGCCGGCTCCGTCCCCGAGCGCGGGGAGCGCCGTGCCGGCCGCGACCGCGATCACGACCTCGCAGGGCACCTCCTGGCCGAGCCAGGCGCGGCAGACCGCCGGAAGGGCCTGCGCCGCACGGTGGTCACCGAACAGGGGCAGCACCACCGACACTTGCGGTACGGGCATGGGCCCGAGCATAAGCACAGATCAGAGGGCGCGGAACGCGCGGCGGCCGGCGAAGGCCGCGACCACAACATCGCCATAGCAAAGCCCGCACACCGCCACAGCGCCACCACAGCAAAAGCGCACCGGCGGGTTGCTACGTTGCAGCCCCTCGGCAGTGTCGTTCCTCGGCAGTGTCGTGCGTCAGGGTTCGCACTGCATACCGCCAGGTGGTGTTCGTGGCCGGAAGGTTCGGGATCGTGCCCGCGGCAGGCGCCGGAACGCGCCTGTCGCCCTATCGCGGGCCCAAGGAGCTCATCCAGATCGGGTACCGGTCGGTCGACGGGCGGTCGCTGCCCAAAGCAGCGATCGAACACGTGCTGGCCGCGATGCGCGACGGCGGGGCCGACCGGGCTCTCGTGGTGCTCTCCCCGGCCAAGTGGGAGGTGTTCCGCTACCTCGGGTCCGGCGGGCACCTCGGGATGGATCTGGGCTACCTGTGCCAGGAGGCGGCGCTCGGCATGCCGCACGCGCTCGACCTGGCGACCCCGTTCCTCGCCGACCGGACGGTGTGCATGGGCATGCCCGACACCATCGTCGCCCCCGCCGACTGCTTCGCCCGGCTGTTCGACTTCCACGACGCCACTGGGGCCGACCTCAGCCTGGGCGTCTTCCCGGCGGCGCAGCCGCAGACGCTCGCGCCGGTCGTGATCGAGCCCGGGTCGCACCGCGTGCTGGCCATCGTGGACAAGCCGCGGGTTCCGCCGGCCGCCAACACCTGGGGGATCGCGGCCTGGTCGCCGGTGTTCACCGAACTGCTGCACGGGTTCGTAGCCGCCGCGCTGCGGGAGTCGGGACGCGAGCTCCTGCTGAGCGACGTGTTCGTGGCGGCGCTGACCGCGGGGCTGCGCGTGCACGCGCTGGCCTTCGAGTCCGGCGAGTTCCACGACATCGGCACGGCGGCGGGCGTGGTGCGGGCCCGCGCCCGGCTGGAGACCCTGGAGACCGGCGACGGCGCCCTGGCCGGACGGCTGCCGTGAGCAGTCTGCTGCTGGTCCCGTATCCCCCGGCGGGGCACGCCGAGCCGATGGCCGCGCTCGGCGCGCAGTTGCGCGAAGACGGGCACGCGGTCGCCGTCTTCGCCGAGTCCGCCGCCACCCGGTGGAGCCTCGACAGGCCGGTCTCGCCGGAGATGTACGCCTCCGCCGACAGTGCGGCGCTGACGCGGCACCTGTTTCTCGGCGACCTCGTGGACATGACCCGCGACATCGTGGATCTGGCCGAAGCCTGCGGGGCCGAGCTGATCGTGACGGACGTGATGATGCCGGGCGGCGGACTGGCGGCCGAGTCGGCCGGGCTGCCGTGGGTCTCACTGTCCTGCTGCCCGGTCCCGGCGCCGGACTTCCACCGCGCCTTCATCCCGGAGCACATCGCGGCCGCCTTCACCGCGGGGTCCACGCGCGAGGCGCTGGGCTTGCCGCCCGACGACGACCGCGGCCTGCTCGAGCGCATGTCCGGACTGCTGCATCTGATCCCCACCACGCCGCGTCTCGCCGGCTTCCCCGAACTGCCGGCGCAGGTCGCCCTGGTGGGCCCGTTCGCACCGCTGCCGCCGCTGCCGCGGCCGGAGCCCGCGTCCGGCCGGCCCTCGGTCGTGGTGACCGCGAGCTCGCACTCGATCGCCCAGCTGGGCCGGCGGATCTTCGTCCAGGACCGCTATCTGGGCGCGGCGGTCGAGGCGCTGTCCGGCCTGGAGGTGACCGGCCTGGTCACGCACACCGCCCCCGGCCCCGGCACCGGCCGACTGCCCGGCAACGTCCGCTTCCTCGGCCGAACCCCTCACGACGAGCTGTTCGACCGGTCCGCCGCGGTGATCACCCACTGCGGCTGGGGGGCGGTCTCGCGGGCGCTGGTGCGGGGGCTGCCACTGGTCATGGTGCCGATCTTCGGCGATCAGCCGTATATCGCAGAGCGCTGCGCCGACCTCGGCCTCGGCGTCGCGTTGGAGGCCGAGACCGTGACCGCCGCCGAACTGCGCGCCGCCGTCCGCGCGGTCATCGAGGAGCCCCGCTACCGCAAGGCGGCCGCGGAGCTGGCCGCCGAGCTGCGGGAGCTGGCGCCGCTGGCCACGGCCGGCTCGATGATCGCTTCGTTCTCCGCCGCCGAAGGGTGAGCGCCATGTCCGCTGTCCCGACCCGCCCCACCCGGGTGCTGTTCCTCGTCTCCCCCGGCGAGCAGCCCATGTTCACGCCGATGAACCTGCCGCCGTTCGGGACCGGCGTGGTCACCGCCGGCCTGCGCGCCGCCGGGTACGAGGTCGACCTGCACGACCTCAATTCCGACTTCCGGCGGATGTGGCTGGCCGGGGAGTTCGCGAAGACCGACCTGCGCCCGTTCTACGACGAGCGCGCGGTGCTCGGGTACCTGCGCGGCGAGCGCGACGACTTCCTCGACGACTTCGCCGGCCGGCTGCTGGCCGGCAAGGACGTCGCCGCGGCCGACGTCGTCGGCATCTCCGCCGGCGGCGACTTCTCGTTCCTGGAGATGCAGTCCGCGCTCGTCGTCGGCGGGCACATCCGGCGGCACTACGGCAAGCCCATCGTCGTGGGCGGCAACAACCTCGACTACCTGATGCAGTTCAAGGACGCGTTCCACAGCTGGTGGGAGGCCGCCGTCACGCACTTCGCCGCGGCGGTCACCGGGCCGGGCGAGGACGTCTTCGTCGATCTGGTCGGCGCGCTCGGCGGCAGCCGCCCCCTGCTGCCCATGGCCCGTCCCGGCGTCGCCCGGCTGGCCGGCGGAGCGGTGCTGCGCTCGCCCGACGCCGCGCACCGGATCCTGGCGCCGGACTTCGACGGGCTGCGGCTGGAGGACTACCACAACTTCGTGCGACACCGGCCGCAGGCCAGTGCCCGCAAGCAGAACGCGGACGAGCAGTGGAACCGGATGCAGCTCTACAAGTTCCCGCCGTATCTGAGCTGGCTGGCCAACGAGACGAACGCGGCCAAGGTGGGCGACGGAGTGGTCGGCAGGCTCGTCCTGCCGTACGTGTTCAACTACAACTGCCCCTACTCGTGCGCGTTCTGCACCGAGAGCCTGGAGCGCACGAAGCTCGTGCACGCCACCGTGGACGACGTCCTCGCCGACATGGCCGGGCTCGCCGAGAAGTATCAGACCCCGTACTTCTACCTGTTCAACAACTACTTCAACCTGGTCAACGGCTTCCTGGAGGAGTTCGCCAGCCGGGCGGTGCTGTACGGGGTGGAGCTGAACTGGTCGGACTGCGCGCGCTTCAACAGCCTCACCTACGAGCGGCTGGCGCTGCTCGCCGAATCCGGCTGCCGGAAGCTGACCTTCGGGCTGGAGACGGCGAGCACCAAGATGCTCAGGATCATCGACAAGCGGGTCAAGCTCGCCGAGGCGGAGCGGGTGCTGCGCTGGTGCAAGGAGCTGGGCATCTGGGCCGACCTGGAGATCATCACCGGGCTGCCGCACGAGGACGCGGACACCTTCGCCGAGACCACCGACTTCCTGCAGCGCAACGCCGACTACATCAACTACTTCAACGTCAACCGGTACTTCGTCGCGCCCAAGTCGCTGATGGGCGCCCGCCCGGAGGCGTACGGCATGCGGCTGCGCAAGAATCCCGACGCCTACCAGCGGCTGCTGGACGCCAACTACCGGTGGCTGGCCGACGACCTGGGCTTCTCGTACAAGCCGCAGAACTTCCGGGTCTACGAGTTCGACGAGATCGACGGCCGCACCGCCGATCAGCTCGCCGCCGACATCGTCCCGAAGATCGCCAGGCTCAACGCGATCCAGAGCACCGACTTCAGCGACGCGTGGCGCGTCCTGAGCCTGCAACAGGACCGTCCGGGCCGCGCGCCGGCCCGGCTGACCAACGAGACCATGGCGCTCACCTAGCGCCCGGCGGGAGGAGCACTACCCGTGACCACCACCGACAGCACGCCCGAGGCCGTCCCGGAAGAGCCCGCGACGAGCCAGGTCAAGGAGGTCCTGGAACGGGCGATCATCGATCCCGACTTCGCCCGGGAGCTGCTGGAGGACCCTGACACAGCGCTGGCCGGATACACGCTGAGCGAGGTGCAGCTGCTGCTGCTGCGCAGCCTCGACGCGGCGGACCTGGAGAAGCTGACCCCGGACAACCTGGAGGAGTTCTTCGCGGTGGACTCCGCCGTGTACACCCCCGAGGACGCGCGGATGGTCCAGCAGGGCTACGAGATGTACGACGAGGAAGACCTCGAGGACTAGAGGGCCCGCGATGAAGGCGCTGAGCATCCACCTGACCGACGTCTGCAACAGCAAGTGCACCTTCTGCATCGTCGACTCGCCGTACATGAAGCACGACACGATCATGCGCCGCCGCGTCTCCCGGTTCCTGCACGAGCACGCGGGCCAGGACTACGAGGCGGTGAGCCTGCACGGCGGCGAGGCCACGGTCCGCCGGGACTTCCTGGAGATCCTGGACGAGATCCGCGAGCTCGGCTATCCGACGGTGTTCCTGATGACCAACGGCCGCAAGTTCGCGCGCATGCAGTACGCCCGCACCGTCGTGGACAAGGGAGTCAGCCTGTTCATCGTCTCGATGCACGGGGCCGTCGCCGCGACGCAGGACCGCATCAGCCTCGTGCCGGGCTCGTTCGACCAGGCGGTGCAGGGCATCCGGAACATCAAGCAGCTCGGCGCCGCGGTGCGCACCAACTCGGTGGTCTGCAAGGACAACTACACCGAGCTGCCGGACATCGTCGACCTCTGCCTCGACCTCGGCGCCGACCAGATCACCCTCTCCGCCCTGCACACCTCGGGCACCGCCCTGCGCAACTTCGCGGAGGTCACCCCGCGCTACGACGAGATCCGGCCGTACGTGCTCGAGGCCTGCGACCGGGTGGTGCGCCGCGGCACGCGGCTGCTCCTGGAGGGCTTCCCGCAGTGCACGGTGCCCAGGTACGAGCAGCACCTGGTCGACTGGGAGCACAACCGGTTCAAGGTCCTCTACCGCAACTTCGTCATGGACGACTACGAGGGCCACATGGACGACTTCTCCCGGGTCAAGGACGCGCGGTGCGGCGGCTGCGTGTTCGACGGGGTCTGCGGAGGGGTCTACAAGGAGTACGCCGAGCTGATCGGCTGGGACGAGTTCCACCCGGTCGTCCAGGCTCCGGCAGCGCAGTCCCCGGTCGCCCAGTCCCCGGCCGGCCCCTCCCCGGCGGTGGCCTGAGCCATGCTTCCCATCACCCGCGCCGACGAGGAGCTGTTCAGCACGGTGGCCGTGGCCGTCCGGCTCGGCCGCGCCGACGCGATCATCCAGCGCCTGGCCGCGCGTTACGAGAAGGAGTGGGACAACCCGCTGGCCGGGTTCCCCTACGCGCTGTCGATGATCGCCGCGTTCCAGTCCAGCGACAAGGAGCTGCGGGAGCGGCTCAACTATCCCGAGATCATCGAGACCCTCAACGACCTGCTCTACAACCAGCCCGACCACTGGCTCGGCTGGTACCTGCGCATCCACGCCCGCACGCTGCTGCCGGTGAACCCCGGCGAGTACCGCGTCTTCATCGCCGCCGAGCGGGAGAAGGCGGCCAAGGACGCCGAGCAGCTGATCGAGCGGCAGACCCACACCGACTGGCAGCCGTGGTTCGCGTGCGCGTACCTCGCGGCGGCGCGGCTGGCATGGGAGTCGGGCACCGACCGGGAGCAGGTGGCCGAACTGGTGGCGCAGGCCGCGGCCCGGCCCGGCGCGCCGGTCCCGTTCCCTTCGCTGGGCAGCGTCCTGTGCGAGGTCTTCCTCTGGTACCGCAATGAGAGCGGCCTGCCGGAGCAGGACACTGTCGCGCGGCTGATGGGCACCCTGTTCCCCGACCAGCCGGCGGTGCGGTTGGCCCAGGGGGTCCGATAGCCGTGAACCGCGCGCCGCGAACCGTCCTGTTCATCGTGACCAGCTTCTGGGCCTACGGCGAGCTGGCGATCGCCGTCGAGTTCGCCGGGCGGATGGCCGGCACCGGGTTCCGGCCGCTGTTCCTCGTCCCGCCCACGCACCGGGGGCAGGCCGCCGCGGCCGGCCTGGACCACAGGGTCCTGATCCCAGGCGCCGGGAAGGTCAACCGGATCCAGCTGCAGGACATCGCGCACGTGCACCGGCCGGCGCTGGTCGTGCTGGCCGACTTCCTGAACTTCGACTTCTGCGACCGCCACTACGGGCTGCGCCGCGCGGACCTGTCGGTCTTCGACTGCCCGATCGGGACCTTCGACGACTTCGCCTGGGGACGCCCGGACGCGTGGATGGACACCTACGGGTTCCGGGCCAAGTACGAGCGCGACATCTCCCTCGACGGGCTCTCCTTCCGGCTGCGGCCGTGCCCGCTCAACAACCCGCTGGACGAGACCGCCGGGCCGGACGTCTTCCCCTACCCGCTGCTGGAGAGCGTCCCGGACATCGCCACCACGCGACGGGCGCAGGTGCGGCGCGAACTCGGCCTGGCGGGAGACCGGCCGGTGGTGCTGGTCACCGGCGCGGCCTGGCAGCGGATGCACGCCGCCTACCCGCTGGTCACACCCTTCGTCGAAGCCTGCCACACGATGCTGGAACGGCTGCTGTCGCAGCTGCTCCAGCACGCGGACGTGGTGGGAGTCGGCGCGCGGCTGGTGTTCCACGACCGCACGCCCGAGGGCTTCCACGCGCTCGGCGCGGTGGAGCCGGAGCGGTTCCGCCTCCTGCTCCAGGCCGTGGACTTACACGTGTCCAACAACATCGTCTCGGTCAGCCTGCACCGGACCGCGCTGCACGGGATTCCGTCGGTGGCTCTGGTGAACTCGCTGCACAAACGCTCCGGCCGGCTGCGCTGGGAACCGCAACACGAACTGCCCCACGGCCTGCCACAGGAACCGCCCACCAGCGCGCCGGCGCTGACCGACTTCGCCCAGCGGGTCGTGGACGGCGTCGACTACCTGTACCCGTGCCGGATGTTCCCGGTCGGCTGGCACCACTTCCTGCGCTCGCTGCTGTCCGGCAACCCGTTCGGCGACATGGTCCCGCAGGCCGAGCTGTTCGACGAGGAGGAGGCGGCGGCCGTGATCGTGCCGCTGCTCGCCGAGGGGCCGGAGCGCGACCGGCTTTCCCGCGCCCGTGAGACGTACCTCGAGGCGCTGCGCAAGCTGCCCGAGGCGGAAACCATCCTGCATGAGGTGGCCACGTGATGAGACTGCTGTTCCTCGCCCCCAGCCGGTTGTCCCGGGGAGACGCCGTCGTGGCCGCCGACCTGGCCCGCGCGCTGCCCCGGTCCCGGTTCCAGGTCGGGTTCGCGGCCGGACCCGAGGCGGTGGCGCACCTGCACGACCTCGGGATGCCGACCCTGCCGCTGGACGGCGCCGCCCCCGGCGACAACCTCGGCATCCTGGACCGCATCGTCCGGGGCTTCAAACCGGACTGCCTCATCGCCGCGGACGCGTTCGCCGTGCACCAGTCGCGCGAGTGGACCGGCCTGACGATCGAGACCCTGCGCGAGCGGTACGGCCGCCCGGTCGCCGGCATCGACCGCCTCGGCTGGCAGGCGACCGACTACACGGCCGACTTCTACGGAGGCGAGCGGGTACGGCTGCCGCGGCTGCTGGACGGCTGCGACGCGGTGATCCGCACCAGCCCGCCGCATCCGCCCGAACCCGGTCCGCCCGGCGTCGCGGTGGCCGCGCTGCACCCCGGCGGTCTGCGCGACGGCGGACGGCGGGCGCCCGGTGTCGCGGACGCGGGCGACCACTCCCGGGCGGCGAACGGGCCGACGGTGTTCCTGGTCAACTCGCCATGGGAGTACCGCAACCGGGCCCGCTCGCTGCCGGTCGCGCAACTCGTCGACGCGCTGCCGAGAGTCATGCACAGCCACCTCGCGGCGCTGGGCCGCCCGCTGGAGGTACTGCACGTCGGCCCGCGCCCCTGGCGCTTCGCGACCGCGGACCAGATCGAGTACCGGTACTTCAGCAGGCTGCCATACCCGATGTTCCACGAGCGGCTGGCGTCGGCGGACCTGTTCCTGACCACGAACGTGCTGTCGGCGACCCTGGCCCAGGCGGTGCTGGCCGGGGTGCCCGCCCTGGTGCTGCATAACCACGAGCAGATCGGCCGGCACGAGTTGCCGGACTGGACCGCTGCCGCCGCGCCGCTGCTGCGCGCCGCCCACCCGTTCCACGTGGCGCCGCTGGGCTGGCACGACCTGCTGGAGCCGTTGCTGTCGGGCAACCCGTACCGGGACTGCTTCGCCGCAGCAGGGCTCTTCGATCGGCCGGCGGTGCTGCGGGCGTTGGCAGGACTGCTCGACGACCAGCTGACGCGCGCCGAGTTACAGCAGCGGCAGCAGGACTACAGCGGACGGCTGGCGCAGCTGCCCCCGCTCGGCGAGTCGCTCCGTGCGGTGGTGCCCGGATGACCACGTCCGCGCCCCTGCTGCACGAGACCGTCAGCGCACTGGCCGGTCGGCGGCTCACCGGTCGGCGCTGGATCGACCCGGCGGTCGAGAGACGGTTCCACGCCACCATGCGCAACGACTTCCTCACCCCGCGCGGCACCGCCTACAAGTGGCAGGAGCTCACCGCGAGCCTCGACCGGACGGTCGTCGGCGGCGGGGTGCCGACGGTGGTCCCGGTCCGGTACCGGTGGCAGCGCGTCGAAGCCCGCACCGGCACTCCGACGACCGCCGAGAAACCGCGCGAGTGGACCTTCGCCCGCGGGCAGACCTTCGGTTCAGTGCTCTTCCACACCGACGCGGAAGGCGAGGCGCCGGCGGCCGCGGCGCCCGCCGACCCGCCCGCGTCCACTCTGGACATCGGCTACCCGCAGCTGCCCAAGTCGCCTGCGGTCGACCTGCTGCTCATGCTCAGCTGGGACGTCGTCACCGTCGAGATGCTGTGCACTCATCTGAGCACCACGCCGCAGCTGCGCGACGTCGGCGGCCGCGCGGAGCTGGAGCGGGTCTCGGGGACCTGGGCGCAGCTGAAGTTCTCGGACCCGAACGCGGTCGCGGAGTTCCGCAACGCGAACGCCACCGCCCAGCACCTGGGCTACGGGCGCTTCGCCGGCCGGCCTTCCGCGCTCTACACCTCCCGCTGCCTGGACTGCGTGCTCGACGTGCGGCTCGGGCCGGTGACCGAGCGCGGCCGCTCGTCCTACTGGGCCACGGTGCAGGTCGACGTCGAGACCGGGGACCTGCTGTGCGCGGAGATGACCGAGATGATCATCGCCACGCTGACCACCGCGGACGGTCGGCGCGTCCCGGTCCAGAAGCGGCGGATCGTGCGGATGTGGGCCGACACCGGCGTACCCGAAGAGGAGCCCGAACCGCGGCCCGCGGACCCGCTCCCGCGCACGCTCGGCGAGGTGGTCGCGGCCGATCCGGCCGCGCCGGCCAGGGCGATCCGGCTCGCCGGGCGGGTGGCCGACCACCTGGCCTGGCAGGCCACGTCGCTGGAACACCTTCCGCAGGGGATGGCGGAGGTGGCCTCGATGGGCTTCCGCAGCGTGGTGGGCACGGACCTGCCCGACGCCCTCCGGCAGGTCCGGTCGTTGCAGACGGCGCTACAGAAGGTGGCCGACGGCGAGCCCGGCGCGCAGGAGGCGCTGCGGGAGGCGTTGCCGGAGTATCGCGCCCGCATCGAGGGACTGCTCGCCTTCGGGCAGCTCGCGGTCGACGAGGGCGGCCGCATTCCGGTCATGTCCCAGCACCACCTCGACGAGTCGCGCGGCCGCCTGACCGCCGTCGGCGCCGTGCTGAGCGAACTTCTGGCGCTGCTCGGCCGGCTGGAGCGGCCCGGGCGGCGCACGCGTCCGGCGCCCGCCGACACCGACCACCGCGCGACCGACCACGATTCCGAGGGGTAGTAGCCATGAAGGCGTTGAGCGTGCACCTGACCGACATCTGCAACAGCAAGTGCTCCTTCTGCATCGTCGACTCCCCGTTCGTCACGGATGACTCGATCTCCCGCAAGCGGGTGTCCCGGTTCCTGCGCGAGAACGCGGACAAGGGCTTCGAGGCGGTCAACATCCACGGCGGCGAGCCCACCATCCGCCGGGACTTCCTGGAGATCCTGGACGAGATCAGGGAGCTGGGATACCCCGCGGTGCTGCTCCAGACCAACGGCCGCAAGCTCGCCCACATGAGCTACGCCCGCACCGTCGTGGAGAAGGGCGTCGGCCTGTTCATCGTGTCGATGCACGGGGCCACCGGCCTGACCCAGGACCGGATCAGCAAATCGCTCGGCTCCTTCGAGCAGGCGGTCAAGGGCATCCGCAACGTCAAGGAGCTGGGGGTGAAGATCCGGACGAACTCGGTGGTGTGCAAGGACAACTTCACCGAGCTGCCGGACATCGCCGACCTGTGCATGGACCTGGGCGCCGACCACGTCAACATCTCGGCCCTGCACACCGCCGGCACCGCGCTGCGCAACTTCGCGGAGGTCACCCCGCGCTACGACGAGATCCAGCCGTACGTGCTGGAGGCGGTCGACCGCGCCGTGCGCCGGGACCGGGTCATCACCCTCGAAGGCTTTCCGTACTGCGCCATCCCCGGCTACGAGAAGTACATGATCGACTGGACCGAGAACCGGTTCAAGATGCTGTACCGGACCTTCGTGTTCGAAGACTACGAGAACTACATGGACTCCAACTCGCGGGTGAAGGACGAGCGCTGCGGCGGGTGCGTGCACAACGACAGGTGCGGCGGGGTCTACAAGGAGTACGCCGAGCTGATCGGCTGGGACGAGTTCCACCCGGTCACCCCCGTCGCGACGGCCTGACCCGTGCGCCTGATCACCGCGGCCGACGACGAGCTGTACGGGCTGGCCAGCGCGGCGGGCAAGCTCGGCCGGTCCGACCGGCTGCTGGCCGGGCTCGCCGCCGCGCGCAGAGCCGACCCGGCCGACGCCGAGGCGGCCGGCCGGCACGCGCTGGCGCTGATGGCCGTGCTGCCCAGCCTGGGCACCGGGGGCGCCGCGCACGTCCGGTTCACCGGCACCATCGACGCGTTCGGGGAGGTCCTGTCGCTCGAACCGGACCACTGGCTGGCGCGCTACAGCCGAGCCCGGCTACGAACCCTGATTCCCAGCACCTACGGCGCCTACTCGGTCGACATGTCCGCCGGACTCGGGCACGCCCGCGAGGACCTGGACCACCTGTTCGCCGCCCAGGCGGGAGACGTGCCGCAGCCCTACTTCGTCAGCACCCATGCCCTGGCGGCGGTGGTCGAGCACCTGAGCGGCTCCTCGACCGCACTGGCCCCGTCAACCCGTCCGGACCTGTTCGACGCGCTGGCCGCCTGCCCGCGGGTGCCGGTCCGCCTTCCGGCGCTGGGCGCGATCCTTTGCGAACCGCTGGCCACGCTGTACGCCGCGGCGCAGGGCACGGAACGGGACGCGATCGGCGAGGTCATGTCAGCGCTCTACGGCGACCAGCCCGCCGTGGCGGCCGTGCGCCGACAGCCGGTGCGGTGGTGACGGCGGTGACGGCGGCGGTGACAACGGCGGGTGGCGTGCGGCGAGTCCTGTTCCTCGGGCTGGGCCACCTGTCCAACGGGGACGTCAGCATCGCGGCGGACTTCGCCCGGCAGCTGCCGCCGGACCGGTTCGAGGTCAGGTTCGTCACGGCCGCCGCGGTCGCGCCGCGCGTCCGGGGCACCGGCCTGACCGCGTACCCGCTGGGCGGCCAGAATCCGCAGCGCAACGTGAAGACCTTCGACCGGCTGGTCGCCGACTTCCGTCCCGATCTGCTCGTCGCGGCCGACGCGTTCACGCTGGAGTACTCCACCGGCTGGTCGGGCCTGAGCATGAGCCTGCTGCGCGAGCGCTACGACATCGCGCTGGCGAGCTTCGATCAGTACGACTATCCGGCCGCCGACTACGTGGTCGACTTCTACGGCGGCCACCGGACCCTGTTCCCGAGGCTGCTGGACTCGTGCGACCTGCTGATCCGCAACAGCCCGCTGAACCGCCCGGTGCCCGCAGAGCCCGGCGTGATCGTGACCCGGATGAGGTGCGGCGGCTCCTCGCCCCTGCCGGCCGCCCGCCGCCGCCGCGAACCGCCGACGGTCTTCGTGACCAACTCGCGCTGGGAGTACCTCAACGTGGTGCGCTCACCGGAGATGGCGCAGCTGATGCACGCGATGCCGCGGATCCTGCACAGCCACCTCGCCGCCCTGGACCGGCCGCTGCGCGTGGTCCACGTCAGCCCGGCCCGGTGGGACTTCCCGATCTCGCCCCAGATCGACTACTGCCACGTGCCCCGGCTGGCCGCGCCCGACTTCCACGCGCAGCTGACCGGCGCAGACCTCTTCATCACCGGCAACGCCGTGTCGGTGACGCTGACGCAGGCGGTGCTCGCCGGAGTCCCGTCCCTGCTGCTCGGCAATCACAAGGTGCTCGACGTCGCCCGGCTGATCCACAGCGGGTCGGCGCCGGCCTGGCTGACGGAGGCCGCCCCCGGCCTGACCGTCGCGTATCCGTTCCGGGTCTTCCCGTGGGGCTGGCACGACTTCCTCGCGCCGGTGCTGTCGGACAACCCGTACGCGGACTGCTTCCTGACCGCCGGCGTGTTCGAGCGCCGCCGCGTCCTGCGGGCGATCAGCGAACTGCTGGACGACGCGACCGTCCGGGCCCGCCTCGCCGAGCGGCAGGCCGCCCTCCTGCACCGCCTCGACCAACTGCCGCCGGCCGGCGACGCGCTCGACGCCGCGAAGATCGCCGGCCGGTGAGGAAGGGAACGCGATGACAGAGTCCTCACAGCTGCCTGCCATGCCGTTCGGGCAGTCGTGCCCGCTCCAGCCGGCGCCGGTGCTGCGGGCGCTGCAGGAACGCGGCCCGGTCCACCGGGTGCGGACCCGGGTGGGCGACGAGGCGTGGCTGGTGACCGGGTACGACGAGGTGCGGTCGCTGTACGGCGGCGACCTGCTGGGCCGCTCCCACCCGAGGCCGCAGCGCGCGGCCCGGTTGACCGCCTCGGCGCTGTTCGGCGGACAGCCGCGGGAGAACCACCGCAGCGAGGACGCCGACCGGGCCTGGTTCCGGGAGCTGCTGCGGACCGTCATGTCGCCGGCGCCGCTGCGCGAGCTGCGGCCGTGGCTGGACGCGCTGGTCACCACGCTGCTCGACGAGCTGGCCGCCGCCCCGAGGCCGGCCGACCTGGTCGACCTGGTCGCGGTGCCGTTGCCGACTCTGGTGATCTGCAAGCTGCTCGGCGTTCCCGAGAAGGAGCTGGTCCGCTGCCGGGAGCTCTCCGAGGCGATCGCCTCCGCGGGGGACGGACAGCGTTCGTCGAAGGGCCTTGAGGAACTGACCGACCATCTGCGCGAACTGGTGACCACGGGGCGCGTCGGGCCGGACGGCTTGTTCAGCCGGCTGCGTAAGGCCCCGTACTGGCTCCCGGTCGAAGCGGTCGCCCAGATCGGCGCCTCGCTGATGTTCACCGGCCACCACACCACGGTGGTGGCCATCGGCTACGGTGCGCTGCTGCTGCTGACGAACCCCGGCCAGCGCCAGGCCGTGCTGGACGATCCGGCGAAGCTGCCCGACGCGGTCGAGGAGTGCCTCCGGGTCGGCAACGTCGGCGTCAACACCGGCGGCGGCAACGGGATACCCACCTATGCGCGGCGGGACATCGAGCTCGCGGGTGTGCGCATCCGGGCCGGGGAACTGGTCCTGCTGGACACCGGCGCGGCCAACCACGACGCGTCGGTCTTCGACGACGTCTACCGGTTCGACGTCGAGCGGCCGGCCAACGCGCACCTCACCTTCGGGTACGGCCGGCACTACTGCCCCGGGGCGGGTCTGGCCCGGCTCGAGATGCAGGCGCTGTTCGCCCAGCTGCTGCCCCGCTTCCCGGCGATGCGCCTGGCCGTCTGCCCGGAGCGGCTGCGCTCCCACGACGACCAGATCACCGGCGGCCTGGTCGCCCTGCCGGTCACCTGGTGACCGGGGCGCCGACCGGGGTCGGCCGGACCGCGCTCGGGGCGGCCATGATCCGCGCGGTGGAGAGCCGCCGCGGCGACCGGCTCTTCCGCGACCCCTACGCCGCGGCGTTCCTCGCCGCCGCGCCGACGGTGTTCGGCCGCGCGGAGCGTGGCGCGGCCGCGTGTCTCAGCGGGCTGTCCGCGGCCGGTGCGGGATTCTGGGCGCAGGTCGTGATCCGCACGCGGTTCTTCGACGACTACCTGCTCGACGCCGCC
>Ga0070714_100001924_pt1 | contig 15157 bp, 11 predicted proteins | sample LARL83metaG_FD_65450 | JGI IMG/M metagenome (GOLD analysis project Ga0070714, IMG submission 65450) | Corn, switchgrass and miscanthus rhizosphere microbial communities from Kellogg Biological Station, Michigan, USA - LAR L8-3 metaG | ecosystem: Host-associated > Plants > Roots > Rhizosphere ...
CCGCAGGCGATTCAGCTTATCAGCTACGTCGTACCGGCTCGATATTTTGTCACCATTTTGAACGGTATATTTTTGAAGGGCATCGGCATCAAGTTTCTTTGGGTGGAAGTCCTGATGTTGGGGGCTTATGCGAGCCTGATCTTTTGGCGTGCCTCGAAGAAGATGAGACAAAAGGTGGCGTGACCCATGCGAGAACGTTTGAAAGAAATCATTCGAAAAGAATTCCGGCAGGCGTTTCGAGACACCCGGATGAGAACGCTGTTGTTCCTGCCACCCCTGATCCAGTTGGTGATATTCGGCCTGGCCGTGAACCTGGATGTGGATCACGCTCAGATCGCGTGGATGGATGGAGATCACAGTTTCCAAAGCCGCGAACTGCTGGCGGCGTTCCAGGGCTCCGGCCGATTCGAAATCGTCGGCACTCCGGCCAACGATCGGGAAGCGCAGGCACTGCTGGATGCAAGCAAAGCTGACTTGGTGGTGCGCGTACTGCCGGGTTTTGAGCGCGACATCCAGCGACATCGTCCAACTTCGGTGCAGATACTGATCAACGGATCAAATTCCAACACGGCCAATATTGTGTCGGGCTATGCCTCGTCGATCATCACCAGTTTTGCAGCGCAGGTAATGCAAGAACAAAACCGGGATCGCCTGGCCGCTCGCATGGCGCAAGCTCCTGTCCACATCGGCGTCCCCGACTTAAAAGCGCAGAGCCGGGTCTGGTTTAATCCGGAGTTGAAGAGCCGTAACTACTTCGTGCCGGGCATCGTGGTGAACATTCTCATGCAGATCACGCTCATGATGACCGCCATGGCGATCGTTCGCGAGAAAGAGATCGGGACCATGGAACAGTTGATGGTCACGCCCATCCGGCCGATCGAGCTGATGCTCGGTAAGACGCTGCCGTTTGCATTGGTGGGCCTGGTGGACATGGCACTCGTGGTTATTGCGTCGCTACTGTTGTTTCATGTTCCGTTCCGCGGCAGCGTGCTGCTGCTATTCGCCTGCGCGATTCTCTTTCTGATGACTTCGCTGGGCGCGGGCCTTTTCATCTCCACCATTTCGCAGACGCAGCAACAGGCCATGATGACCACCTTTCTGCTCTTCCAGCCATTCTTCCTGCTGAGCGGCTTTACGTTCCCGCTACGCAATATGCCGCAGTCGATTCAGTACCTGACGCTGCTCAATCCGGTCCGCTATTTCATCGAGATCGTGCGAGGGCTGTTTTTGAAAGGCAGCGGAGTGTCGGTCTTGTGGCCACAGATGATGGCTTTAGGGATCTTCGGAGTGGTTATTCTTTCGCTGAGCGCCATGCGCTTTCGGAAACGACTGGATTAATCGTCAGTTCAGCAACCCCTGGCAAAAGTCCCAGTTCTGATTACTCCCAGGAAAGACTATCCTGTATGCGAGTGTGAAGACCCGGTGACTGACGAGGAGTACGAGGATATCTACCACGAAGCCCTGCACTGCCTCGGCGAGACCTCGCCCGTTGGATTTCCGTTTCAACGAGAAGATGGGATTCGAGTATGCGAGGTGGACGGACGGCTGCTTGGTGACGACCAGGTGATACAACTCTGGTGGGGCAAGGAGATTGCAGAGCAGATCCGGCGTGAGAGAGAGGGAAGCGGGGGCAAATTCAAGTCTCAATCCGGAAGCTCGTAATCGATCAGCTTCCAGGCCGCCCAGGATTGAGGCTGCGGAAAAGGCCACCGAAGGTCTTCTATTGGCAGGTCTGAGACTTGCCACACTTGTTTCCAAAGCCGGGCGAGGGCGCCCGGCGCGGGTCAGGGGACCCGCCCCACGCTGCGGGATTGCGTTTATGGCGCAGTTACAGTAACGTACAGAGACATGGAACGAATGTCTCTGGCCAGTGTGGCTATTATCCTTGCATGTTCGATTCCGGCTAACGCCCGGATCACGCGCATTGTCGTCGAGCACCGCGAGTCGCCCGCCTATCAGGGCCGTTTCTTCGGCGAAACCGGACAGTATGAACGATTGACCGGGCACGCTTACGGCGAACTGGATCCCAAGGACCAGCTGAACGCGGTCATCACGGATATCCAGCTCGCTCCCCGCAACGCGCATGGCATGGTGGAGTATGCGGCGACGTTTTCACTCGCCAAGCCGATGGATCTTACGAAAGCGAGCGGGGTACTGATTTACGAGGTGGCGAACCGGGGCCGAATCGCGCTCGCCTCGGCATCCAACGAGCCGGGTGGAATGGCCGACCTCTTCAAGCGCGGCCATGTGTTGTTGTCGAGCGGCTGGCAAGGCGATATTCTTCCGTCAGAAGGTATGGAGACGATTGCGGTGCCAGTGGCGAGAAACGCGGACGGATCGTCGATCACCGGTCCAGTGTTGGTGCGCTTCACCGACATGCCGCCCAAAACGAACACGCTGCCGATTGTCTACGGTCGCGTCACGCTCAGACCGCAGCCCGCCAGCCTGGACACCGCCAAAGCGTTGCTCACTCGCCGGGTGTCGGAGAACAGAGAGATCACTCCCATCCGGAGTAGCGACTGGGCGTTCGGCGACTGCAGTACGAGCGCGTTTCCCGGCACGCCCGATCCGGGCAAGATTTGCCTTAAAGGTGGCTTCGATCCGGCCTTCCTCTACGAGCTGACCTATACGGCCAAGGATCCGCAAGTGTTAGGCATCGGGTACGCGGCCACGCGCGATCTGAATTCGTTTTTCCGCTACGGCGATCCGGATGCTTCCGGGGCTCCCAATCTGCTGGCGAAGAAGATGCTGTTCGCCGTCGGTGAGGGCACTTCCCAATCCGGAAATTTCCTACGCAGCTTTATTCATCTGGGTTTCAACCAGGACGAATCGAAGCGGATGGTGTTTGACGGCGTGAACGACAACATCGCAGTTCGGCAACTCGCCATGAATTTCCGGTTTGCAATTCCGGGCGGACTCGCGAATTTGTATGAGGCGGGCAGCGATGGCGTGCTCACCTGGAGCAGTTACACGGATGAGGCCCGGCATCAACCGGCCGGTTCACTGCTGGACCGCTGTCACGCCAGCAATACTTGTCCGAAGGTGTTCGAGACCTTCGGGTCGTCGGAGTTCTGGAATCTACGCGGCTCTCCCAATCTGGTGGGGACCAAGGCGGATCGCGACATTCCGCTGCCGGAGAATGTGCGCCGCTATTATTTTCCGGGCGTCACCCACGGAGGCGGCCGGGGTGGATTTTCCGCCAAACCCGCGAACGCTTCGTCGGTCTGCGAAATACCGGACAATCCTAATCCGTCTTCAGACACGATGCGGGCACTGATGGTCGCGCTGGTGGAATGGGTAGCCAAGGGGACTGCCCCGCCGCTAAACCAATACCCGCGGTTGGATCGCGGCGAGTTGGTGGCTCCGACGCAAGCGGCGTTGCATTCGCCCATCATCCCGGGAGTGCCGTTGCCGGATGGAATCCTCAATCCGCTGTACGACTACGATTTCGGACCACACTTCAACTACGCCGATCTTTCGGGTGCGATCTCCATTCAGCCGCCGGTGATCCGGCAGATTCTTCCGAGCCTGGTACCGAAGGTAGATGCCGACGGCAACGAGACTACTGGCGTTCCCAGCGTGCTGCATCAAGCGCCATTAGGAACCTACCTCGGCTGGAATGTCACGGCAGCCGGATTCTTCAAAGGCGCGGGCTGCGGATTGGGCGGCGGCTTCGTCCCGTTTGCAAAGACGAAGGCGGAGCGGCTGGCAGCGGGAGATCCGAGGCCATCGCTTGAAGAGCGCTATGGGACGCACGAGCGCTACGTGGCGACGGTCCGGACTGCGGCGGCGCGGCTGGTGCGCGACAGGTTCCTGCTACAGGACGATGCCGATCGGTTGATCGCGCAAGCGGACGCCAGCGACATTCTGAAGTCCAAGTGACGACTATTCTTGCTCCGCCAAACAGGCGTCGTAGGCTTGTTTCGACGCTCGGCCGGCGGGCGCCAGCGAGAAGGCTTCACCGTTGAACGTGTAGTCGAATCGAAAGGTACGAAACGGCAGGGCTGGTCCGATGTCTTCAAATCCAGGACCGGTAGCGCAAGACTTCCGCGATCGGGCGCTGAGGGGACCTCGCCGGCAGCGCGCGAGAATTCGCAACGTTAGCCTGCCGTCGGCGACCGGAACAAAGCTCACCTGTTGGATCGCCGACTGAATCACGGGACGGTTTGGCGCGTTGCAAGCGCCGCCCGTATTGTCGAGGGCTTTGGCCAGATCCACATCCTTTTCTCCGATAAACCCGGCCGTAAGCCGGCCGCTGGATTGGTCGGGCGAGTTGGTATCCGTGAAGCAGACCAGCGCATCGCGGCCGGCGCGGTTTCGGACTTTGCGACAGCGACCAATGGGAAGTCCTTTTGCTTGGCTGACGAACCAGCCCGTGGCAGATCGTGTAAACAGGAAAGCGTGGCGGAAATTCTCCGCGCGAGGCGAACAGCCATAGAGAACCAGTAGAAGATCATCGGAGTCCGGCTTCAGAAAATGACCCGCGATAGCGGATTCGACCGATGAATCGGCACGGGCGCCCGGCGCTCCGCTCTGCTGCGGGCAAACGTGGCAGCCGCTCGGTTCTCCGAGGTATTCTTGTCCCGGACATAATAGCCCGAGCATCTCTTTGAGATCGGTCGAAGACAGTTTCGCGGATTCCGGGGAGAACGGCGGACCGCTCCATTGCGCCGGGCAAGAAACGCAGAGAGCGACCGTCAAGAACAAGCAGACTCGCAAACTGAGAATCTATCATGAATGGATGGATCAACAATTACCGGCAGTCGACATTCACATGGTCACCACGGCCTTCACGCTGGATGGCTATCGTATCGAACGCAATCTCGGAATCGTGCGGGGCATTATCGTCCGGTCGCGATCCATCCTAGGCACGGTGGGCGCCAGCCTACAGACGCTGGTGGGGGGCGACATCACGCTCTTCAGCAATCTGTGCGAAGAGACTCGCGCGCATGCCTACCAGCGCATGGCGCAGCACGCGGCGCAGATGGGCGCGAACGGCATCATCGGCGTCCGCTACGACGCGACGGAGATCATGCAGGGAGTCACCGAGGTGTTGTGCTATGGGACGGCCGTAATCGCCAAACCGGCTTAATCACGGCGTTCGGTGTGTCACTTCCGGCTAATTCTGCATCTACATATTAATGCGATACCTGTGCATTCACGGCCACTTCTACCAGCCGCCGCGTGAGAATCCATGGCTCGAGGCCATCGAGCTGCAGGATTCCGCATACCCGTACCACGATTGGAACGAGCGGATCACTGCTGAGTGTTACGCGCCCAACGGTTGCTCCCGGATTCTCGATTCGGAGAACCGTATTGCCAAGATCCAGAACAACTACTCGTGGATGAGTCTCAATTTCGGCCCCACGCTGCTGTCGTGGCTGAAAGATAAAGCGCCCGATACGTACCGGGACATTCTGGCAGCGGATCTGGCAAGCTCGGGACGGTTTTCGGGGCATGGGTCGGCCATGGCGCAATGCTACAACCACATGATCATGCCGCTGGCGAATTCCCGCGACAAGCTCACGCAGGTGTCGTGGGGGATTCAGGATTTTCGGCATCGTTATGGACGGGAGCCGGAGGGTATGTGGTTGCCGGAGACGGCGGTGGATCTGGAATCGCTCGAGATCATGGCGCAACAGAGAATCCGGTTTACGGTGCTGGCTCCGTCGCAGGCCAAGTCAATGGATGGAGAGGACGTGACCGGGCAGCGCATCGATCCGACGCGCTCATATTTACACAAGCTGCCGTCCGGCCGCGCCATCAATCTTTTCTTTTACGACGGCCCGATTTCCCGCGGCGTAGCTTTTGAAGGACTGCTGAATAATGGCGAACAGTTCGCGCGCCGGCTCCTGGACGCGTTCAGCGATCAGCGCGACTGGCCGCAGCTTGGCAACATCGCCACCGATGGCGAGACCTATGGTCATCATCACGCGCACGGGGACATGGCGCTAGCTTATGCGCTGGACTACATTCATTCGAACGGTCTGGCCAAGATCACCAACTACGGTGAGTATCTGGAGCACAACCCGCCTACCCACGAAGTGGAGATTCTGGAGAACACGGCCTGGAGCTGCGTGCATGGCGTGGGGCGCTGGAATACGAATTGCGGTTGTAATTCGGGCGGGCACGGAGACTGGAACCAGGAGTGGCGTGAGCCTCTGCGCGCTGCGTTCGACTGGCTGCGCGACGAGATCGCTCCTTGCTATGAGGCGACCGCGGCTCGCTATTTGAAGGATCCTTGGGGGGCACGCAACGATTACATCCAGGTAATTCTTGACCGGTCGCCCGAAAATCAGGAGCGCTTCCTTGCAAAGCACGCCCGCCGCAAGAATCTGCAGCGCGCCGACCGGGTCGCAGTCTGGAAACTGCTTGAAATGCAGCGCCACGCCATGCTGATGTACACCAGTTGCGGATGGTTTTTCGATGAACTCTCGGGACTAGAAACGGTGCAGGTGATACAGTATGCCGGCCGAACCGTGCAGTTGGCGGAAGAGCTGTTTGGCAATACGCTGGAGCCACGGTTCCTCGAAAAACTCGCGCTGGCCAAGAGCAATATCGCTGAGCACGGCGATGGCGCGGCGATCTATACGAAGTTCGTGAAACCAGCCATGGTGGACCTCTCGAAGCTGGCCGCGCATTTCGCCATCAGCTCACTCTTCGAGCAGTATCCGGAGAGCGCCCGCATTTATTCTTACTCGGTGGACACCAAGGATTATCGCGCGCGGCATGCGGGAAAAATGCGCATGGCCATCGGAAGAGCCAGGTTTACTTCGGAGATCACGCAGGAAAGCGAGATGCTGATGTTTGGCGTGCTTCATTTCGGCGGCCACAACCTGGAGGGAGGCGTCGCCAAGTTCGTGAGCGACGAGCAATACAAGGAATTGGCGAAGACCATGCGCGAGGCCTTTGGCCGCGCCGACTTTCCAGAGGCGATCCATCTGATCGACCAGGGATTTGGTGGCCAGGTCTACTCGCTCAAGAGCCTGTTCAAGGACGAGCAGCGGAAAGTCGTGAACGAAATTCTGAAGCCCATTCTCGAAAAGGTAGAGGCTTCCGAGCGCGAGCTTTATGAAAACGAGGCGCCGCTGCTGCGCTTCATGCGCGAGTGCAACATTCCGATTCCAAAGGAACTGAAAGTGACGGCCGAGTTTGCCGTGAACAGCCTGCTAAAGCGCGCCTTAGAGGATGGCGGACTTGATCTCGAACGTGTACAGAATCTGCTCGAAGATGTCCAGGGCATTGATGCGCCGCTCGATCAAGCCGCTTTGGAGATAACGCTTCGGAGAAATCTGGAGCGGAAGGCCGAGGCGTTTCTGGCGAACCCTCGCGATGTTGACGCTCTTCGGGAATTACGAGAATCCGTAGCGATCGCGAAGTCGCTGCCGCTGCCGCTGGTATTGTGGTCGGTGCAAAACCGATCCTGGGAGATTCTGCAGAAGGTGTACCCAGAGATGAAACAAAATGGAGAATCCGAGTGGACCGCGGAATTCGAGCAATTGGGTCAGCTGTTGTCCTTGCGGATAGATTGACTGAGCGATTTACTTAAAGCGTAGCGGCTTCATGCGCTCGTTTCTCTTGAGCAGCGCCTCGGCTTCTTCCTGCCGCAGCGACGGCCCGTAGACATGTCCCTGGACCTTATCGCAACCCAACACCCGAACCAGATCGAGTTCGGCGGCTGTCTCCACGCCTTCCGCCACCACGGTGAGGTTCATGCTGTGGGCCAGCCGCACAATGCTCTGCACTACTGGAAGCGAGCCTTCCGGCTCTTGAAGACCGCGTAAGAAGGACTGGTCGATCTTCAGCGAATCCACGGGCAGCTTGTTCAGATAGCTCAACGAGGAATAGCCGGTACCGAAATCGTCGATCGAAATACTCACGCCCAACTCGCGGATCTGGCTCATGCGGCGAACATAGTGAGGAAGGTCGCGCATGATATAACTTTCGGTCAATTCGAGCTCCAGGCATTGGGCCGGAAACCCACTGAGGGCGAGAGTGGTGGCGACAGTCTGAACGAAATCGCGCCGTTCGAACTGCAGCGCGGAGACGTTTACCGAGATCCGGACCGAGTGATAACCGGCTTTCAGCCATTCGGCACCTTGCGTGCAGGCTTGCCGGACAACCCACGACCCGATCTCGATAATCAGGCCGGTTTCTTCAGCGATCGGAATGAACTGCCCGGGAGAAATCGTTCCCTGGATGGGATGCCGCCAGACCAGCAGGGCTTCCAGGCCTTCGACGCTGCCATCCATGTTAACCAGGGGCTGGTAGAGCAGCTCGAATTCGTGATTCGCCAGAGCGCTGCGAAGGGCGTTCTCCAACTGCAGCCGTTCCAGATCGAGCACGTGGTCCTCGGCCAGGAACAACTCCAAGTCATTCTTGCCTCCGTTCTTGGCGTGGTACATGGCGAGATCGGCATTGCGGAGCAGTTCGGCGGCCGTGATTCCATGCCTCGGAAAAATAGAAAGCCCGATGCTGGCCGTGACAAACAACTCGTTGCCTTCGATCCGGTGTGGCGCGCGGAAGGCTTTCAAGAACTCCTGGGAGGCTTGGATGGCGGTCTGCTCGTCGGGCTGGCGTGTCATGACAATGGTGAATTCGTCTCCGCCCATACGGCCGGCCAGATCGTCTTCGGTCAGCAAGCGTCGCAATCTCCCGCCGACTTCTTTGAGCAGCCGGTCTCCCATGGTGTGGCCCAGAGTGTCATTGACCTGTTTGAAACGATCGAGGTCGATAAACAGGACAGCCAGGATGGCGGACCGCTCGCGGGCTTCCTCCAAGGCCTTTTCCAGCAACTCGATGAAATACGCGCGGTTGGGCAAGCCGGTCAATGAATCGTGCCGGGCCTGAAACTCCAGCCGCTCGGTAAATTTTCGTTGTTCAATGGCGAGAGCGGCCAGGCGGCCAGCCACGAGCAGCAAGTCGGGATCGCCGTCGCGGCGGGATTGTCCCTGACGGTAATGCATGACCAATAGGCCGAGCAGCCCGCCGGCGGCGGACAGGATCGGGGTTGACATGCAGGAGGAAATATCGAGCTGCCCGGCCAGATAAGACCGTTCGGCCCAAACCGGGCAAGCGCGCACATCCTCCCAGAAAACAGTGGAACGAGCCAATTCGGCCGAAACATAATCGGAGTGATCGGGCGAAATCCTGATTGGCTTAGAATGGCGAACCGTGTCATCCGGAAAACCGGCCGCCACGGCCCAAAAAAGCGCCCCGCCATTTCGCAATAGAACCGAGCACAACACGCCGGATCGCTGATTCTCAAGCATGTGAATGATCCGATGGAGTGTGAACTCGAGGGCATGGTTACCGGCTACCATCTCGAGCACCTGGCTGCGGCTCTTCTCAAGATGCGCGCTACGCCGATGGCTGGAGTAGGCTTGGTAATCCAAGACACATCGCGCCAAGCTGCGCGCCAGTAGATCGATGAGTTCCGTTTCCGCTTCCACGAAATTCCGGACGGCGCCCGTTGAGGTAGACGAGAAGCTAAGCGTGCCGAACAAATCCGAACCCAACAAAATCGGTGTTCCAATATAAATCTCAAACTGGGGGCGCAACTCTTGATTGGCGGAGGCATTCGTCGACGTGACGGTTCGCAGCCGATCCGCCACCCGCGCGCAGGGGGTAGCGCTCAAGCGCAGTTTGGCCCCGGCCGTGAGGTCGGCCGATCCACGCACGGATCGAACTGTCCCCGCGTCTCCTTCCACCTGCAGGATCATTCCGATTGGCAAACCGAACAACTGACAGCCAGTTTTCAGGTGGTCTTCAAAGGCTTGCTCCAGCGACTCGTAGCGGGTAGTGCTAAGGCGATTCAGTTGCTTCAGCTGCTCGGCGTAACGAGCGAGGTTGTGGGAGGCCTCGCGGTCATCTTCGTGCGCGACTGCAAGACCATGCGAAATACTCATCCGACTACCCTTCTAGCTCAAAGTCTGCTGGAACACAACGGCGGTGTGGCCCAGAACCAACGTTACTATCTTGGCAGATGCCAGGCGAGGGAACCGGACTGCCAGTACTCCCGGTAATTATGCCGCTATCGGGCAGAACCCCACTGCCGATCGTGAATGATCGCTTTGGGGCCCAACAGTTCTTCGAGCAGCGGCGTTTCGGGATAGGGATGACCGGCGTAGCGGCGGAAGCCTTCGCCGAAATCAATGCCCACCAGGGCGCCGCGGTTTTGCGTCCAGCGCTCCATCATCGCCAGGTAATCCTCGATTCCGTGCTGCTTCTTCAACCATTCGTGCTGGCTGGCGTGGCAGGCCAACATGCGGCGCTTGGTTTCGAAGCTGGTCCTAACGTCGACGACAAAATCCGGCTCAATTAAAGATCCGAAGTGGTCAACGCCGCCTAGTGAATCCAAGAAGTAGAGATGCGGAATGGCGTCCAATGGAACGGCCGGCTGTGCCAAATTCGTGACATAGTTCGGGACGGAAGCCGCGAAGCAGGCATCTCTCACTAAGATGCTGGTGGCTTCGTGATCGCAATGATAGTCCACCGGCGCGGCCGTGAGCACGATATCCGGATGCGTGCTTCGAACGAGTTCGGTTACGCGCCGCCGCGAGTCGTCGGTGTTGAAAATCGCCATATCGCGGAACTCGGCACAGCGGTACTCGGCGCCGATCAACCTGGCAGCTTCAGCGGCTTCTTTGCGTCGGATGGCGGCAATCTCTTCGGCGGTATGGAGTGAGGAACCACCATCGCCAGGGGTCATGCTTACGATGCTGATGGAATGACCGGCTTCGGAAAGCAGCGCCAGCGTTCCGCCAGCCAGAATCTCCGCGTCGTCGGGATGGGCATGAATACAAACGATGCGCATCCGAGAGCTTCAGGCGCCGGCGGCTTTGGTTGTTTCCAGCTGTTCTGCGGCGCGCTCCGGCTTGCGTTTCACCCGAGTGATGGGCACATTGAACAAGATCGAGAGCACCGTGAAGAGCAGTGACGAACTTTGAACCACAACCTTCATGGGGAGGCGTCTTGCTACATTCATCATAGCCCCATCTATGGCGGCCAACAAGACCGAAACACAAGCCGCGGCCGACATAATTGCAATAGAACCTCGCTGGCCGGCATTGTTGGCGATTCTGGCTGTCGGCGCTCTCTATTCGGCTTTGCCGGGAGCGCTGCGGCTGGGCCCGTACTGGCTGTTGCTGGCCGTGGTTTGCGTGTTGATGATCCCAACCGCTATCGCGCATCGCACCGGCCGGCACAAGCTGAACGACGTATTGGGCCATACTGTGCTGGTCATCGTGACCGCGTCCATGGTCTGGTCGCTGGCAATGCTTATCGCGGGACTTCCGTCGCATCGCGATTCGCCTCAAGTTCTACTGCGTGCCGCGGCATCGCTGTGGGTTGCCAACGTTCTGGTCTTCGCGTCGTGGTACTGGCGTCTGGATGCAGGCGGTCCAAACCAGCGCGACCTGCGCGGGCCACATACCGACGGCGCATTTCTGTTCCCGCAGATGCTGGTTCCGGGCAAGCATAAGACCAGCTGGAGGCCGGGCTTCGTCGATTATCTCTTCCTGGCTTTCAATAGCAGCACGGCCTTTTCGCCAACCGATGTGCCGGTGCTGTCGCGCTGGGCCAAGATGATGATGATGGTGCAGGCGCTGATTTCGTTGACCAGCGTGGTTGTGATTGCCGCTAGGGCCGTAAATATCTTGTAGGGACACAGGCAGGAATGGCTGTGCCACAGTTACACTAGTATGTTCCTATGAAGCTCCCGAGCTATACCATCACCCAAGGCAAAGACCGCGCCCCGGCACGCGCGTTTTTGAAGGCCATCGGCCTCACCGACGAGGACATCAAGAAACCGATCATCGGCATCGCCAACACCTGGATTGGTACCATGCCATGCAATTTCAAGCTGCGCGATCTGGCGGTGAACGTCGCGGATGGAATCCGCAAAGCCGGCGGCACTCCCATGGAATACAACACCATCGCGATCAGCGACGGAATCACTATGGGCACCGAGGGTATGAAGGCCTCGCTGGTCAGCCGGGACCTGATCGCGGACTCGATCGAGCTGGTGGCGCGCGGCCATATGTTCGACGGCATTGTGGCCCTGGTAGCCTGCGACAAGACCATTCCCGGCGCGGCCATGGCACTATTGCGGCTCAATATTCCAGGCTTGGTTCTTTACGGAGGATCCATTCTGCCGGGCCGCTACAAAGGCCGCGATCTGACTATCCAGGATGTCTATGAGGCCGTCGGCGCAAACGCCGCGGGGAAAATCTCCGATCAGGATTTGCTCGACATTGAGAACTCGGCCTGTCCTGGGGCGGGCGCCTGCGGCGGGCAATTTACCGCCAATACTATGGCGACGGTGATGGAGATTATCGGGCTGTCGCCGATGGGGACGGCTTCGGTGCCGCAAGTGGACCCACGGAAACGCAATGTGGCGGAGCGCTGCGGTGAGCTGGTCTTAAACCTGGTGAAGAGCAACTTGCGGCCGCGCGACATCGTCACCAGGAAGTCTATTGATAACGCGATTGCGTCGGTGGCCACCACCGGAGGCTCAACCAACGCCGTGCTGCATCTGCTGGCCATGGCGCGTGAAGCAGGTATCGCGCTCAATATCGACGATTTCCAGACGATCAGTGAACGGACTCCACTGCTGGTGGATCTCAAACCGGCCGGCAAGTTCGTCGCTGTAGACGTCGATAAGGCAGGCGGAATTGCGGTAATAGCGCAGCGGCTGGCGCAGGGCGGTTACGTGGACGGATCGGCGATGACGGTCACGGGCCGAACCTTCGCTCAAGAAGCGGCCGACGCCAAGGAAACACCCGGGCAAGAGGTGATCCACGCGCTGAACAATCCGATCAAGAAGAGCGGTGGTTTGGTAATTCTGCGTGGATCGCTGGCGCCGGAGGGTTGCGTGATCAAGGTGACAGGCATCGAGCGCACACAGCAGAAGGGACCCGCGCGCGTATTCGAATCCGAAGAAGCCGCCATGGCAGCTGTAATGGGCGGTAACATTCGATCCGGCGATATCATGGTGATCCGCTACGAGGGACCGCGCGGAGGGCCGGGAATGCGAGAGATGCTGGGAGTGACGAGCGCGATCGTAGGAGCGGGGCTTTCGGAGAGCGTGGCCTTAATTACCGATGGCCGCTTTAGCGGAGCGACGCGGGGATTCTGCGTCGGCCATATCGCGCCGGAAGCAGCGGTAGGCGGACCCATCGCGGCGGTGGAGGAAGGCGACATCATCAACCTCGACATCCAAAAGCGGACCATCGATCTCGAGGTCCCTCAAAATACGCTACGGGACCGTCTCACAAAATGGAAAACCCCCGCACCGCGTTACAGCACGGGGGTTTTTGCGAAGTATATTGCGTTGGTCGGTTCGGCTTCGGAGGGAGCGCTTACGACCCCGTCCGCACTATCGGCGAGTTCTCGTTCGTGACGGTGGGCTTCTCCACTCCAGCGATAATATGTGCGTCAAGCATTTTCTGCACGTCGCTTTTACCCACGGCGCCAACTTTTTGCTCGACCACTTTGCCGCCCTTGAAAAGCAGCAGGGTAGGGATGCCGCGAACCTGATACCGCATGCTGGTCGCGCCATTCTCGTCTACGTTCAGTTTTCCAACCTTCACCCGTCCGGCGTAATCGGTGGCGATGGCATCCACAGTCGGTGACATCATCCGGCAGGGACCGCACCACTCCGCCCAGAAGTCGACCAGAACCGGAACGTCCGAATTAAGGACTTCCTTATCCCAGCCCGCGTCAGTGAAAGTCAGTGTATTTGTTCCAGCCATAATTCTTCCAATCTCTCCCCTAATCAGATGTCTGCGACAGCCAAACGATTCAGCCCAGAAGTCGCTGATAGAGCGCGAGATACTCGACGGCCGCGCTGCTCCATGAAAAATCTTTTTGCATGCCGCGCCGCATGATTCCCATCCAACGGTCTCTATCGCGAAAGGCCTTTAGGGCCGTACCCAGGGCATCGAGCAGCGCTTCCCCGGAATAATCCCGGAACTTGAAGCCCGTACCCTCATCAATGGTATCATCCAGGCCGCCTGTGGCGCGAACCACGGGGACGGTCCCGTAGCGCAAGCTGTAGATCTGGCTCAGACCGCAGGGTTCATAGCGGCTGGGCATCACGAACATATCCGCGCCGGCCTCGATGCGGTGTGAAAGACCGTTATCGTAGCCGATCCGGATGGCGACCTGGTCCGGATAAGCTTCCCCCAATCGTTGAAACATCGACTCGTAAGGAAGATCGCCGGAGCCTAGCACCGCCAGTTGAACGTCTTCCTCCAACAGCCGCGATGCAATTTCAGCGATCAGGTCGATGCCTTTCTGCGCGGCGAAGCGCGACACCATGCCGATGAGCGGCCGCTCAGGGCCCGCCGCAGATAGACCCAGTTCTTCCACGAGAGCACGCTTGCACTCTCGTTTTCCGGAAAGATCATCTACCGAATAATTCCGCGCGATGAAGGGATCGTGCTCGGGGTTCCACTCGACGTAGTCGACACCATTCACGATCCCGTAAATGGGACCATGCCGGCCAAGAAAACCGTCCAGGCCGAAGCCGTACTCGGGCGTCTGGATCTCGCGGGCGTAACCTTTGCTCACCGTACTTACGGCATCGGCGAACGCGATTCCACCCTTCAACAGATTGAGTCTGCCGAAAAACTCCAGTTGGGCCGGATTGAACAGCCTGCTGTCCAGCCCGATCAGTGGCACTGCTTCTGGTCCGAAAATTCCCTGATAGCCGAGATTGTGGATGGTCAACAGGATCTTAACGCCGCTGAACGTGGGATCGCCGGCGAAATGCCGGCGGATGTAGACGGGCACCAGCGCCGCTTGCCAATCGTGGACGTGAATAATCTGCGGACGGAACAAGTAGCGCGCCACGCCGACGGCGGCCATCGACAGCACCGCGAAACGAATGTAGTTGTCCGGGTAATCCGCGCCGCCGGCTCCGTAGATGGCCTCCCGATCGAACAGCGGCGGGCAGTCGACAAAATAAAAGGTGACTCCGCGCTCGGTGGTCTCATGGATATCCACCAGGTAGCCGGGGCCGATGGGAACCCACAGACCTCGATAAGCGACCCGTGGCTTGTTTGGGTATTGGTTCTGACGATAGGCGGGGAGAACCACTGCCGTCTGCTCACCACGCGCCTGCAGCGCCGCCGGAAGCGCGCCTAAAACATCG
>Ga0070714_100001929_pt1 | contig 15151 bp, 10 predicted proteins | sample LARL83metaG_FD_65450 | JGI IMG/M metagenome (GOLD analysis project Ga0070714, IMG submission 65450) | Corn, switchgrass and miscanthus rhizosphere microbial communities from Kellogg Biological Station, Michigan, USA - LAR L8-3 metaG | ecosystem: Host-associated > Plants > Roots > Rhizosphere ...
TCCGGGGGAACCGGCTCGTCCACGATCACCGTGCCGCCGGGCGCGTCGGCCAGGGCCATGCGCGCGGTGGCGAGGTAACTGCGGGCGGCGGCGGCCGTCGGGTCCGGCGGGTAGTCGTAGTACGACCAGAGGGAGCCGAAGACGATCGCCGCGATCAGGGTGGTCGCCGCGGCGAATTCCGGCCTGCTCAGCCGCCGGGAACTCCGCCAGGGGGCGGTCCCGTCGGCGACCGGCATGAACGCCAGCCCCAGGCACAGGACCATGATCGCGACGGCATCCCAGGCATACCTGGCCGACAGTCCGAGCCATACGCCGGGCATGAAGCTGGACCGCCCGGCCAGGACGGGCAGGATGTCCACGATGACGAGCCAGCCCGCCAGGATCGTCCAGGCCCGCCACGCCCGCCAGGTGTACATCACGCTGGCGAGCACGATGACGACCGCGAGCACCCAGGACATCCAGGCCAGCGCGGGCGGGGGAGCCGTCAGCGCCTCGACGCCGGACGCGCCCCAGCGCCATGGCCCGCCGAACGCGCCCGGCAGGAACGTCTCGCGCAGCAGCGTGCCCGCGTAGTCGAGGACGTCGGTGAAGCTGGGCGGCCTGCCCGGCCGCACGGTTGAAGTGCCCAGCTGGACGAGGTACAGCGACGCGTAGGCGGCGGTCACCGCGGCGTACAGCCCCCACGCCCGCCAGTGCGCGCGCAGCGCGGCCCACAGTGCCCGCCACCCGGTGCCGCGGCCGAAGAACCCCCAAGTGAGCGCGAACAGCAGCAACGGCACCGCCGCACCCTGGAAGGTCGACAGCAAAGCCACCACCAGCCACCCCGTGGCCGCCGCGGCGTGCCTGAACTTCCTGGTCCTGAGGTAGTGCACGTGCGCGGACACGGCGCAGAAGATGGCCAGCTGCAGTGGAAGCTGCTCCAGCGCCACCGTCCACCAGGAAAGTCCGGGCAGTGACAGCGGGCTCAGCAGGTACAGGACCAGCAACAGGAGAACGCCCGGGCGGTCGCCGAACAGGGTCCGCAGCATGCGCAGCAGCGCGAAGCAGGTGCCGCCAAGCAGCACCAGGGTCGCCGCGGAGGCCAGCGTCCAGTCATCCGGGGAGAGTCGGACCAGAACCCAGGCGATCGCCGCGCCCACGACGTTCAGGTGACCGGCATTGACCCACGCAAGGTAGCTCCACGTTGGACCCTGGGTCGCCGCGCGTTCCAAGTAGAAGTAGTCGTCGAGCCGGAAGAAGGACCGGCCGAGCAGTCCTGCCTTCCACACCAGCTGTGCGGTGATGAGAACCAGCCCGGTCGCCAGGACCGAGTTCGCGCGCAGCCACCGCACGGATCCCGCGAGCTCCCAGTTCACCGGCGTCGCTTCCAGTGCCCGCGGGGTCTCCGTCAAGTTGCCACCTCCGGTCCGTCGTACTGTTCCGGTCGCACAGGGCGGAAAGGCCCCGGCAACGCGCGGCCGTCACTCGCATCCAAAAATAGAACTTGTTACAGTAATGTGTCTAGATCCCGAGGCTGACCGGTGAGAAGGTGGCAGCAGCGAAACTACTCGGAGGTAACCTGCGGACCCCGGGAGGGACGATGCGCAGCGCCATCGGCGTCGTACTGACAGGACTGGGCGCCTTCCTCATCCTGGTCGCGATACTTCTGCCCACCTGGGTCAGCGGCCACGTCGTCAAGTTCCCGCTGAACGAGTACGAGACCGCGACCCTGACCGCCAGCAACGCCTCGTACTTCAGCACCTCCTCGCTGAGCGAGAAGAGCGGCGTCACCCTGGAGGCCACCTACACGATCAAGGGCGACGCCAGCAAGGGCAACTCGTCGACGGCCGTATGGGACGAGTACAGCTACGTCTACGACCTCACCAACCACCAGGCGGTCCAGGAGATGACCCGCACGTTCGCGTTCGACCGGCGTACCGGGCAGCTGGTGAACTGCTGCGGCGCGAGCCTCAACGGGGACACCACGGTCCGCCAGACCGGCCTGGTCGGGTACGTGTTCCCGATCGGCGCGCAGAAGCAGACCTATCAGGTGTACGACACCACCCTGAAACGGCCGATGCCGTTCACGTACTCGGGAACGACGACCGTGGATGGCGTGCTGGCTTATGAGTTCGTGGAGAACGTCGCGCCGGTGCAGATTGCCGCCTTGTCGGTGCCCGGCTCCTTCGTCGGTTCAACGGCCGCGGTTGTCAAGGCGCCCGAGTTCGACGAGCTGCACCTCATCTACTACGTGGACCCGGATACCGGGGCGCTGCTCGACGTGGACGAGTACCAGGCGCTGACCCTGCACAACCCGGCCACCGGCGCCACCGCCCTGGTGCTCTTCAGCGCCGACCTGATCGCGACGCCCGCCAGCGTCCGCCAGATCGTCAGCCTTGACAGCAGCGGACGGAACGAGCTCGCGCTGCTCGAGACCATCCTGCCGCTCGCCCTCGGCATATCCGGCGGCGTCGCGCTGCTCGCCGGGATCTTCCTCGGCCGCAAGCCGCGCGGTCCGCAGGCCGCCAGCGTGGTCCCCGACACGAGCGCAGGGGCGGCCGCGGAGCCGGCGTACGACGAGTTCGCGGGGGTCAGGCCCAGCCTGGACGACGGCACCCAGGAAGCCGCCGCGGAAGCGCCGGAGGGCGAGGGCCCGGAAACCCACAGGCCCTCGTCCGCCCGGTAGGGAAACGCCGGCCAGCCAGCGAATTAATAGAACATGTTCTAAGGCTCTGCTAACTTGACGACCAAGCAAGCGTTTGGTTGGAGAACCACGGCGGGAGAGTCAATGGAGACAGTGCAGCCTCGCCCGGACCGCGGCACGCCTCGCCCGTCCCGGCGCGCGTTCCTGGCCGTCAGCGCGGGCCAGGCAAGCGGCGATGGCTGGTCGGCGGCCGTCTCGATCCTCGCCGGCTATGACCCCGGCGCGGTGTTCAGCAACCCGTTCCTCGACACGCTGTTCGGCTGAGACCATGCGCCGCGTCATCGCAGTCGTGCTCGCAGTTCTCGGCGTGCTTCTCATCCTGGCCGCGGTACTCCTGCCCGGCTGGATCAACCGCCAGCTCATCAAGTTCCCGCTGAGCGAGAACCAGGTCGCCGTGCTGACCGCGAGCAACGCGTCGTACTTCAGCGCCGCCGTGTTCAAGGAGCAGACCGGCGTAACCATCCAGGCCACTTACACGATCAAGGGCGAGCCGGGCAAGGGCAGTTCGTCGACCGCCGTGTGGGAGCAGACGAGCAGCGTCTCCGACATCACCAACCACCGGTCGATCCAGCAGACGACGCGCACGTTCGCGTTCGACCGGCGCACCGGGCAACTGGTCGACTGCTGCGGCGCGAATGTCAACGGCAACGCGTCGATCCGCCAGACCGGGTACTCGGGGGTCGTGTTCCCGTTCGGCCTGCAGAAGCAGACCTACCAGGTGTTCAACACGACCCTGAACCGGCCGCTGCCGTTCGTGTACGCGGGGACGGCGACCGTGGACGGCATCCTGACCTACGAGTTCGTGGAGAACGTCCCGGCGACGCAGTTCACCACCCAGGCGGTACCCGGCACCATGCTGGGGGTCAAGACGCCGGTCGTCCGCGCGCCCTTGTTCGACCAGGAGCACGTGATCAACTACGTGGACCCCGAGACCGGGGCGCTGCTCAACGTGAACGAGCACCAGACGGTGACCCTGCGCAACCCGGCCACCGGCGCCCAGGCGCTGGTGCTCTACGACGCGGACCTGACCGTGACCCCGGCCAGCCTCAGCCAGGTCGTCGCGCTCGACCGCAGCGGCCGCAGCGAGATCACCCTGGTCGAGACCACGCTGCCGCTTATCTGCGGCATCGTCGGCGGCGTGGCGCTGCTCGCGGGCGCCTTCCTCGGCCTGCGCGGCCGGAAGCGGCGCGCTGACACGCCCGAACTAGCAGGCGTCTGATACGCCCCGCTCGCAGGCGCGGCCCCGGGCACGGCCACTGACCGCCGCGGGGTCAGCGCAGCAGCAGGCGGGCGGCGAGTTCGAGGCGGCTGGACACGTCTTCCGTCGTCGCGCGCCGCGTCACCCAGGCGACGAGGTTGGACAGCCAGACGTCGCCGATCACGCGGGCGATCGCGATGTCGTCGGCCGACGGCTCGCCGTCGTGCATGGCCCGGGTGAACATCCGCACCATCTGATTGGCGACCATGTTCACCTCGGCCGCCGCGCTCGGGTCGGCGAACATGAACGCCCGCGTCATCGCCTCGGTGAGCATCGGGTCGCGCTGCATGGTGCGGGTGACCAGGGACAGCACGTACATCGTGCGCTCGGTCGCCGTCTCGCCAGGGATCGGCTTGCGGTCGAGCTTCTCCTGCATCCGCTCGAATTCCTCGGTGAGGGCGGCGACCAGCAGGTGGATCTTGGACGGGAAGTACCGGTAGAGCGTGCCGAGCGCCACGTCGGCGCGTTCCGCGACGGACCTCATCTGCACGGCCTCGTACCCGCCCTTGGACGCGAGCGCCAGCGTGGCGTCGAGTATCCGCTTGCGCCGTTCCCGCTGCGCGGCGGAGCCCGCTTCGGCATCGGCTACTGGCGCCGGCTGGCTGGTGACACGTGTTCTCGCCGTTGACATTCCGGACCCCTCATTATTTCCCTTGCTCATGATCAGGTTACCAAGGGGCACGGCCGCTGACGGGCCCGCGACACTGGCCGTGCAAAGATGTAACATGTTCTAATTTTGGGGAAACGAGAGGCGGTGCCGGTGGACTTCAGCCTGACGGAGAGCCAGCAGGAGATCGCGCGCCTCGCCGGCCGCCTGCTCGACGGCGCCAGCCCGGGGGGACGACCCCCCCAAACCCCCCCGGACGGCGCCAGCCCGGGGGGACGACCCCCCCAAACCCCCCCGGAGGCGAAGGCCGACCCGTGGAAGGAACTGGCCCGGGCTGGGCTGCTCGCCCTGTCGTTGCCCCCCGAGCTTGGCGGCGACGGGCTCGGCGTGCTTGATACCGCCGTCCTGCTCACCGAGCTCGGCCGCCGGGCGGCGCCGGTGCCGGCGCTGGCCACGCTGATGACCGGTGTGCTGCCGGTCGTCCGCTGGGGAGACGGCGCGGCGCGGCGGGCGCTGCTGCCGGCCGCGGCCGCGGGCGAGCTGATCCTCACCGCCGGCCTGCGCGAGCCGTCGGACCCGATGCCCGCGGTCCCGGCCGCCACGGTCGCCGCGGACGGCCTGGTGTCCGGCACCAAGGTCGGCGTCCTCTACTGCGCGGAGGCCAGCCGGGTCCTGCTCCCGGTGAGCTTCGCGTCCGCCGGACACGAGGAACACGGCACCGGCGTCGTCATCGTTGACCCGGCCGCGGACGGGGCGAGCGTGACCCGCACGCCGTCGGTCTCCGGCGGCCCGGAGTACACGCTGCGGCTCGACCAGGTCCCGGTCGAGCAGGTGCTGGGCGGCGCGGACTGCCTGGCGGACCTGTACCAGCTGGCCGTGGCGGGCGCGTGCAGCCTGGCCGACGGCGCCCTGTCCGCGGCGCTGACGCTGACCAGGGACCATATCGCCACCCGGCGGCAGTTCGGCCGGCCGCTGGCCGCCTTCCAGGCGGTCGCCCAGCAGGTCGCCGACGTCTATATCGCGTCGCGCACCCTGCACCTGGCCACGATGTCGGCGTGCTGGCGGCTTGACGCGGGCAAGGACGCGGCGGGCGACCTCGCGGTGGCGGGACTGTGGTGCGCGGCGGAGTCACCAGCCGCCGTTCGGACCTGTCATCACTTGCACGGCGGGACGGGAATGGATGTCACCTACCCACTGCACCGCCTCTCGGCACTGGTCGGCGACCTGGTGCGGTTCCTCGGCGGGGCCGAGTACCAACTGGAGCGGCAGGCATGTTCATTGAACTGACGGAGCGGCAGGCCGCGCTGCGCGACGAACTGCGCTGCTACTTCGCCGGCCTGCTGTCACCCGCCGAGCGCGCCGAACTGCTCACCGAGCGGCACGGGACGGTCTACCGCGACGTGGTCCGCCGGATGGGCCGCGACGGGTGGCTCGGGGTGGGCTGGCCGACCGCCTACGGCGGGCGCGGGTTCGGCCAGGTGGAACAGCAGATCTTCGCGGACGAGGCGGCCCGCGCTGACGTCCCGCTGCCCGCCGTCACCTTGCAGACGGTCGGCCCGGTGCTGCAAGCCCACGGCACGGACTGGCAGAAGGAGTTCTTCCTGCCGCGGATCCTGGCGGGCGAGGTCCACTTCGCGATCGGCTACACCGAGCCGGAGGCCGGCACCGACCTGGCGGCGCTGCGCACCAGGGCGGTGCACGCCAGTGCTGAGGGAGACAGCGCGGGCTACGTCGTCGACGGCCAGAAGATCTTCACGACGGGCGCCCACGCGGCCGACTACGTCTGGCTCGCCTGCCGGACCGGCTCGGAGGAGTCCCGGCACAGGGGGATCACCATCCTGATCGCCGACACCACCGACCCGGGTTTCTCCTGGACGCCGATCATCACGCACGACGGCGCCCACCACGTCAACGCGAGCTACTACGATCAGGTGCGCGTTCCGCTCGCGATGCGGGTCGGCGCGGAGAACGAGGGCTGGCGGCTCATCACCACGCAGCTCAACCACGAGCGGGTGATGCTCGGGCCCGCCGGGCGGATCGCCGTGCTGGCCGACCGGGTGCGCGAGTGGGCCGCCGCGCGGTCGCTGCTCGACCGGCCCGACCTGCGGCGGGCGCTGGCGCGGGCCGCGGCGGTCACCCGGGTCAACGAGCTGCTCAACTGGCAGGTCGCGGCGACGGCGGAGCTGAGCATGGCCGACGCGTCGGCCACCAAGGTGTTCTCCTCCGAGCAGGTGCAGGCCATCGGCCAGTCGCTCGCCGAGGCCGTGAGCCGGCACGCCGACGCGGCCGAGCCGGAGACCGCGGCGCTGCTGACCTGGCTTGACGTGCAGCTCAAGCGAAATACGGTGCTGACGTTCGGCGGCGGCGTGAACGAGGTCATGCGCGAGCTCATCGCGATGGCCGGCCTCGGCCTGCCGCGGGTACCCCGATGAGCGCCGACGCGGCCGCCAGGAGCGCCGACGCGGCCGCGATGCCCGCCGACGCGGCTGCCATGCCCCCCGACGCGGCCGCGATGCCCGCCGACGCCACCCCGGAGGTCACCCCAGAGGCCATCAGGGCCGCCGCGGGCCGGATCGCCGCCGCCGGCGACAGCGAGCCGCGCCTGGCCCGCGACCCGGTCAACCTGCCGATGATCCGCAACTGGCTGGAAGCGCTGCCCGCGCCGGCCGACCCCGCCGCGCCGGGCGCCCGTGCCAGTCAGGGCGAGCGCGCCGCGCCCGCCGATCCGGCCGCGCCGGCCGACCCCGCCCGTCAGGGTGCCGGGCCGGACTGCCCGGACACCGCCCCGCCCGCGATGATCCAGGTCTGGACCATGCCGGGCCTGCACGGGGTGCGGGCGGGCGACGACCCGCTCGGGGCGATGGTCGCGCTGCTCGGCGAGGCCGGGTACCCGTCGATCGTCGCGACCAACTGCGATCAGGCCTACCTCCGGCCGGTCAAGCTCGGCGAGCGGCTGGCCGTCTCCGCCCGGCTGGTGGATGTCACCGGCCCCAAGCGAACCGCGCTCGGCGAGGGCTGGTTCGTGACTACCCGGAGCACGTGGACCTCGGCCGGCGAGCCGGTCGCCACCATGGACTTCCGCGTGCTCAAGTTCCGGCCCTCGCCTGCCAAGACGCCCCAGGGGAGCGCTTCCCCCCCAGCCTCCCCTGGGGTCATCCGCCCGGTGACCTCGCCGGACACCGAGTTCTTCTGGGCCGGCACCGCGGCCGGGGAACTGCGCCTCCAGCGTTGCGGCGGCTGCGGCGCGCTGCGCCACCCGCCCGGCCCGATGTGCCCGTCCTGCGGCATCATGAGCCAGCAGCCGCCGGCGTACACGGTGGCGGCCGGAACCGGCGAGGTCTACAGCTACGTCGTGCACCATCACCCGCCCGTGCCCGGCAAGAAGCTGCCCGTCGTGATCGCGCTCGTCCAGCTGCCAGAAGGCGTCCGGATGACCGGCGAACTGCTCGGTGTCGGCCCCGGTCAGCTGCGGATCGGCCTGCCGGTGCGCACGGAACTCGTCAAGGTTGACGATGACCTGACGCTGCCCGCCTGGCGGCCGGCGTCCTCCGTCGTCCTGCCGCCGCTGGTCATCGACGTCACGCCCACGTTCGTGGTCGCCTCGGCGCTCGCCACCCGTGACTTCCAGGACGTGCACCACGACCGGGACCGCGCCGTCGCCGGGGGCGCGAAGGACATCTTCCTGAACATCCTGACCACCACCGGCCTGGTGCAGCGGTACGTCGCCGCCTGGGCCGGACCGGACGCGGTCTTCCGCGCGATCTCCGTCCGGCTCGGCGTCCCCTGCCACGCGGGCGACACGCTGACCCTGACCGGCGAGGTCACCCAGGACGGCAGTCCTGGCGATGACGGTGCTGGCCGCGGGGCGGGGGCCGCCGGCCACGGTCCTGCCGGTCACGCGACCGCCCACCACGGGGCCGAGCAGGTGATCTCGGTCGTCGGCCGGTGCAGCCTCGGCGATCACGTGACCGCGACCGTGCGCCTCGCGCCGGCGGGGGACCGCTGATGCGGGGCGGAACGGCGATCGCCGGCATCGGGGCCACCGAGTTCTCCAAGGACTCCGGGCGCAGCGAGCTCCGCCTGGCCGTCGAGGCGGTCACTGCGGCCCTCGCCGACGCCGGCCTGGCCGCCGCCGACGTCGACGGCCTGGTCACCTTCACCATGGACGGCAACGCTGAGATCGCCGTCGCCCGCGAGCTCGGCGTCCGCGAGCTGCGCTTCTTCAGCCAGATCGGCTACGGCGGCGGCGCCGCCTGCGCAACCGTCGCGCACGCGGCGATGGCGGTCGCCACCGGCGCGGCCGACGTCGTGGTCTGCTACCGGGCGCTCAACGAGCGCTCCGGGCGCCGCTTCGGCCAGGTGGCGGCCGGCCTCGCGGGCAACCCGACCACCGCCGGGATCGACAACGGCTGGCACTACCCGATGGGCCTGGCCACCCCCGCGGCGACGGTCGCGATGGTCGCCCGCCGCTACATGCATGAGTACGGCGCGGCCAGCGAGGACTTCGGCCGGGTCACGGTCGCGGCCCGCCGGCACGCCGCCAGCAACCCGAACGCGTGGTTCTACCAGCGCCCGGTCACCCTCGCCGAGCACCAGGAGTCCCGCTGGATCGCCGAGCCGCTCCGCCTCCTCGACTGCTGCCAGGAAAGCGACGGCGCCGTGGCCATCGTCGTCACGAGCCTCGACCGCGCCCGCGACCTGCCCAACCCGCCCGCGGTGATCGCCGCCGCGGCGCAGGGCAGCGGACCGGGACAGTACACCATGACCAGCTACTACCGCGACGACCTCGCCGCCCTGCCCGAGATGGGCGTGGTCGCCAGGCAGCTTTGGCGCCAGGCCGGCCTCGCCCCGTCCGACGTACGGACCGCCATGCTGTACGACCACTTCACCCCCTACGTGCTCATCCAGCTGGAAGAGCTCGGCTTCTGCCCCCGCGGCGAGGCCCGCGACTTCATCGCCGACGGCACCATCGAGCTGGGCGGCCGCCTGCCGCTCAACACCCACGGCGGCCAGCTGGGCGAGGCCTACATCCACGGCATGAACGGCATAGCCGAGGCGGTCCGCCAGGTCCGCGGCACATCGGTCAACCAGGTACCCGGCGACGGCCCGGTCCTGGTCACCGCCGGCACCGGCGTCCCCACCAGCGGCCTGATCCTCTCGTTACCCGGGGCTACGGAGCAGGCGGCACGACAGTAACTAGCACCTCGCCCGGCATACGTCCCTCACCCACTTGAGCGGGACGATGGGCACATTTTTCCCGCCAGTCCCGAAGGCCGCAGAAATAAACGCATGATCGGAAAAGGTGACGACCCGGGAGCCCGTGGTGCCGTCGCCGGGGACCTTGAAAAGATTAAGAAGAATGAAAGGAACGGCATGCCGCCCTTGATTAAGGGCTGCTATATTGACGTAACGGAACGGCGGTGACGCCAGGCGACCGGAAACGGCAACGCGGCGACCCCCGGCTCGCACAGGAATGGGAAGAAAGCCAGGACTCGCAACATCAGCCCTGGTAGAGCACGGTTAGTCCGATTCGCGAATGGCCACGGGCAAACCGGACAGAAGAACTGCAGACGGCGCGGTTGAGAAAGACCGGATAAGCATCCGGAACCCGACAAGGGGAAATCCCGCGCACGAAGTATCTGACACACTCTGCCTGGAGAGTCCACACATAGGAGAGGGAATGCCTGTGGCCTACGCCCAGTCTTGTGACATATCATTCGGGATCTTCGCATTCCGCGCATATCAGCCCGTGTCGCTTCACCGGCCACCCTGACGGAGCTCGAGCCGTTAACGCAGTCGAATCATTTTCAGCGACTTTTTCCGAATCAGGGTGACGTCATGGATCTTGCTATGTCCGTATACGACCGGGAGGATTTCCTCGCCGGTCCGCACGTGGCTGTGGTGGGTGTGGTCGATCCGCGTGGGGTCGGGGCGCCGTTGCTGGTGCCGGTCTGGTACGGCTACCAGCCCGGCGGCGACGTGACGGTGCAGACCGGGCGGGACACGATCAAGGCTCGGCTGATCCGCGCTGCTGGCCGGTTCAGCCTGTGCGTGCAAGACGAGTCCGCGCCCTACCGGTACGTCAGCGTCGAGGGGCCAGTGGTGGCGGTCGAGGACCCGGTGCCTGCCGCCACGCGCGCGTGGCTGGCGCAGCGGTACCTCGACGAGCCGACAGTCACGGCGTACCTAGCCGCTAACCAGCACCAGCTGGTGGAGGACGTGGCGTTTCAGATGCGTCCGCAACGCTGGCGTACCGCCGATTTCACTGCCTTCGCCGCGGAGTTCAGCCAGCAAGGCTGACCGTCCGCCCAGCATGAGCACTCCGCACTGCTAGCCATGCTTATCCACGTCTCCAGACAAGGAGAACCTCCCCATGTCACTGGACCCGATGTCATTGGACACGTTGCCTCGTCCGACGGAACGGGGGCACACTAACGCGATCCCGTACCCACGGGACCGGGGCCTGCACGAGGTGTTCGACGATCAAGCCGTCCTCCGGCCACACGCGACCGCGGCCGTGCACAACGGGCGGAGCCTGACCTACTGTGAGATCGCCCGGCGCTCTGACGCCGTGGCAGCCCGCCTGCGCGACCTCGGCGTCCGGCCAGGGGATACCGTTGGGGTGCTCGGCGGCCGGTCCTTGGGGGCCCTGGTGGCTTTCTTGGGAATCCTCAAAGCCGGTGCCGCCTACGTCCCGTTGGACGATGGGGAACCGCCGAGACGAGTGCAGGCTATGGCTGAGCAAGCTGGCTTGAACACCGTGCTCGTCTTGCCCGGCGGTACCTGCCGGATCCGTCGCATCCGCCACGTCGACTTTGACACGATACCGGCTTCGGCCCCGGCCGGGTTCCGCCGGGCAGCGGTGGCGGCCACGGACTGCGCCTACGTCATGTTCACCTCGGGCAGCACCGGCGAGCCGAAGCCGGTGGCGATCCCGCACCGGGGCGTCACCCGGCTGGCGTTCTCCGACCTGGTCACCCAGCGCCCCCGGCCCGGTGACCGCGTGCTGCATGCTTACGGGCTTTCCTCGGATGCCTCCACCATCGAGATCTGGTCAGCGTTTCTGGCCGGTGCCTGCCTGGTGCTCGTCGACCGTGCGGACCTGCTCTCGCCCGAGGCGCTTGAGGCTCAGCTGGTGACGGGACGGGTCGCGATCGCCTACCTGACCACCGGGGTCTTCCACCACATCGCCCGCACTCGCCCGATGGCGTTCCGCACCTTGCGGTTCGTCTCGGCCGGCGGCGAGGTGATGGACCCGGACCTGACCAGGGCCGTTCTGGCGGCCTGCCCGGACACTACCGTGGTCAACTTCTACGGTCCGACCGAGAACAGCGTGGTCTCAACGGCTTACCTGGTGCGGGATCTGCCGCCCCAGGCGACCGCAGTGCCGATCGGCCAGCCGCTGGAGAACTCCTGCTGTCACGTGGTGCGCGCCGACGGCACGCCGGCCGAGGCTGGTGAGGAAGGCGACCTCCTTGTCGGCGGCGACGGCCTTGCCCTCGGCTACCTTGGCGACCCGGAGCTGACCAGGCAGCGGTTCATCACGACCGAGCGCGGCGAACGCCTGTACCGCACCGGGGACCGGGCGGTCTGGCTGCCCACCGGGGAGTTGGAGTACCGGGGCCGCGCGGACCGGCAGATCAAGCTCCGCGGTCACCGGGTGGAACTGGACGAGATCGAGGCTCGGCTGCGCGCCAGCGAGCACGTGGGCGAGGCAGTGGTCGACCTCGATCGGGGCACCCTCACCGGCTACCTCACCCCCGCCAAGCCAGGGCAGGCGATTCCGGTCGACCGCATCCGCAAGGAGCTGGCCTCATGGCTGCCGGCCGCGGTGGTGCCCGCCGGGCTGATTCCTGTCGACACGTTCCCCGTCACCAGCGCGGGCAAGATCGACCGTCGGCGACTGCGTGCTCTCTCCGCACCTACCGGCACCACCTCCCCAACGTGCTACGACAACGGCGGTCCGCTGGACAGGCTGGCCGGAATCTGGCACACGGTCTTGCGGGTCCGTCCCGCTCCCACCGACGACTTCTACGACCTCGGCGGGGATTCGCTGCTCGCCGCCGAGACCGTCACCCGCACCCTCGCCGCGCTGGAGATTGACGCCCGGCACGGCAGCGCGCTGATCCATAGCCTGCTGCGCAACCCCACCCTGCGGGGATTCGCGGACGCGGTGGTCACCAGCATCCACAACGGCGGCGCTCTCAGCACCACGGTCGACTTCGACGCGGAGGCACGACTCGGGTTCACCGTCCCCGCGGCGCACGGCCCGGCGCCGCTCTGGCGCAATCCCCAAGAGGTGCTGGTCACGGGTGCGTCGGGGTTCGTCGGCGCCTTCCTGGTCGACCGACTGCTGCGCACGACCACCGCACGGGTGCACTGTCCGGTTCGCGCGCGTGACCACGCCGCCGCGCACAGCCGCGTGCTCACCGCGTTCGCCCGGTTCGGCCTCACCCCGTCCGACCCCAGTCGTCTGGTGTGCTTCCCCGCCGACCTGAGCGCACCCGGTCTCGGCCTCCAGCCCGGCCACCTCAGTCAACTCTCGAGCACCGTTGACCTCGTTTTCCACGCGGCCGCGCAGGTGAACTTCCTGTACCCCTACGAAGCACTGCGTGCGGCCAATGTCGGCGGCACCCGGGAGGTCGTGCGCCTGGCCGCACCCCGGCGGGTACCGGTGCACTTCCTGTCCACCATCGCCGTGCTGGCCGGCTTCGGCACCGCCGGCGTCCACCACGTCGCCGAGGATCAGTCGCTCGCCCACGCCGACCGGCTGACTATGGGATACGCAGAAAGCAAGTGGGTGGCCGAGAAGATGCTCCAGAACGCGGCCGAGCAGGGCGTTCCGGTCGCCGTCTACCGGCCCTACGAGATCACCGGGGACCAGCAGGCCGGAGCCTGCAACACCGAGACCGCGATCTGCTCGCTGTTTCACACCATCGCCGAGACCGGACTGGCACCGGACATCCCGTTGCCCATGAACTTCGTGCCGGTCGACTTTCTCGCGGCCGCCATCGTGTACATCGCCACCCATAACCTGGCCACCGACCGCACCTACCACCTGACCAACCCGAGCTCGGCCGGACTCGGTGACATGCTCGACCGGATGCGAGCGGCGGGACACAAGATCACCACGCTGCCCTACCACCGGTGGGTCGACAAGCTCCTGCGCCACGTCGCGGCCAACCCCACCAGCCCGACCGCGCCGTTCGTGTCGCTGTGCGTCGACCGCGGCAACAAGTCCAGCATCACGGTGAAGGAGATGTACTTCGAGGGCACCTTCCCCACGCTGGACCGCGCCAACGTCGAACGGGACCTCGCAGGCAGCGGCCTGGTCTGCCCGCCGGTGGACACCACCTTGCTCGACCGGTACCTGGAGTACTTCTACCGCACCGGTTACCTCAATCGTCCCAGCGGGGAGGGCAACCGATCATGAGCCAGCGCCTGGCCCGCGGGGACGAGCCGACCACCCCCGCCAAGGAGGCGAGCACCATGGAGAGCACCCCGACGATCATCGACTTCCCCCTCGCGCCACCGGGAACGATGGGCCCGCCCGCCGAGTACGTCCAGCTGCGCGCGCACTGCCCGGTCGCCGGGCTCGACATCGATGAAGCAGCGACCGCGTGGTACGTCACCCGGTACGCCGACGTGCGCAGCCTGATCGCGGATCCGCGACTGATCCGCCCGACGATCAACGACTGGCCGGACCGGCCTGACCTGGACGACAAGGGCCCCGGCCTGACCACGATGATGGAACTGGAAGGCCCCGAGCACACCGCGCTGCGCCGGGCCCTCACGGACGCGTTCAGCGTCCGGACGGTCCGGCGGCTCTACCAGCCGCACTTGCGCCAGCTCGCCGACGGCCTGCTGGACTCCATTGCCGCCTCCGGGCCGCCGGGTGACCTCGTCACCGGGTTCGCCGAGCCCTTCCCGCTGCTGATGATGTGCGATCTCGTCGGTATGCCGTACGAGGAGCGCGAGTACTTCCTGCCCATGGCCGACGCCTGCCTTGGCGCCATGCAGACGCTGGACGAGGGACGCCGGGTCACGGGCGAACTGCGCGCGTTCGTCGCCGCGCAGATCGAACGGAAGCGGCGCGAGCCTGCCGACGACCTCCTCACTTACCTGGTCCGGGAGTGCGACGGCGGCGTACTCACCGAGGAAGCCGTGATGAGCTTCGGACTGTCGATGCTGGTCGCCGGTTACCGGACGACGACCATGTTCGTGGCCAACGCGCTGCATACCCTGCTCACCGAGCCCGGTCAGTACGCGAGGCTGCGCGACCACCGCGAGCTCATGCCGACCGCCGTCGAGGAGCTACTCCGCTACATTCCGGTGATGAACGGCGTCGTGGTCCTGCTCGCGACCGAAGACATAGAGCTGCCCGGGCACACCTTCCACAAGGGCGAGGGCATCCACATAGTGCTCGCGGCGGCTAATCGCGACGAGAGCGTGTTCTCCGACGCCGACCGGCTCGACCTGAGCCGCGTCGTCAACCCGCACATCATCTTCGGCCGCGGCGCGCACAACTGCATCGGGTCTCACCTGGCCCGAGCCGAACTGACCGTCGCCCTCGAGGCCGTGCTTGACCGCTTCCCGGCCCTGC
>Ga0070714_100001930_pt1 | contig 15149 bp, 5 predicted proteins | sample LARL83metaG_FD_65450 | JGI IMG/M metagenome (GOLD analysis project Ga0070714, IMG submission 65450) | Corn, switchgrass and miscanthus rhizosphere microbial communities from Kellogg Biological Station, Michigan, USA - LAR L8-3 metaG | ecosystem: Host-associated > Plants > Roots > Rhizosphere ...
GTTCCACCGCCTTGTGAAATAAATCGGTAGGACAATAGACCACGTCGTTGGCCGCCCGATTATTGCCGATGGCGGTCGTCCGGAACAGATACGGCTGGTAAAAAACGTTGGGGAAATTGATGGGCATCCAGGCAAAATCCATGGCGCCAAGTCCGGCTTTGTCGTTGGGATTGCCCACCGTCAGATCAGGGAAATGGCTGTTGTTATCGCCGGCATACATCGTGAGCCCGATTCCCCACTGCTTGAGGTTGCTGGCACATTCGGCTTTGTAAGCGCTTTGTTTCGCGCGGGACAAGGCCGGCAGCAGCATCGCCGCGAGGATCGCAATGATAGCGATCACCACCAGCAACTCGATCAAGGTGAAGGCCCGTTTTGGATTTATGAGATGGGTTTTAAGCCTTTGCATTTTACAACCGCCATTCTGGTTCCATTCCACTGTAAAAGCGAGCGCCGGGGACCTGCGTCCCCGGCCTGCTGATTTTTTTTGCACTCCTGCCATATCACGGAAGTCGCAGCCGGAAGAAATTGGCCGGCTGAGATAGATTGATCGGGAAGGAATTCGAGAATCCACCCGCGTTGTCCAGTGCACCTGTGCTGTTCGTCGTCCATTGAATCGGCGGAGTCAGATTGCTCGCGCTCAACCAGGTATAGGGGGCGTTCGGCGAGCCGCCGGTTCCCGTGAGTATCAGGTTGCCGCCCGACAGCATGGGGCTGCCGAATTTCGGCGGGATGGCAACCGTCGACGGCAAATTGGTTCCTTGCAGCACGATCTCGGTATAGCCGGACCAACCAAAATCCTGGTTGCCCTGAGGGGTGAAGTCAAACTTCACGGCGGCGACATTGCTGGCCAATAAGGTCTGGCCCACCGGCGGAGAAATTTGCACACGGTTGCCCGACGCTGTGCCATCGGTGGGAACATCAGGATTATAATTCACGCTGGCCAACGGCAGGAATGTGTTGGGAGCCGAAACCGTGGAATAGCTCAGGTTATAGAACTGGCCGTCCCGTCCGTAATCGTGCCACAACGTGTAGACCACGATGTTGGTCAAATTCCAGCTGCCGCCGTTGGTGGGAGAGAAGATGATCCACGGAACGGCTGTGCCATCATCACCGCAACTCGCGCCGTAAGCGGCGCCAAAACCAATGACACCATCGGTCAGGTTGGTTTCATTGCACCCCTCATTCGTGAACACGCCCGTGCCGGTGCTGCTGGGCAATTGATTGGCGATGAGATTCGGCGTTTCCACCACCCAATTAAAGGTGCCGGTCTCGTTCTGCGCGGTCATCACCGGGCCGGTGTAAGGCGTGGTCGAGGGCGCGCCAAAGACATTGATTTGGCTGATGCCGGAGTAATTGTTCGGGATGCCCGGCGGATTCCGGAAGTCCACCATCACATAGGCCGCGTTGGTGGCGAGCACGCCGTTAGCCGCGGTAACCGTCGCCCGGATGACCGTGGGCCCGTTGGCAAAACCGTCGGCGGAGGAGGGATTATTGGTGATCGTCGCGATGGGAAAGAACACGGTGGGATTTTCCGCGGTCGCAAAATAGATGGTGCCCCAGTCGGCGTCGCGGCCCAGGTCATTCCAACCGCTGGACATCATGATATTCGTCAGGTCATAGCCATTCGCACTGCTCGGCAGCGCGTAGACCACAAATTGGCCGGCCGGAGGATTATGAAAATCATCGCCGCAGGTGGCAAAAGCCGGATGCGGCCCGCCGGTCACAATGGTTCCATAACCGCCATCCGTCAGCACCGTCAAACCTCCCGCCTGATCATGGCTGACCGGGTTGCCATCCGGATCGTTGAAATCGCCGGTTCCATTGCTGGACGGAAAAGCGCCGGCAATCAAACTCGAGTTGAAGCTCGACGTGTCCCAAGTGGGGCTGAACGCGCCCGCATCCGAAGTTTGGTGCGCGATGGCAACGACCGCATTGCCGATGGGCGCCGGCGCCGGGTTCACCGTCACCTTGCACGCGCGGGTGGTAGTGACCCCCGAGGCATTGGACGCAACGAGACTGTAACCGCCGTTCGTGGCCGTGTCCGCCGGCTGAAGATTGTTGAGCGTCAACGTGGGCGAGGTGGCGCCGGAAATGTTCGTTCCATTCTTCTGCCATTGATAGCTCGTGGCGCCGCTAAAACCCGCCGTGATGGTCAGCGTGCCGCCCGCCACGTCATCCGCCGTCAGCGGCGTGATGTCCTGCGTCAAAACCGGCCGGGGCGCCGACGGTGTTCCTTTGATAATAATCTCCGAATAGCCTTCCCAGCCGTTCTTGGGTTGCGAGCCCTGGAGATTCCAATTGATTTCGACCGCGGCCACGTTGCCGGCCATTGCGCCGCTCGCCGGCACCAGGGTCACGCGGGTGGCGGATTGCCCGCCGTTCGGGTCGTTCGGATTGTAATCAAAAGTTCCCAGGCTGTTGAAAACGGTCGGGCTGGAGATCGTGGAATACAGGATCTGATATTTCTGTTCGTTACGGCCGCCGTCACCCCAACCGCCATAAACGGTAATGTTGGTGAGATCAAAGCCATTGGTCGCCGAACTCGTATCCAGCGTGTAGGTCATGGAAGTGCCGGCGCTGCCGCCCGGGCCGCAACTCACGAGCGCGGGACTGGAGCCGACGCCCGGCCAGTAATTCAGATAACCAATCGAGCCATCGGCGAGGATGGTTGGGTCGCCCGTCATTTCCGCAGCCAGACCAAAATTGCCCGGCCCGGCCGTAGCCGTTCCCGGACCGCTGGCCGTGGTGGGGAACCCGGCGATCAAATCGTTATTGGTATCGATGGTCCACGTGGGGAAGAAATTCGTGTTGGCGCTCGCCGACCCCAGGCCGGATTGGCCGGCATATTTGAGAATGACGTTGTTCACGGCCGCCGGGACGCTGCCAACCGCCAGGGAAGCCGGCGTGCTGAACGAAGGCGCCGCCGCGCCGTTGGTGGCATTGAAGGCTTCCAACGAATAGGAACCGGTATCGGTCAACTGCACGTTCGTGAGCGTGAGCGTCGCGCTGGTGGCTCCGGGAACGTTGTTCGTTACTCCGCCGCTGATAAACACCCATTGCAAGCTCGTCGGCGGGGAATTGCTGTAGGCCGCGGTGAAGCTCACCTGGTCGCCCACGACCGTCTCCACGTAAGTCGGCAAGGTGTCCTGCGTCAGAACCGGCGAGGGCGGCGGGGGCGGCGCAGCGGTGTCATGGCCCTGCACGATGATTTCCGAGATGCCGCAGTAGTTGTTATCGAAACTATTTTCAAAGGACGGTTTATTGAAATCGAACTTCAAATTCGCCACACCGCCGGCCAACGCCGAACCATCGCTCATCGCGAACGATACCCGGTTCGCCGAAGCGCCGCTGGTCCCTTGCGGATTATAATAGACGGTCGTGATGGGAATGTAAGTCGTGGGTGCCGCTATCGTGGAATAAGAAACCGTATAATATTGCCCGTCGCGTCCGCCGTCACCCCATCCGCTGTAGACCACAATATTCGTGATATCGGAGCCGTTCACCGTGTTGGTGAGGGTATAGATGAGTGTGTTGCCGCCGTTGACGCCGCAGGTGGCAAAGGTGCCGACGGTGCCGGATTGCCCGATGGCGCCGTCAGTCAAAACGGGTGTGCCGCCCGAAGTTTCCAGCGTGAAATTGCCATTGGCCGTGGTGGGAGCCAATCCCGCAATCACATCCTGCGCTTCCGCCGTCCAGGTGGGCGTGAATGGGCTGGCCCCGGTCTGGTTTGAAGTCGTCAGCGAGATCACCGGCGAAACCAGGCTCGACGCCGGCGTGCCTGCGACCGTGATGGCCGCAAGGCCGCCGAAACCGTTCTCCACTCCCGGATACGTGAAATCAAATTCGATTGCGGCGACGTTCGCCGCAATCGCCCCACCCGCCGAGTCGTTGATGACCGCCAGATTTGCGCTGGCCGTGCTCCCTGGAACCGAAGGATTGTAACGCACCGTGGTCAAATACTTGAAGGTGGCCGGGCTATCCACGGTCGAATATAACAGCGTAAAGCTCACCTCATCCCGGCCATTGTCCGCCCATCCGCCATAAACGGAGACATTGGTGAGATTATATCCGTTCGCAGCCGCCGGCAGAGTATAAACCAGCAGGCTTCCGGCATTTTGACCAACCGACGCATAATTCGTGGAGGTGGTGGAACCGCTGGTGCCGGTTACTTTATTCAAGGTCAGATTGGTGTTGGCCGTCAGCGAGGCGGCGTTTCGACCGACAATTTCCTGGCTGAAGTTGCCCCGCGCCGTGGTGGGCGCCACCCCGACGATCACGCTGTCGTTGGTATCCACCACCCACGTCGGCGTGAAAGGCCACACATTGGCCGTGCCTAACTGGTTGGAAGTCGTGATGGTCAGCGTTGCCGAAGCGGAGCCGGCAAACACCAGCAGAGCCAGGCCGGCCAGGCCGTGGATGAAATTCCGTTTGAGGAGTGTTAGTTTCTTCATGCTAATTGATAGGGTTGGGTTGCTTCGCTTTTGATTCCGTTGGGCTTCAGAATGAGTTTGGACTGGCGGTGAACGCTTTTTTCAATCGGCAAATTTTTGTAAAACACATCTGAATCCGGCTCGCCGGTTTCATTTGGTTGTGCGTTTTACTTGAATAAATTTAAAACCGAACTCCGGAAGCGTATATCCCCAAACACGGTTAAGCCCGCATCACCGAAACAGGTGATGCAGTCAAGACCCGCAGTTTTCGGTGAGCCGCGAGAAAACTGTTACAGATGAAGACGGAGAAGGCATCCTTGACGGGGACAAGTCCGAAATCCGAATACCGAAATCCGAAATTAACGGAATTATGTGCCTTTAACAAACAATGTGGCGAGGCTCCGTGCGCGGCGTCCGGTTGCCGCCGAGCGGCGCGCACGGAGTGACGCGCCCTACCCGCGCAATTGTTTGTAAACGACAACCACCACGGAACAATTTGGGTTCTCGGATTTCGGCGCTCGGACTTCGGATTTCCCTGAACCCAATTACTCCGGCAACTTTCTCCCTCAGCGAGTCAAAGCAACATGCGCTGGCTGTTCGCCAATCGTGCCCATTTCGGAAGAGAATTTGTAAGTGCCCGATTCCACCGCAAAAATCGCTTTGCCTTTTTCCTGCCGCAGAAATGTCACGCCCTCCGATTTCGCCGCCAACCGCCCGCTTTCGCGGACGCTCGCCGCATCACTCGTCGGAATGCAAACCGTCGCGGTGGTATTTGCGGGAATGACAACCTCGAGCGTGAGGTGTTTATCGCTGCGTTTCCACGAAGTGGCAATCGGCCCCTGGATCGAATCGTACCGGGTCTTTGCCCAGGTCAATCCGTCCGGAAAGGCGGGATCAACCAAAATGGTTTTGAAGCCGGGACTGGCCGGGCGAATGCCGCCCACGTAGCCGAATAAATATTCGCCGCACGAGCCGAGCGAGTAATGGTTGAACGAGTTCATCCCGGGATCTTGAAAACCTTTTTCCGGCGTCCAACCATCCCAACGCTCCCAGATCGTCGTCGCACCCTGCTTCACGGAGAACAGCCATGACGGAAAAGTGTCCTGCAAGAGCAAATGCCCGGCGGTGTCGGATTTGCCCGCCCGGGTCAGCACGGGTAACAGATAGCTGACTCCCACAAAGCCGGTGGAGAGATGATTGCCCTTGGCCCGAATGTCATCCTCCAGATATTGCGCCGCTTTCGGCTGAAGTTCCGCCGGCAACAAATCAAACTTGAGCGCCAGGGCATACGCGCACTGGGTGTTTCCGTGAATGTGGCCATCGGCGGTCACGTATCGTTTGTTGAAGGCCGACTTGATGTCATCAAACAACTGTTCGTATTTGCGCCCTTCCTCCATCCGGCCCAACGCCTCGTAGGCGCGCGCCACAAGGTGCGTTGAGTAGGCAAAATAGGCTGTGCCGATCAAATCCTTGGGTGTGTCCGCGCCGATGGAAAGCCAGTCGCCGTAGTCGTTGCCCCGATCTTTTTCGCGGATGAGACCGTTGCTGTGGGCGCGCAGATATTCCACCCATTTGGTCATCGCCGGCAAATGGCGCTCCAGCATGCGCTTGTCGCCATACACTTCATAAATGGTCCACGGGCAGATCACGCCGGCATCGCCCCAGGCCGGCACGCCATTTACGCCCATCGTGTTCGGGCTGACGTCACTGAAGGAACCTTCGGGCGTTTGGCCGTCATCGACATCCACAAGCCACTTGGTGAAGAACGCCGCGACATCCGCGTTATAGGTGGCGGTGCGAACGAACACCTGCGCGTCACCCATCCAGCCCAACCGCTCATCACGCTGCGGGCAATCGGTGGGAACGCTGATGTAATTCCCGCGCTGACCCCATTGAATGTTGGACTGAAGCTGATTGATGCGCGGGTCCGAGCAAACGAACTCGCCCGCCCGCGGATTATCCGACCCGATGACAATTCCAGTCACCGCGTCGATGCCCGGCTTGCTGGGCACACCTGTGATTTCCACGTAGCGAAAACCGTGGAAGGTGAAGCGCGGCTGCCAGATTTCCCGGCCGTCGCCTTTGCAAGTGTAATGGTCCACGGAAGGCGCGCCGCGCAGATTTTTCGTGTAAAGCGTGCCGTCCGGGTTGAGCATTTCTGCGTGACGCAGGGTTACTTGGGTTCCCGCCGGCGCGGAAACCGCGAGGCGAACGACGCCGACCATGTTTTGCCCCAGATCGTACACCCAGCAACCCGGCTTGGGTTCGGAAACTTTTTTAGGTTTAAGTTCACAAATCTTCCGCACCGGTTCCATCACTTGCGTCTCGAGCCGGCGCTGCGATTCGTCCCGCAGGCTGACGGGAATCCAACCGGTTTCATCCAGACCGGGTTGATCCCAGTTCTTCACCTCCAGCCGGGCGTCGTAATCTTCGCCCATCATGAAATCCGAAGAGAGAATCGGGCTGGCGTGAGCTTTCCAGGAACCGTCCGTGGTGATTTGTTCCGTGCGGCCATCCGCATAGGTCACTTCCAACTGGGCCAGCAACGCCGGCGCTTTTCCAAAGAACTGATTTCCGCCGTTGCCGATGTGACCACTGAACCAGCCATTGGCCAGCAACGCGGCGATCGCGTTGTCACCCGGTTTGAGCAAGGCGGTGACGTCGTAAGCCTGATAGCGGACACGCTTGCGGTAGTCCGTCCAATCCGGCGCGAGCACGTGGTCGCCGACCCGCTGTCCGTTGAGATGCATTTCATAAAGGCCCAGCGCCGTCGCGTACAGCACCGCCCGTTGAACCGGAGCTTTCAACTCAAAGGATTTCCGGAAATAGCGCAAAGCCGTCAAATCCTCGGGCAGCGCCAGAGGTTGATTTTCGGCGACTTCTTTCGTGAACGATTGGCCGCCCAATTGGTAATCCACCCGCAAACGCTTCAATCGATTGAAAGCGGGATCCACGCCCAGGGTGGTGTTGTTCACGACCAGATTGAGATGATCACCTTTTACCAGGCGACTCAGGACTGCGGTCACATCGGTTGCGTTGCCGGTTTCAGGGACTTCGTACGCCGCGTGCCGAATAATCAGAGGGGCGGCGACCGAAGCCTTCGGCGGCGCGGCGGCGATCCATTTCGCGGTCCAGTCCGACGGATTGAACAAGCCCATTTGCCACTGCGCGACCGGGCTCCATTTGCCGGGCTGGCCGTCGCGGTCCCAAACGCGCACCTTCCAGAAACAGCGCTGGCGGGATTTCAATTCGGCACCCAAATAGGCAATCTGCGAGTCTTCGTCCGAGGCCACCCGGCCGCTGTCCCACAGATCGCCCTGCTGATCGGCCAGCAATTTCGCGGAGGACGCCACAAGGATTTGATATGCCGTCTGCCGCTCACCCCGGCGGTCAGAAGTGATGATCCAACTTAGGCGCGGTTGGACGGCATCAATGCCCAGCGGGTCGGCGAGATATTCGCAGCGGAGATTTTTGGGAGCGACCGCCGCGCAACAGGCGCCGGCAAACAGGATTATTCCCAGTGTTAGAATACGTTTGTAAATCTTCATCAAATCACTTGGCGGCAAAAACTTCCGCTATGTTTTTATCAAATGTAGACGCCGCGCTCGGCCAGCGTCTATACCCGGACCCGGTGAGAAGGCCATCACCGAAATTGGTGAGTGTCCGACCCGGCCCGAGTGCTGGATCCGGCCATCAGCGCGGGACATCGGGCGGCGAGGCTTTGGACGCCATGTAACGCACCACGGCTTCCGTGCGCGAACTCACGTGCAGTTTTTCAAAAACATGTTTCAAATGGCTGCACACCGTGTCAATGCTGAGCGAGAGTTTATCGGCAATCAGCTTGTTGGAATATCCCTGCGAGAGCAGCACCAGGATTTGCTCTTCCCGAACGGAAAGCCGGACGGATTCATCCCGGGCTTTCGCCTTTTTTCGAAACGACTCAATGACGCGCCGGGCGATCTGGCTCGTCATCGGCGCGCCGCCGCCCAGCACGTCCAGCAAGGCCGTGCGCAAGTCGGAGGGTTTCGTTCGCTTCAGCAGATAACCATCCGCCCCCGCTTCCAGCGCCATAAACACCAGCTCTTGATCGTCCATGGCGGTGAGAATGACGATTTGCGTTTTGGGCAGCAGTTCCTTGAGCCGCACGGTGCATTCGATGCCCGACATGCGGGGCAGAAAAATATCCATCAGGATGACATCCGGCTTTTCCTCCGGAATGACCCGCAGCGCCTCTTCGCCGGTGCCGCAGGCGCACTGGCAGGAAAAATCCGGGAAGGAGTTAATCAATCGGATCCAGCTGTCGCGGACCTTCGGTTGATCTTCCACCAACGCCACTGTGAGCGGTTTCTTCGCTGAGGGAGCCAGCGGGCGGCTCGTGCTGGTTTGCTTGGCCATTTTATCTTTTGCCTGGATCATCGGCATGTTCGGCGTGCTGCGCGCGCGGGTTTCGTGAATTGCCATTTCGCTGCGGCGGCCATTTCATGCCCCACAGTCGGCCGAAAAGGTAACGCCTCGGTTGCGCCAATGAAACACAAAGTTCAACCCGGCACCCCTGCCCCGGCTGGCTCGTGACCTGGCAACTGCCGCCCAGCTCTTTCATCCGTTGGGCCATGTTGCCCAAACCATGCCGCCCCGGTTTAACGGTGGCGGGATCAAAACCTTTCCCGTTGTCCTGCACCACCACGACCAGTTGCCGCGCCTGCCGGTGGATCGCCACGCGCAATTCAGTGGCTTGCGAATATTTGACCGCGTTGTTAAGCGTCTCCTTGATGGCCATGAGCAGGCTGCGGCGGAGCGGCAATGCCAGCGCCGCGGCGGACATCTCCGGGTCCACCTCAAACAGACACTGAATGGAGGTCCGCTTCAAGAACGCTTGCGCGTAATTGCAAACGTATGATGAAAAATCGCGCAGCGTGTCCCGCTGCGGATTCACCGCCCAGAGGATTTCATCCATTGTGGACAGCAGCTCGCGCGCCTCATGGCACAGCTCCTCGATTTGCCCGCGCACCTCGGATTGCGCCGGCAGATCGCTCTGCGCCACTTCGCCATGCAAGACGAGTTGGGTCATGCGCGCGCCGATGTCGTCGTGGATGTCTCTGGCAATGCGCGCCCGTTCTCCTTGCAGCAGCCATTGTTCCTTTCGGTGCAGCGCGACCTGCGCGGTGAGGCGAAGGCTGATCAGGATGACCACTCCGCAAACCGACGCGAGCAAAATTTGGAACCACCCGGTTTGCCAGAAATAAACCTGGATCGGCTGCAACGTGGGCATCATGTCGATCCTCACGGGGACGGTCCACCAGGGATCGCTGCCGTAGGGCGCAATGATCTTGGCCGCCGGCCAGGAATCGGGCGCTCGCGTCCTTGTCTCCCAATGCCACGTCTTCGCTGGCACGACCCGCCAACTCTTGTCCGATTTGACTTCGATGACCCGGCCATCCGCCAAATCCACACGCATCCCCAGGATCATTCCGCCATACCAAGCCGAGTTGAATGCCTTCACGGCCAAAACGTGCTTGCCGGGAGCAAGCAGCGGCTTGAGATCGAAGACATCCAGCTCGCGCCATTCGGCGGCGCGCCCCAGGTTGCGTCCGTCCAGGTAAAGCTCAAATTCGTCATCCACCGTCATTGCCAGCCGCGCATGGACAATGGTGGTCGCGGAGGGAATCTCAAATTCCCGCCAGAACTGGCAGGTCTGCCGGTCAAAGGTCTGCGCCGCCCAAATCCAGGAACCCAGCCCGTTCGTGGGACTGATATTGTCCGTTTCCGGCGCCGCTTTCGGATTGCCGGGATTTTCCGCCGCCCGCATCGGGGCCTGCATGGCCAGCCAAAATGCCAGCGCTATAAACAAACTCTTCCCGAACGGAAAGTTCCGTCGCCACGATTTTCCCCGGAGAATGATTGCGAATAAGCGCCGCACGCGCGCAAATTTTAGCGGAGGTTTCAAACTCCGCCAAGCCCGATGTGGTTCGGCAATGATTCGGCAATTGTTGTGTTCGACCCATTACGCGAAGCGGATGCTTAATTCTCCATTTTAATCTTTCAGCATTTCCGGCTCCGTGCTATTGAGAATCCGTTACCTGAAAGCCCGGTCCTTGGAATCGTGAAAACATTCATCCAAACCTGCTCCGGCTTTTTGCCGATGTTTTTCCTTTTGTCCAGCCTCAGTCCTGGCCGCTGCGCCACGGCTGAATCCGACGATTGGCGGCAAAAAATGGAACCCCTCCTTCCATTGAAGTATCTCTGCCATCATGCCGCGGCGCCCATTGCGGTGGACGGAAAGCCCGACGAGCCGGCCTGGGCCGACGCCCCCTGGACTTCGGACTTTGTGGATATTCAGAGCCCGACCAAACCCCGTTTCCGGACGCGCGCGAAGATGTTGTGGGACGAGAATTTTCTCTACATCGCGGCCGAAATCGAGGAACCCCACGTCTGGGCCACGCTCACGAATCATGACTCTGTGATTTTTCAAGACCCGGATTTCGAGGTGTTCCTGGATCCCGCCGGCCACACCCAGCCTTACTACGAATTTGAGATGAACGCGCTCAATACGACCTGGGATCTGCGTTTGAACAAGCCGTATATGGACCAGGGGTGGCCGGATAATAATTGGGAGATTCCCGGCGCCAAAACCGCCGTCCATGTCAACGGCACGATCAATAATCCTTCCGACACGGATCAAGGCTGGACGGTCGAGATTGCGTTTCCGTGGAAAGTCCTATCCCAAGATGCGCGTCACACCGGCGCGCCCAACGAGGGCGAGCGATGGCGCATTAATTTCTCCCGCGTTGAGTGGCAAATCACCACCAACGGCGGCGTTTACCACAAAGTGCCCAATGCGCCCGAGGACAACTGGGTCTGGTCGCCACAAGGCGTGATCGACATGCACCGTCCGGAAATGTGGGGCCTGGTGCAATTCACGCGCCAACCGGGAGGCGAAGCCGCGTCCATCGAAACCATTCCCGGCAAACCTGCCCGCGACCTCGCGCTGGAAATCTATTACGCCGAGCGCGATTTCTGGAAGACGAACCAAACCTGGGCGACGAATATCGTCGAACTGCACGTAGATACCAACGCATTGCCGCCGGGAGTCGAATCACCCAGGGTTGAATCCACCGCGGACGGTTATATCTGTTCGGTCGATTACACGGATGCTGGACAGCATCACATTTGGCGCATCCGGCAGGATCGCCTGTTAAAATTGGACGAGCCGCTGCCCGTCGAAACCGATGAGTTTATTTCCGCCGCGGAAAAGCAATTCGGCGACGTGGGCCGCCGCGCCGCGTATTTTCTGGTGGATAACATGCCGGCCGCCGATCGTGCCTATTTAAGTCGCGATTTTCTCATGCAGGATTTGTCGTTGGCCCTCCAGGCGCGCAAGGAATTTCCCTGGGCGGCGGCCGTGCCCGAGCGCATCTATTTTAACGACGTGCTGCCGTATGCTTCGCTGGACGAGCCGCGGGATCCGTGGCGCGCCGATTTTTATCAGCGCGCGTCCACCATCGTGAAAGATTGCCACACCACCACCGAGGCCGCGCAGGCCTTGAACCGCGAGTTGTTCAAGGAAATCAACGTTCACTATAACCTCGGACGCAAGCGCAACAATCAATGCCCCGCCGAATCCATCGAACAACACAAAGCCACCTGCACCGGGCTGGCGATTATTCTCGTGGACGCCTGCCGCGCGGTCGGGGTGCCGGCGCGGATTGTGGGCGTGCCGAAATGGGCGCAAAAAGACGGCAACCACACCTGGGTCGAAATCTGGGATGGCGACTGGTATTTCACGGGTGCCGATGAATACGACGCGAAAGGCTTGAATCGCGGCTGGTTTAACAGCGACGCCGCCCTGACGGTGCGCAGTTCCGATCCTTTGAACCAGATTTACGCGAGCAGCTGGCGACGCACCGGCCAGTATTTCCCGTTGGCCTGGAATCTCGATTCCCACGATGTGCCCGGCGTCAATGACTCCGCCCGCTACGCGGGCCTGGCGGTGGACACGAATTCGACGGGGACGGTCGTGCATCTCCGATTGCGCGATTCCGAAAACGGCGAGCGATTGCCGGCCATCGTCGAAATGCGCTCGGAGGAAGACGCACTGCTCGCCACCAATTATACCCGCAGCGGCCGCGCCGATATGAATGACATGGCGGATTTCACCCTGCCCAACGCCACGAGCGTCACCTTCCGTTTTATTCGAGGCAACGAATCCCGGGAAAAAACTTTGCCCTGCGCCGTCTGCATGAATTCCCACACGTTGGATTTTGTGTGGAGCGAACTGGCTCCTGTTCCGCCCGCGATTTCGAAGGCCGAAGCGTGGCTGGCCAAACCGGAAGCCGAGCGCGGCGCGGCACCGGACCTCACTTTTGCCGCGGCGGATGCTTCACGGCTGATTTCACTGGCCATGGCCGACGTTCGCCACCGGCAGGCCGAGTCCGCCGTGGCCGAACTTGCCGCCAAACAAATCGTCATTGACGGTAAAACCCTGAAATGGATGGAAAAAACTTTCGGCGATGAATTGGATGGCAAACACAGTCTCTGGATCACGTTGCATGGTGGCGGTCAGGGCACCGAGGCGGAAAACGACGCCAACTGGCACGGTTATTTTGGGCGATACGAATTTCCACCCGGCAGCATCAACGTGGCTCCGCGTGCCCCGGCCAATACCTGGGACATGTGGCACGTCGCGTGGGTCGACGGCCTGCTGGACCGTTTGATTGCCGACATGGTCGCGCAACGCGGCGTGGATCCCAATCGCGTTTACCTGATCGGTTATTCCGCGGGCGGCGACGGCGTCTATCAACTCGCCCCCCGCCTAGCCGATCGGTTTGCCGCCGCCACCATGTGCGCGGGGCATCCGAACGAAACCACGCCCGAAGGCCTGCGCAATTTGCCCTTCTTTCTTTACATGGGCGGCGACGACGACGCGTATCATCGCAACACCGTCGTGCGCGAGTTCAGCGCGAAAATGGATGTCTTGCGCGACGCCGATCCGGCCGGCTATTTCCATCGCCTGACGGTCTTCCCGGGCTTGCCACACAACATGCAGGGCCGCGAAGCCGAGGCGATTCCCCGCATGGCCGCCTGCACCCGCGTTTGCTGGCCAAAGCGGGTTGTTTGGAAACAGGATGATGTCACGCACACACGCTTTTACTGGCTCGAACGCCCGGCGGATGCCGTGAAGGAGCGGGAGATTTACGTGGCGCACGTTGAGGGCCAGACCATCACTCTCGAAACGCCGGCGACAGGCACGCTGACCCTGCGGTTGTCCGATGCGTTGGTCAATCTGGATCACCCCGTCAAAGTCATCGCCAATGGCAAGGTCGTTTTCGACGGCAAAGTGGCGCGCTCATTTGCGGCCATCGAACAATCCCTGGCCGAACGCGAAGATCCGGACACGGCCGCCACCGCGCAACTGCCGGTCTCCTGGTAAAACGGCTCGCCGGCCAATGAACGTTGAATGTTCCTCGCCGGTTGATTCATTTTTTAAAATCGATGAGAACAAAATTATTAATCGCCCTGGCGATCTCGCTCTTTTCCACGCCGCTCATGGCCGCCGACCTGGCCGGTCAATTTGCCAAACCACCCGCCACGGCTCGGCCCTGGGTGTATTGGTTTTGGAACAATGGCAACGTCACCAAGGCCGGCATCACCGCCGATCTCGAAGCCATGCAGCGCGCCGGCGTCGGCGGCGTCATCATCATGGACGTGGTGGAACGTTTCGCCCCGCCGCCCGGCACCGCGGATTTCATGAATCCCGAATGGCAGGATTTGTTTGAGTTCGCGGTGAGCGAGGCGCATCGGCTCGGATTGGAAATCAACATGACCAACGGCCCGGGTTGGTGCGGCAGCAGCGGACCGTGGATTACGCCGGAGCTGTCCATGCAAATGCTGGTCGCCACAAATCTCACGGTCGATGGCCCGAACCATTTTTCCGCGGTTCTGCCGCAACCAAAGCGGGCCCCTCGTTCGCAGGATAGTTTTAACAGCCGCGTCCAATACGATGAATTTTATCGCGATATCGCCGTGCTGGCTTTTCCAGAAACCACCAACGGCGTGGTTGCGCCCGCCGGCGTGTTGGATTTGACCTCGCACCTGGATGCCAACGGGCAATTGGATTGGGAAGTTCCCGCCGGCAAATGGATCCTCCAGCGCATCGGCCACACCTCGACCGGCTCGTCCACGCGCCCGCCGGTCAAGGGCGGCAACGGCCTGGAGTGCGACAAGTTGAGCCGCGACGCGATGGACGTTCATTTCAGGAACATGATGGGAAAACTCATCGCGAGCGCCGGTTCGATGGCGGGCCAGACCTTGTCGGCGACGCATATTGATAGTTGGGAGGTGGGCTCGCAAAATTGGACGCCGAAATTGCGCCAGGAGTTTAAAAAACGGCGCGGCTACGATCCCCTGCCCTTTTTGCCGGACATCACCAAGGGCTTTGCCGGCAGCATCGGCGATAAATCGGTTGCGGCGCGCTTTCGCTGGGACTTTGAGCAAACCATCTCCGAGTTGCTGGCCGAAAACTACGTGGGACGGCTGGCGCATTTGGCGCACCAACACGGCCTGCGCCTGACCATCGAAGGTTACAATCTGCCGTTCGGCGATGAGGCAACTTATACCGAACCCGCGGACGAACCGATGAGTGAATTTTGGGCCACGGGCGCCTACGAAAATGCGGCCAAGGGACGGCAAATGGCGTCTGTCGCGCATATCATGGGCGAAAAG
>Ga0070714_100001931_pt1 | contig 15143 bp, 16 predicted proteins | sample LARL83metaG_FD_65450 | JGI IMG/M metagenome (GOLD analysis project Ga0070714, IMG submission 65450) | Corn, switchgrass and miscanthus rhizosphere microbial communities from Kellogg Biological Station, Michigan, USA - LAR L8-3 metaG | ecosystem: Host-associated > Plants > Roots > Rhizosphere ...
CGCCGCTGGCGGAGCGTCACGGGCACCGCGGAGCTGACCGGTCAGCTCTCCCAGGTCGGCTGATACACGGTCTGGCCCGAGGCCCGGGCGGCCAGGGCGGCCGACACCCGCCGTATCCCGTACGGCGCCAGGTAGCTGGTCACCTCACCCGGGTCGGTGAACCGGAAGTCGTCCAGCTCCTCGAACTGCAGGACGATGCCGGCGCCGTCGCTGACCGTCCCGCCGTCGAACACGAAGTGCATGACCGGGCGGGCCTCCAGCCCGTACGGCTGCGCCCAGTCGATGGCCAGCAGCCGGCCGACCGGCACGTCGAGACCGACCTCCTCGGCCACCTCCCTGGCGCAGCCCTGGTGCGGCGGCTCGCCGTGCTCGCAGATGCCGCCCGGCAGGTTCCAGTGGTCTCGGTAGTTGGGCTTGACCAGCAGAATCTTCCCGGCCGGGTCGGTGATCAGCGCCCCCGCGGCGACCACCACCCCCGGCAGCTGCGCGAACCAGGTGTCGTGGTCGATGAAGTTACTCGTGGTCATCAGCCTGCCCGGATCCGGCCACCCGGCCGAGGTACCCGCCGAGCTCGGCGACCGGGACCACGGTCTGCTCACCGCTGACCATGTCGCGGACGGTGACCGTGCCGGCCTCGTCCTCGGCGCTGCCGTAGATCAGGCACCACCGGGCGCCCTGTTCGCTGGCCCACCTGAGCTGCCGGCCGAACTTGCCGGACGAGCCCAGGTAGACGCTGGCCCGCAGCCCGGCGGCGCGGGCCACCGCGGCGAAGCCGAATGACTTCCCGGCGAACTCCTCCCCCATGACCGTCACCGCCACGTCCAGGCGGCCCCGCCCCGCCGCACCATCCGGCAGCACGGTCAGGATCCGCTCGATGCCCAGGGAGCTGCCGGTCGCGGGAACATCGGGGCCGCCAAGCTGAGCGATCAGGTGGTCGTAGCGTCCTCCCCCACCGAGCGAGCCCGCGACTCCGGGAGCGACCACCTCCCAGATCGGCCCGGTGTAATAGCTCAGGCCGCGCACCAGGCGCGGGGTGAACGCGATCCGCCCCGGCGGAAGCTGCGCCGCCACCAGCGACTGCACCCGGTCCACCTCATCGAGGCCGGCGCTGCCCTCGTCGCTCTGCTTGAGCGCATCCCTGATCCGGCCGACCGCGTCGGGCGCAGTCATCACGTCCACGAGTTCGGCGGCCCGGTCCGGAGCCAGCCCGCGCTGACCGAGCTCCGCCGTAACCTCGCCGGGACGGAGCTTGTCCAGCTTGTCCAGCGATATCAGCACCCCGGCACCGAGCTCGTCCGGTACCCCGAACGCATCAAGCAGGCCGGCCAGCACTCGGCGTGAGTTCAGCAGCACGCGGAAATCGCCGATGCCCAGTTCGGCCACGGCGTCGTGGTGCGCGCACAGCACCTCCGCGTCCGCGAGGGGCGAGGCCGAGCCGAGCGTGTCCAGATCGCACTGCACGAACTCGCGGTAGCGGTCTTTGCCCGGGCGCTCCGCGCGCCACACCGGCCCCAGCGCGTAGCGTTTGTACGGTGACGGCAGGCGGCTGCCGTACGCCGCCGCCACCCGGGCGAGCGGCACCGTGTGGTCGTAGCGCAGGGCCAGGTCCGCCTCGCCGGACGCCTCGTGCTCGCCACGGCGCAGGATCTTGAACACGAGCTTGTCGGCGTCATCGCCGTACTTGCCGAGAAGCACGTCCAGGCGCTCGAAGGCCGGGGTCTGCAGCGGCTCGAACCCGTAGCGGGTGAACACCGAGCGGATCACGGCGAACACGCGCTCGCGCTGCTCGACCTCGGCGGCCAGCAAGTCACGCGTCCCCGAGGCTGGGTCAAACTGAGTTGGCATGGCTCCATGCTTCCGGACGCGGGCGCCCTGCGTCACATCGACCCGCCCGGACGTAGGCTGGAGGCGTGGTACTCGCACCAGAAGGACGCAAGATGCTCCGGCTCGAGGCGCGGAACAGCGAGACGCCGATCGAGCGCAAACCACCGTGGATCAAGACCCGGCTGCGCACCGGGCCTGAGTACACGGCCCTGAAGCAGCTGGTTCAGCGCGAGGGGCTGCACACGGTCTGCGAGGAGGCGGGCTGTCCCAACATCTTCGAATGCTGGGAGGATCGCGAGGCCACGTTCCTGATCGGCGGCGACCAGTGCACCAGGCGCTGCGACTTCTGCCAGATCGCCACCGGCAAGCCCGAGCCGCTCGACGCCGATGAGCCGCGCCGGGTCGCGGAGTCCGTGGCCACGATGGGGCTGCGCTACGCCACCGTTACCGGTGTGGCCAGGGACGACCTGGCTGACGGCGGCGCCTGGCTGTACGGCCAGACCTGCCGGGAGATCCACGCGGCCGTGCCCGGCTGCGGGGTGGAGCTGCTGATCCCGGACTTCAACGCGGACCCGGAGCAGCTCGCGGTGGTGTTCGGCGCCCGTCCCGAGGTGCTCGCGCACAACATCGAGACCGTGCCCCGGATCTTCCGCCGGATCCGGCCCGGGTTCCGCTACGACCGGTCCCTGGAGGTGCTCCGCCTGGCCCGCGAGGCCGGCCTGGTCACGAAGTCCAACCTGATCCTGGGCCTGGGGGAAGAGCGAAGCGAGATCAGCGCGGCCCTGGCCGACCTGCGCGCCGTCGGCTGCGATCTGGTCACGATCACCCAGTACCTGCGGCCGTCGGCGCGGCATCACCCGATCGACCGGTGGGTGCCGCCGGAGGAGTTCGACGAGCTGCGCGACGAGGCCCTCGGGCTCGGCTTCGCCGGGGTCATGTCCGGGCCCCTGGTGCGCTCCTCCTACCGGGCAGGGCGGCTGTACCGGCAGGCGGTAGCCCTCAGGTAACCGGCGCGCTCCCTCTGGGAGGGGGCTGTGGGAGCGCTGTGTTCCCTGGAGGGCCGGCACAGTATCCTCACCAACATGGTTAATAAGCCCGGAGCGGCCGCGCCGAAGAAGGCCGCAGCCGATGCGGCAGGCGGCGGCCGCATCAAGCAGATTGGCATGGTCGCGGGGATCATCCGCAAGACCAACCCCAAGGCGCTGCCGATCGTCGCGCTCACCGGTATCGGGATCATCGCGATCGTCGTGGTCATCGGCCTGCTCACCGGCACGGCGGCGTTCCTGATCCCGCTGGGCGTGCTGCTCGGGCTGGCCGCGGCGATGATCCTGTTCGGGCGTTTTGCCCAGTCTGCGCAGTACGCGTCGATCGCGGGGCAGCCGGGTGCCGCCGCGGCGATCCTGCAGAGCATGCGCGGCAGCTGGACCGTGACCCCGGCGATCTCCGCCAACAGGAACATGGACATTGTGCACCGGGCGGTGGGCAAGCCCGGGGTGATCCTGGTCGGCGAGGGCTCCCCCAGCCGGCTGCCCAGCCTGCTCGCGGCCGAGAAGAAGCGGGTCTCGCGGGTGGCCTACGACGTGCCGATCTACGACTTCCAGGTCGGCGACGAGGACGGGCAGGTACCGATCAGGCGGCTGCAGCGGACCATCATGAAGCTGCCCAGGAACCTCAAGGGCCCGGCGGTGGCCGACCTGAACTACCGGCTGAAGGCGCTGCCCCAGGCGCTGCAGATGCCCAAGGGCCCGATGCCGAAGACCGGCCGGATGCCGAAGGCTCCCCGCCCCAAGTTTCGTTGATGCTGGACAGCAGGCGGGGGTCCGGGGGTCGTCCCCCGGGCTAACACAGCGTCAGATCCTGATTACTACGGTGTTGGCTGCCTTGTCGTGCAGGCCCCGCTGGTCCTGATCGAAGACCAGCGGCGGCACCACGGCCAGGAACAGGATCGTCCGCACCAAGGCCCACAGCAGCCCCACCGGTTTGCCGTCCAGCCGCACCACCCGCAGGCTCAGCAGCCGCTTGCCCACGGTGAAGCCGGTCAGCGCGACCAGCACGTAGATCTCGACCGCGAACACCACGATCGTGAAGTACTGGTTGTGGAAGGCGGCCAGCGCGATCGCGGTGCACATCAGCCAGTCGATCATCAGCGCGCCCAGCCGCCTTCCGATGCCAGCTACCGAGCCTGGTCCGGACTGGGGCAGGCCGAGCCGCTCCCCCGGGTACTGGCTGGTGTCCCCGGCCGATGCCACGCCGGAGAGCCACGACCCAGTCCACCGTCGCTCCGCCACACCCACACGGTACAGCTTGTTTTCTGAGCTCTTACCGGCGGCGTTTGATGGCCGACGCGTCCGTGCCCGAGCCGCCGACGAACCGCATCGGGTCGCCAGATCCGAGGTCGGTCACGCCCGCGCTCTCCAGGGCGCCTATCGCCAGGGTCCGGCGAACCGCCGAGAAAGTCAGCACGTGCGCGAGCACGCCACCGTAGCTGAAGGTCTCGGGCGGGTCGCAGACCGCGTCGACGAACGTCTCATCGGCCCGGCCGTCCCGGATCGGGGTCAGCACGAGATCACGGAACCGGGGGCCCGCGGCGCCGAACCGCGCGTGCCACCCTGCCGGCGTGCGGTCGCCGTCCGGGGGCATCGCGGTGCCACCCTCCAGGGCCGTGATCCACATCTCCAGCTGGCTGACCAGCCTGTCGGTGACGCTGCGCAGCGTCGGGTCGCGGTCGATGCCTTCGACGGACAGCTCGATGGGCCGGTCCAGCACCTCGTCGCTGACCCGCTCTGTGCGGTCGATGATGTCCCCCACCAGGGACAGATGGTGATCCAGCATTCCTTCCAGGACATCCATGGCTGCTCTCCTTGCCGTGGCGGGCAGCCGGAGGCCGCCCGGAGGGTGGAAGTGCACGCCGCTGGCCGCGGCGATGTCGTGCCGTACCGCGCCCCGGTGGCGGTAGGCCGAGGGGGAAAGGCCGTACGCCCGGCCGAAGGCCCTGGTGAAGGCCTCCGGCGAGCCGTAGCCGGCGTCCAGCGCCACGTCGATGACCTGGTCCTGGGAGGACGTGAGCCGGTGCGCGGCGCGCTCGAGCAGGAGCCGGCGCCGGAACGCGCCCGGCGGCTCACCGAGTGCCGCGGCGGCCAGGCGATCGAAGTGGAAGCGGGACAGGTAGGCCTGGGCGGCCAGGCCGTCGCCGGTCAGCTGCGGCTTGTCCAGGCTGTCTTCGACCAGGCCGAGGATCCACCGCAGCCGGTCCTTGGTCTCCATGACCTCAATCCTCGCGGATACGGGCTGGCCTGGCCTGATCGTGCTTGCTGTCTTGGCTGGTCCGTGCGGTGCGCGGTCCCGGCGTGGCGGGACGTCGCGCCGGGCTGGAGCCCGTAACATGCGTGAAACACCGGGGATACGGGTCGGAAATCGCGAGCGCCTAGCTTTTCAGAAGCGCCCGGACGCGGGCGCGCCAGCCCTGCCAACGGCCCAAGGGAGAGCGGATGTTCACCAGTGGCGACGAGATCCTGCGGTTCATAAAAGCCGAGGATGTGCAGTTCGTCGACGTCAGGTTCTGCGACCTGCCCGGGACGGTGCAGCACTTTACGGTGCCAGCCGAGTCCTTCGACGAGAAGATCTTCAGTGACGGCCTGATGTTCGACGGCTCCTCGATCCGTGGCTTCCAGCAGATCCACGAGTCGGACATGCTGCTGCTGCCGGACGCCACCACCGCGGTGGTAGACCCGTTCCGGACTCGCAAGACGCTGAACCTCACGTTCTTCGTGCACGACCCGCTGACCGGTGAGCCATACACCCGCGATCCCCGCAACATCGCCCGCAAGGCCGAGGACTACCTGCGCGGCAGCGGCATCGGTGACACGGCGTTCTTCGGCCCGGAGGCGGAGTTCTACATCTTCGACTCCGCCCGGTTCGAGACCGCGCCGAACGCGGGCTACTACTACCTCGACTCGATCGAGGGCGCCTGGAACACCGGGCGCGACGAGCCGGGTGGCAACCTGGCCTACAAGCCGCCTTACAAGGGCGGCTACTTCCCGGTGCCGCCGTCCGATCACTACACCGACCTGCGCTCGGATATGGTCCGCGCGCTGATCGACTGCGGCATCCAGGTCGAGATGCAGCATCACGAGGTTGGCACCGCCGGCCAGGCTGAGATCGACATCAGGTTCGACAGCATGCTGCACATGGCCGACAAGGTGATGCTCTACAAGTACGTGGTGAAGAGCGTGGCGCGGGCAGCCGGGAAGACCGTGACCTTCATGCCCAAGCCGCTGTTCGGCGACAACGGCTCGGGCATGCACTGCCACCAGAGCCTGTGGAAGGACGGCGCGCCGCTGTTCTACGACGAGGTCGGCTACGCCGGGCTGTCCGATCTCGGCCGCTACTACGTCGGCGGGCTGCTCAAGCACGCGCCGTCGCTGCTGGCGTTCACCAACCCGACCGTGAACTCCTACCACCGGCTGGTCCCCGGCTTCGAGGCGCCGGTCAACCTGGTCTACTCGCAGCGCAACCGGTCGGCGTGCGTGCGGATCCCGATCACCGGCCCGAGCCCGAAGGCCAAGCGGCTCGAGTTCCGGGTTCCCGACCCGTCCTGCAACCCGTACCTGGCGTTCTCGGCCATGCTCCTGGCCGGCCTGGACGGCATCAGGAACAAGATCGAGCCGCCGGAGCCGGTGGACAAGGACCTCTACGAGCTCCCGCCGGACGAGGCGCGGGCCATCCCGCAGGTCCCTGGCTCGCTGGATGAGGTGCTCGACAACCTGGAGGCCGACCACGACTTCCTGCTCGAGGGCGGCGTGTTCACCCAGGACCTGATCGAGACCTGGCTGGACTACAAGCGGTCCAACGAGATCGACCCGATCCGGCTGCGCCCGCACCCGCACGAGTTCGAGCTGTACTTCGACGCGTGACGGCCTGGCACCGGGCCCCGCCAGCTTCACTGCGGCGGGGCCCGGGCACGTCGCTATTCACCTCGGGCGGCCCTCAGCACCTCCGCTAGCTCGCCGGGCCGGGGCCTGACCGGGCCGAGCGCTTCCTGTAACACCGACTGCTGCCGCTGGACCCGCTCATAGGCGCCGAGCGCGTCGCGCAGCTCGGCCAGAACCGGGCCGACCGACATCGTGTCAGGCGGTGCAGGCGGTCCGGCCTCGAGGATTGTCCGGGCCGCGTCCACCACCTCCCCGGCTGTCCCGTCGACCGGCAGCTTGGCTGCGGCATCCACCGGCCCGTGCAGCCGCTGCATCGTGCGGTCGTCCAGCCCGGCGGCGGGCGTAACCACCCTGACCACGTCGGCCACCGCGCAGAACAGGCGGGTGACATCCGCCCGCTGCTCGGCAGCCACCCGCCCTCTCTCAGCCATTACGGGTCACCACCCAGAACGGCGCCGGCGTCGCGATGACCGGTTCGGTGATTATCCGTCCCTTTATGTCTTCAAAAATGCAGCCCAATGGTCATCCTTTCCGTTCAACGGTGAATGTGAAATGGAGACTACCGGACCCGTAAATCAGCCCGAGGAATCAAGTTACCGCAGGTAGTGCGGCCAGCAGAAGACCCGAACTGACATCAATTACCGAAATTCAGCGGCCATTTCAGGGTGTTTTCACGGCACATGGCATACCAAACTGGAGCACAAATCCCTGGCCTGCTGACCGGCCCCCGCGGGCCGCCAGCGGTTGTTCGCATCCGTCAGCCCAAGACGAATTGCTGCCCAGGAAGCCCGCGATCAGGTCAATATGGCCGGTATTGGCTCAGAAGTTATTGACCTGGAGATTGCCGTTCCCCGGCGAGGGCGCTGCCGGCTACCAGACGCCGTAGAGCACCGACGTGTCGTAGTTCGCGGTCTCGCCGCCGGCGAACTGCACGCCCCACAGCCCGCTCGTCCAGTTTTTGGACAGCTTGTTGCCGTCGAGGGTGGCGATCCAGACGAGGTAGGTAAGGCCCTCGAGGTGTGAGCGAACCTTCGGCAGGTTGGACCGGTTGCAGTAGACCCGGGCGCGGGTGTGCATGTCCATGCGCCCCTTGACCCAGGTCCGCAGCGCACCGGGCTTGGAGTAGACCTCGTTGCCCGCCTCGTAGTCGGCCACGCCGCAGTGCCGGTAGTCCCCGATCACGGTGATCCACCGCACCGCGGCGAACCGCTTGGCCTGCTGCGGGGTGGCCGCGTACAAGCCGTCGTAGTACAGGCAGGCATGGGTCCCGGCAGGAATCAGCTCTGGGCTGACCGAGTCGTAGAAATTCATTTAGGAGCCTTCCTAGCGGGGCCTGGCGTAGGGCCGAAACAGTAATGGATCGAGCCAAGCGCCGTCACCCCCAGGTCAGGAAATGGCACCAGAGAATGGCGAGGAGGTCAGCCAGCGCGCCTGGCGAGGTCGGCGACCTTGGGCTGCCAGGCGGCGGCCGTCAGCTCAGATCGAACTCGCCGTCGTTGACGCCCGCGGTGAACGCGCGCCATTCCTCCGGGGTGAAGATCAGCGCGGGGCCGTCCGGGTCGCGGCCGTCCCGCATGGCGATGACCCGGTCGCTGCCCTCCTTGGAGCCGGGCAGGACCGCGATCTCGATGCCCGGGCCGTCGTCCCCGCTGCTGAAGGACGACTTGCGCCAGGTGGCGCCGGTCAGGTCCATGGCCGGGTCGCCTTCCGTGCGGGTTCGGGGCGAGGCGCGGCAGATGACGCCTTGGTTTCAGTATGTCGCAGTGCCGCCAGTCTGTTTGACAGCGCTCCGGCGGAGCGGATACTGAGTTCGTCCCTGGGCGGGCTGAACCCTACGGAGGCATGGTGAGCGGCGAGCCACCCTCGGCGACAAGCCAACTCGCGATCGGCTCGCAGGTAGCTGGCTACCAGATCGTGGAGCAGATCGGCCGCGGGGGGATGGCGGTCGTCTACCGCGCGTTCGACTCCCGGCTGGACCGGTCGGTGGCCCTGAAGATCCTGGCCCCCGAGCTGGCCAGGGACGCGGCGTTCCGGCAGCGGTTCCTCAGGGAGATGCGGTCCGCGGCCGCGGTCGACCATCCGCACATCGTGCCGGTCTTCGACGCGGGCGACGCCGAAGGGCACCTGTACATCGCGATGCGCTACGTCAGCGGGCAGGACATGCGCACGCTGCTGGACCGCGAGCGCACGCTGCCCCCGGTCCGGACCGCGCACATCGTCACCCAGGTGGCCTCGGCACTGGACGAGGCCCACTCCCACGGCCTGGTGCACCGGGACGTGAAGCCAGGCAACATGCTGCTGGGCCGGGTGGCCGGGAGCGGCCAGCCTGATCACGTGTACCTCTCCGACTTCGGGCTCAGCAAGCAGTCGCTCTCCCAGGTCAGCATCACCTCGACCGGCGAGTTCCTGGGCACGCTCGACTACATGGCGCCGGAGCAGATCGAGAGCCGCCAGGTCGACGGGCGCGCCGACCAGTACTCGCTGGCCTGCACCGCTTACGAGATGCTCGCGGGCGAGCCGCCGTTCCGGCGGGAGCAGGGCCTGGCGGTGATGTGGGCCCAGCTGTCCACGCCCGCGCCGCCGCTGACCGCCAAGCGCCCCGACCTGCCGCCCGCCGTCGACGAGGTCATGGCCAAGGCACTGGCCAAGACCCCGGCCGACCGCTACCGGGCCTGCGGTGACTTCGCGGACGCGCTGCGCGCCGCCTGCCGGATCCGGCTCGACGACGCGGTGCCGGCCGCACCGGGCGCCCCGGCCGGGCCGGAGCCCACGGAGATGGCCCAGATCCGCCCGCCGTCGTCCTGGCCCGGGGAGGAGACCGCGCCGACCGACCCGAACGCGCTGGCCGAGGAGACCAGCCCGGCCGGGCCGCCGCTGCGCCCGGCCGCGTCCCGTCCCGCCGAGCCGGCCGCGCCCGCCTCCTGGTCCGCCGAACCGTCGCCACCTACGTCCTGGTCCGCCGAGCCAGCGCCGCCCGCCTCCTGGTCCGCCCACCAGCCGCCGCCCGCGTCCTGGCCCCAGGGCCAGCAGGCCGCAAGCGGCCGGCCGCTGCGCCCGCCCGACTCCTGGCCCGCCGCCCCGCCGCCGGTCTCCGGGCGGTACCCCGCAGGCGGCCGGGCTCCCGCCCCCCGGCGACGGGGCCGCACCGCCGCGCTGGTCGTCGGGGTCATCGTGGTCCTGGCCATCGCGGGCGTGGCCGTGGGCCTGCTGCGGTCCCGGCACGGGCCGTCCGCCCCGGCCGCGATCGGCTCCGGCTCGGCCAGCCCGTCGATCTCGCCCACGCCGGCCGGCGCAGGGCCCCTCGGCCCGGCCGCCACCGTGCAGGCGTATTTCGCCGCGATCAACCGCCACAACTACAGCCGGGCCTGGGCTCTCGGCGGCAAGAACACCGCCTCCTCCTTCTCCCAGTTCGAGAACGGCTTCGCCGAGACCGCCAGCGACAACCTGACCGTCGTCTCGGTCTCCGGCGGCGTCGTGACGGTCAAGCTGGTCGCCACCCAGACCGACGGCACGGTCAAGGACTACGGGGGCACCTACACGGTCGACCAGGGCGTCATCACCGGGTCGAACATCAAGCAGACCGGCTAGCGGCCTACCCTGCCTTCGTGATCCCGATCGAGCGTGAGCTGCGCGATCTCGGCACGCCCGAGCGCGCGGCGGGCACCAAGGCCTACCTCAAGAGCGACCTGGAGTTCACCGGCACCACGGTGCCCGCCACCCGGTCGGTGATCAGGTCGTGGTGCCGGGCCCGGCCCGCCCTGACCCGGGAGGAGCTGACCGCCACGGGCGGGGAGCTCTGGGCCCGGCCGGTGTTCGAGTGCCGCCTGGCCGCGGTCGAGCTGCTCGACGCCCAGGCCGCCCTGCTGCGGCCCGGTGATGCGGTCATGATCGAGCAGATGCTGCGCACCGCCCGCACCTGGGCACTGGTGGACACCCTGGCCGAGCACGTCATGGGCGGGCTGGTCGAGCGCTACCCCGAGCTCACCGCCACCCTGGACCGCTGGGCCGGCGACGGCGACTTCTGGCTGCGCCGCTCGGCCATGCTCGCGCTGCTGCGGCCGCTGCGCCGTGGCGGCGGCGACTTTGACCGGTTCTCCCGGTACGCCGACCAGATGCTGGAGGAGAAGGAGTTCTTCATCCGCAAGGCCATCGGCTGGATCCTGCGTGACACGGCCAAGCGCCGGCCCGCGCTGGTCGCGGAGTGGCTGGGGCCGCGGGCGCACCGGGCGTCGGGGGTCACGATCCGTGAGGCGGTCAAGCCGCTCCCGCCCGGCGTGCGTGACCAGCTGATGGCCGCCTACCGGGCCGGCCGGAAGGCCGGATAGCCGGGCAGACCGGGCACGTCCCATCCCTCGGTGGCGGCCAGCAGCCGCCGCATCAGCTCACTGAGCACGGGCATCTCCCCCGCGCCGTCCAGTGCCTCCGCGAGCGTCTGCCAGCGGTAACGCAGCAGCTGCCGCGCGGTCGGCGAGGGCCGCACATCGTCCATCGGGCGGTCTGCGGCCAGCGCGCTGTCCAGCAGCCAGTCGGTCATGTCGGCCGTCCACGCCGCCATGGCCAGCCGCACGCCGCGCTGCCACACCTCGTCTGCGGCCAGCCCGGGATGGACGCCAGCCACCTCCGACCGGTAGATGGCCTCGGCCGCCGCGGCAAGCTCCCCGGGGAGCCGGAACACGCACCAGCACGTGCTGAACGGCATGCGGACATAGGCCGCGTCGAGGAACGCGCAGTGGAACCCGGCCGCCTCATAGTCGAGGAACCGGAAACCCTCCGCGGTCAGCAGGTTGTTGTCCGGGCAGAGGTCCCCCGGCGAGAACACCCGGTGCGGGCACGGGCCGATCACGGAGGCCAGCCCGGCCAGGTCGGCGTCGAGCCCGGCGGGCACAGCCACACCCGCCGCGGCCGCGCGCTCCGCGAGCACGTCACACCCCTCGCGCAGCATCTCGGCGAGCCGCGGGCGCGGCGCGCCCCGGGTCAGCCTGGCCAGCTCGTCCTCGCGCCCGGCCGTGGCCGCGGCGAGCCGCCCGCAGGCGCGGGCCCAGCTCAGCACCGCGCTCTCGGCCGCTGCGGGCGACTCCCCGAGCAGCGCGTCCGCGAGGCTCGGCGCGTCGCCCAGATCGGTCATCACGATCAGCGCCGCGGCCGGATCGGCCGCCAGCAGCCGCGGGCCCACCCCGGCGGCCCCGGTGAAGGCGAGGCCCGCTTCCTCGGCGGCGAAGCTGCGGGCACCGTCGGGGGTGGCGCGATACGACTTCACGACCACCGTGCCGCCCGCCGCGGTGCGGCAGCGCAGCACCCTGGACCGCCCGCCACCCAGGTCAGCCGGATCGCTCAGGCGCTCGCCCAGCAGGACCGACGCGGCCGCCACGATCTCATCCACGGGCAGTCACCCAAGCAGGCGCCTGCGGTCCCGGCAACCGGTTATGGCCGGCGGGCCCGGGCCAGCGCGGCCGGGGTCAGCCCGGCCAGCCGGGTGCTTTCCCTGGTGAGGTGGGCCTGGTCGGCGTAACCGGCCTCGGCGGCCAGGCGGGCCAGGTCGGCCGCGTCCCCGTCCGCGTCGATGTGGGCCACGAACCGGCGGAACCTGAGCACCCGCATCAGCGTCCGCGGCCCGTAGCCGACCGCGGCCTGGCACCGGCGGCGCAGCTGCCGCTCGCTGACCCCCAGCCGCCCGGCGACCAGCTCGGCGCGCGCCCCGGGCCGGCCGAGCCCGCGGGCCGCGGCGAGCACCAGGCTGTCCGGCGGGCGCTCGGTCACCAGCTCCGCCACGACCCCGGTCAGCCGGCGCAGGGCCTCGGCGGGCGGCAGCGAGCCCGGCAGCCGCCGCGCGGGCACCCCGGGCAGGTCGGCGGCCTCCACCCGCTGGTCGAGCAGCTCGCTGAGCGGCACGCCGAGCGCCGCGCCGCCGGCCCCGGGCCGGAACCTGGCTCCGACGATCACCGCCCCGGCCGGCCGCGAGTCGGGGACCGGCCCGGTGTCCGGCCCGGCCACGAACGCGCCCACGCCGCTCTGCCAGATCAGGTCGGTGCAGGCATCGGGCAGCACCAGCGTCTGTCTCCCGCCGTCCGGCGGCGCCACCGACACCCACAGGCACTGAATTTCCTGCCTGAACGCTGCGGGCGCCGCGAACTCACGGTAGCCCGGTGCCCAGTCCACGGGGCCAGTCAATCACTTCCGGTGTCCGCTTCGTTCAATACGGCCGGGCGGGTCACGTGGTTCGCTGGGGGGATGAGCAAACCTGATCTTGATGCTGCCACCCAGTTTCTCGCGGCCAACGGCCGCGTCGTTGACCGCCGCAGGCTGGAGCGGCTGTTCGCCGGGGGCGAGGCCACGCCGGTCAGGGACGCGGTCGCGGCGTACCGCAACCCGGACGGCGGGTTCGGCCAGGGCCTGGAGCCCGACGGGCGGGACCCGGCCACCCAGCCGGCCGCGATCGCGCTCGCGCTGGGCATCCTGGACGAGGCCGACGCCTGGGACGCCGGCCTGGTCTCCGGGGCCTGCGACTGGCTGCAGGCCCACGCGCCGGCCGAGGGCGGCTCGACGTTCGTGGAGCCGACCATCGAGGGCTGGCCGCGCGCCCCGTGGTGGGTGCCCGAGCCCGGCTCCCCGGCCTCCCTGGTCTCCACCGGCCAGATCGCGGGCCTGCTGCACGGCCGCGGGTTCTCGCACCCGTGGCTGGACCGGGCCACGGACCTGCTCTGGGACCGCATCGGCCAGCTCTCCGCCCCGGGCCCCTACGACATGATCGGCGTGGTCAGCTTCCTCAACCAGGTGCCCGACGCGGCGCGCGCGGAGCGCACACTCGGCCAGATCGGGCCGACGCTGCTGGGCCTGGTCGCGCTCGACCCGGAACAGCCCGGGGAGACGCACTCACCGCTCTCGTTCGCCCCCCGGCCTGACTCGCGGGCCCGGGCCCTGTTCGACGACGCGGTCATCCAGGCCCATCTCGACCACACCGCGGCCGGGCAGCGCGACGACGGCGGCTGGACCTTCAACTTCCCGGCCTGGTCCCCCGCGGCCGAGCTGGACTGGCGCGGCTACATCACCGTCAGCACCCTGGTCACCCTGCGCGACAACGGCCGCCTGTGACCGCCCGTACCCGACCTGGCGGGCGCGGGCCAGGCCGCTCTGGGCTCGTGCCTGCTCGTGCTTGTCACCACACTGGATCGCCAGGGCCAGTGCGGCGGTGTGCCTGGCGCTGGCCTGGTCGGCCTGGTCCGCGGCCAGGAACGCTTCGCCGAGACCGTTGAGCGCCTCGGCCTGGCCAGAGCGATTGCCGACCTGTCTGTGGAGGGCGAGCGACTGCCGGAGACGGGCGATGGCCTGCCGGCGGCGGCCCCGCCGCAGCTCGGCAACGCCCAGGCCGGCCAGCGCCCGGGCCAGGCACAACCGGCTGCCGATCTCGCGGCCCAGTATCAGGGACCGCCGCAGATGGCCGGCGGCCTGCACGTAGTGGCCTTTCCGCAGCTCGAGTTCGCCGAGGTCGCCGAGCACATAGGCCTCGCCCGACCGGAGACCGGCGTCACGGAAGAGCGCCAGGGACCGCTGCAAGTGTCCTGCGGCCCGCTCGTAACGGCCCTGCCGCAGGTCGACGACTCCGAGACCGTGCCGTTCACGGGCCTCACCGACGCGGTCACCGGCGTCCAGGTAGATGGCGAGCGCCTTTCTGTGGCACCCAGCCGATCGCTGGTAGCGGCCCTGGCAATAGGCGGCCATGCCGAGGTTGCCGAGCACGCGGGCCTCGCCGATCCGGTCACCGTCCTGGCGGCATAGGGCCAGCGCCTGCTGGAGGTGGCCGGTGGCCTGGCGCAGACGGCCCTGGGCCACGCCGACGGCGCCGAGCATCATCAGTGCCGCCGCTTCTGCGGTCCGGTCGCCCGCCCGCGCGGCGGCGCGGCGGGCATGGCTGTGGATGACGGCAGCATCGGTGAAGTGCCCGACGTCCAGGTAACGGAAGATGGTGGCGGCCAGGCCGATGGCGTGGCCGGGCCATCCGTGGTCGGCGGCATGCGCGGCGACCGCGACCAGGGTCGACCTCTGCGCGTCTAGCCACGCCAACGCTGCGGCCGGGCTGGTGACCGGCGGCACAACGCCTGCGGGCTGGGGCGGTGCTGGCTGGTCGGGGTCGGCGGGGAACAAAGCACCGGCCGCGACGGCGGCGGTGGCCAGGTAATGGTCGAACAGGCGGGTCAGCGCCGCCCGCCGCTCCGGCTGGCTGTCGTGGCCGGCAGCCTGCTCGGCGGCGTAGGCCCGGAGCAGGTCGTGCATGCAGTAGTGGCTGGTCCCGGCGGGCTGGATCAGGTGGGCGCGGCCCAGCCGGTCCAGCAGCGAGCGAGCCTGCCGGAGCGTGGTGTCAGTAAGCGCGGCCGCGGCGTAGGTGTCAAGGTC
>Ga0070714_100001932_pt1 | contig 15140 bp, 17 predicted proteins | sample LARL83metaG_FD_65450 | JGI IMG/M metagenome (GOLD analysis project Ga0070714, IMG submission 65450) | Corn, switchgrass and miscanthus rhizosphere microbial communities from Kellogg Biological Station, Michigan, USA - LAR L8-3 metaG | ecosystem: Host-associated > Plants > Roots > Rhizosphere ...
CAGTACGGTGCTCGCGGCAGCGGTCCTCACCCTGCGGTACGTCCGGCCAGGGCTCCCACAGATGTTGAGGTGATGGACAGGAAATACACGGCCGCCGGTGGATCGGGGCTTGGTCGTCGTAGGGAGAGTTACCCAGAGGGAACAGTGTCCGCAACGTGATCGCCGTGAGCGCGCTGGCCGGGCACAGGTAGGGCCCTTACCCAGCCGGACGGCATCTGCGCCCGGGACCCGACCGCCCGGCGGCGGGTTTGAAGCGGGGCAGCACAGGTAGAGGAGAGGCCAACCCGTTCGCCCCCCGGCGGCGCGCCCCGGCTCCTGCTCGCCACTGGGCCGCGTCCGCGAGCGGCCTGGACGGATCGTGACTGGACCAGCGTGAGGGAGGATCATGCCCACCCGTCAGCTGCCCGGGAGATTCCGGTGACCACCGACGCGCCCCCGGTTGAGGACATCGAGGCTGCGGTCTACGTCCTTCCGACGGATGCGCCGGAGGCCGACGGGACCCTCGCCTGGAACGAGACGACGATGGTCCTGGTGACTGCCCGGGCCTGGGGCGAGGAGGGGATCGGCTGGTCTTACGCGGCTGCGGCGGCCGAAGCCGTCATCACCGGCATGCTGGCCGGAGTGGTCACCGGACGCAGCGCCTTCGACATCGCGGGCGCCGCCGAGGCCATGGCGCGCGCTGTGCGCAACGTCGGCCGCGGCGGCATCGCGGCGACGGCCATCTCCGCCATTGACATCGCATTGTGGGATCTCAAAGCACGGCTGCTTGGCCTCCCGGTCGCCGACCTGCTCGGCCGGACCCGCCAGCATGTTCCGGTGTACGGCAGCGGTGGTTTCACCAGCTACGACGAGCAGCAGACTCGCGAGCAGCTGTCCGGGTGGGTCGAGAAGGACCGTATCCCGCGAGTGAAGATCAAGATCGGGGAGTCCTGGGGCACCGAGGCAGCGCGTGACCTCGCCCGGGTGGCGCTGGCCCGCCAGGTCATCGGCACAGATGCCGAACTCTATGTGGACGCCAACGGCGGGTACACGACCGGCCAGGCGGTGCGGGTCGCGGAGCGGATGGACGAGTACGGCGTGACCTGGTTCGAGGAACCGGTGTCATCCCAGGACCTGGCCGGGCTGGCAGCTGTCCGGTGCCAGGTACGGCCTGATGTCGCGGCCGGGGAATACAGCTGGTCGCTGGCCGACTCAGCGCGGCTGATCGCCGCGGGCGCGGTCGACTGCCTGCAGCTCGACGTGACCCGCTGCGGCGGGATAACCGAGTTCCTGCGCGGCGCAGCCCTGGCCGGGGGGCACAGCCTGCAGGTTTCCGCCCATTGCGCGCCCAACCTGCACGCGCACGTCGGCGCGGCAGTGCCGAACCTGCGGCATCTCGAGTACTTCCATGACCACCAGCGCATCGAGCGGATGCTGTTCGACGGAGCCCTCGATCCCTACGGCGGGGAGCTTACCCCTGATCCTGACCAGCCTGGTCTCGGCCTGCGGCTCAGAGCAGCGGACGCGGAGCGGTACCGGCGGTCGTGAGGCCAGCCGGTTCGCGGCCGGAGGTGCAGGCCACCTGGTGCGGGCGGCTGACATGCGGTGACCGGCCGCGAATGGAGTTGGTCCCGCAGGGTAGCGGCTCAGGGTCTCAGCGGAAGGAGCCTGCCTGATGCCCAGAGCACAGATCAAGAACGAGCACACCTACCAGAAGCTGCGTGAGGAGGGCGCGAGCAAGGAAAAGTCCGCCAGGATCGCCAACGCCGCGGCAGCCGGCTCGCGTAAGCAGGTCGCTGCCAAGGGCGGCCGGCGCCCGTCATATCACGACTGGCCCAAAGCGGACCTGGTCAAGCGCGCCCGCGAGATCGGCATCAAGGGACGCTCCTCGATGAGTAAGGCCCAGCTGATCGACGCTCTTCGCAACCACTGACGGGATCACTCCCCCGGCCCGGCCCGGGATGCACCGTCCGCTGGTTAGCCCGCATCCGTGGCCAGGGTGATCAAAGGAGGCTCTGCGCCAGTGCGCGACGACTCGAGTCCGCAGGCGGATCGCTTCCCGCCGTATGCCCTGCGGGATTACGCGCTGATCGCCGATGGTGAGCGCGGCGCGCTCATCGGCCCGCGCGGCGACATGGTCTGGATGTGCGCACCGCGCTGGGACTCCGGCGGGGTGTTCGCCTCGCTCATCGGCGGCGCTGGCGTGTACGCCGTCACGCCGGTGAGTCAGTTCGTCTGGGGCGGCTACTACGAGGAGGGGAGCCTGATCTGGCGGAGCCGCTGGATCACCCAGGATGGCGTTACCGAATGCCGCGAGGCGCTCGCCTTCCCCGGCGCGGTAGATCGCGCGGTAGTGCTCCGCCAGATCGTGGCGGGTGACAACCCGGCGCAGGTCGAGGTGATGCTGGATCCGCGGGCCGGCTTTGGCGCTCACGGCCTGCGCTCGCTGCGCCAGGACGATCATGGTGTCTGGACCGGACGGACCGGCGACCTTTACCTGCGCTGGTCCGGCGAGGTGCAGCGGGCACAGGCCGAGCGGGCTGGTCGCGGGGCGCTGCTCCGGGTGAGCCTGACCGTGCCGCCCGGGCAGTCCGCCGACCTGGTGCTCGAGGTATCGAGCAGCCCGCTGCCCGCGCAGCCGCCGGACGCCGCCGGTCTCTGGCGCGCCACCCACGCGGAGTGGGCCCGCGAGGTGCCGTCGCTCGAGGAGAGCATCGCCACCCGCGATTCCCGGCAGGCGTTCGTGGTGCTGCGCGGCCTGACGAGCTCCAGCGGCGGGATGGTCGCGGCGGCCACGACCAGCCTGCCGGAGCGCGCCCGGGCGGGCCGCAACTACGACTATCGATATGCCTGGATCCGCGACCAGTGCTACGCCGGCCAGGCGGCCGCCACGGCAGGCACCCTGCCGCTGCTCGACGACGCCGTGCGATTCGTCTCGCAGCGACTGCACGCGGACGGGGCCAAGCTCGCGCCGGCCTATACGGTGGATGGCGGCCGGGTGCCGGACCAGCGACAGCTCGACCTGCCTGGCTACCCGGGCGGCTTCGACCTGGTCGGCAACTGGGTGAACAAGCAGTTTCAGCTGGACGCCCTGGGTGAGTCGCTGCTGCTGCTCGCAGCGGCGGGACGCTGCGACCGGCTGGATTCAGAAAGCTGGCATGCGGCCGAGATCGCCGCCGACGCGATCGCGCAGCGCTGGCAGGAAGAGGACGCGGGGATATGGGAGATCGACAGCCGGCCGTGGACGCACAGCCGGCTGTCCTGCGTAGCCGGGCTGCGCGCCGCAGCCCGGATCAACATTTCCGACGCCCGGGCGGCGGACTGGTCAGGCCTGGCTGACGCGATTCTGGCGGACACCGCGGCCCATGCCACGCATTCGTCAGGCCGCTGGCAGCGCTCCCCGGATGACCCGGCTCTGGACGCCGCGCTGCTGCTGCCCGGCATCCGGGGCGCGGTGCCCGCCGACGATCCTCGCAGCATTGCGACACTCGACTCGTTCATCGCCACCCTGACCCACGACGGGTTCGCCTACCGGTTCCGGCACGACAACCGGCCGCTCGGCGACGCGGAGGGCGCCTTCGTGCTGTGCGGTTTCCTGGTGGCTCTCGCCCTCCATCAGCAAGGCCGCGAAGTCGAGGCGACCCGCTGGTTCGAGCGGAACCGCGCCGCGTGCGGTTCACCCGGCCTGTATTCGGAGGAGTACGACGTGGCGGAGCGCCAGCTGCGCGGCAACCTTCCGCAGGCGTTCGTGCACGCGCAGCTGCTCGAGTGTGCGGCCCGGCTCGGGTCGACCTGGGACGGGCAGTAACCGCCACGATTTATCCGACCGACCCGAGGAGGATGCACAGGCTATGACGCAGACAGTGGTCATCACCGGAGCAAGCGCCGGCATCGGGCGTGCGACAGCACGCCTGTACGGCGGGCGCGGAGCGAACGTCGCGCTGATCGCGCGCGGTCAGGCCGGCCTGGACGGCGCCGCCCAGGACGTCGAGGAGGCGGGCGGTAAAGCACTCACGCTGCCGGCCGACATGGCCGACTACGCCCAGGTAACGGACGCCGCCCAGCAGGCGGAGGACTTCTTCGGCCCGGTCGACGTCTGGATCAACGTGGCGTTCACCTCGGTGTTCGCGCCGTTCAGCGAGATCTCCGCGGCGGAGTTCCGCCGGGTCACCGAGGTCAGCTACCTGGGATTCGTGCACGGGACCATGGCTGCGCTGGACCGGATGAGGCCTCGCGGGCAGGGCACCATCGTGCAGGTTGGGTCCGCGCTGGGCGAGCGCAGCATCCCGCTGCAGTCGGCGTACTGCGGCGCGAAGCACGCCGTCAACGGGTTCACCTCCGCGCTGCGCTGCGAGTTGCTGCACGAGCACTCGGCCATCCAGATCACGGTCGTGCAGATGCCGGCCGTGAACACCCCGCAGTTCTCCTGGGTGCGGTCCCGGCTGCCCCGGCACCCGCAGCCGGTGCCGCCGATATACGAGCCAGAGCTGGCCGCGCACGGCGTGCTGTTCGCCGCCGATCACCCGGGCCGGAAGCAGTACTGGGTCGGTGCCAGCACAGCAGCCACCCTCCTTGCCAACAGGATGGTCCCGGCGCTGCTCGACAGGTACCTGGCGCGCACCGGCTACAAGTCCCAGCAGACCGACCAGGACGTAGCGCCGGGCCGCCCCGGCAACCTCTGGCAGCCGCTCGACGGGCCGGACGGGCACGACCACGGCGCGCACGGTGCCTTCGACGACAGGTCACATCGCCGCAGCCCCCAGCTGTGGATGTCACAGCACCCCCGCCTGCTGTCCGGCCTGGCGGCCGGCACGGCGGTGGCCGGCGCGGTCCTGGCCGGGCGCCGGGTGGGCAGCAAGTGAAGGCCGGCCGCGGGTGACGGCCGCAGCCACCGCCGTATCCCGCCTCCCTGAGACCGTCCGCGCGGGCTACGGGGCAGCCCTGCTGCTGGCCCCCGGGCCGATGCTCCGGCTGTGCACCGGGCACCCGGCCGGGTCGGCTGCCCGGCGGGTGGCCAGGCTGCTCGGTGCCCGTCAGCTGATCCAGGCGGCGCTGGCAGCCGGCACCGGGCCGAGCGCGGCCGGACTCAGAATCGGCGCCGCGGTCGACCTCGCGCACGCCACGTCCATGGCCGGGCTGACGATCGCGGACCGGCGGGTCCGGGCGGCCGCGGCGGCGGACACGCTGATGGCCACGGCCTTCGCCGCGGCCGGCCTGGGCCAGGCACGGCTCAGGCCAGGCTGACCACGGCGATCGCGACCAGCGTGCCGGCGATCGCGTAGGCGGCGTAGTCATTCGCCGAGCCGGTGTGCAGCGCACGCAGCGCGCCGATCACCCGCGGTTCCCGTATCCGCAGATATCGCCAGCCCAGCACGGCTGCGATCACGATGCTGGCGGCGACCGAGACGAGCTCGGCCGGCGAGAAGTAGTCGAAGGTAATGTGCAGGGTCACCAGCCGGGCGGACCCGGAAAGCACGCCGGCCGCGTAGCGGCCAGGCTGCAGCAGGCCGGCCGCGGCCGGCGCCATCAGCGTGCGGAGCAAGGCCGGTCCCGCCACGCCGAACGCGATGCAGCATGCGCCCAGGCTGCCCAGCCCGGCCAGCATCCCGGGCCGGAGCTGTTCGCGCCATTCGTAGTCTCCCGCACGGCGCCGGAAGAAGGCGAGCCACGCCGCCCGGCCCAGCGCCGCTATCGTGATCACCTGCGCGGCCAGTGTCAGCCAGTAGGCAGCGGCGTCGTGATTCTGCTCAAGTCCCTGATGGATCAGGCTGAGTGAGACGTACCCGTTGAACGGCGGAAGCCCGGCGATGGACACCGCACCAAGCAGGAACGCGGCCGTGATGACCGGCATGTGCCGAGCCAGCCCGCCCATCTCGGAGAGCTTGGTGACGCCCGTGCGGTGCACGATCGCCCCGGCCGCCAGGAACAGCAGGGCCTTGAACAGCGCATGGTTGACGAGGTGATAAGTGGCACCCGCGACCCCGGCGGGATTACTCGCGGAGAGGCCGACGACGATGATCCCGACCTGGGAGATCGTGTCGTAGGCGAGCAGCCGCTTCAGGTCGTCCTGGGCAAGGGCCATGATCGCCCCGAGGAGCGCGGAGACCAGCCCGAACGTCATCAGCAGGCCCAGCACAGGCGTACTGCCCGCGGGATAGACCTGGAAAACGATCCGGCCGATCGCCAGAATGCCCAGGCCGTCCATGGGCCCGGCGAACAGGGCGTTCACCGGGCCCGGCGCCGTGGTATGCACGTCGGGCAGCCAGCCGTGAAATGGCACCAGGCCCGCCTTGGTGGCGAAGCCCGCGACCAGCAAGCCAAGCGCAACGGTGTCCGGAGTGGTGAGGTGCCGGGCCAGTGAGTCATGCAGCTGGGCGAAGTTCAGCGCGCCGGTCTCGGCGTAGAGCAGGCCTGCGCCGATGAAGACGGCGAAGCTGGCCAGGGTGGTCAGCACGAGGATCTTGAACGCGGCCTCCAGGGCCATCGGCCGCTCCAGGAAGAAGCCGGCCAACCCGTAACTCGACAGCGCGGCGACCTCGAACCAAACGAAGAGGTTGAAAAGGTCGGCGGTCAGCGCGGCCCCGATCACAGCGGCGAGCAGTAGCTGGAAGAGGCAGGCGTACCCGCCGAGCTCGCGAGGGCCGAGGCCGCCGAGCTCGGACAGGGAATACAGCAGCAGGACGACACCGATGATCGCCGTGGCCAGGGCGAGCAGCAGGCCGAACGGGTCGGCGGCGAACGCGATGCCGAGGACGTGGCCGCTCACCGGTGTCCAGTGCCCCAGGTACCCGGCGATGACACGGCCGCCGAACACCCAGGGGGCCGCCAGCAGCAGCACCGCCGCGGACGCGGTCAGCGCGGCCACCGAGACGATGACCGGCAGCCTGGCGGACAGCCGGGCCAGCAGCGGCGCGGTGACCGCCCCGGCCAGCGGGATCGCGACCGGCAGCGGGAGCAGGGAGGTGAGCGCGGCCTCGGTCACCCGCGCATCTTCCGGACCTTGTCAGAGTCCAGCGTGCGGTAATGCTGTGCGATGCGCACCACCACGCTGAGGAAGACGGCGGTCACGGCGACGCCGATGACCACAGCGGTGAGGCAGAAGTTCTGCAGCACCGGGTCGGCGACGTTGCCGTGCACCAGGTCACCCGCGCTCTTCCCGGGCGGCGGGCTGAGCAGCACCGGCGCGGTGGATCCGGCCCGGTACGCAAGCGAGATCATGAACAGGTAGGTGGCTGCCTCCATCAGCGACAGCCCCATCACCATTTTGATCATGTTGCGCTTGGTCAGCACCGCATACAGGCCGATGCACAGCAGCGCCACGGCGGCCAGGTAGTTGACCAGGATCACCGTTCGCCTCCCGGGTCATCGGCGCCGGCCCGCTCATCGGGAGCCCAGTCGTGCCCCATGCCGATCAGGGCGAACACGGCGATGGCCAGCCCGGTGCCCACCTCGATCAGCTCGCTGGCCGAGAACAGCTGCGCAATGCCGCCGGACAGGATGGTCCGCGGGGCGGCGAGCGGCAGCCAGTTCGCGCTGAACGACCCGCGCAGCAGCAGGCCGAGCAGCTCGGTCATGATGATCGCGCCGGCGCCGGCCAGCTCGATGGATTCAAGCAGGGCGGGCCGGACGATCCGGCTGATCCGGCGGCGGCCGAACCCGGCATAGACCAGCAGCAGGACACCGACCAGGACGGCGCCGCCCGGGAAGCCGCCGCCCGGTGAGTATCCCCAGGCGACCAGGTAGAGGCCCGCCACCGCCAGTACCGGGAGCGCGATGCGGATCGCCGTCCGGACCACCACGGTCATCGCGTCCGCGGTCTCCGGCGCGGGAGTGCCCAGCGCAGTGGCGTCTGGGGTGTCCGGCTCGGCCGGGTCGCCTGGCGCATGCCCGCCCTGCTCCCTGTGTTCCGCCGCCCGGGCGGCCCGCTCGGTGGCACCGGTCTCTACCACCGGATCGGCCTGCGCCTGCTCTCGCTGGCCAGCCTGGGACTCGCCGAAGTAGCCGCGGCGCGCTTCCCGGGAGCGCGTGATCATCACGACGCTGATCACTGCGGCGAGCAGCAGGAACGTTTCACCGAAGGTATCGAATCCGCGGGTTCCGTAAACGATCTCGTTGACCGGCTCGGTCAGCCCCCATCGAGGCAGGGCGACCGCCAGGGCATACCGGGCCACCGCGGGCAGCGCCGCGTGCTCCCGCGGGATGCTGATCATCGCGGCGGCCAGCGCCACAGCCATCCCGGCCGCCAGGATCGCTCCCGCCCACCGGCGGTGCCCCGGCTCCTGCTCGGCCGCCTCCGCGCGAACCCGAGGCGGCTCAGCCTGGCCTACGGTCCCGCTCACCGGCTCAGCCTGGCCCACGGTCCCGCTCACCGGCCTCATCCAGCTCGGGGCTGTCCGTTATATCGGTTCGCGCCTTCCCGATCGCGACCAGGTAGAGAACCGGCAGCGCGATCGCCCCGACCACGACCTCGGAGTGCGCGACGTCGGGCGCGCCGAGCACTACGAACAGGACCGACAGCATGGTGCCTGCCGCAGACAGCGCCATGACGGCACCGTTCAGGTTGCGCAGCCGGACCACGAGCAGCGCGCTGGCCAGGATGATGGCGAGGAGGAGGTAGTCGAACGCCCAGAACGCGGTCACCGGCCAGCCCCTTCGCCGGGTTTTTCCTGCTGCCCGGTCGCCCTGCCGCCTGCGGCCTGCCTGGCGACCTCGTCAGTCACCGCGCCTCGCCACATCGGCACGCCGACCTTGTAGGCGGCACGGGCCACGGCATGGGACGCGGCCGGGTTCACCACGATTATCAGCGCAGCGATAAGGAGCGCGCGGCTGCCGTACGCGCTCACCGGTCCCTCCGCCACGACCAGGGCGATGAGCGCGGGCAACGCACCCATGGTGATCGTCTTGCTCGAGCACTGGATCCGGCTGTACACATCGGGCATCCGCAGGATCCCCACCACGGCAGACAGCGAGAATGCCAAGCCGATGACGGCCAGCACTATGACGATGATTTCCCTCATAGCAGCCCCCGCTCCAGGTACCGCGACCAGACGATGGCGCCCAGGTAGCTGAACGAGGCCAGCCATAGCGCGACATCCAGGTACACCGTGCGGCCGGCGAACGCGGCGAAGAACACGACCGCCAGCGCCGCCTGGGTCGACATGGTGTTCAGCGCCACGACCCGGTCGGATACCGTCGGCCCCGCCGCCAGCCGGACAAGCAGCAGGGCCGCGATGGCCACCTCGGCGAGAGCGACTGCCAGGCAGATGCTGGCCACTAGGGATCGCCTCCAGGGAAGGCGGCCAGCAGGTCTTCCACGGGCCCGTTGATGGTTTCCCGGGCCTGCTCGGGGCCGCCCTCGGGAACCTCCACCGCGTGATACTGAAGCTGCGCCCCGTCGCGGTCGAGATCGACAAGCTGATTATCGACGATCAGCGAAGTGACGAGGCCGACGGCGGTCAGGCCGCCAGCCGACCGCTGCGACGTGGGCACGATGACCATCCCGCTGCGCAGCGGCAGGCGCGGATCCCAGATCAGCCGGGACAGCCGCAGGTTGGCCAGCACGACCCGCCGGGCGGCCATGACCAGAAGGGCCGCGGTCGCGGCCAGCCGCCGCGGTGCCAGCAGCCGCCACGGGCCGGCTACTGGGCCCAGCGGCGCGAGCGCCACCGCGACGGCAGCGGCGATGGCTGCCCCGGACAGCATCTGCTCCAGCGTCAGAGTCCAGGTCAGCAGCACCCAGACGGAAAACGCCCAGCAGAAAAGCGCGACCACCCGGCGGGCTCGTCGCATCCTTTCGGCCGACCGCTTCAGCGCGGATCCCACGGCTCACCTCACCTCAGCTCTGCCGCCAGCGGCACGAGCCGCTCCGCTCCGCCCACCACGAACCCGGCCACGTCTACCCGGCGATCCCTGCCTCTAACATCAGCGGTCCGGGCCGGCCTCGTCCTCGCGGCGGCAGGCCTCATCCTGCGGCAGCTCACCCGTTGCCGGACGGTGCCACCTCTATGGCTCACCACTCGCTCTGCCCCAGTTATTTCGACGAGTGCGGCAGGAACTCCTGGATCTTCGTCTTCATGCCCTCCACGAGGATGCCCCAGCGGTCTGAGTCGCCCTTGAGCAAGGCTGCTGCCGCGTCTTTCGCCTGCTCGAAGGTGGCGTGCGGCGGGATCGGCGGCACGTTCGGGTCGCACCTGACGTCCAGCACGGTGGGCCGGCCAGCGGCCAGCGCACTGTCCCACGCGGGACCGAGCTGGTCAGGCTTGTCCACATTGATCGCCTGCAGGCCGAGGCTCGCCGCGAAGGCCGCGTAGTCGACATCGGGCAGTATCTGGGACTCGGTGAATTTCGGTGCGCCTTCCATTGCCCGCATCTCCCAGGTGACCTGGTTGAGGTCGTCGTTATGCAGGATGGCGATGATCAAGCGCGGGTCGGACCATTCTGTCCAGTAGTGCTTGATGGTGATCAGCTCGGCCATTCCATTCATCTGCATAGCCCCGTCCCCGGCGAACACGATCACCGGCCGGCCGGGATTGCCGAACTTCGCGCCGATCCCGTACGGGACACCCGGGCCCATGGTGGCGAGGTTGCCGGACAATGAGCCGCGCATGTCGCCGCGGAACTTCAGCTGCCGCGCGTACCAGTTCGCTGAGGACCCGGAGTCGGCGGTGACGATCGCGTCGTCCGGCAACCGCGACGACAGTTCATGGAAGAGCCGCATCGGGTTGACCGGATCGGCCTCCACCATGGCTTCGGCCTCCATGACCTGCCACCAGCGGGCCACATTGGACTCGATGCCCTCGCGCCAGGACCGGTCTTCCTTGCCCCGCAGGTGCGGGAGGAGAGCCCGCAAGGTAGCCGCCGCATCGCCGACGAGGTTGACCTCATACGGGTAGCGCATCCCGATGTACTTGCCGTCGATGTCGATCTGCACCGCCCGGGCCTGATCAAAGCCGGGCAGGAACTGGGTGTAGGGAAAGCTGGAGCCGACGGTGAGCAGCGTGTCGCAGTTCATCATCATCTCGTAGCTCGGCCGGGTGCCCAGCAGGCCGATCGAGCCGGTGACGTAGGGCAGTTCGTCCGGGAGGACGTCCTTGCCCAGCAGAGGCTTGGCCACGCCCGCGCCGAGCAGGTCAGCGACCTGCTGTAGCTCGGTGCGGGCGCCGCGGGCACCAGAGCCGGCCAGGATGGCGACCTTGCTGCCCGCGTTGAGGACCTCGGCGGCGCGAGTGATCGCCTCATCGGCGGGAACCGTGGTGGGCCAGTCAAGCCCGATGCTGGACGGGACCATCTTGAACGCATGCGTCGGCGCCGAGTACTCCAGTTCCTGGACATCCGCGGGAATGATGATCGCCGTCGGGGCCCGCTCGGTGAGTGCCACCCTGATCGCCCGGTCCAGCACGTTCGGCAGCTGCTCAGGAACGGTGACCATCTGCACATAGTCGCTGGCCACGTCCTTGAACAGGCTGAGCAAGTCCACTTCCTGCTGGTACGAGCCGCCCATCGCCGACCGGTTGGTCTGCCCGACGATGGCGACGACAGGGACGTGATCGAGCTTGGCGTCATAGAGCCCGTTGAGCAGGTGGATCGCACCCGGCCCGGACGTGGCCATGCACACGCCAACTCGGCCGGTGAACTTGGCGTACCCGACCGCTTCGAACGCGCTCATTTCCTCGTGCCGGGACTGCACGAACTTGGGCTGGTTGTCCGCCCGGCCCCAGGCGGCCAGGATGCCGTTGATGCCGTCCCCCGGGAAGGCGAAGACCTTGTCCACGCCCCAGCTACGCAGTCGTTCCAGCAGGTAGTCGGCAACGGTAGGTGCGGCCATCGGTTTTCCTCCTTGGCAGGCAGGGCTGGTGCGCCCTCGGTCAGCTGGCGCTGCGGGCACCGGCGGCCATGTGGTCGGCGGCTCGGGCTGCGACAGCCATGATGGTCAGGGCAGGATTGGCGCTGCCCTGGGTGGGCAGCACGCTGCCATCGGTGATGTAGAGGTTGGGCACCGCGAAGCTCCGGCAGGCGCCGTCGACGACGCCGTGCCGCTCGTCCGCGGCCATCCGGGCACCCCCGACGAGATGGGCGTAGCGCTTGATGGTGATCACTTCATCGGCCCCGGCCGCCTGCAGGATGTGCTCCATAACCCCCTGGGCGGCCTGCATGAGCTGGTTGTCGTTCTCGCACTGGGAGTAGGCGAAGCGGGCGACGGGCAGGCCGCGGGCGTCCTTCTCCTCGTCGAGGGTGACCCGGTTCTCCGGTTGCGGCAGGAACTCACAGAGAGCGCCCAGGCACGACCAGTGCACGTAGTCGCTCATGTACGCGCGCAACGACTGCCCCCAGTGCCCCTGCGCCGCGACGTGCTCGGCCCAGGTGATCGGCAGTGGCGAGACGGTCTGGATGGAGAACCCGCGCTGGTAGGGCTTTGCCGGGTCGGTTTCGTAGAACTCCTCGCTGCTGACTTCCGGCGGCGGCGACTTGTACATCCGTACCTCGGCGTCGAAGCGGCCAGCCGTCTGCGGCGCGCCCTGGACCATCAGGTAGCGTCCAACCTGGTCGAAGTCGTTGCACAACCCGTCCGGGAAGCGGCGCGACGCCGAGTTGAGCAGCAGCCTCGGCGTCTCGATCGAGTAGCCGGCCACCGCGACAAGAGCTGCCCGCTGGAAGTGCGGAACCCCGCCGTAGATGTAATGCACGCCGGTGGCCTTGCCGGTGCGCTCGTCCACGCCGACCCCGGTGACCATGGCGTCGGCCCGGACCTCCGCGCCGTGGGCGAGCGCGTCCGGGATGTGCGTGATCAGCGGGGACGCCTTCGCGTTGACCTTGCAGCCCTGCAGGCAGAATCCGCGGTAGATGCAGTGCGGCCGGTTGCCGAACCGGCCGTTGGTGATCGCGACCGGGCCAACCTTTGCGGTGATGCCCACCTTGCGCGCGCCGCGCAGGAACACCTCGCCGTTGCCGCCGACGGGGTGCGGCCGGTGCGGGTAGGAATGCGGGTCGCCCCAGGGCCAGTATTCCCCGGCGACCGGCAGTTCCGCCTCGATGTCGGCGTAGTAAGGCTTCAGGTCGGCGTAGCTGATCGGCCAGTCCGCGCCGACGCCGTCGGTGGTCAGCGTGCTGAAGTCGCTCGGGTGGAAGCGCGGGGTGTAGCCGGCGTAGTGCACCATGGATCCGCCGACGCCCCGGCCCGAGTTGTTCGAGCCGAGCGGCACCGGATCGGCACCGCTGATGACGCGCGGCTCAGTCCAGTACAGGCGATGCGAGCCCGCCTCGTCGCTGACCCAGTCGGCGTCGGGATCCCAGAACGGCCCGGCGTCCAGGCCCACCACGCGCCACCCCCGGCGGGCGAGCCGCTGCAGCAGCGTGGAGCCGCCCGCGCCGCAGCCAACCACCACCAGGTCAACCTCGTCAGAGTCGGCGAACCGGCGCATGTCCCGGCGCAACCGGTGGTTGGTCCGGGTGCCGTCGTTCGGCAGCAGCCAGGCCGATTCGTTGCGCTCGCGTATGCCGGTCATCAGGTTCTGCCCCGCACCGGGTCGGCTGACGGCCTGGCGTCGCGGACCTCGAACGGCTCACGCGCGTCGATGCCGGTGTTCTTGTAACCGCGGGGGTACGCGGGTCCGGGGAAGCCGATCTCGGTCCAGGCCGACGGGTGAGCGTAGAACGCGGTGCAGGCGTAGCGCGTCCACAGGCTCCACACGTGCCCGGCATCAAGGCCATGCCAGTCGCTCGATCCCAGATCCTGGACTGCCTGGATGACCGCGCGCCGATCGCCGGCCTCACACTCGGCGAAGGCGCAGGAGAACTTGGCCCGCGCGTCAGCGTCCAGATGGCGCAGGGAATCCCGCCATGCCTGCCCGTCCTCCGGCATATCCGCGTACCGCCAGCCATCGGTTTCCTGATCGGCCAGCCGCGCATCGATGAACTGCACTACCGGGATCCGCGGTGCGCCATCCTGTCCGAGCAGCTCGTCGCACAGCACCGTCGCGACGGCCTCCTCGGCCGGGCTGAAGAACCGGATATCTGGCGGCATCCCCAGCCGGGACAGGACGGCACCCGCGGTGACCTGGTCCCAGTGGGCAGCCTGCGCCGCCGCATCGAAACCGGGAAACCGCCCGGTGCCGCCCGGTATGCGTGCTGCGCCGCTCACTTCTCGCGCCGTAGCACCGCGGCGAGCAGGCCCATACCGCCGACCATGGTGACCAGCAGCGGAGCCAGCAGCGGCGGCCCCATCTCCATGTTGTACCGGACGTTGGACCAGCCGCCTGGCTTGTGCGAAATGCCCCGGGCGTGCAGATAGGTGCCTTGCAGCCCGTTGGCGACGATGGCCGCGGAGGCAACCGGCAGCGCCGTCTTGGCCATCCGACGGCTGAAGAAGCCCGCGATGCCCGCCGCGGCGCCGATTGGCCCGAGCGCAACGGGCAGCCACATCATCTTGTTGCCGAAGCTGGCGCTGTCATGCTCGAAGAAAATCTCTGCGGCCGTGACCACCGCTCCCGCCGCGGTCAGCGCCGACAGACCGCGCTCAAAACGACCAGTCTCCACATTGCGGATCATTCGGTCGATGCCCTGAGCGGCCCGCTCCGGCCGGCCGCGCTGACGCTCCGCTCTCATGTCCCATCCTTCCGGTCACCCGGATCGCCTCCGCAGCGGAAGCCAGGCCCGGGCAGGTCTGGGCGTGCCGCTTCCCCGCTCTGCTGCCCGCAAACGGCCGGCCGGTGCCTGGCTGGTGGGCGCAGGCCCCGGGGCTGACGGCGAGCGCCGCGCCAGCGGAACGCGACAGGTCAAGCAATTACCAAGCAACGGTCATGTGGTTACCATCGGCGGCATGGTGGCTGTTGCCGGGACCAAGCCGCTGCTGCTGGAGCGGGATGCGGAGCTGGCGCGACTGGATGCCCTGCTCGAGCAGGCGCACGCGGGCAGCGGGTCCGTGGTTACCATCACCGGCGGCCGGGGCTGCGCTCAGCTGGTCAGCGCGGCCCGCAAACTGGCCGCGTCATAGCTGTCCCGGTAGACCACGCCGTCGATGAACAGGGCTGGCGTGCCCTGAACCGCGCCGGAGGCCAGGCCGCTGGCCACGTCCCGGCGGACCCGGTCGAGCACCCCGGTACCAGCCCGGTCACGGTCGAACCGCGCGGTGTCCAGCCCGAGCTGAGCGGCATACCGGCGCAGAT
>Ga0070714_100001933_pt1 | contig 15137 bp, 9 predicted proteins | sample LARL83metaG_FD_65450 | JGI IMG/M metagenome (GOLD analysis project Ga0070714, IMG submission 65450) | Corn, switchgrass and miscanthus rhizosphere microbial communities from Kellogg Biological Station, Michigan, USA - LAR L8-3 metaG | ecosystem: Host-associated > Plants > Roots > Rhizosphere ...
CACCCACCGGATGTCGGGCCGCGCCAGGGACAACCGCCTGGTGCACTTCACCCCGGAGCAGACCGCGCCGCGCCCGGGCGACATCGTCACCGTGACCGTCACCCGGGGCGCCCCGCACTATCTGCTGTCCGACGCCGCCCCGCTGTCCGTCCGCCGCACCCGGGCCGGCGACGCCTGGGCAGCGGCCGCAACCCCGCCGGATGCCATCGCGTCTCCCGATGCGGCCCCGGTGCTGCTCGGCATGCCACTATCGAGGCCAGTTTCGTGATGAATATGAGACATCGGGGGGTCCGGCCTGACTGGCGGCTACAGCAGTTACCGTTTGCGCGGTAAGTGCCGGGATGGCGGTGCACCCTCTCTCCTGCCGGTTATCGACGGTGAGGTAATATTCACGTTTGGTCATGACAGCAGTTTTGCGGGCGGGATTAGGGCGGCCGCCATTTGAACGTGCCGCCAGCTTCGTGTCGCGGACTGGCAGAGTTGCTCGTATGATGGCGCTTGCGCCGCGACGGCCAGCTCGCGGGATCGTCCGGCTCAGGCGGCGCCCGAGCGGGCAACTCGCTGGTCGGCGGGCTACCTCAGATCTTGATAATAAGCGCCAAAGCAGTACCAACCTTACGGTGTATGCGGGATATGTCCAATCCCGATTGGGGAGGAGACCCAGTGGATTCTGTGGCTCGGCCCGCCGGTAACGTAACAGACCGGTGCTTTATCCCCGATCTACGGGGTATCCCACTTGGCCAGCTAGCTAGTTTGGCTGCCAATGGCGAAAAGTCTGTGACTAGCCTGGTGTCACACATTGTAGACGACGAACAAGGTGTTTTGCACATTCCAGCCATGATGTTTAATTCCGCTATATAAGACATTTTCGGATGTCGACTTCTATAAGTCAGTATGTCCTGAAGGTATGCAGCCGATGTGACCTTGCTTGCGACCACTGCTACGTCTACGAGCATGCTGACCAGAGTTGGCGAGCGAAGCCGCTCCGCATTGCTGACGCAACGGTCAGGCAGGCCGCCGTGCGGATTGCCGAGCACGCGAAATCCCATCGGTCTGACGAGGTTCATGTCGTCCTGCACGGCGGCGAACCGCTGTTGCTTCGCTATGCCGGACTGCGTGCGGTCGTCGGCACGCTGCGGTCGATCATTGACCCGGTTACCCGGCTGGATTTGCGGATACACACCAACGGGGTTCTCCTTGACGAAGAACTGTGCGATCTGTTCGTCGGCTATGCCGTCAAGGTCGGCGTGTCCCTGGATGGTGACCGGGAGGCCAACGACCGGCACCGCCGGTTTTCCAGCGGGCGGAGCAGCCATTCTCAGGTGCGGCGGGCGCTCGCGCTCCTGCGGAAGCCCGAGTACAGGCACCTGTACGCGGGCATTCTGTGCACGATCGATCTAGAGAATGATCCGATCGCCGTCTACGAGGCACTGCTAGCCGAGGCTCCGCCGCGTATCGACTTGCTGCTCCCGCACGCGACGTGGGAGCGGCCTCCTTACCGGCCGTCCGGCGCACATGCCCCCTACGCGGAGTGGCTCGGCAGGATCCACGCCCGGTGGCTCACCGACGGCCGGCCGGTGCCGATCCGGTTCTTCGACTCGCTGATGGCCGCCTGGGAGGGGCGTTCCAGCGGCAGCGAGGCCGCGGGTCTCGATGCGGTAGACCTCCTGGTCATTGAGACCGACGGCAGTTGGGAGCAGGCCGACTCGCTGAAGACGGCTTTCGAGAATGCCCCGGCGACCGGACTGAATGTCTTCTCGCACTCAGTCGATGAGGCCGCCGCGAGTCCGGGCGTGGCGGGGCGGCAGGTCGGCGTCGAGGCGCTCTGCCCGACCTGTCGCGACTGCCCGTTGGTCCGGGCGTGCGGGGGCGGCCTCTACGCGCACAGGTACAAGCCCGGTTCCGGCTTCGACAATCCATCCGTCTACTGCGATGACCTCAAAGTCCTCATCCCGCGGATAATTGCCAGTCCCAGAACGGTGCGTGCTGTGCCACGAACAGAGAATGTCCGCATGGATGGTCTTTCGCTTCCCGATGGAGCATTCGAACTGCTGTCCGCAGGGCCAGGTGACCCCGCTGCGATGGCGTCGCTCGCCGAGTGCCACTGGTCGGTAGTCCGCGCCCTAGTGGCGCACGTCGCGGTCGGCCTGGAGGGCAGGGGCGGCGATCTCGCTCGCGCGGCGACCGAGGGGTGGTCGCTTCTTTCCGCTCTCGATGCCGAACAGGCGGAAGCGGTCCGCGAAGTCCTGACCTACCCTCTCGTCCAGGCGTGGGCGATCCAGTGCCTGCGCTTGGCGGCGAGCCCCGATACCGATCTGGACCGCGCCCATATCGCCGGACTCGCCGCGGCGGCGGCCCTACGTGCCGGAGTCGAGGCCGAATTGGCTCTGCCGGTCCGGGAAGGGTTCATTTACCTTCCCACGATCGGGGCTATTCCCGCGGAGCCCGCGGCGGGCCGCACGTCGGTGGTGCGTGTCTCTCCCGCTGGGCTCAGCTTCCCGGACGGGACGGGCGAATTCAGAGCCGTGCGCGCGGTCGTCACAGAAGAGTTGAGCATTACGGTTGACGACATTGATCCCTTCCGTGACTGCCGGGCGTGGACGGCGGCGAAACGACTGTCGCCGGCCGGCTGGGACGCATGGCGTCGTGGCCTGACGGACGCTGCCCGGCAACTCGCGACCGAAGTTCCCGCCTACGCCAGCGCGATCGGCACGGGCCTGCGTTGCGTGGTGCCCATGCGGGCCGGAGGCACAGGGGACCACCGGAGCGGGACGGCGCAGGATGCGTTCGGCGCGGTGGCCCTGACTCTCCCCGACGATACGGACATGCTGGGCGAGTTGCTCGTCCACGAAATGCAGCATGCCAAGCTGTCCGCATTGTGTGATCTTTTCGACCTGTTCGACCCATCCGACGGCACGATGTTCCGGGTACCGTGGCGGCCGGACCTCAGGCCCGTCGAAGGGGTCCTGCACGGTACGTATGCTCATCTGGCTGTCGCCGAGCTGTGGCGATCCCGGTCGGAGCACAGGCCGGACGGGAAGGCCCGCGATGCCTACCTCATGTACCGGACCTGGGTTGATAACGCCATCGAGGATTTGCTGAACTCGGGTGCGCTGACCCCGCAGGGCAAGCATTTCGTCGACGGCATGTGCGCGACGGCTGAGGCGTGGGCCGATGACCACTGAACGCACGCTAAGCCCGCCTCGGGCCGACCGGATCGGGCGCGATCGGCTGGCCGCGGATCTCGCATCTCTCGGCCTGCGCCGAGGGCAGGATCTTCTCGTCCACTGCTCTCTCAGGCGATTCGGCCGGATCGACGGCGGCACCGCCACGTTGCTAGCCGCCATCCAGGATGTCGCGGGTCCTGAGGCAACCATCGTCGTCCCGGCTCAGACCGCGGGGAACTCGCTGACGTCGAGGGTATTCCGTTCGGTCACGGCGCGGATGGACGCGGAGGAATGCGCGCGGTACGTCGCCGCCATGCCCGGATTCGACCCAGCCAGCACGCCCTCGGCCGGGATGGGGGCCTTCGCCGAGTACGTCCGGACACGTCCCTCGGCGAGCCGCAGCAGCCACCCGCAGACATCGTTTGCCGCGATCGGCCCGCGGTCCGCGGTATCTATGGCGGTCCACGACCTGGACTGCCACTTCGGCGACCGCTCACCGCTGTCATGGCTGTACGCCGCCGACGCCGCCATCCTGCTGCTTGGTGTTGGCTATTCCACCTGTACCGCGTTCCATTTCGCCGAGTACCAGCTGGCAGGCGTGCTGCGTCGCCCCTATCACTGCTTCACCCTCGAAGCCGGAACGCGCGTCCAGCGCGAGTTCACCGATATCGAACTGGACGACAGCGATTTCGGGCGACTTGGCTCCGACTTGGACCTGACCCCCGCCCCGCGGTACGGGCACGTAGGACCAGCCTTCTGCAGGCTGGTGTCCCTGCGCGCAGCCGTAGATTTCGCGGCTGAGTGGCTGAAGATCCAGCGCGGGTAGCCCCGGTGCCGGTGATTCTGGCGGTGCCCGGCCGTATGGTGCCGTTCTGACCTAGGGTATGCTCCCGCATCAGGGTTTGAGGCTATTGTCATGGTTAGTGCACACGATAACCGTGATTAGCCGACAGGAGTGCCTAATCGTGCCGGGAGTGATACTTATGGCAGCTAACAGCCAAGCATGTCGTCAAGCTCGCGGAAATTCCTGCTAGGCTCCGGCGCATCAGGCATCGATGAGATGACTAGCGTATTTGCGCCCGGCTCGCCCCTTGCGGTCTTTACTGTCGAGATCGCCGCGCCAGCAGGCGGTGCTCCAGTCGCAGGCTGCGATGTTTGCGGCGATGGGGAGAATAGTTCCGAATGGCGTCCCTTTCCGCTACAGGAACGCGCACTGGCTGACTATGCCAAGCAGGTCGTCGAGCGGTTCGACTTCAAGGCGGAGGTTGGCGTTATCGGAGTAGTGGGCAATCCGTGGGCCAGAGGCCCGGGGATCATTCTCGTCGACCCGCGGTTCATTGCGGATGAAAAAGGCCGGTTCGCGCTAGAATCCGTCGTCAGGGAACTGCCCAGGTGGGTGTTGCCGCTGCTTGTCCTGGATCCGGCAAGGGAGGTTCACGATCAGGTGCTGGCCGACCAGGCCAGGGATATTTTCGATGCTGCTGGTGCGTTGCCTACTAGTTTGTCGCGCCGGACCATTCGTGGAGTCAGCTCGCTCGGGAAGTTCCTCTCGGTCATCCCCGTGCTGGTCTCCGAGGCGGAGCGGCAATACCTCAGGTATGGCGGCCTGCGGTATGGCACGGCACCGGCGATATCGCCGGTGCGGCCCGGCCTGCGCCGCCCCGTGCGGCCAGGCGAACCCGATCCAGCATCAGAGCGGCGAGGAGAGAGGCCAGATGCCCACTGAAAGAGCAGGTCAGCCACCACGACAAGGAAAGATCGTCACGTTCTACTCGTTCAAAGGCGGGACCGGCCGGACGATGGCGCTCGCGAACGTAGCCTGGATCCTCGCCGCCAACGGCAAGAAGGTCTTGACCGCCGACTGGGATCTGGAGTCGCCTGGGCTGCATGGGTTCTTCCAGCCGTACCTGCACGGCGGTGGGCGTGAGAAACCCGGCATCATCGATTTCATCCGCAGGTTTGAATGGGCTGCGCTGGATGCCCGGATTAATCCCGAGGAACTCCACGCCGGGCGCGAGGAATCGAGGAATGCCGTCGCGGCGCTCATTGACGAGCATATCAGCCGGATCGACGACTACGCCATCGAGCTGAACTGGGAATTTCCCGGGGGTGGTGCCTTGTACTTTCTGTCGCCCGGTAATCAGGTGAACGATGATTATCAGGCGACATTGAGTGCCTTGGGTTGGGATAATTTCTACGACAACTTGTATGGCGCCCAATTCCTAGACGCCTTCAGGGAACATGTGAAGCAAGAGTACGATTATGCCCTCATCGACAGCCGGACCGGCCTGAGTGACATCGCATCTATTTGCACGGTCCATCTGCCCGACGTCGTGGTCGACTGCTTTACCCTGAGCGTTCAGGGGATTGAAGGTGCGGCCATGACCGCTACCGCGATCCGGGAGCACGCGGGTCGTGATATCACGATATTTCCTGTGCCGATGCGGGTTGATCACACGTATGAAGGTGATGTCCGGCATGGTATGGCGTACGCCGCGGCCCAGTTCGAGGGATTTCTTACGCAAATGTCAGAAGAAGAGCAGCATAGGTACTGGGCCGAGGTAGAGGTGCCGTACGTCCCGGCCTACGCTTACGAGGAAAAGCTTGCTGCGGTAGGTGAACCGCCAGATTCGCAAGCGAAGCTGCTCCCTTGCTACGAACGGATAACCGCCCGCATCACGGGGGAGCGATCAGGTCGCTTCCCGCCATGAGCTAAGCCTGAGTTGGAGCGTCTGAGGAGGTGCATGGCGCTGTCGGCTAGACCATGTCCTGCGGCATCTGCCTTCTCTGCCACCCAGGCCAGGATCTTGGGCAAGATCTGAACCGCGCCGAAATGAGCCTTGCTCGTATCCACCTCGAGGTTTGCGCTGGTGATTCGCTTGGCCAGCCAATGAGTGTGAGCAGCTGGCGAGAAGACATCCTCGCTGCCGCTCCATAGCTTTACTGGCATCGTGATATCAGACAGATCGAAGCCCCACGGGCGGCTCAGCGCTATAACGTCGTCAATCCAGCCGTCTGCTGAGTCTCTGAGCGCATCGGCGTGCACCCTCGCGATTATCTGGCGGAGAGCGATGTCTCCGATAGCTTCTTTGTCGGGACCGACCAATTCTGGCCAAAGTACCTCTAGCAGGCCTTCCGAATTATTCCGCACGAGCCCGGCATGCTCGTTTAGCGTAGCGATGAGAGCACCGAGATCCTGCTCGGCGTCAAGATATGCTCGTACGTTGGAATCGGCCATGCCGGCCGACCAGTCCAGGCCCTCCGCGTCGTAGGGTGCCAAGCTGCCCAGCGCAGCGGCGCAGGTTACCCGGTCGCTCAGCAGTGCCGCGCAGGCCAGGGCGTGCGGGGCGCCTCCGGACCTGCCCACGACGCTGAACCGGCCGATTCGGAAGAAGTCGGCGATGGCCGCGACATCCGTAGCCGCATCCGCCACCGTCCGGCCTTCACGGCGGTCCGATCCGGGATAGCCAGGCCGGTTGTAACTGATCAGGCGGATCCCGAGCCGGTAGATGATGATGCCGCGAGGGCGCGGACCGTTGCTGCCGCCTGGCGTGCCATGCAACAGGAACACTGGCGTCCCGTCTGGGTCGCCTGCGATCTCGACCGACAGCCTGCGGCCATCCGGACCCTCGACCACCTGCGTCACGGCAGCCTCCTAAGTCCCTCTCGTCTCACTTCATGGTACGGCTGGAGAAGCGGTTACGTACCAGCCATCTGCTGCCCTGAGGAGTAGATGCCTAAAATTTATCTCCAGATCCCGCGGGCGGCCGAGCGGCATTGCGGTCGCTTAATTATCCCAGATCATCCGGATGCGGCAAAGTTAGGCTCAGGGCCGTCGTGGATTATAGTTAATTGTTTGTCAAACCAGGCTAAACCGGAAACGCGCCCCACCTAGGGCTGTCAATGCTGAACCTTGACCGCTGGGTGGCAATTTTCGGCCGGATGTGAACCTTAAGTACCGGACTGCCGCGCCGCCACACTGCAGAACGTCTCAACGACGGCCGGTTGTAACGACCTATAGCCACTATACGACCTTGGGGGCCGGCAGGCGATGGCATGGAGATCCCGCGATCCCGAGCGGCGGCTGCCGCCTGGGCTGGACCCTTGATCTGTCGGCCAATATTGACAGGATCATAGTTCACTGAGCTATAGTTCACTGAACTACAGTTCACTCAATGATCCGGAGTCATGGCACACGCTCTCAGCAAGCCCGCTCACGTCTTCGGCCGGGACCGGGAGTGGCGGGCACTGGCCGACTTCGCCGCCGACCCGCGCCCGGAGGCGACCCTCGGCATCGTCAGCGGACGCCGCCGCCAGGGCAAGACCTACCTGCTCCGATCGCTCGCCGCCGCCACCGGCGGCTTCTTCTTCGAGGCGGCCGAGGCCACCGAGGCCGAGTCGCTGCGGATGTTCGGCGCGGCGCTGGCGCGGCATGCCGGATCGGCCGCGGATTTCTCGTTTCCGGACTGGGAGAACGCGCTCAGGTACTTCGTCGACCTGGCCGGACCCGACCCGGTTCCGCTGATAATCGACGAGTTTTCCTACCTGGTGAAGGCCAGTCCCGCGATTCCTTCGCTGCTGCGCAGGGAAATCGACGGCCGCGGGCCCTCGCAGGGCGGCGCCGGCCGCGCGCGCGTCCTGCTCTGCGGCTCGGCGATGTCCGTGATGGGCGGCCTGCTGGCGGGCAACGCCCCGCTGCGGGGACGGGCCGGCCTGGAGATGATCATCAAGCCGTTCGGCTTCCGTGACGCGGCGCAGTTCTGGGAGGTGAGCGATCCCGGCCTCGCCCTCCGGCTGCACGCGATCGTCGGCGGCACGCCCGCGTACCGCCGCCAGTTCGTCCGCGACGACGCCCCGGCCGGGCCGGACGACTTCGACGACTGGGTGGTGCGCACCGTGCTCAACCCGGACCGCCCGCTGCTCCGCGAGGCGCGGTACCTCCTCGCCGAGGAGACGGACATCCGCGACCCGGCCCTCTACCACTCGGTGCTGGCCGCCATCGCGGCGCGGAACGAGACGTGGGGCGGGATCGCGAACTACATCGGCCGCAAGGCCTCCGACATCGCCCACCCGCTCAACGTGCTCGAGGATGCTGGCCTCGTGGTCAAGGAGAGCGACGTGTTCCGGGCCGGGCGGACGCGCTACCGCATCACCGAGCCGCTCGTCACCTTCTACGAGACGGTCATGCGGCCGCGGTGGGCCGACCTGGAGCTCGGGCTGGGCACCGAAGTCTGGGCCGATAGCGGGCCGGCGTTCGGTTCGCAGGTAGCCGGCCCGCATTTCGAGACGCTGTGCCGGGAGTTCGCCCGGCTCGAAGGGCGGCAGGCCTTCGGCCGCCCGGTGGGAGAAGTGGCTTCGGGGACCGTGGCCGATCCGGCGAACAAGGCTCAGATCGAGATCGACGTGGCCGTCCTGGGGCCCGCCCGGTCCGGTGAGCCGCGGCCGGTGATCTCGCTCGGCGAGGCCAAATGGGGAAAGGCCATGGGCCCGCGCCACGTCGAGCGCTTGCGCCGGGCCCGCGCCCTGCTGGCCGTCAAGGGGTACGACACGTCCGCCACCACCCTGGCGTGCTACTCAGCCGCGGGCTTCGACCCGGCCCTTGAGGCCGCCGCGGAAGACGGCGACGTCCTCCTGATCGGAGCGGACCGGCTCTACTCCTAGCCGGCCGCATGAGCGCCAGCTGGATCGGGCCTGGGTTGGGCTGGCGGACGTTGGCCAGGTGCAGCTTCTCGGGCATGTACTCGTCGAGCCGCTCATAGAAGGAGAGTCCAGGTAGCGGAGGCCGGCCACGTCAGCGGGGAACAGCTGCGCGAACCGGCGGGCGTAGCCGCCGCCCAGCGAGTGCGCGGCCAGCAGGCAGGGGCCGGCCACGTCGGCGGCGCGCAGCCGATCACGGAACTCGGTCGCGACCTCGGCGGCGGTGCGCGGCAGCGGCGCCGCGACGCCGCTCGCAACCCGCCTCCCGTGGGCGGGCGTGCCTCATCTCATTGCTGGACTCCGCCCGGGACATGATCCCGGCAATAAGGTGCATTACAGATTGTGAGTAGCGGGAAAGCCTTCTGGCGTTTCTGCTATGACGTTCAGTTTCACGAATTGGACGCTACCGGATGCCGGGTCTCGGCAGGCCGGTACGTCTTCAAGATGAGCGGCCTGCTTGAATCTGTCTGTGATCACATCATGGCGAAGTGGCATCGTTGCCTTCCAGCTGCGGGATATGCCATTATCGTAGAGTCGGCGCTCTGGAGAGGCGAGGTGCCTGATGGCCTAATGCATGCGACCAGGAGCCGTCAGAGCCGTGAATTTTTACCCGCCGAACCGGGCACTAGTCCGGAGGATGACGACCATGCCGACTGACTCCAGTACGCCGGAACCGCCGGATGATTACAATCCTTACTTTTACGTCAGCTACGCGCACTCTCCGGACGCACCGGAGAGCCAAAGCTCAGATCGATGGGTCAGCACTTTTTTCGGCGACCTCGAAGGCGAGGTGAAACGGTCCGCGTCTTCCCGGTCGAGTGCCATCAGCGGGTTCTTTGATCAGCGCATTCCCCCGGACTCGGACTGGAAGGAGCTCCTCGGCCTCGCTCTGGGCCGAGCTCAGGTGTTCGTCCCGCTCTACTCGGCTGGGTATTTTCATAGATCCTGGCCGGGGCGTGAATGGGCTTGCTACCGTCGCCGCCTTGAACTGGGCGGCCAACGGAACCCGGAGTCACGTTTCATACCTGTTCTGTGGGCGCCACTGCTCGCCGCCCAGGATCCTCCCGATCTCGGGAAGGCCCTGGCGCTCGGCGGCAACATGCCTGAGTACGCGGAGAACGGCCTCTTGGCGATGATGAAGATCAGGTCCTATCACGATTCCTACCGGAAGGTGGTGAGCCTGCTGGCCAGGCAAATCGTCACGATCGCGGAAGGATCGCCGATACTCCCGTCGGAGGCGCCGGACATCGATGAGTTGGCCAGCGCGTTTGCGCTTGAAGCACCACTGGCGACCTTCACCGTCCAGATCGCCAAGTCGGCGAGGCGTCCCGTTAACGCGGAGCGCGATCTCAGTCGCCACAGCGATAACGAATGGCGTCCGTTCCCGGACCAGGAGCTATCGCTGACTCATTCCGCCATGCAGGTTGTTGAGCGCTTCGATTTCCACGCCGAGGTCGGCGAGCTCAGAGCGGCGACCGGACAGGATAATCGCAGGCCGGGGATCATCTTGATCGATCCCTGGTTCATCGCGGACGAAGCCGGACGGTCGGTGCTGGAATCCGCGGCCAGGGACCTGCCCGAGTGGGTCTTTCCGCTGACCGTCCTCGACCAGCCCGGTGATCCTCGGAGCTGGGAACTCGCCAGCCAGGTAAGAGATATCCTCAGCCAGGGCGGGGCGCTGCGCACGCACTCATCCCGGCTGGCTGCCGCAGGCGTCAGCTCGCTCGAGGACTTTCTCGCGATCGTACCCAGGCTAGTGACAGAAGCTGAGCGGCAATACCTGAAGCACCGCGGTGGGCGAGTGCGGTCGGGTCCGCCGCGCGATCGGCCAAGCCTCCGCCGCCCACCCGCTTGATTAGTTCGCTTCGTCGCCAGAAAGAAATGCTTCAGCGCAGGATCGGTGGGGGAAGGTACTAGATGACTGATGCAGGAGATCAGCAGGCGCGGGGCCGGATTGTCACGTTCTACTCGTTCAAGGGCGGGACCGGACGGACGATGGCGCTCGCGAACGTGGCCTGGATTCTCGCGGCCAACGGCAAGCGTGTGCTCGCCGCCGACTGGGACCTGGAATCGCCCGGCCTGCACCGGTTCTTCCAGCCGTTCCTCGATCAGAAAATCGGCGACAAGCCAGGTATCCTTGATTTTATCCGCCGGTACGAGTGGGCGGCGGTGGATGCCGATATCGATCCGGATTCCCTCATCAGCGGGAGCGAAGAGTCTCAGCGGGACGCGCGCGAGGCGGTCGCCAGGCTGGTCAGTATGCACGCAGGTCTCGCCCTGGATTACGCCATCCCATTGAACTGGCAGTTTCCCCGCGGCGGGGTCCTGGACTTTCTTTCCGCCGGGCGGCAGAGAAACGGCGACTACCAGGCAACCCTGAGCGCCCTGGACTGGGACAATTTCTACGACAACCTGCACGGCGGACAATTTTTCGACACGCTGAGCGAGGTCATGAAGGAGCATTACGACTACGTTCTGATCGACAGCCGGACGGGTCTGAGCGACGTCGCTGACATCTGTACCGTGCACCTGCCCGACATAGTGGTCGACTGCTTTACTCTGGCCACCCAGGGAATAGCGGGCGCCGGCATGATCGCCGGTCTTATACAGGCGCACAGAAATCGCAATATCAAGATCCTGCCGGTGCCGATGCGGATCGACCATGCCGAGACAAGCAAGGCGGACGTCGGTCTGGCCTACGCGCGCGAGAGGTTCGAGGGGCTGCCGGCGGGACTATCCGCTGAGGAGCGGGACCAGTACTGGGCCACAATAACGGTGCCCTACCGCTCGTCCTACGCCTACGAGGAGATGCTGGCCACGTTCGGCGATCCCCCCGGCTCCCCGTACGGGCTGCTCGCCTGGTACGAGCGGATCGCCACCTGGGTCACCGATGGTGAGGTCACCACGCTGCCCCGGTATCCGGAGTGGCTGCGCCTGCGCACCAAACTGCTGTTCTCCCGCGCGCAACCGGCCGGCTCCTCCGAGGTCATCCTGGGCTCCAGTCCTGAGGACCAGCTGTGGGCTGAGTGGATCGCGGCCGTCCTGGCCGGCGCGGGGACCATAGTCCGCTGGAGCAAGGAGGAATCCCTGCTCCACGCCGATGCCGATGTGGAGAAGCTGACCGTGGCGCTCGTCTCGGACCCGGACGCGTACCTGGCCAGACAGCGGGACGCGCCGTCCGCCCCGGAGCTGCCCGGCCTGCTCATCCTGGTGGCCGATATCCGCCTGCCGCCGCAACTCGCCGACGTGCCCGTCATCTACCTGGCCGGGCTCTCCGGGGAACAGGCGGTGGAGCAGCTGACCGACCGGCTGACGGGGCAGATCCTGCCGGAACGGGACCCGGCCATCGATAATCTGCGCTATCCGGGCGGGGACGGGCCGCAGATCGTTGATGTCCCGGCCCGCAACGTCCACTTCACCGGCCGGGACAAGGATCTCAGCCGGTTGCGCGAGGAACTGCGCCAGCAGGGCAGGACGGTCGTGCTCCCGAGAACCATCCGGGGGCTCGGCGGGGTCGGCAAGACCCAGCTGGCGCTGGAGTACGTGCATCGTTTCCGGGCAGACTATGACGTCATCTGGTGGATGAACTGCGGGCAGCCGCAGTATGTCGACGCCTCGCTGGCCGACCTCGGACAGCAGCTGGTGGACGTTTTCCAGATCGGCGCACCCGGGGAGAGCGTCGTGGCCGAAGCCGTCCAGCAAGTTCTCCGGCTTCTCGGTGAAGGCCTGGAAGGCCGGCCCTGGCTTCTCGTGTACGACAATGCCGAAGATATCGAGAGCATAAGGCCGCTCATGCCAGCTGGCGGCGGCCACGTGCTGATAACGTCACGGAACAGCGACTGGATTCCAGTTCTGGAATCCGAGGTAAAAGCGAGACCTCTCCACCTGGACGTCTTCGAGCGTGAAGAAAGCATCAGTCACCTGCGCCGTCGCGTTCCTGGTATCGCCTGGGCGGACGCGGAGATGATAGCCGCCGTCCTAGAGGACATGCCGCTGGCCGTCGCTTCGGCGGGAGCCTTCCTGGCCAGCAGCAGTGCCATGTCCGTCGCCGGCTATCTGCGCGAACTGGACCAGCAACCGGAACTCGTCCTAGAGGAGACGAACCCGCTCCGGGAATACCCGTCGGCCGTGGCGAAGGCCTGGGGCCTTTCCCTCGATTATCTCCGGCAGAAATCCGTGGCTGCCGCCCGGCTGCTTGAAATATGTTCGGTAATGGCACCGGACATCAGCCTTGACCTGATTAACAGCCAGGCCATGGCCGATTGCCTGCGGGAGCTTGACCCAGCGCTCTCGGAGCGGGCGATGGTCACCCGGCTTGTCCGGCAGATCGACCTGCTCGCTCTGATCAAGCTCGATAACAACGCCCGGCAGATCCAGGTGCACCGCGTGGTGCAGGCCGTGGTCGAGGCGCGCATGCCCGAAGAGGCAGCGGAAACGGCGCGGCATATCGTCCACCGGCTGCTGATCGAGATCCAGCCGCAGGGTGACATCGACAACCCGGCGCTGTGGCCGCGTTACCGGCTGATCTGGCCGCATCTGCGGCCGTCGAGGGCCGACCTGTCGGACGAGCCGCGGGTCCGCCAGCTTCTCATCGAGCGAGTGCGCTATATGCGGCAGCGGGAGGACCTGGAGCGCGGCCGGCGCCGTGCGCAGGAGATCGAGGCTTCCTGGGTAAGCATGCTGGCTCAGCGGAAGGACTCGGCAGCACCCTCGTCGCTGACATCCCAGCTGCTGAGCCTGCGGTTCAACCTGGCCGGCATCATGCGCGGCCTGGCGCAGTTCGAGGAGGCCAGACGAGCCGACGAAGAGGTGCTCGCAGCGCAGCGGGAACTCCTCGGCGAGGACCACATCCACACCCTGCAGACGCTGGGCGGCCTGGCCGCCGACATGCGCGCGCTCGGCGACTACCAGGCGGCCCTCGACCTGGAGCTCAGCACCTACCAGGCCTGGACAGCAGCATACGGTGAGGAGTTCCCGGAATCCCTATCGGCTGCGCACAACCTCGCCCTGTCCTGGCTGCTGACCGGAGACTTCCGGCGCGCGCTCGCCCAGGACCGCCTGACGCTCGAGCGGCGGACCGTAGTGCTCGGGCCGATGCACCCCAGGACCTTCGACTCCGGTATTTCCATCGCACGCGACCTGCTGGAAGCGGGCCGCTATGGGGAGGCAGCTGCTCGGGCTCGTGACGTCCTGGTCCGGTGCCGCGACACGCTCGGCGATAGCGACCGCACTACACTGAACGCCCGGCTCCTGCTCGGCGTGGCCCAGCGTTGCGCCGGGCATCCGGACGAGGCCGAGATCAATATTGACTCCGCGAGAGCCGGCCTGACCCGCGGATTCGGCCAGGGCAGCATCGACGCCCTGGCCTGCCGGGTGAGCCAGGCGCTGAACTGGATGGCCCAGGGACGGTATCCCGAGGCCGGGGTGGCCCTGCGGGAGGTCATGGCCGCCTATCGGGACAGGCTGGGATCCGGTCACTCGCATACCCTCGCGTGCAGGCTGAATCTTGCCGCCGTGCTGTGCCTGGAGCAGGACTACCTGTCGGCGGCGGCCGAGGCGCGATCGGCCGCCGACGGGATGCAGGGGAGGATGGGCGCAGATCACCCGTACACTCTGGCCGCGAAGATGGTCCTGGCCAATGCGCTGGCAGGCCAGGATGACGACCGGCGGGCCGAAGCCTCGGCGCTTGCGGAAACGGTCGTAGCCGACCGTGAGCGAATCCTCGGGCCAAGACATCCGGACACGCTGCGCAGCCGGGCGGACTTGCTGCTTACCCAGCAGGAGAAGCACGTCGGGGGAGCGGCCGGGAGACGGCAGGAGATCATCGGCGAACTCGGCGCGTTGCTCGGAGCCGAGCACCTAGACGTGGTCACGGCCAAGGCGGGCGGCCGGATACCTTGCGTGATTGATCCCCAGCCGTTCTAGCGCGCGGCGTCGTCCGGGCGAACGCCGCCTCGGAGAGGGGCCGGGCTACTTGACCTCGAGGTCGTGCAGGAAGTCGATCAGCCCAGTGAAGTACGCCGCCTGGTCGTCGTACATGGCCATGTGGCTGCCGTCCGGGCAGTGCAGGTAGCGGCCCTGGGGCAGGCGGCCCGCCATCATCTTCATGTGGGCCGGGTCCATGGTGTCGTGCTGCGCGCCGATGACCAGCGCGGGCACGTCGATGGCGGCCAGGTCGGAACTCCGGTCCCAGTGGGCCAGGCTGGCGTCCGCGCTGATGCCCAGCTCGCTGGGGCCCTGCATGGACACGTAGATGGCCGGGTTGATGTGGGC
>Ga0070714_100001934_pt1 | contig 15134 bp, 15 predicted proteins | sample LARL83metaG_FD_65450 | JGI IMG/M metagenome (GOLD analysis project Ga0070714, IMG submission 65450) | Corn, switchgrass and miscanthus rhizosphere microbial communities from Kellogg Biological Station, Michigan, USA - LAR L8-3 metaG | ecosystem: Host-associated > Plants > Roots > Rhizosphere ...
TTCCGCCGGATGCTCTACTCGCTGGCCCAGCCCTGCGACTTCGACACCCAGGGCCGGGTGACCCTGACCCAGGAGCAGCGCCGCTACTCCCGCATCGACCCGGGGTCGACGGCGGTGGTGGCGGGCACCGGGGACCTGGTGGAGATCTGGCCAGAGGCCCGGTGGGACAGCTACTCCGCCGACGCGCAGCCGCGATTCACCGACCTCGTTAGCAAAGTCTTCCCGAAGGGCTGATCCACGGCCCACGATCCAGCACTTTCACAAGAGGTAATAGAGCTTCTCCAGCCCCAGCCGGGGGCGGTCTTCATCGACTGCACGCTGGGTGGGGCGGGGCACGCCTACGAGCTGCTGGCGGGCAGCCGTCCCGACGGGCGGCTGCTCGGCATCGACCGTGACCCTGAAGCGGTCGAGCGCGCACGGGCCCGGCTGGCCGAATTCGGCGACGCCGCGACCTGCGTGCACTCCAGCTTCGACCAGCTCGGCGACGTCGCCGGCGCCGCGGGTTTCCGCGACGTGGACGGCGTCCTCTTCGACCTCGGCCTCTCCAGCTTTCAGCTCGACGACCCGGAGCGCGGCTTCGCCTTCCGGGCCGAAGGCCCGCTGGACATGCGCCTCGACCGGACGGCCGGCCGGCCCGCCGCCGACCTCGTCAACCGTCTGCCGGAACGCGATCTGGCGGCTCTCATCCGTGAATTCGGTGAAGAGCGCTGGGCCCAGCGGATCGCTCAGTTCGTCGTCGCGCGGCGCCCTCTGCGCACGACGTCCGATCTTGCCGCCGCCGTCGAGGCGGCGATCCCTCGCGGCGCCTGGCCCAAGAGAATCCATCCCGCCACCCGGACCTTCCAGGCCCTCCGCATCGAGGTCAACGACGAGCTCGGCAGCCTTGAGCGCGCGCTCCCTCAGGCTGCCGCCCTGCTGAAGCCGGGCGGCCGCCTGGCGGTCATCTGCTTCCACTCGCTGGAAGATCGCGCCGCCAAACGCTTCATCCGCGCCGACCCGGCCCTGAAGCCGGTCACCAAACGCCCCCTATCCCCCTCGGCTGCGGAGGCTGGGCGCAACCCCCGCGCCCGCTCCGCACGCCTGAGGGTGGCCGAGAAGCTCTGAGTCCTCTCCGAACTCCCCCAAGCCCTGGGTTGGGAAGAAGCTCCCGCCACTCCCAACCCAGGCCCCACACCAACACAGGTCCTGCTCATGTCCTTGCAACAAACACTCACACCGCGACTCACCCGGCCTCGGCCGCAGAGGCGTCTGCGCTCGGCGGCGCCGCTTCGGCGACGCCGCTCGCGCTGGCATCCGCCGCCGGCGCGCTTCCACATGCCTGCCGTCACCAAGCGCCTCGACCGCCATCTGCGCATCTACGCCGCCGGCGCTGCGCTGTTGGTGCTGGTCCTCGTCTACCTGGTGCAGGCGGCCCAGGTGACGGCGCAGTCCTACCGCATCGAGCAGCTGCAGGCGCAGCAGCAGAGCCTGGCGGCCGAGCAGTCGCAGCTTCGCTACGAGGAGGCGAGCCTGCAGGCGCCCGCCCGCGTGCAGGCCGAGGCCTCGCGCACAGGCATGCAGCGCGCCGCGCCCACCGCCTACGTGCCCTTCAGGGGGGTGGCTGTGAACCTGCTGTCGCCGGTGGACGCGCCACCGGCGAACGAGCAACCGCTCTGGACTCGGGTCGTCGCGGCCTTCTGGCGCTGACAGAGCTGGAATGTCGGTAGGCTCCGAGCGCTGGACAAGACCGACCGGCGACTTCCACTCCGGTCCGCGCTCACGCGCCAAGTCGTCGGTCAGTGTCCGTGTCCACAGCTCGGAGACGCTGCACCCGTTGCGGGTGCTCTGGCTGCTCGCCATCGCCGGCCTCCTCGCGTCCGCGGTGTGGGGTCGGCTGGCCTACTGGCAGGTGACGCAGCACACGCGGCTCTCGGCCATCGCCGACGCCCAGTACTCGAAGGCCGTCGTGCTGCCCGCACAGCGCGGGATGATCTTTGACGCGAAGGGCCGACCGCTCGCGGTCGACACCACCGTCTACGACGTCTTCGTGTCTCCGTCGCAGGTGCGTTCTGACGCGCGTGACGCGCTGGCGGGGCAGCTTTCGTCGGCGCTCAACGTGCCCCGCGAGCCGCTGCTCGGCATCCTCGCTTCCGGCAAGCAGTTCGCGTACGTCGCCAAGCGCGTCTCGAAAAGCGTCGCGGACCGCCTCAGCGCTCTGCAGCTGCCGACGGTCGGCCTCGAGCCGGAACAGCAGCGGTCATACCTGCCGGGGGGCATCCCCGGCTCGTCCCTCGCCGCCAACCTGCTCGGCTTCGCCAACTACGACGGCCAGGGCCAGTACGGCGTCGAGGGCTACTACGACAAGACGCTGAGCGGCAAGGACGGCTACGAGACGACCTACCGCGACCTGGCCGGCAACGAGATCGTGCTGGGCAGCCGGACACAGAAGGCGCCGGTGAACGGCTCCAACCTCACGCTGACCCTCGATTCCGACATCCAGTTCGCCGCCGAGCAGGCCGTCGCGAGTGGGGTGCAGGCCGCCCACGCGGAGTCCGGCAGCGTGCTGATCATGGATCCGCACACCGGCGGCATCATCGCGTGGGCGGACTACCCGTCCTATGACGCGAACAAGTTCGCGACCACCGACGTCGGACGGTTCCAGGACCCGATGGTGTCGTACCTGTATGAGCCCGGCTCGGTGATGAAGGTGGTGACGCTGTCAGGGGCTCTCGAGAACCACGCGATCACGCCGAACACGACCATCAACGACCCGGGCTACATCAACGTCGGCGGCTACACCATCCACGACTGGGACCTGGCCAACCACGGCACCGTGACGATGACGCAGGTGCTGGACCACTCGCTCAACGTCGGCGCCATCCGCGCCATGCAGATGGAAGGCCCGGTTGCCTTCTATCGCAACCTGCGCGCGTTCGGCTTCGGTCAGTCCTCGGGCATCGACGTGGCCGGCGAGAACCCGCAGGCGCTCCAGGTGGCGCCGCTGAATCAGTGGTCGGATTCGCAGGTCGCGACCACCAGTTTCGGCCAGGGCATCGCGGTGAACATGGTCCAGATGCTCTCCGCAGTCAACGTCGTCGCCAACGGCGGGCGCTATGCACAACCGCACGCCGTCGCGCAGGTGGGCGACAGGCCGGGGCCGCTGGCCAACGTCGTGCAGCGCCAGGTGGTCACCACCCAGACGGCGCAGGTGATGAGCTCGATGATGGAGGACGTCGTCCAACACGGCTCCGGCTGGAAGGCGCGCGTGCCGGGCTTCGAGAAGGACGAGGCCGGCAAGACGGGCACCTCGCAGATGCCCGAGAACGGCGGCTACTCCAGCGACCACGTCTGGGCGTCGTACGTCGGTTTCCTGCCCGCCAGCCACCCGCAGTTCACGATGCTGGTCGTCGTCCGCAAGCCGAACAACGGGTCGTCCGACCACAACGAGGGCTACTACGTCTCCGGGCCGATCTGGAAGGACATCGCGGAGGCGATCGTCGTGGAGCGACGCCTGACGCCGCGCTAACCCGTTTAATCGGGTAGATGCGGTACGAGCTCGCTGAAGTCGGCGCGGTCGTCGGCGGACGCGCTTCTGGCGAGCCGGTGCTGATCTCCCATTTCGCCACCGATTCGCGCGAATGCCACAACGGCACGCTCTTCGTCGCCCTGAAGGGCGCGGCGATGGACGGTCACGACTTCGTCGCGGACGCCGCCTCCCGCGGCGCGGTCGCCGCCATCGTGGAACGGCCTATCGACGCGCCGCTGCCCCAGGTGGTCGTCGATGACAGCTGGAAGGCCCTCTTCGACCTCGCGTCCGACGCGCTGGCCAGGACGAACCCGCTTCGCATCGGTGTGACCGGCAGCAACGGCAAGACCTCCACCAAGGAGCTGGTTGCGGCCGCGCTCGCCCCCAACTACAGAGTGCTCAAGACGGAGGGCAACCTCAACACCGAGACCGGCGTGCCACTGACGCTGCTTCGCCTGGAGCCGGGCGTCCACACAGCACTGGTCGCCGAGATGGGGATGCAGGGCCCGGGCGAGATCGCGCGGCTCGCGGAGCTGGTCCGGCCGACCATCGGTCTGATCACGCTGATCGGGACCGTCCACCTGGAGTTCTTCGAGAACCGCGCCGGCCTGGCGCGCGCCAAGGGGGAGCTGGTCCAGGCCCTGCCGGCCGAGGGTGTCGCCATCCTCAACGCCGACGATCCCTTCCTGCCTCTACTCGAGAGCCTGACCAAAGCACGCGTAGCCACGTTCGGCACCGAGCGCGGCATGTACCGCGTCCAGGATTACCGCGGCAGCGACGGCGGCTCCGAATTCACAGTTCGCGGGCAGACCGTGCGGCTCCGGCAGCCGGGCCTCCACCAGGCGCGCAACGCCGCGGCCGCGCTGGCAGCGGCCGATGCGGCCGGCGTGCCGCTCGCCGAGGCCGCCCCGCGGCTGGCGGAGGTGGAAGCGGTCAAAGGCCGCCTGCGCGAGGTGCGTACGAGCGCCGGGGTGCTGCTGCTGGACGACTCCTACAACGCGAGCCCGGAGTCGATGGCCGCCGCTTTCGCGGTGGCCGCCGAGAGGCCCGCTCGCCGCCGGCTGGCCGTGCTCGGCGAGATGCGTGAGCTGGGTGCGATCGCGGAGGCCGAGCATGAGCGCATCGGGCGGCTCGCCGCCGAGACCTTCGACGCCGTGGCCGTCATGGACGGCGGCCACGCGACCAAACTGGCGGCGGTCGCCGGCGCTGAGCCGCTCAGGGATCTCGCGGAGGCGGAAGCGTGGGTTCGCGAACATGCGGGCGACGGCGACCTCGTGCTGGTGAAGGGCTCGCGGGGAGTGCGGCTGGAAAGACTCGTGGAGGCCCTGCTGGCGTGACCGGTCCGCTCCAGGACTTCCTCAGCGCCGCAGTCACCTTCGTGGTCGCGGTCGCGCTCTACCCGCCCTTCATCGCGCTGCTCCGCCGGCGCCGCGCCGGCCAGGTGATCCAGGCCGAGCTCCCCGAGGAGCACCAGCGCAAGGCCGGCACGCCGACCGCGGGCGGCATCCTCTTCGTCGCCCTGGCGATCGTAGGCGCGGCGCTGGCGGCGCTGGCCGGCCACTCAGGTGCGACCGCGCCGCTGGCCAGTCTGGCCGCGGGCGGAGTCATCGGCCTGGCGGATGACCTGCGCAAACTGCGGGTCGGCTCGCTCGGCATCCCCGCCCGGGCGAAGTTCCCGCTGCAGCTGCTGCTCGCGGTGCCCGTCGCCTGGCTCGCCCACCAGGGCCACCAGTGGCCGTTCGCGGGCGACATCGGCTTCTGGTACTGGCCGCTGGCGGTCGTGGCGATCGCCGGGACCGCGAACGCGGTCAACCTTTCGGACGGCATCGACGGGCTCTGCGCAGGGCTCACGGCAATCGCGCTGCTCGGCCTTCTCCTCGGCGTTCCCGGTGCCCTGCCCGGCGAGAAGGCCGCCGGCCTCGTGCTCCTGGGCGGGGTCTGCGCCTTCCTCGTCTACAACCGCCACCCCGCGCGCGTCTTCATGGGCGACGCCGGCGCCCTCGCGATCGGCTACTGCATCGCCGCCATGGCGCTGGCGCAGGGCTACGTGCTGGTGCTCCTGGTGCTCGGATTGGTGTTCGAGATGGAGACACTCTCTGTCATCATTCAGGTCGCCTACTTCAAGGCGACGAAAGGTCGCCGAGTCTTCAAGATGACCCCGATCCACTACACGTTCCAGCTAGAGGGTTGGTCTGAGAACCGGATCGCCCTGGGCTTTTGGTCGGCCGGCGCAGTCGCCGCCGTCCTTGCCGCCGGGGCGAGCCGTTGGCTCTGACTGAGCCGGTACTCATCGTCGGGCTCGCGCGGAGCGGGCTCGCCCTCGCCAAGTTCCTCGCCGCCCAGGGCGCCGGCGTGCGCGTCTGCGACCAGAAGCCCGCCTCCGAGCTGACGGGGTTCCTCGAGCGGCTGCCTCGCGGCGTGGAGACGGTGCTGGGCGGCTACGACGAGTCGGTGCTGGACGGCGTGACCACCGTCTATCCGAGCCCGGGCGTCTGGTGGGACGACCCTCTGCTGGAGCGGGCGCGGGCGCGGCGGCTCCACGTCTCCAGCGAGATGGACCTCTTCTTCCAGCTCTGCCCGGCGCCCATCGTCGGCATCACCGGCACCAACGGCAAGACGACCACCACCGAGCTGGTTGGGCGTCTGTTGAGCCGGGGAGAGCGACCGGTGCTGGTCGGCGGCAATACGGGTGACACGGTGATCGACCGCCTGCCGGAGGTCACGGCCGACCACATCGTGGTCCTCGAGCTCTCGAGCTTCCAGATCGAGTCGATCGACAGGCCAAGACCGCACGTCGCGGTGGTCCTCAACGTCACCCGCGACCACCTCGACCGCCACCACGACTTCGAGAGCTACGCCGCCCTCAAGCGGAAGCTGGTCGAGTTTCTCCGGCCCGACGACTGGGCGGTGCTGAACGGACGCGACGCGGTGGTTCGCAGCTTTGCCGACTCGACGCGTGCGCGCGTCGTCTGGTTCGAGGAGCACACCCCAGAGCCGGTGCTGCGGCTGCCGGGCCGCCACAACCTGGAGAACGCGCTCGCTGCCGCCGCCGTGGCGCGGATCTGCGGTGTTCCGGACGAGGCTGCGGCCGAGGAGCTGGCCGCCTTCGAGGGCGTCGAGCACCGCATCGAGCTGGTCGGGGAGTGGGGCGGAGTGCGCTGGTACAACGACTCCAAGGCGACCAACCCGGAGTCGGGCATCGTCGCGCTGCGGGCTTTCGAGGGCACTCCGCTGGTGCTGATCGCGGGCGGCTACGGCAGCGGCTTCGACCAGCGCGAGTGGCTGGCCGAGATCCGCCGGCTGGTGTCGACCATCGTGCTGGTGGGCCAGTCGACGCCGGAGCTGGAGGCGCAGCTCCAGGACGTGCCGCCGGTCCGTAAGGCGGCGAGCCTGGACGAGGCGGTGCAGGTCGCACAGGCGGCCGCCGTCCCTGGCGGCGTCGTCCTGCTAAGTCCTGGCTACAAGAGCTTCGACATGTTCCGCGACTTCGAAGACCGCGGCCGGCAGTTCAAAGACGCGGTGCGGAGGGCCAATGGAGCGGCCTGAGCGCCGGCGGGTGCTGCAGCGGCTGGACGACCAGGGCGACCGCGCCCTGCTGGTGGTGACGCTGTTCCTGTGCGCCTTCGGCCTGGTGATGGTGCTGAGCGCCAGCCAGGCGCTGGCGCTGCTCCAGCACGCCTCGCCCTTCTACTACTTCGAGCGGCAGGCCGCCTGGATGGTGCTCGGCTTCGCCGGGCTCGTCGTCCTGCGCCGTCTCGGCCTCGATCGGCTGCGCGACCTCGCTCCGAAGGCCGCAGTCGCCGTGGTCGTGCTGATGCTCGTGACGCTCATCCCGCACATCGGTGTCGAGGTGAACGGCGCCCGCCGCTGGCTGCCGCTGGGACCGCTCGGCACCCTGCAGCCGTCGGAGGTCGCGAAGCTGGTCCTCGTGCTCTACATCGCCGACTGGATCGAGCGGCGCGGCGACAAGCTGCGCAGCTTCCGGGACGGGGCGCTGCCCTTCGGCATGATCCTCGGCGGCGTGCTTTTCCTGCTGCTGCTGCAGAAGGACCTGGGCACCGCGGTGATCACCGCCGCGATCCTGCTGGCGGCGTTCTTCACCGGCGGCGGCCGGCCGGTGCACGTCGTGCTGCTGATCGGCGTCCTCGCCTTCGGATTCTTCATCGCGGTGCTGATCGAGCCCTATCGAGCAGCGCGGCTGGCTTCGTTCGCCAACCCTTTCGCCGACCGGCTCGGGGCCGGCTTCCAGGCCACCCAGGGACTCCTGGCCCTCGGCTCGGGTGGGTTCTCCGGCGTCGGCCTCGGCCACTCGATGGAGAAGTACCGCTGGCTCCCGGAGGCGCACACCGATTTCATCTTCGCAATCGTCGGCGAGGAGACAGGACTGGTCGGCACGACGCTGCTGCTCAGCGGCTTCTGCGCCTTCATCGTGCGCGGCTACCGGATCGCGATGCGCGCGCCCGATCGCTATTCGCTGATGGTCGCTTCGTCGATCACCACCTGGATCGGCTTCCAGGCGCTGCTGAACATGGCGACGGTCACCGACACCCTGCCCATCACGGGCGTCCCGCTGCCGTTCGTAAGCTACGGAGGCACCGCGGTGGCGACCACGATCGCCGCGGTCGGCGTCCTGCTCGGCATCGCCACGCAGGGCGTGCGCCAAGGCTCTCGGCAGCGGAGGATGGATGCGGCTCTTGATCTCGGGCGGCGCGACCGGCGGGCACCTCTTTCCGGCGCTCGCGGTGGCGCGGGCGCTTCGCGCTGAGGAGCCGGACGCCCAGATCCTGCTGGTCGGCAAGCGCGGCGGCCCGGAGGAGCGCCTCGTCCCGGAGGCAGGCTTCGAGCTCGAGACGATTCGCATCCAGGGCCTCGACCGGGACGCGCCCTGGCGCAACCTCGCCCTCCCCTTCGTGCTGCCGGCCGCCCTGGCCGCCGGCCGGCGGATCCTGAAACGGTTCCGCCCGGACGTCGTGCTCGGCACCGGCGGCTACGTGATGGTGCCGGCGCTGCGGGCGGCGCGGGCGCTGGGCATCCCCTACGTGATGCTGGTGATGGAACCGCGGGGGCTCGCCAACCGGCTCTTCTACAAAGGCGCCGCCGCCGCCTGCCTCAGCCTGCCGGACCGCCACGGGGTGGTGCAGGCGGCACGGGTCGAGGTGACGGGGGTGCCGCTGCGCGGAGAGATTCGACCCGCCAGCCCCCAGGCACCTGCCCGGCGCCTCCTCGTGCTCGGCGGCAGCCTCGGCGCGCGCCGGATCAACCGCGCCGTCTGGGGCGGGCTGGACGCCCTGCTGACACGCTTCGAGACCGTCGTGCACGTTGCGGGACGCCAGGCCGAGGCCGATCTGCCGCGGTACGACCGTGACCGTTACCGCGGTCTGACGTTCACCGATGAGATGCCTCGTCTGCTGGCGGAGGCCGACCTGGTGGTGAGCCGGGCCGGCGTGGGGACGATCAGCGAGATCACGGCCTGCGGGCTGCCGTCGGTGGTCATCCCCGGCACCTTCGCCGGCGCGCACCAGGAGGCGAACGCCCAAGTCCTGGTCGAGGAGGGCGCCGCGGTGCGCATCGCCGACGATGACCTGACCTCGGAAACGCTGCTGCGGACCCTCGACTCGCTCCAGCCGGAGCAGCTGCGGTCGATGGCCGAGGCGGCCGCGAGTCTCGGCCGGCCGGACGCGGCGCAGCGGGTGGTGCGGATCCTGCGCGAGGTCGCGGCGGCTTGAAGGTGCACCTGGTGGGCATCGCCGGCGCCGGCGTCTCCGCGCTCGCGCGCGTCTATCTGACCCGCGGCGACGCGGTCAGCGGCTGCGACATCCGCGAGCTGCCCATCGTCGACGAGCTCAAGGCGGAGGGCGCCGCCATCACCACGCAGGGGCAGTCGATCGAGCACGTGGTCGGGCAGGACCTCGTCGTGTACGGCGGCCAGACCCAGCCGGAACACGAGGAGCTGGCCGCCGCCCGCCAAGCCGGGGCCGTCGTCCGCAGCCGAGCGGAGGCCTTGGCCGACCTCATCGGGTCCACGCCGAACTCGATCGCGATCGCCGGCAGCCACGGCAAGACGACGACGGCGTTCATGGCCGGCCACATCCTCAACCTGGCCGGCCGGGATACGACGCTCTACATCGGCGACCACTCGACACACTCTCGCTACGGCCGCGGCGGCTGGATCGTGGCCGAGGTGGACGAGTCCGACGGCACGCTGCTGCTGCACGAGCCGCGCCACGCGCTCGTCACGAACGCCGACTTCGACCACGCCACGTTCTTCGCCGACGTGGAGGCGGTGCGGGCCCACTTCGCCGAGTGGCTGGGCAGGCTGCCCGCGGACGGTCTCGCGGTGGTCTGCGCCGACGACCCCTTCCTGCCCTCGGTGCGGACGGCGGCGCGCTTTGTGACGTATGGCTTCGCGGAGGGCGCCGACTATCGCCTCGACGAGTCGCGGCCGTTTCGCCTCTGGCACGGGGGTGTTGAGCTGGGCACGGTGGACCTGACTCAGCCGGGTCGGCACAACCGGCAGGACGCTGCGGGGGCCGCGGCCCTCTGCCTGGAGCTCGGCGTCCCGTTCGCGACGGTCAAGCAGGCTCTCGAGTCGTTCCCGGGCGCCCATCGCAGGCTGGAGTTCATGGGCGAGTTCCGCGGCGCCCGCGTCTACGACGACTACGGCCACCACCCGACCGAGATCGCGGCGGTGCTCGACGCGGTGCGGGAGGGTCATGACGGCCGGGCGGTGGTGGTCGTCCAGCCGGCGCGTTACAGCCGCCTGAAGGCGTTGCTGCCGCGCTATGTCGAAGTCCTGAGTGGTGTCGAGCCGCTCATCGTGACCGAGGTCTACGCGTCAGGAGAGCCGCCCAACGGGGCCTCGGGCGAGCAGCTCGCGGAGCTGGTCGGCGCTCGCTATGCGCCGGACCTTGAGGCCGCGCGCGTGGCCGTCGAAGAGATCGCGCAGCCCGGCGACTGGGTGGTGCTGGTCGGCCTGGGCGACATCTGGAAGGTCGGCCGTGCCCTCGTCGGTTGAGGCGATTCCCGGTGTCAAGAAGAACCATCCGCTGGCCAAGCACACGTCGTTCAACATCGGGGGCGCCGCGGATTGGTTCGTCGAGACGGACGACCTGGCGAGCGTCGTGGGCGTGGATGTGCCCCTCTTCGTACTCGGAGCCGGCACGAACCTGCTCGTGTCGGACGACGGCATCGAAGGCCTGGTCGCCCGCTGCGTCGCGCGCCGCCACGAGGTCGAGGGCACGCGCCTGCGGGCGGAGGCCGGGCTGAAGATGATGCGGCTGGCCCGCATCGCCGCCGACCACGACCTGACCGGCTTCGAGTGGGCGATCGGCGTGCCGGGCGCCGTCGGCGGCGCGGTCTACCAGAACGCCGGTTGCTGGGGACGCGATCTGAAAGACGTGCTGGTCGACGTGGAGGGCCTGACGGCGGCCGGCGATCACGTCACCTGGCAGCCGGACGAGCTGGAGCTGGGCTACCGGCGCTCCGCGCTCCGCCACGGCGCCCTGAAGGGATGTCTGGTCACCGCGATGACCATCCAGCTCGAACCCGGCGACGGCGCCGCCTCGCGCAAGCAGATGGCCGAGCTGACGCGCGAGCGCAACCGGACACAGCCGATCCAGACCAAGAACTGCGGCAGCGTGTTCGTGAACCCGCCGGGCGACTCGGCGGGCCGTTTGGTCGAGGCGGCCGGCCTGAAGGGCGCCTCCGAGGGAGCCGCGCAGATCTCGCCGCTCCACGCGAACTTCATCGTCAACCAGGGCGGCGCTAAGGCCGCCGAAGTCTGGCGCCTGATCGAGCGAGCGCGCGAGGCCGTGCGCGACAAGTTCGGGGTCGAGCTGGAGACCGAAGTGGAGAGAGTGGGGAGGTGGCCGGAGTGAGGGTCGCCGTCCTCGCCGGGGGCCGCTCCGCCGAGCGCGAGGTGTCACTCAAGAGCGGCGCCCAGGTGGGCGCCGGCCTGCGCGCCGCCGGCCACGAGCCCGAGCTGGTCGACCTCGACGAGCACACCTGGGACGTGCTTCGCGACGGCCGCTTCGACGTCGTCTTCGTCGCGCTGCACGGCCGGTTCGGCGAGGACGGCACGGTGCAGGGGATGCTCGAGCTCCTCGGGATCCCGTATACCGGGTCCGGCGTGCTGGCGAGCGCCCTCTGCCTGGACAAGCCGCTGTCCAGCCGCCTGCTGCGCGACGAGGGGTTCGCCGTCCCTGAGTTCATCGAGATCGACAGCGACGAGGCCCGCACCGGCCCGCCCGCGGAGGTTGAGAAGGGCGCGCTCGGCTGGCCGCTTGTGATCAAGCCGGCCCGAGAGGGGTCGACGATCGGCCTGACCATCGCCGCCGACGTGGACGCCGCGGCCGACGGCGTCCGGCTGGCGGCGCAGTACGACCGGCGGGTGCTCTGCCAGCGCTTCGTCGCCGGCACCGAGGTGACGGTCGGCGTTCTGCAGGCGCCGGAGCTGCAGGTGCTGCCGACGCTCGAGATCGTCTCCGAGAACCCCGTTTACGACTACGACGCCAAATACACGGCGGGGCGCAGCCACCACATCATCCCGGCGCGCATCCCGCCCGCTGCCAGAGACGCTTGCGCGGACGTGGCGGGCCGCGCCTTCAGGCTCTTCGGCTGCGATGGCATGGCGCGGGTGGACGTCATCGTCGATGAGGCCGGCGTGCCCTGGATGCTCGAGGTCAACACCGTGCCGGGGCTGACCGAGGTCTCGCTGCTGCCCGACGCGGCTCGCGCCGCAGGCATCGAGTTCCCTGACCTTTGCGATCGCCTCGCCCGGCACGGCGCCGGTCGCTTCAGGCGGCGCCTCTGAGATCGCGACGCCGCCGGAGCGGGCTCGGGCGAGCCGCTGGGCGGGGTGGGCGTGACTGGCGCGAGGCGCTCGAGCCCGGCGTGCCGATCGGCCGGCTCGAATGGTCACGGCGTGAAAAGGAGCAGCGGCACCCGCCGGCCGCACGCCGAGCGCTGGCGGGGGCCGCCGTCGTGCTCGAGCTGGCGCTGCTCGTGTGGCTGCTGCTGGGCTCGGCCCTGGGGTTGCGCACAATGCAGATCGACGGCCTGCACCATCTGACCACCGCCCAGGTCGAGGCCGCGACCGGGCTCCATGGCGCCCCGTCGGTGTTGGGGCTGGACGCTGATACGATCCGCCGGAAGTTGGAGGAGCTGCCGTGGGTCCGTGCCGCGAGCGTGACTCCCGTGCTGCCTTCGACGCTGCACATCACGATCTCGGAGTGGCGCGCCGTGGCCGCCTACCGCGCCGGCTCCTCGTCCTACCTGCTCAACGGCGAGGCGGTGGTCCTGGAGCAGGTACCCCCGACGCGCGGATTGCTCGAGATCGATGGCCCTGGCACGCCCACGCCGCGGACCGGCCACCCTGTGCTCGCAGCAGAGTTGCTGACGGCTCTCGTGAACCTGAACAGCGCCTTCCCGGCCGCGACCGGCCAGCACGTCGGGCGCTTCGAGCTGGATGCGTGCGGCGACCTCAAGCTCGTCGCGACGAACGGCTTCAACGTGATCTTCGGGCGCGTGCTGACGCCTGAGCAGTTCCGCAGCCTGCAGGCGAAGCTCAACGCGCTAGCGGCGCTGCGCGGCAACGTCGACTATGCGTCGCGGGATCTCGACTACGTCAACGTCGAGAACCCCTCGGCGCCCGCCGTGCACTACAAGTCGGCGAAGCCGGCGTCCCCGCCCCCGACGCCCGCGCCGGCGGCGACCGCGCCCACGATCTCGGTGATCGGATGCCAGTAATCGTCATCGCGATCGTCTGCGCGGCGATCGGCCTGGTGCTGGGCTTCTACTCGCCGGTGACGATCCCGGTCGCCTACGCGCGCTACACCGCGGTGGCGCTGCTGGCCGGGCTGGACTCGATCTTCGGAGCCTTCAAGGCCTACCTGGCCGGCACTTTCGAGCCTCGCGTCTTCCTCTCGGGCCTGCTCACCAACATGGCTCTGGCCGGCGGCCTGACCTGGGTGGGCGACAAGCTGGGCGTGGACCTTTCGATCGCGGCCATAGTCGCCTTCGGCGTGCGGATCTTCAACAACCTGGGCGCGATCAGGCGGCACTACCTGTAAGCAATCCCTCCACTCCGGGGAGGGTGGGAGCGGCCGAAACGCACACTCGGCGAGGCCCCTCCGGCCGGCATTCGCCGGCCACCTCCCCGCCAAGCGGGGAGGAGTCCAATCCTCTCCTAGCCGGAGAGCTCGGTTGGCACCACCGTGAGCCGCCGCAGCTGACCCCGCCGCACCACCCCCAGCTCCAGGCTCCGGCCGATCGCCGCGGCCACCATGTGGCGCTGGAGATCGCCCGTCCTGGCCGTGGGCTTGCCGTCGAGCTCGACGATGACATCCTTCGGGCGCACGTCGGCCGCAGCTGCCGGGCTGCCGGCTACGACCTCGATCACCTCGATGCCGGCGCGGTGTCCGATGCGGTCCGTAACCGCCGGTGGCAGCCGCCGTGGCGCTCCCGCGATGCCGAGGAACGCCCGGCGCACCCGGCCGTCCTTCATCAGCGCCGCGAGGATGAGCTGGGTCGTCGCGTTGATCGGCACGGCCAGTCCGAGGCCGACCCCGGCAACAGCGGTGTTCACCCCAACGACCCGGCCTCGGCTGTCGGCGAGAGCCCCGCCCGAGTTGCCCGGGTTCAAAGCCGCGTCGGTCTGGATCACGTTCTCGACCACCCGCCGCGTGGAGCTGCCCACGCCCAGCGACCGCCCGAGCGCGCTCACCACGCCGGCGGTCACCGAACCGGCGAACCCAAGCGGGTTCCCGACGGCGACCACCAGCTGGCCGACGCGGAGCCGGTCCGCGTCGCCGAGCTGGACGGGGGAGACGGACGCGCGCACGCGCACGACCCCGAGGTCCGAGAGCGGGTCTGTGCCGACGGTCTCGAAGTCATGCTCCTCGCCGTCGGCGAAGACCGCGTTCCCGCCGCGAGCGCCGTCGACCACGTGGGCCGACGTCACGAGAAAGCCGTCCGGGGTGAGGGCGAAGGCGGAACCGCCCCCGCCTCCGCGCCCTCGACGGACCTGCAGATTGGCCACCGACGGCACCAGCCGTTCGGCGACCGAAGTCACCACCGAGGAGTAGGCGTCGAGCGCCTCCTCCTCGGTCACCACCTCCAGCTCGGCGACCATGGCCAGTCCTCCTTAGAAGGTCTGGGTGGGGCCGTGGTGGCCGCGGCGCCCGCGCCGGCCGCCGGACGACGTGCGCCCTGAGCCACCGGCAGTGAACCGCTTGGTGACGCCGCCCAGGACCGCGCCCCAGGTGACGTTCTTGTCGAACCGCTCCTCGGCCTCGCGCGCGATGCCGATGCGGCGGCCGCGCGTCTCCTCACGGAACCGCGCGATGCGGCCGGCCGCGAAGCTCTCGCGCTCAGCCTCGCCGGAGGGAAGCCCCTCCTCGTTGAGCTTGCCGAGCACGACGATCTGGTCGTCCTCGATGCTCACGTCCGCTCCCGAGAACCAGCCGTCCGGGAGCCTGCCGGCGAACCAACCCTGAATCGAAGAAAGGTCTGCTGTGCTCATGAATTACAAGATTACACACTTTCAGGACGAGTTAAACATCGTTCGGGAGAGCACTACATCTGGGACTCACAAAATAGTCGGGCACAAGTTGTTGTAGCGCGGGCGCTT
>Ga0070714_100001935_pt1 | contig 15133 bp, 15 predicted proteins | sample LARL83metaG_FD_65450 | JGI IMG/M metagenome (GOLD analysis project Ga0070714, IMG submission 65450) | Corn, switchgrass and miscanthus rhizosphere microbial communities from Kellogg Biological Station, Michigan, USA - LAR L8-3 metaG | ecosystem: Host-associated > Plants > Roots > Rhizosphere ...
GACAGGCCCAGGCTGCGCGCGGCCTCCACGATGCCGGTGTCCACGCTCTGGAAGCCGGACCGGAAGATCTCCGCCATGTAGGCCGCCTCGACCAGGCCGATGGCCAGCGCGGCGTAGCCGTAGGTCCAGGTGCCGAACACGGTCAGCCCGGCCAGCGGCAGGCCCTGGCCGATCAGGTAGATGCTGAGGATGTGCGGCAGGCCGCGCAGGATGTCCACGTAGATCCGGGACGGCAGCCGCACCCACCGCCCCACCGACAGCAGACCCGCCGCGACGACCAGCCCGATGATCACCCCGATCACACTCGCCAACACAGCCAGCAGCACCGTGTTCAGCAGCCCCACCCGCAGCAGTTCGGGCAGCGTCTGCAGGATCATCGGCCAATTGAAGAAGGTGTTCCAGAACTGGCTCATCATCGTTGTTTCAGTTGCGGGTAGGTACTCAACATGCCCTGCGGGATGAGCAGGCCGGGCGGGTTCCACTTGGCGAACAGCTTGGTGTAGGTGCCGTCGTCGATCACCGCCGTGATCGCGGTGTTCATGGCGTTGCGCAACGCGGTCTTGTCCGGGGCGACCGGGAAGGCCGACTGGCCGGTGTCGATCTGTTGGGTCGCGGTGAAGTCCGGGTGCGCGGCGAGCAGTTGCGCGGTGGTGGCCACGCCGGTGAACAAGCCGTCCACCTGGCCGGCCGCCAGTGCGTTCGCGCTGGCCGTGATGTTCGGGAACTCCTTGACGGTGACGCCCTTGGCCCGCTGCTCCAGGATTGGGATGAGCGAGCTGCCGGTGGTGACCGCGACGGTCTTGCCGCCGGCGGATTCGACGGACGCGATCGGCGCACTGCGCCGGGAGATCAGCTGCGCCTCGGAGAAGTTCACCGGCGTGGTGAAGTCGACGACCTTCTGCCGGGCCGGCGTGATCAGCACGTCGAACGCGGCCGAGTCGTAGGTGTGGTTGCGCACGTTGGGCACCATGCTGTCGAAGTCGGTGGCGACGTACACCGGGGTGACGCCCATCCTGGCCGCCACCGCCTGGCTCAGCTCGATGAGAAAGCCGGCGGGTTTGCCGTTCTGCACGAAGGAAGCCGGCTTGTCGTCGGAGCGGAACGCGAACTTGAGCTGGCCGGCGGTGATGGTGCCCAGTGGGTTACCACCGGCGCTGCCGGAACCGGAGTTGGTGGCGCCACCGCACGCGGCCGACGACAACGCGGCCACGATCGCGATGGTCGCCACACCGAGCCAACGTCGGGACAGTGTGGCAGTCATGGACGTCTCCTGGTGAGCGAGCTTGTGAGCGAACCATTCGGCACGGCGCGTTCGCGAACGCGTCCGACGAGCGCTAGCGAGGAGGTAGCGTGGCGGGTGGCGAAACCGGGCCGGCGTGCGCACGCGGTGGCAGCGCGATCATGCCCGCGATGAACTCGGCGATTCGCTCGACGGCGGTGCGCACGAGCCGTTCGCCGATGTCCATAGTGGCCTGTCGGCCGTCGCCGAGGTTGCCGGCCGGCGACAGGGTGTCGTAGTCCTGCGGAAAGTGGATGCCGGGGTGGGAACGGCTGAGCTTGCCGGCCGGACCCAGATCGTCGAGGTCGGCGCTGCCCCGGGTCAGCCGCTCGGCCAGGACGAGATCCTTGTCCACGAACATGGCCTGCGCGGTCTCGATCTCGCCGCTGTGGCCACCGATCCGGCTGCCGGACAAGGACTTGCCCAGGTCGGCCACCACCGGCGTGATCCCGCTCCATGCGATGTGCAGGTCGGTGAGGTCGTCGCGCAGCCGGGTCACCGCGACCTCGACGGTGGCGTTGTTGCCGCCGTGTCCGGTCAGCACGTACACCTTGCGCCAGCCGTGTTGATACAGGCTGCTGACCAGATCGTGGATCACCTGTTGCAGGGTGAGCGGGGACAACGTGAGCGTGCCGGGAAAGGCCATGTGGTGTCCGGAAACCCCGACCGGAATGGTCGGCGCGACCACCACACGTGGGCTCAGCCGTTCGGCCACGAGATCGGCGACGACCTCGGCGCGGGTGGTGTCGGTGCGCTGGGCCAGGCCGTGACCGTGTTGTTCGCAGGCGCCGAGCGGGACGATCGCGACCGGCGCGTGCTCGCGCAACCCGGCGACCTCCGGCCAGGTCAGGTCGGCCAGCCGCGGTGTGCGTGGGGCCATGTGTCAGGCCTTTCTGGCGTCAGTGCAGCAGTTTGGCCGTGCTGTCCCGCAGTTCGGTCAGGTGCTGCCTGGTCAGGTCGGCCGCGGCGAGCGGATCCTGGGCGCGCACGGCCGCGGCGATCGCGGCGTGCTGTTCGTGGTCGCGGTTGCGGTCGTGGATCAGTCCACGGAGGACACGCTGTTCCCGCTGGCGCACGGTGAGCAGCGAATCGACGACCTCGAACAGCACCGGATTGCCGGACGCGCTGGCCAGTTCGCGGTGGAAGTACCGCCGCCCCTCCAGTGTCGCCTGCTCCTGTAGGGCGGTTTCGACTGCCGCTTCGAGACGGTCGAGTTGCTCCTCGGTGCGGTGTTCCGCGGCGAGCGCGGCGATACCGGGTTCGATGGCCAGGCGCGCCTCGACCAGGTGCAGGATCTGCTCGCCCTGGATGGGCGCGGAATTCGGGTTGGGCAGCAACGTGCGCAGCACGCCGGCGCCGACGTACACACCGGAGCCGTGCTTGAGCCGCACCGAGTCGGTCGCCTGCAATCGGCGCAGGGCCTCGCGAATGGTGGGCGGGGTGACGCCGAACCGTTCGGCGAGGTTGCGCACGGTCGGCAGCGCGTCGCCGGGAACGAGCCGCTGCTCGGCGATCAGGTCGAGCAGGCCGTCGGCCAGCCGCTCCGACAGGCTGGCCGGCCGCGGTTCGACGGCCGGGTACTTCCGTTTCGTCATGCCACCGCCTCCCGTTGACTAAGTGACTAAATCACTTGTTCTCTCGCCATGTCAAGGTGGGGCCCGACCTGCGGTGTCTGTGGGTCCTCAGCCGAACGCGAGCATCGCGAGGGTCTGGTTGTGGAAGCCGTCGATTCCCCGGACGCGGGCTATCTCCCCGAAGGTGTAGAAGCCGGCGAAGGGAGCACCGTCCGCCCATTTGGCGTAGTGGTCGACTTCCTTGCGGGTGCCGTCGTCGCCCAGGATGGGGCGGAGCGCGGCGCAGCTGAACGTCAGCATGCCGACCAGATCGTGGTCGCCGAGGCCGGACAACGCGTCGGAACAGGCGGAATCCGTCGCCTCCAGAATGGAATCCGCGTCGCCGACCAAGGCCCACACCAAGCTGCCGTAGTCGATGGCGCAGCCGCCGCTGATGGACCGTCCCGCCATGTCGATCACGGTGCTCATGTTGCGTGCCTCGACGCCGCCGCGTCGTTGCACACCCAGCGGCCGGGTCATCGCGAACTCGATGAACGCGTCGGCATCGGTGTACGCGGCGGCAGGCGCGCCGAGCCGGTCGAGGAACGTGTCCATCGCCGGCCGGTCGTCCAATGTGTACACCCGGCCGTCGCGGCTGCCGGTCACGATCATGGGCTCGCCGACCTTGTGCCAGCCGTGCCGGACCGAGACCGACAGCGGTGCGTCGGACGCGATCGCCGCGCCCACCACGGCGTCGGCCATCGCCCGCCCGCCGCCGAGCACATAGGCGCCCTGATTGCCGGCCGCCGCGCCACCGACGAGCGGCACGCTCGCGCCGACCGAGCCGTAGCAGCCGCGCACGATGAGTTCCTGGTCGCGGACCAGGCCGTCGGTGAACAACAGCAGCGCGCGGTGCGGCAGGTCCGGCAACTGCGCGACGGACCGGGCCACCTCGGCACCGGCGGCTCGCTGGCGACCGGTGATCGCCGCCGCCGTCGCGGTGGACACCGCGAAGCCGGTGCCACCGATCGCCGCCGCCACCACGGTGCCGTCCCACGGCCCGTCCGATCCGATCTCGCCGTGCGTGGAGCAGCCGATGACCGGCACATCGCCCGCCACCTGCCGGACACCGTCGAGCAGCGCGTCGGCATCGTGTGTGATCGAGGAGAACACGATCAGCAACTTCGGCCCGTCGCCCACCAGCGCTGCCCGTGCGGCGGCCATCCCGGCTGCCCGCGAGTCACGGTCGTCAGACCGCCCGACGCTCATCCAGCGTCGGCCGGCGTGAGGCCCCGGTGCGCTCACGGCTCTCCACTTCCCGGCATGCATTCGGGATACAGACCGTAGGGGAGACCCGACTCAACTTGCCATGATCAAGTCCGGGCATCACCCGAACAGACCAGTGGGCGCGGTGGTCGGTCCGCACTGTGGAAGAGGTCAGTGCCGGTGCGCTGGCTCCAGACTGGGGGAGTGACCAAGACCGACGCGGCTATCGCGCAGCTCCGCTCGACCGTTGCCGGCCAGGTGATCGTGCCGGGTGACGATGGCTACGACACGGCTCGCACCGTGTACCTGGGCGGGATGAACCAGCGCCCGGCCGCGATCGTGCGCCCCGCGAACGCCGACGACGTGTCTCGCGTCGTCACGGTCGCCAGGGACAACGACGTGCCGCTGGCCGTCAAGGGCGGCGGGCACAGCATGTTCTGCCTCTGCGACGGCGGGATCGTGCTGGACATGGCGTCCATGAACGACCTCCAGATCGACGTCGAGTCCCGGACCGCGTGGGCCGAGGGCGGTCTGACCGCGGGCGGCTACACGAGCGCGGCGCACGAATACGGCCTGGCCACCGGCTTCGGCGACAGCGGCACCGTAGGCCTCGGCGGCATCACGACCGGCGGCGGCATCGGCTACCTCGTGCGTAAGCACGGCCTCACCGTGGACGACCTGCTCGCGGCCGAGATCGTCACGGCCGACGGCCAACTGCACCAGGTCGACGCCGACCACGAGCCGGACCTGTTCTGGGCGATCCGCGGCGGCGGTGGCAACTTCGGCGTCGTCACGCGGATGCGTTTCCGGATGCACGAGATCAGCACGGTGTTCGGCGGCTGGCTGGTGTTGCCGGCCACGGCCGAGGTGATCGCCGGCTTCACCAAGCACGCGCAGCAGGCCTCCGAGGACCTGACCACCATCGTCAACATCATGCCGTCGCCGCCGATGCCGTTCGTGCCGGCGGAATGGCACGGCAAGCCCATCGTGATGGCGATGCTGTTGTTCGCGGGCGATGCCGAGGCCGGCGAACAGGCCGTCGCGCCGTTCCGCGCGCTGGACACGCCGATCGCGGACCTGATCGGACCGATGCCCTACCCGCGCATCTACCCGCCGCCGCAGGAGGACTACCACCCGGTCTCGGTGGGCCGGAACCTGTTCGTGGACGGCATCGACATCGACGTCGCCGCGATGATCCTCGAGCGGATCGCGGCGTCGACCGCGGTCATGCCGGCGGTGCAGGTGCGGGTGCTCGGCGGCGCGCTGACCAGGCACGCCGCGGACTCGACCGCGTTCGCGCACCGGCATCGCAACATCATGATCAACCTGGCCGCGATCTACCAGAACCCGGACGACGTGGACGTGCACACCCGCTGGGTGAACGAGTTCACCCTCGCGCTGCAGGACGGCGTCACCGGCGCGTACGTCAACTTCCTGGCCGACGACAGCGCGGCCCGGATCCAGGAGGCGTACCCGGGCGACACGTGGACGCGGCTTCGGGCGATCAAGCGCACGTACGACCCCACCAACCTGTTCCGCGGCAACGCCAACATCCCGCCCGCGGAGGGCTGACCGGCACGCTCAGCCGAGCAACTCGGTGAGCAGTTTCTGGACCAGCGGCCCGGGTGCGACACCCAGTTCTTCGCGCAGGACGGTGCGTAGCCGCTCGCAGGTGATCAGCGCCGCCGGCACGTCGCCCTGGTCGGCCTGGGCGCGCATCAGCAGGCGATAGCCCGTTTCGGACAACGGAGCCAGTTCGACCAGGCGCCGGGCGGCGCGCTCTGCCGCGCCCAGTTCGGCGCCGCCGATGCCCAGGCACGCCTCGGCGTAGTAGCCGAGCGTGCGCTGCTGGATCAGGTCGAGTCGGCCACGCCACTCGTCGGCCCACGGGGCGTCGACCTCGGGCATGAAACGACGGCGGGTGATGAACATCGCCGTGAGCGCGGCGGGCCAGGCGCGGGTCCATTGATGCTGCGCCACGGCGGACTCGGCCTCGTGCGCGGCGACGAGCGCCAGTTGCACGTCGATGTCCCCGTCCACGGGCAGCCGCAGGGAGATGCTCGACCGCCCGACGAGCGTGTCGCGGCCCAGCACGGCTCGGCACTTCGACAGCAGCACGGTGATGCTGCCGACCGCGGCATCGCGTGGTGCGTCGGGTGCGAGCGCGTCGAGGAGTTCGTCGCGTTCGACGGCGTACGGGTGGTGCGTGGCGAGCAGTCCGACCAGGACGCGGGCGCGGCGGCCGGGCAGGTCCGCCTCGCGCTCGCGACCGTCGAGCACGACACTGAACCGGCCACACAACTGCAGGTGCGTGCCCTGGCGTGTCACGGCAACCTTCCGGCAAGGTTTCGGGTCATCCTCGGGTAAGTGTCTCCGGCAATCTCCATCGGCGTAAGGGGCCGGCGATGGTCGTCCAGATTCAGTGCGAATGCGGTTATGTCGCCCGTAGCGACACCGATGACTCGGTTGTCGGTTTGATCCAGGATCACCTCCGCCTGGATCACCCGGACCTGCTGGAAACGGTGGGGACGGACGACATCCGGAGTTGGATCGAAGTCGTGGGCTGACCGTCGCGGCCCTTCGTCATCGCAGACCAAGGGGACAGACATGTCAGAAACAGCGAACGCCTACCTCGTCGACGCGCCATGGCTCGCCGCGCATCTGGACGACGTGCTCGTCGTCGACTGCCGGTTCACCGGCGACCGCGACTCGTCGCTCGCCGCGTACCTGCTCGGCCACATCCCGACCGCGGTCCACTCCTACTGGCTGGACCTGTGCGCCGAGGACACCCGGGTGATGACCCTGTTGCCCGACCGCGACCGGGCCATCGCGGCCCTGTCCGAGTTGGGCGTCGGGCCGCGGACACTCGTCGTCGCCTATGCCGACAACGCGGACCTGTACGCCGCACGGCTGTGGCACCTGCTGCGCGTGCTGGGCCACGCCGGTGTCCGACTGCTCGACGGCGGACTGGCCGCGTGGACCGCCGACGGCGGAGCGCTGGAGACAGGCGAAGTGCTGCCGCGACCTGCCCGGTTCGAACCGGGCGCGCCGCTGGAGGCCGCGATCGGTGTGCACGAACTGCGCGACCGGCTGGCCGGTGTGCGGATCGTCGACACCCGGTCACCCGAGGAATTCGCGGGCACGCAGGTCCGCGCCGCCCGTGGCGGGCACATCCCGGGCGCCGTGTTGTTGCCGTGGAACGACCTGATCGACGACGCCGGCCGTTTCCTCGACCCGGCCGAGATCCGGCACCGCGCGGTGGGAGCGGGTCTCGATCCGACCGCGGAGACCGTCACCTACTGCCAGGGCGGGGTCCGCGCCGCGCATGCGGCACTCGCGCTGCAACTGGCCGGATTCGAGCACGTGCGTGTGTACGACGGTTCGTGGGCACAGTGGGGCAACGACCCGTCATCGCCGATCGAGGTCCCGGCCGTTACCTGAACCCAACAGCCAGCGTGCTTCACGGCGTAGCAGTTCCAGCCGGGACGGTGACGAGTACGACTCGATGCCGTGCCCGAGTGCGTCGTAGATCGTGCGCTGGGCGCCGGTCTCGTGCGCCAGTACCAGTGGTTGCTCGACGCCGTCGAGGTGGTGGGCCAGCAGGACCGTGGCCGGTCGTAGCACGGTGAGGTGGCTGTACAGCTCGTCGTAGACCACGACATCGTCGAGGTCGTCGAGCGCCGGAGTCAGGCGCTGCCAACCGATGGGCGGGTGCATCGACGTTCCGGCGATCCAGCGCACGCCCAGCCGTTGCGTCCACTGTGGAACATCGGCGAAGGTGTTGGCGGCGGTGTGCAGGCCCAGGACCGGACGGGGTGACGCGAGATAGTCCAGCAACCCGTCCGGGCCGGGCGGCGAGTGCAGTCCGCTGTTGACGATCAGGAGATCGGCCTGCTGCAGCGCGGACGTGGTTTCCACGGTGGTCACGACGGTGCATGTCCACCCGTTGTCGCTCAGGACATCCGCGACGGCCTGTGAGGTGGCACGGAAGTCGTGCCACGGATCGTCCACTCCGGTCACTCCGGACACGATGACGACGCGCGTCACGAGCCGCCCCCGGGGACGGGCACGTCCGGCGGCAGCAGCCCGTCGGACCGCAGCCGCGCCCAGACGGCCGGCGGGACCCATAACTCGGACCGGTCCAGGTTCTCATACAACTGCTCGCGCGACGCGGGGCCGGTCAGGACGCACCTGACCGCCGGGTGTGCCAGCGGGAACTGGATGGCCGCGGCCGCGGTGGGCACATCGTGTTCGTGGCAGATCTTGGCGATGCGGGCCACCTTCTCCCTGGTCTGCTCGTCGACCGGTCGATACCGGAACCGGGGGTTCGCTGTGCCGTCGATCAGCCCGCCGTGCATGGCCTGGGCGGCGATGACGGTGACACTGCGCCGTTGGGCCTCTGGCAACAACTCCAGGCGGGCCTGGGTGTCGAGCAGGGTATAGACGCCGGCCGCCAGGACGATGTCGACGTCGGTCTCGCGGATGAACCGCGCCAGCATCGGTGCCTGCGTCATCCCGACGCCGACCGCACCGATCACGCCGTCGTCGCGCAGTGTCGCCAGGGTCGGCCAGGCGCCGTCCAGTGCCTGTTGCCAGTGGTGATCGGGATCATGAATGAACACCATGTCCACGCGGTCGACGCCCAGGCGCCGCAGGCTCTCCTCCAGCGAGGCCAGCACGCCGTCGTGGCTGAAGTCGTAGATCCAGTCCGCTCCGGTATTCGCGGTCTCGGGGTGGCCGGGTCGCACCAACCGGCCGACCTTGGTGCTCAGCAGGTAGTCCGCGCGCGGCCGGCCGCGTAACGCGTGGCCCACGAGGAGTTCCGACCGTCCGGCGCCGTACATGGGTGCGGTGTCGAAGTAGCGCATCCCGCTGTCCCATGCCGCCGCGATGCAGTCCACGGCCTGCGTGTCGGGGACGGCCGGGGCGGCGATGGCGGCCGCGCCAAAACCCAGCCGGGGCAGCAATGTCATGCCTTCACGCCGCCCGAGAGCAGGTCGACCCGCCAGTACCGTTGCAGCGACAGGAAAAGGATCGCCAGCGGCACGATGGACACCAGCACGCCGGCGACCACGATCGAGTACTGCGCCGCCTGCCCGCCGGTGATGATCAGCAGCCCGTACAGGCCTTCGGTGAGCGGGTAGAGCTGGTCGCGGTTGAGCATGACGAACGGCAGCAGGAAGTTGTTCCAGATACCGATGAACTGGAGCAGGAACACCGTGACGAGCGCCGGGGACATCAGACGGGCGCCGATCGACACGAAGATCCGGCTCTCCGACGCACCGTCGACCCGGGCCGCCTCGAGCACCTCGTCGTTCACCGACGCCTCGGAGTAGATCTTGCACAGGTAGATCGCGAACGGGCTGACCAACTGCGGCAGGATCACCGACGCGTAGTTGTTCACCAGCCCGAACTTGGCCAGCAGCAGGAACTGGGGGATGACCAGCATGATCTGCGGCAGCAGGACGGCCGCGACGATGAGCCGGAACAGCCACACGCTGCCGGGGAACCGGTACTTGCCCAGCGCGTACCCCGCGCAGCCGCAGACGACGGTCGACAACGCTGCCCCGCCGACCGCGTAGATCACCGAGTTGAGCGCCCACCGGGCGAAGATGCCGTTGTTGTAGGAGAACAGGGCGCGCATGTTGGACACGAAACCGCCGTGGAACGACGGCACGAACGGCGCGGTCGAGAACAGCTCGCTGTTGGTCTTGGTGGACGCGATCACGATCCACACCACCGGCAGCACGCAGTACAGGCCACCGATCACCAAGATGATCGTGGGGACCAGGTTGATCCGGGAGCGGGCTTGCCGCCCGGGGCGGGTGGCCGACGGGAGAGCGACGGCGGTCATCGCGTACTCCTTCGCGAGATGCCACGGACGACGGCGTTGGCGATCACCGTCGCCGCGACGGTCATGACGATCAACAGGAACGACGTGGCCGCACCCTGGTAGATGTTGTTGTTGACGAACGCGTCGGCGTAGACGCGCATCAACGGCACCCAGGTGGACGTGATCGCGTTGGCGATGGGTTTGAGGGTCGTCGGCTCGTTGAACAGCTGGAGGGCGCCGATCAGCGAGAAGACCGTCACCAGGGTGAGCGTCGGGGCCAGCATCGGCAGCTTGACGCGCAACGCGATCTGCAGCTCGCCGGCGCCGTCGAGCTCGGCGGCCTCGAACAGGTCGCGCGGCAGGCCACGCAGCGACGTGTAGATGACGACCATGTTGAACCCCAGGACGCCCCACACCGCCACGTTGGCCACCGAGAAGAACACCGCACGGGAGCCGAGGTAGTCGAAGCTCGCGCCGCCGATCGGGCTGGTGGCAGGCAAGTAGATGAAGCCCCACAACAGCGACGCGACCACGCCTGGCACGGCGTAGGGCAGGAAGATCCCCAGCCGGGCGATACCGACGAGCCGGGCCCGCTTCGCGTCCAGACACAGGGCGAGCGTGGTGGCGAGCACGATCGTGGCCGGCACGCCGATGACCGCGACGGTCAACATCCGCTCGATGCTGTGCCGGAACTCCGGGTCGGCGAAGGCGTCCCGATAGTTCTGGAACCCGGCGAAGATCTCCGTCGGGTTCAGGTCACCGAGCAGCCCACCGCCGACCTGCGTCTTGCGGAAACTGAGCCAGACCGAGTAGATGCCCGGGGCGATCGTGAACAAGCCGAACAGCACCACGGCCGGCGTGAGCAGAAACAGCGGCAGCATCGACCGGCGCCGCCGGCGGACCCGACGGGCCGGCCGGGCCGGCCGGGCGACGCCGCCGGAGACCGGCCGCACGGGCGATGCGATGGGCCGGTCTCCGACGGTGCTCATGGTTTCCTTCCGCATCAACCGGAGACGCTGAAGCCGTGCTGCTTCATGTCACTGACCGTGGCGTCCTGTATCTGCGTGAGCGCACCGGACAACGCGGTCTTGTTCTGCAGCGCACTGGCGAAGGCGTTGGAGTACGAGTCGAACGTGACGTTGGCGTCCGGACCCCAGATCTGGAACGTGCGCACGTTCTTCGCTTCCTGCGTCATCAGCGTGTTGTAGTCCGGCTGGTTGGACATGAACGGCGGCGGGGTCTTCAGTGCGTCCTGCGTCTGGTTGGCAAGCGACGCCGGGAACACGTCGACCTGCTGGATGAGGATCTTCACGCCCTCCGGGGAGGAGTTCATCCACTTGACGAACTTGGCCGCCTCGGCGGGATGCTTCGAGTTCGTGGTCACGGCCTCCGTCTCACCGCCCCAGATGCCGACGGTCTGGTCGCCCGCGTTCCAGGCCGGCAGCGGCGCGGCGACCCACTTGCCGGCCGTGTCCTTGGCGATGGAGGGCAGTTGGTTGGGCGCCCACTGCGCGCTGGTCCAGCCGACCAGGGTGCCGTTGTTCATGTCGGTGTTCCACTGCGGCGACCAGTTCGGTTCCGGGCTGACGAGTCCCTGCTGGATCAGGTTGCTCCAGTAGTCGGCGACCTTCGTGGTGGCCGGGTCGTTGATCGCCACGTGCCACGTGGTGCCCGTCGCCGTCCACCAGTTGGCGCCCGCCTGCTGGGCGAGGCCGGCGAACCAGCCGGAGTCGACCGCGCTGAAGTTCCCGATGTACTGCTTGGGATCGTGGCTGTGGATGGCCGCCGCGTCGGCCGCGTACTCCGCCCACGTCGTCGGGGCCTTGAGGCCGAGTTGGTCGAAGACGTCCTTGCGGTAGAAGAACACCATCGGGCAGATGTTCTGCGGGACGCCGTAGGTGTGGCCTTCGAACTGCACCTGCGCCAGCGACGACTTGTCGAACTGGCTGGAGATGTCGCCCACGTACTGGTCGATCGGCACGACCACCTTGTTCGAGATCAACGCCGGCAGGGCCTGGTACTCGACCTCGGTGATGTCGGGATTGGTGCCGGCCTGGTTGTTGGTGATCAGCTTGTTGTACAACGTGTATCCGGTGCCCGACGGCTTGGACAGCTTCACCTGGATGTTCGGGTTCTCCTTGTTCCACTGGTCCACCACGGCCTGCATGCCGCCGTCCCAGTTGACGTAGGTCAACGTCACGGGGCCGCCCGCGTCCGATGTGGACCCCGACGAGCCACAGGCGACCAGGGCGGGAGCGGCGATGGCGGCGGCGATGCCGAGCACGGCGACGCTTCGCAGATGATTCGTGCGCACTTCGATCTCCTTCGACGGGGCTTGGGATCAGGAGCCCTGCGCCCAGGCCGGGTAGGTCACGGCCGTGGTCTGTACGCCGACCCACTGCCGGCGGGTGAACGCGGCGAGCTGTCCCTCGCCGCCATGGCGCGCGTAACCGTCGTTGACGTGCACCTCGTTGCTCGCGATCTGTTGGGCGAATGCGAGACCGCGCAGCGGATCGCCGGTGAAGACGGAGTTCATCAGGGTCCGGTGGCGGTTGACCAGATCCAGCGCTTCTGCCTCCGAGTCCACCACGGTGACGGGCATGACCGGTCCGAACGTCTCCTCGCGGAAGATCGGCATGTCCGGCGTGACGTCGGTCAGGACCGTCGGCTGGTAGAACAGGCCGTCGTACCCGCCGCCGACGGCCACCTTCGCGCCGGCGTCGATCGAGGGCGCGACGAGTCGGTCGTGGCAGCGGTCGCGTTGTTCGGCGCTGATCAACGGACCGAGGTCGACGCGGTCGCGCAGCGGGTCGCCGACGCGCAGCCGGCGCACGCGCTCCACGACGGCATCGACGAAACGGTCCGCCACCAACCGATGCACGATGTGCCGGCCCGCGCTGATGCACGTCTGCCCTTGGTACCACAGCGAAGTCCAGACCGCGCAGTTGGCCGCCTGCTCGATGTCCGCGTCGTCGAGCACCACGAACGCGTTGTCACCACCGAGCTCGGTGACGACCGCTTTGCCCGCCCGGCCACCGAATTCGGTGATCATCGCGCCGACCTCGAACGACCCGGTGAAATGAATCAGGTCCAGGCCGGGGTGCCGGTAGAGGGCCGCACCCGTGCCCGGTCCGTCGCCTGGCAGCACCGCGAGCACGCCGTCGGGCACCCCGGCGGCGTGTGCCGCCTCGGCGATCACCTGGCCGCCCGCGATCGGGGTGAGCTCGGCCGGTTTGAGCACCACGGCGTTGCCGTAGGCCAGCCCCGGTGCCACCGCGCGCATCGCCAGGCTCATCGGATAGTTCCACGGGACGATCAGTCCGATGACGCCGAGCGGGACCGCGCGTGACAGCGATATCTTGCCCTGCTTGTAGGGCGGCAGGATCGATCCGGCGTTCTCGGTGAGCTGGGTGGCGGAGTTGAGCAGTTGGTTGACCGACTGCCCGAGCTCCTCGTCGGCCTTCTCCGCCGTGCCGCCGGTCTCCCGGATGATCAGGGTGATCAGCTCGTCGTGGCGTCGTTCCAGTTCGGCGGCGAACGCCCGTAGCACGGCGCTGCGGGTGTTCGCGTCGGTTTCCGCCCACGCCGGCTGGGCGCGCCGGGCGGCCGTGACCGCGCGGTCGACCTGCGCCGTGGACGCGTTGCCGTAGCGGCCGAACGCCGTGCCGGCCGACTTGTCGAGGACCGGCAACCACTCCGAGTCCGGACGTTCGAACCGGCCGTCGATGAAGACCTCGGCCGTGTACTCCGCCGCCCCGGCCGTCGCTGAACTCATCGGGACACCTCTGTCTCGTCGGGCAGCTTGGAATGCGCGTTCCGAACGAAGATAGGATTAAGCCTCGAAGAAAGTCAAGAGGTGCGGATACGGGTGCGGGGTGCCCGGAATGCCCGGATTCGGTTGCTGCGTCGGACGCGGCGGCGGATCAGGCGGGCATCCGCCCGCCGGCACGCCGGAGTTCCTGCTTGCGCACGCAAGAAAGCGTATTCCGTCAGGGCGTGTCCGACATGGACAGCTCGGGCCGATGGGCCGGCCGCAGGCGAGCGGTCTTGACGTGCGGGAACGTGGAACCTAGGTTGGAATGCGTATTCCAGACCGGGAAGGTGAGCCGAGTGCCCGGCGTGACCCTCAGAGATGTGGCCCTGCGCGCGGGCGTCTCCCAGCCGACGGCGTCCCGTGTGCTCAACGGTTCCAACCGAAGGCCGTCGCCCGCGGTGGTCGAGGCGGTACGCCGCGCCGCGGACGAACTCGGCTACATCTCGAACGCCCAGGCACAGGCGCTGGCGCGATCGCAGACCGGACTGGTCGGCCTCGTCGTGCACGACATCGCGGACCCGTACTTCTCGACGGTCGCGGCCGGCGTGCAGGCGGAGGCGTCGCAGCGGGACCGCCAGGTGCTGCTCGCCACCACGTTGCGCAGCACCGAGCAGGAGATCCGCGCTGTCAACGCCTTCATCGGTTACCGCACCGACGCGATCGTCCTCGTGGGATCGCGACTGCACACCGACGACGGCCAGCGCGACCAGGATCGGCTGACGTACCTGTTGGACCGCTATCGAAATCTGGGCGGCCGGGTCGCGGTCATCGGCCAGCCGTTGCCCGGCACGCACACGATCACGCCGGACAACCGCGCCGGCGCGGCGGCTCTCGCCAAGGCGCTGCTCGCGGAGGCTCCCCGGGAGTTCGTCGTGCTGTCCGGGCCGCCCAAGCTGGCGACCGCCGTCGACCGAACGGCCGGTTTCGTTCGGGAACTGCGGCGCACCGGCATCAAGCCGTTGGCGGTCGTGCCGGGCGAGTTCACCAGGGACGGCGGCTACGAGGCGGCGCGACAGGTCGTCGCGTCCCTGAGCCCGAAGCCCGGCTGGGGCGTCTGCGTGTTCGCGGTGAACGACGTGATGGCGCTGGGCGCGATGGCCGCGTTCCGCGCCGGGCGCCTGCGGATTCCGCAGGACGTCCAGGTGGCGGGGTTCGACGACATCCCCACGTTGCGCGATCACGATCCCGGCCTGACCACGGTCGCGCTGCCGCTCCAGGAGATGGGACGGCGGGCGATCGAGATGGCGCTGGCGCCGGACACGGGGGAGCAGTCGGTCACCCGCGCGGCCGGACGCGTGATCATGCGGGAGAGCACGAAACCCCACAGCACCCGTTGACCGTCCGCACGTCGGCCGAGGCAAGTGTGAAAGCGCTCCCAGTATTGCGCG